>ERZ772764.344-NODE-344-length-33528-cov-6.680339_pt1 | contig 33528 bp, 26 predicted proteins | sample MGYA00512163_ERZ772764 | MGnify/ENA primary metagenome ERZ772764 (study PRJEB29015, sample SAMEA2737903) | human oral metagenome | biome: human oral; feature: human-associated habitat; material: dental | place: China | collected 2094 ... | reverse complement strand
GCAAAGCTTTTGTCGCAACAGGAATTCCTGCTGATACGGTTTCTTATAAAGGTGTCGACTATGTGATTGGTCAAGCCAATAATGCCTTGATTTACCCTGGTCTTGGTCTAGGTATGCTGGCTTCTGAAGCAAGTCTTTTAACAGATGAAATGATTGGAGCGGCGGCTCATTCGTTGAGTGGTATTGTCAATCCAGGCCAACCAGGAGCTCCTGTATTGCCACCATTCAAGTATGTAGCAGATGTTTCTATTAAAGTAGCTGAAGCAGTCGCTAAAAAAGCGCAAGAACAAGGTCTTGCACGTGCTAAGGAAACAGATATGGCTAAAGCAGTTCGTGATTTGAAATGGTATCCAACCTATAAATAAGTAAATGGAAATGGGGTGTACGAGTGCGACTGGATGCTTCGTACGCCCTAAACTATACGCTATGACATATAGAAAGGGAGACTATGGATATCTTTTTAACTTCAATTCAGAGCATTGTACCTATTATCGTCATCATCATTCTAGGTTACTTCTTACAAGTTCGTGGTTGGTTTCAAGAGAGTTTTGGAAATGATTTATCTAAACTCATTATGAATGTGGCCATGCCAGTGGCAATTTTTACCTCTGTCCTTAAATATTTAACTTTAGATAAATTGATTAGCCTGTCTGGCGGTTTATTGTATACGTTTATCGCCTTCATTCTCGGTTACCTAATAGCTTTTATAGCGGTGAAACTTTTTGGAGTGCGCCCAGGCCGTCGAGGAACCATGATTAATACCTTCGTGAATGCCAATACCATTTTTATTGGTTTGCCTTTAAACATAGCTCTGTTTGGAAATCAAGCTCTTCCCTACTTCTTGGTGTATTATATTACAAATACGGTATCTACTTGGACATTAGGTGTCTATCTCATGACCTCGGATAGCAAAGAAGGGGCTTCAAAGCAAGCTCAAAAATTCAATTGGAAGAAGCTCTTCCCAGCACCTTTATTGGGATTTCTCGTAGCCCTCGTATTTTTAGTGCTCCGTCTTCCTGTCCCAAGTTTTGCGGAAAGTACCTTGACTTATATTGGTAGTTTAACAACGCCATTATCTCTTGTCTATATCGGTATTGTTCTTGCAAAGGCAGGCTTGAAAACGATTGCTTTTGATAAAGATACAATTGTCACTTTGGTTGGACGCTTTATCCTAGCTCCTCTGATTATGCTTCTTGTATTGAAGTTCTTTGCCCCAAATATGGCAACAGCAGAATTTAAGACCTTTATGATTCAGTCTGCTACACCAGCTCTAGCGGTTCTCCCAATCCTTGCTAATCAAGGAAAAGGAGATGTGGAATTTTCGACGAATGTGGTGACTCTAAGTACAGTGCTCTTTATTATTGTTATTCCAATACTCCAAACTTTATTAGGATAATTAGGGTTATGGTCTGAGTGAAGGTTCTGAATTAAGAAATTCCCCTATTTAAAAAATATTGATTCAAATTTTATGAAATTAATCAGTAGATATCGTTTTGAACAGCCTTGATATTACGCTGTTTTTAGTCCAACTGAAACCCATACTTTCCAAGCCATGTCTTAAGAAAGCTCGTAAAGCATCACAATTCTCAAAACGTTAATCAATACGATTATATCAACGTTTACAGACATTCAAGAGGCCTCTCTTGGATGTGTTTTTTTGTTCAAAAAACTAAAGTTCACCCCAAAATTCACCCCAAGTTCACCCTATTACTTTTTGAGGTTTCTAAAGGCTATTTCCCCTGCTGTTTGATTCACTGTTTCAGTAGTATTGACATAAGTCTTCGTTATTTGTATGTCACTATGAGTAAGAGCTTCAGAAATAGCATTTAATGATGTTCCAGCTCGTCTTGCCAAAGTTGCTCCGGTGTGTCTTAATTTGTGAGGAGATGCTGGAGAAAGTTCAGGATGTCGTCTTCGAATAGAATTCATTCGATGATTAAGATAATCAATATGAAGTGGAACGTTAATACCATTTTTTCTATTGTTGTATGTAAAAACTAATTGTTTCTCGTTCTGTCGGTAGTGTAAAATAGGTTGTGTAAACACAAAAAAGAATAAATCCGTTATAGTATGCTTGCGAAACATTACTAAAAATAGATTTATTCTTACGAGCAATTTGATTATTAATATTTTGAAAACTGGCCGTTATATCGCCAATTAACTTTCCAGAAAATATAAATTTTTCGGAAAGTAAATTCACAATCTCTTTCAAATATAAAATTAATAAGATGCGCAGGTTTTAATTGATTTGCGTATTTTTTATTCTATTTATCTGAATGAATTTATGGATGACTTCTAAAGTTAAAGCTGATAGATGTAGAAACTTGGAATAATATACTTAAAAAATGATATAATGGCTAAAGAGATTCTATTATAAAACAAAAAAGAGTATTCTCGCCTGTAAGCATTCTTTCCTTATTATTGGACATATTATTAAGTCGTGGATTATTGATTAAGACGAGAAATCTATCTGTTTTTTAACATAGTTATCCAAAAACAAAAATAAGAGTATTTTTGTTTCCCAACAATAGACTTTATGTTTATTAATAGTTCAGTGAAAGACTTCCTGATGTCTTGTTTTCGAGATAGGAGAATAAATGAAATTAACAAAAGTAATGATTAATAATTTTAGATCATTCGGTGAAAGTCAAATTATTGGATTTAACAATCAAACTGTACTGATTGGGAATAATAGTTCGGGAAAAACAACTGTATTACAAGCATTGAGTAAGCTGTTTTCGGATAAACAAAATGATAGAATAATTCGAAAAAGTGATTTTCATTTACCAAAGGGATTAAGACCTGGCGAAAATACTAGCACTCTTTTTATAGAAACTATTTTTGAGTTTGATGAACTGGATGGAACTTCCTATGGGCCGGCCATTCCATCGTTTTTTGAACACTTTACAGTTTCTCAAGATGATGCAAAACCCTTTCTACGAATCAGATTAGAATCTTCTTGGGAAGATGATGGAACAGTTGAAGGAAGTGTCGATACTCAAATTTATTATATTTCATCTGCTGAAGATATTATTAAAGATGAAGATAAGCATCGTGCTCCTAGAAAGGATTTGGATAAAATTAGAGTACTTTATGTACCAGCTTCAAGAACTCCTGAGAAGGAGTTGGGTAATGCTTCGGGTAGTATGTTAAGTAGGCTGGTAAATAGCATAAATTGGACCGAAGAAGAGATAAATGAAATTACAGATAAAATTGATGAGTTGAATAATACTTTTTTATCTGAAAATGGAGCATTAACTCAGATTAACCAAGAGATTCAGAAATCATGGAAACTATATCATGAAGATAACCGTTTTTCTCAAGCAGAGTTAACTATTAATTCTTCTGAGATGGCGGCAGCCCTCAGACAGATTACCTTAAAATTTTCACCAACGACCACTGAAGAAGCATTTACAGTTTCAGATTTAGGAGATGGGCTGAGATCTATTTTTTATTTTTCACTTGTTGATTCGATACTTGATATTGAGTTAGAGATTACAAAAGATAGTGAAGAAAATCCTAATAATCCAAGATTTAAGCTGATACCCCCAATACTAACTATCTTAGCAATAGAGGAACCGGAAAATCATATTGCTCCACACCACATTGGTAAACTGGTGAAAAGGTTTAAACAGTTAAGTAATAATGACAACTCTCAAGTAATTTTAACTTCACACTCTCCAGCTATTATAAAAAGAATTGAACCAGAAGATTTGAGATATTTAAGAATTGAAAATAATGATAGAGTGCTTCACACTATTGTTTCTGATGTACAGCTACCTCAAGCCATTGATGAAGCTTATAAATACATTAAGGGAGCAATTCAAGCTTATCCTGAACTATATTTTGCGAAGTTAGTAGTACTAGGTGAAGGTGATAGTGAGGAACTGTTATTACCAAAGTTCTTTGATTTACTTGGTAAAGAGATTGATAGCTCTCAGATTTCAATTGTCCCTCTAGGGGGCAGGCATGTCAACTATTTTTGGAAATTATTGAATTCTCTCAGAATTCCTCATATTACCTTATTGGATTTTGATAATGAAAGGTACGGGGGTGGTTGGGGAAGAATAAAATATGTTATCCAACAGTTACTAGAAATAGGTATTGAGCGTAATGATTTGGTGAAATTGAAAGATGGTAGAATAATGAATGATGAAGACATTGCTGGAATTAGTTCTTGGCAAATATATGATATCCTCTCAGAACCATTGTTATCTTGGATAAATCATTTAGAAAAATTCAATATTTTCTTTTCTGCACCTCTTGATATTGATTTCTTGATGCTACAACATTATAAGGATTATTATCTGAATAGTTTATCCCCCAAAGAAGGACCAGTCGTTTCATATAATGATTTGGATGGAAGTGGTAAAAAAGTGAAATTGACTGATTTAGACTGTCTTGATGGATTGCAGTTAGAAGGTCTCGAAAAACGTATTGAAGAAGCAAGGAGAGCTACTTTAAAAGATAAGAGTGGACCGGGCGAAAGCTTTACCAGAGAAGAAAAAGAACTAATGATTTGGTATCAATATTTCTTTGTAGGTAGAGGAAAACCAACAACTCATATGAAATTTTTATCTTCTATTAGTGATGATGAATTAAAGAGAACTCTGCCTCCTGTATTTGAAAAAATAGTTAAACTTGCTGAAGAATTACTTGGAGATGTTGAATATGGTGAAGAGTGATGAGTGGCTTCCTAAAGGAGGTATCATTTTAGAAGAGGCTGCTCTAGGAGCTGTTAAGGATGTGAACAACTGCCTAGTCATTGCTGGGCCAGGTGCTGGAAAAACTGAATTATTAGCTCAAAAGTTAGACTATCTTTTCTCTACAAATAAATGTATTTCTCCGAAAAAAATTTTAGCATTAAGTTTTAAGACAGATGCTGCATCAAATTTGAAAGAAAGAGTGAAAAAACGGTATGGGGATGAATATGCTTCTCGATTTACATCTCTAACCTATTCAGCATTTGAAAAGAGGATTTTAGATCAATTTAGAAATGTTCTTCCTGAGGAGATAAGACCATCGAGGGACTATTTGATTGAAGAAAAGGAAGTCATAAAAGAGGTTCTTGATAGAAACGGATTAAGTACTACTGGAATGAAGATGGATAGCATTAAGGAGAATGCAGAAAGTATTGCCTTGAGTGAGAATGATTCAACTATAAAAAATGATCTGTTAAAGGGTACTCAGAATAATAAGCCAGTTCTTTTTTACAGACAAATAACAAAGTTGGCTACTCAAATAATAGCTACTAACGAATACATCTGTAAAGCACTTCAAACGACGTATGAATTTGTATTTTTAGATGAATTTCAAGATACTACATATGATCAATATAATCTACTAACAGCCTGTTTTTTAGGTTCATCTTGTAAATTGACTGCAGTTGGAGATAATAAGCAAGCAATTATGAGGTGGGCAGGTGCAAAGCCTGATATTTTTCCAGATTATATTCAAGACTTTAATTCAAATGAATATCAGTTGTTGATGAATCACCGCTCTGTACCTAAACTTGTAGAATTCCAAAAAGAGGTTCACCAAATCTTAAATGAAGATATGAATGTTTTTCAAATAAATGATTATCCAGAATTTCAAGAGGGTGAAATAACATTATTTGAATTTGACAATGAAATTACTGAAGCTAAGGCGGTTGCAATTGATATAGAATCAAAAATTCAGAGTGGAGTACGGCCGTCAGAAATATGTATTCTAGCAAAGAAGAAGGTTGATGATTATAGTTCGAAATTGATAGCTATATTAAGCAGCAAACGGATTAAAGCAAGAATTGAAAATGAATATCAAGAGATTTTAAAAGACCCTACTTGTAACCTATTATTAGATTTAATATTATGCAGTCAAGGAAAACGTGATCCTTTAATTTGGGAAAATCTTAGTATTTTTTATGGCAGTATCAATGGAATAGATGAGTTTACTGATGAAATATCTTTGGCAAAATCCTACAAGGAGATTGATAATATAATAAGTGATATTACTTCCCTAATATCAAGTCCTATTCCCAATGAAAACGGTATGTTGAGTATAGTTAATTGCATTATTGAAAAAATAGGTGCTAAAAGAATTGTTTCCAACTTTTCAACATATAATGGAAAAAGCGATTTAGCTATCATTGTCAAGAACTTTTCAAAATTGTTATATAAAGAGTATTCTCAGTCACAAGGTTCATGGATAAATATAGTATCTAATTTCAAGGGTGAGAACTCAATTCCAATTATGACTATCCACAAGAGTAAAGGATTAGAATATGAGGCAGTGTATTTTCTAGGCTTGGAGGATTCTGCGTTCTTTAATTTTAATAACCAACCAGAAGAAGATAAAAGAGTATTCTTCGTTGCGCTTTCAAGAGCAAAAAGCTATCTAATCTTTACATATTGTAAATTGAGAAATAATAAGCCACAAAACAATAGAAATATTAATGAGATATATTCACTTCTACGGAATTCTAAATTAGTATCGGTTAGAACCACTGTTTTAAAATAACTATCAGTAAAGGAAATAGAAAAGTAAATTTAATAGTTGTTTAAATAGTTAGATCTACTTCTTAATTAAATCCAATCAAAATATTAAATTAAGTTGTCACTTTAAACAGAGAGGGTCAGAATACGCTAGAATAGCAAGTGAAAACATAAATAGTTTTACATTTAAGTAGACAAATATTATAAAAACGGTTACACTATTATTAGTTCAGTAATTAAAAGCCGCTGACCAAAATAGTCTCTCCAGAGAAATTGAGCGTTAAGCTCGGAGAGGAGGTAGAACTATGAACTTGAATGTCTCGTTTGACTGGAAAGTAGTCGCGGCGGTTGGGCTTTCTGCAACCTGTATCATTTTGTCTTTGAAGATTGATGCTACTGGTGCAGAACGAGTACTTACTGCAGTGGTAAGCACTCAATTAGGAAGTTAGTGATTGCTAGATAAGCAATCACTAATTTTTCATTAAATATACCTAATTAATTTATTTATTACATTCTATGGTTTTAGTGAGCATGTCTTTATGAAAAATACAAGTTTAATCTATGAAGAAGTATTATTGAATAAGTGCTTTAACAAGTTGAAGTCGATTCGTGACGGGTGGAGGTATGAAGCGAATGATAGATTTGGACTATCCACTATAATAGATATTTATAGTGATGATTATTTTAATTTTGATAGCATTATGAAATATACTGAATCTGCTATATTTGAAGTAATACCAGAAATAATTATGTATCTATTTGAAGAATATGAAGTGAACATAAATTGGATTCAAATTTTTGAAACAGATGCAAAACTTTATTCAATTGGAGATGATGAAGAAATTTTTGATTATGTAAATCAAGGCAATGAAAATGTATGTTATGCTTTTAGTTACGAAAATGAACAAAATGAGAAAATACTTTATATTTTTAAGAAATTTGGAATACAAAATAGATTTCCTAAATCGATGATAAAAAAAATAATGCAAGAAAATCATTTAACAAAGTGTTTTCATATTTCATTTATAGAAGACGGAGCTTTTAAGGAGATAATAAATCATAATTCTAATTCTGATGATGCAACTAAAGGAACTGGATTGTATTCATTGAAACAAATTTTTAATATGTTTTTTGACTGTGATGAATATGACATATTCAAATCATATACTGAAAAGTTAGCTGAAAAAGTTAAAGACTACTATGGTTTTCAAATAGTAAGAACCTTGACGCAGAACAATTTACATAACTATAAAAAAGTTATTGAAGATACGATATTAAGAATTGATATAAGCAAACTAGATATCAAAAATAGAATTTCAAGTGATCAAAAAGAGATATTAGATAGACATTTTTATAATAATTATAGACTTCTTATTGGTACTAGTGTTTTTTCTCAGAGTTTTATGACTGCAGAATGGTTATATTGGTCTTTGCAAAATGCTTGTAATGTTGACTTAACTTCGATTGCTATGGGGTATTTTAAAGCAATCGAACAATTTCTTTATTATTTTATAGGTCTACATACATTAGAAAAAGATTCTGTTGAAAGAAAGATTTATACAGGGAGTGGTTGTGAATACCTTACAGATAATTTATTAAGTGATGAAAGAAAGGTTAAAAACATAAATCTTAAGGCTTTAACAAGTTTCTTCGGTGACTTCAATAAGGGTCGTTATTACGTAAGAAATAAAGATCTGCTAGCCTCTGGAATAAGTGATGATACTTACCATTTTATACTAGAAACACTCTCGGATTTACCAAGTCTTAGAAATAGTTATTTTCATAAACATAACTTATGTAATTGGAATGAGATTGAAAATTCTAGAAATTGTACACTTCTGATTTTCTATTTATTTCTGGGGGGATATAATTTTTCAGAGTCAAATCTAAAGGGATTGGGTGTTGTCCAAACAGAGACAGATGGTTTTTATCAACTATGTGAGTATATAAATAACATGTTTAATAAATTTCCTGATTTTAATATTCCAATATATTACTTTAAGGAAGAATGTGATAAGTATGACTTTTATTTTTCTGAGAAAGATGACTATATTGAATACTCTACAAATGGTGTACCTAAATATTCAGGAGTTTATTTCAGAAGGGCAGATAAAGCTAAATATAAGTTTACTAAGTCTAGTATACCTTATGAAATTTGGGAGGGGAGTTTATCTACATATAAAGATGGGAAATTTGATTTAAACCCATCAGGACCTCAAAAAATAATATATAAAAATGGTGATTTTTTATTATAAAGATTAACATAGGTTCATTTCAAATCAAGTTTTAAGCTTAATAAAGAATTTTTAGAAAATCCAAATGTTGTTCTAATCTCTACCTATTTTTCTAAAACAGTAAAGAATGTAGATATAATAAGGTTTATAAGGGACTATTTAATTTTTACAGAATTAAACTGTTCCCCCATTTAAAAAATATTGATTCATATTTTATGAAATTAATTAGTAGATATCGTTCTGAAAAGCCTTTATATTACGCTATTTTTAGTCTAACGAACCCCCATACTTTCCAACCAGGTCTTAAGAAAGCTCGTAAAGCGTCACAATTTAGTAAACGTTAATCAACACGATACTATCAACCTTCACAGACATTCAAGAATTTTCTCTTGGATGTCTTTTTTGATGTAAAAAGTCATTTAACCTAAATACACCAAGGTTTTAAACCTTGGTGTATTATCTTTTTTTAGATAATTGTTCTCTAAAAAGTTTTGTCATTTGTTTTTGTCCGGCAGGAGTACCTAGAGCTTCCTTGCTTATTTCTCCTTTAAATATTTGTTCCATTAAAAATAGGTAAGCCTCGCCCAAAGCTGTTGTAATTAATCCAGCGGTAGTGCCGGAAATTGTTCCACCAACTGCCGTTCCTACTCCGGGAATAAATTTGAGTATATTAGAAACAATTGTTTTTCCAAGGAATGTCGCTCCCCCAGACCCTAAAGTTGAGGATACAAAGGCGGTTAGAAAGGTTTTATTGATATCAAGCCCAAATATTACTGTGATGCCAGTAATCATGCTTATCTGAGTCGGCACAAGCATGAAGGCATCTGCGAATGGAACCGGAGCGAAACCTTCACCAAAACTTGCTGCTACTGCAGTTGCAATGACTGCCCTAGCATGTTTTTTTTTAGATTCTAGAGATACTTTTTGGATATTTTGGAGAGTATCTTGTAGTTCAGTTGGCAAGACCTCAGACATTACATCAATCAAAGTATCTAATCCAAAAGCTTGAGCTACATATTCCTCATCAAAATCCATATCTTGAGCTAAAATTGGCACAACTTTACAAACATCTAAGTTTTCCTGCTCAACATGAGCTTTCATTTCTAGTGCTTTTTTCTTAGGTACAGATTGAGTAAGGACAACGATAATTGGGACCTTAGACTGTTTATTCTTCTCGGAAAACTCTTTGAGCCACTCCACTTCCGAACTATCGAAAGTACGGTTTGAACCGACATTAATACAATACCAAATGCAGTGAATGACCTCATTGATATCATTAGAAGCGTAACCGTTGTTAATTAGTTTTATCACTTCATCTTTGACACTCTCCTGTTGGGTATATGACAATTCAAAGCCAGGTGTATCGTAAATAGCCAAAGGATATCCGTTTTTTTCAATTTTGCGAATTTCCTGAGTTACTGGTCGGCCTAGTCCAGTATCAGCAAAATTCCCTCTAAACAAACTATTAATTAGTGTGCTTTTGCCAACACCTGATTTGCCAATGACGATGATGTTTAATCTTTTTAAATTATTAATTTTATCATTAATCGCGTTGAGACATTGCTGCGCAATATTATCTGTATTGATTTGCATTATCTTCTACCTTTGTTATAGTCAGATTTTTTAACTAACGTGTCCTTCCAATCAAGACGGTCTTTTAGATGATTGGTTAGTGTTACTTGTTTTTTATATACATAATTTCTAGTTTTTTTCAACACTCTAGGCAGAAGAACTGTGGAGGCTACGATTAAAGCTCCGCTTACGAAGATGTATTTTGCAGTAGATGATTTTCTCTTTTTTGTGCCTTTTTTCTTTGACATAATATTTCTCACAAATAGGATATTTTTAGATAATTATATCATATAAGAAATTAAAAGAGTTAATTTAATGATTTTGCTTATCTCTTTGTTTTAAAGATTTTAGAACAAATTATTCGATAGAAATTGAAGTAATGTTAGCAGTGATCTATTAGTTGTAATGAAGAGGGTGCAAAGATATTGAAGATAGAAAAGTAGTTATGTGGTTTTCAGCCAGTCGCGCTCTCCATGGTACAAGAAAAATAAACCAACAGCTTTGCGGGTGTGGTTCATAGATTTAGTAATTTATAGATTTTTAAAAATTTATATAGTACACTAGATGTGTAATATTGAGTTTTGAGTGACTGAAAAATTAGTATGGATGTTACCAACTGTTTTAGAAAATTAGTGTGGTATCAAAAAATTTAAGGAGACGTTATGAAAAAACGAACGAAAATCATACTTGCAACCGTCGCATCAATCGTAGCACTAGCAAGCATAGGAGGATGTGCCATGGCTCAAAAAGAAAACAATAAACAAGATAAGAAAGTTGCTTCCTCAAAAAAGGCTATCAAAGATGATAAAGAAGCCATCAAGCAAAAACAGCTCGCTTATCTCAAACAGCATGAACAAGAAATTATAGATTATGTGAAAGCTCAAAATCCAAAAGTTGAATCAGTTCAGATTGATTGGGAAGAGACGCAATGGAGTGATGGCGGTCTTACAAATCCCGAGTATTACATTAATGTTTTTGGGCGTATCAATAATATTGAAGAATCGGGTTGGGGAGTGGATATACCGATTGATGATGATAATACAGTAAATATAGATGATATGTATTTAGGATCCGATATTAGAATTGGAGGTAGATTAATGTTTTAAGGGGAAATGGTTACAGACATTCAAGAGTTATTTCTTGGATGTCTTTTTTCTTAAAGTTAATATGTTCTCTAAAAATTATCGGTTATTCCAGGATTCATTTTTCTGGGTTTCTAAAAGTGATTTTAGTGATGATTAGATTTACCAGATTAGTTCTATCTGCAGAATTTGCAAATCTAGGAATGGAGTGTTTTTTACATTATTCAACTCACCTATAAAATTCTTCTATTGCTTTCATAGAAAATGTATATTAGCCAGATAGGGGCAATCATAGTAAAATAGCTATCAAAATAGACTAAAGGAGTTTGGAATGAAAATCGTTTCTTTATGGTCAAAGGTTTCTCTGGGCTTGCAACTCTTGATTGCTTTGATTTTGGGTGTTCTTGTTGCTCTTATCTGGCCGCAGTTTTCGGCTTTTTACCAGTTTTTGGGTCAAGCTTTTATCAGTTTGATTAATATGGTGATTATTCCGCTGGTCTTTCCGGTTGTGGTCGTAGCAGTAGCTGGTGTAATTGGTAGGAAATCTTTCGGGAAGCTTTTGTCAAAGAGTCTGCTCTATTTCTTCGGAGTCACGACGGCGATTACCTTTATTTTTGTCTTTGCAGCTTATTATCTGGGCTTTGGTCAGGGAGTCAATATCGGTCAGGCGGGAGCCAGCATTGACGGGATTGCCAAAAGTATTCAGTTGGATGAGTTTTTGCTTAGCTTCATTCCCTCCAATATCATCAAGTCGCTTTCAGAAGGAGCTCTGCTTCCTATTATTGTTTTTGCTCTATTTTTAGGATTTGGGCTTGGAAGCCTCAAGGAAGAAAAGACTCAGAAAGCTGTTGAGCTGTTGCAGATTTGGATTGAGGCTATTTATAAAATTGTCGGTGTGATTGTGAAGCTGTCTCCGATTGGTATTTTTGGTTTTATTGCTAAGGATGTGGCTACGACAGGAGTTGACAAGTTGGTCGGTTTGGGGCAATTTGTAGCAGGAACTTATCTGGCTTATGCGGTGCTAGCTTTAGTAATTTTTCCTTTGATTGCTCTTGCTTTCAGAGTTCCTTATCTGACAAGTTTACAACGGATTTGGAGTCTTCTGACTTTGGCTTTTGTCTCTGGTAGTTCCAGTGTTGTCCTGCCACCTCTATTAAAAGATTTAAAGCAGCAGGGCTATGATGAGCATGTCATAGATTTGGTTGTGCCTTTGGGTTACACTTTTAATCTTGAGGGGGCTGCTGTTTATTTCTCTGTAGCAACTGTTTTTATTGCTCATGCTTATGGGATTGCTTTTTCTGTCTCAGGACTTTTCCTTACTGTTTTGATTTTGACTTTGATTGGTAAAACAGCTGCGACTGTGCCTTCAGGAGCGATTGTTGTCTTGTTGGCAGCTGCGCCTCAGCTAGGCCTTCCGGTGGAAGGCGTTGCCCTGATTTTTGCAGTTGATTTCTTTGTCAATGCTGGTCGAACTGCTCTCAATGTTCTAGGCCAGGTCTTGGCCGTCAGTGTTATTGAAAAGACGGAGGGCAATGTAGTAGAAGAATCGAAAAGCAGCAAGCTGACTGTTCGGTATTCATAATGGAGAGGAGACTTATGAGTCAAGCAAAAGTATACGTTATTCATGAAAATTTGGAGTGGACGCAGCACTTGGTAAAGTGGCTGGAGGAAAAAGATGTGCCTTATGAACTGTGGGATTTGTCAAGTGGGATCCTAGATCTGCAGAGTCCGCCCCCAACAGGAATTTTCTATAATCGGATGTCTGCTTCTTCTCATACGCGTGGACACCGCTATGCACCAGAATTTACAGAGCAGGTTCTAGCTTGGCTGGAAGCTCACGGTCGCAAGGTCATCAACGGCAGCGGGGCTATTAATCTGGAAATCAGTAAAATTAAACAGTATTTGAAGCTTTCTGAGGTTGGAATTGCTTATCCTGAGACGGTAGCCGTTTTGGGACAGGAGAATATTCTGGAGGCAGCTAGAAAACTTAATATATATCCCCTGATTACCAAGCATAATCGGGCTGGGAAAGGTTTGGGAGTGCAGCTCTTCAATAGTGAGGAAGAGTTGGAAGCCTATGTAGACAGTCCTGCTTTTGAGCCTTCTGTGGATGGGATTACCCTGCTTCAGGCCTATATCAAGCCTGCGGATGGTCGGATTCGTCGTTCGGAGTTTATCAACCAGAAGTTTCTTTATACAGTGTCCATTGATTCATCAGATGGCTTTCAGCTTTGTCCGGCAGATGGGTGCCAGATTGGGCAAAAGCCTGCTCAGTTAGAGACCTCAGGTAAGTTTCAAATTACGGAGCCGCTGCCTGCTAGTCAAAGACAGGCTTACGAGACCTTTCTAGCTCAGGCTGATATTGATGTGGCAGCTATTGAGTGGGTAGAGTCTGAGAGTGGTCAGATCTATGTCTATGATGTGAACACCAATACCAACTATAATCCGACAGCAGAAGACAAAGCAGGAATTTTTGCTCACCAACACTTGGCAGAATATCTAAAGAACGAGTTAGCAGCATCCTATCCAGAATAAATTTAAAACAAACAAAAGCTTTCCGTTTTGGAGGCTTTTTGTTTTTTTCTTCGTTTCCAAAATATGACATCTGTCATTTTGTTTTTGTGACAAACGTTAGGTGAAGCGCTTACAAAAATTTGTTATATTTAGATTATTGAGATTGCTTCTTTTTTATAAGGAAGTTAGGTGCTAAATGAGGTGTTCATTTTGAACAAGAAAAGTTGAAAGGAGTGTGTTATGTAACAGTGATTTGGTTGTGAGGAGTCTGATTTTATTTTTAGAATATTGAGGTGTGTCATGAAAAATCATCAGGAAAAAGTGTGTAAAAATTGGTTTATGAGGAAAAGCGGCAAGCGTTGGGTTTTTGGGTGTGCCCTGCTGGCTTTTGGAGCTTTCTTGTTAGATGGCGGCGGTGTGGTTTATGCGGATGAGGGTAAGGCTAATCCAGCTCCTGCTCAGGCCTTGCAGGCTGATTCATCAGCTGTCTCGGAGCCTGAGAGCGAGCAAACAGCTGCTTCTACAAGGAATGCCGATAAGACAGATAACCCTGTAGCTGGGGAGACTGCTGCGACGGAAGCAGGTAGTCAGGATGCAGCAGTAGAGTCAGCCAATCAAAAGACTGATAAGGAAAATCAAGTCACAGCAAACGCTAAAGAGACCAAACAGGAAGAAGACGAACAGCCAGCAGCGAAGGAAGTTGCTTCGGAAAAACTCCCTGCCGCAGAGACTGTAGATAAGCAGTCAGGCTTCAATACTAATTTGGCAGAAGCCAAGGGAGACAAAAATGGAGTTTGGGAAGTCCGGGAACAAGGTCTTTATAGTGATGCCAGAGGCAAAGGTGATAGTTTCCTTTACTCTCAAAGTCAGGGCAAGGATTTTGTTTACTCGACGGATGTAACTTTCCTAAGTAAGGAAGGGGCGGCAGCCCTCATTTTCCGCAGTAATAATAATCCGGATGACAAGAGCAGCTATGCAGTTAATATTGATGGTGGTAGCAACAATGTGAAGTTTTGGCGTTGGCAAGGCGGACGTGACTATCAGTTTATCAATGAAAAACATATCGAGCCAACGGATGATAATAAATATCGACTCAAGGTCGTTTCTATCGGCTCTTGGGTATCCTACTATGTCAATGATATTCTAGTGGCCAGCTCAGGAGATTACACGCTTCAGAGAGATGATAAGGGGCAGAATACTTATCTGTCAGAAGGCTATTTTGGCTTACTTAATTGGAATAGCGAGCTGCTTTTTCAAAATACCTTTTATAATGAAATCACTCCTCAGGTTAATCCCGAGTTGGAGGATATAAGGGTGACTTCTTCAGTTGGGAAAGTGGAGCAGAAAGGTCAGTTCACTGCCCCTATTACCATCCAGTATGTCAAGCATGATGCTGAGACTGTAGACTTGACCGTCGTAGCAAAAAATCCTGCTGCCAAGGTAAGCGTGACCGATGCTGCAGGTAGGGTTTATAGTGATTTGAAGAATATTCCGCTGGCAGTGGGGGCAAACTATCTGACTGTAACCAGCACTGTGACGGATGCGGATGGGCAGGAGGTCAGCCTAACTTACCGGCTCAATGTCCATCGTCGGCAGGCAGATGAGGTATACTACAATGAGCTCTATCGCGGTCAGTATCATTATTCGGTCAAGGACGGTTGGGCCAATGATCCCAACGGGCTGGTTTATTACAAGGGAGTCTATCATTTCTTCTATCAGTTTTATGACGATACTAAGTGGGGGCCTATGCACTGGGGCCATGCGACCAGCAAGGATTTGATTCATTGGGAAGAACAGCCGATTGCCTTTTATCCGGATGCTAATGGGGCTATGTTCTCAGGCTCTATCGTAGCAGATACTACCAATTCCTCTGGTTTATTCGACAATGACCAGGGCGGTTTAGTCGCACTGATTACTGCCGATGGAAACGGTCAGCGCATCAAGTTAGCCTACAGTAAGGATGAGGGTCGGACTTGGACGAAGCTTGATCAAATTGCAGCTGACTGGACGGATGATCCACTGCAATCTCAGGATTTCCGTGACCCCAAGGTCTTCCGTTGGGAGGGTAAATGGTTTATGGTCGTTGCAGGCGGACCGCTGAGAATTTATTCGTCTGATAATCTGCGTCATTGGAAGGTCGAGTCAACTTATGCGGATCTCCATACGGAGTGCCCAGATCTCTATCCTCTACTGGCAGATGATGGTAGCCTAAAATGGATCCTGTCTCGTGGCGGGCGTTCCTATAAGGTCGGTGATTTTAGACAGGTGGAGGGCAAGTGGACCTTCGTCCCAGATGCTGAGTTTGCTCAGGCTGATCAGGTCATGAACTTTGGTAAAGATTCTTATGCGGCCATGACTTACTACGTTCAGGACTTTGGCAGCAAGGCTAATCCAACCCTGCCCGACATTATTGAGTCTAACTGGATGAATACCTGGGAAGACTACTGCAATCTGGTAGCCGATACCGTCGGTCAGAAGTTTAACGGCACCTTCAATCTTAACCTCAAACTAGGCCTTATCAAGCAAGACGGCAGCTATCGGCTGACTCAGACACCAATTGCAGCTTATCAGACTCTGCGTCAGGAAGACAAGGCTGTGTTGTATAAAGACGTGGAAGTTAGTGAGAAGAATGGGCTGTTGAAAGATTTTTCCGGTGATCAGTATGAAATTGTCTCTACTTTCCGTCCGAGTGAAACGACCAAGAAAGTCGGTTTTAACCTACGGGTTGGAGATGGAGAAGTGACTAGAGTTACCTATGATTTAGAAAAGGAAACTCTCTCTATTGACCGCAGCCAGTCCGGCATTCTTCTCAGTAATAAATTTGCTCAGGTGGATAGTCAGTCCGTCAAACGCAATGCGGATGGCAGCATAGATCTGCATCTCTATGTGGATCGTTCCAGCCTAGAAGTCTTTGCAAAAGGATATACTGTGGCGGGTGCCAATCAGATTTTCCCTGCGCCAAATAGTCTTGCCGCTAGTGTGTTTGTAGAAGGTGGTGCAGCTAAGGCTGACATTGCTCTTTATCCGCTGAAGGGCATCTGGAAAGACAAACAGGCAGTGACCAAACCACTGGAACTAGTGCAGGCTTCTCCTGTAACAAATAATATTTATGTCGGTGATACTTTGGATTTGAAAGCATATATCATGCCAGCAAGTGTCTCTCAAGCGGTCAGTTGGAGTGTGGATCAGCCAGACCTAGTCTCTGTCACGGAAGATGGCAATAAGCTACGAGTGACTGCTCTGCAAAGGGGGGTGGTCAAGGTAACGGCGATCTCTAAGGAAAATCCAAGCCTTTCCAAGGTCTTCACCATCAATATCAGCCATAATGACTTTAAGACCAATGTTCCAGATCTAAAAGCTGTTTCCGGTAAGTGGTATGTCGACGGTGAAAGTCTCTATAATCAGAATACCAGCGCCAATGATTATTATATGGGAGGTCAGAAGATTTCTTTCTCTGAGTATAACTTGGATGTGGATCTCAAGTATCAAAAAGGCTTGATTAACATTTTCTATGCGTCTGAAAATGTTGATCCTCGCAATGCTTATTCTATTCAATTTGGCGATAATGATAAGATTCGACTTTACTACTTTATGGGAGAGACGATTGCAGAAAGTAGCATGAATGGCAAGCATCTTAATGACGGCCAGTTCCACCATGTTAAGCTAGTGAAAACTAAAAATGGTGTCAGTGTATCTGTGGACGGTGTAGAATACCTGAATCACCAATTTGATACGGTTGAGCCTTATTATAATGATGCCTATGTCGGTCTGGGACTCTGGGATGGGGACTTGGAAGCGCGTAATTTCTTTGTGACCAATCTTCATGCGCCAGCAGTTAATAAGGCTTCTCTGCAGAAAGTGGTAGACAGTACGGCTAGTCTAGATCCAAGCCTCTACACAGATGAGACAGTTCAGGCTTACCAGGCAGCCTTGGCTCAAGCTCAGTCTCTCTTGGCAGAGGAAAAAGCGGAGCAGGCGGATTTAGATAGAGCAGAGCAGGAACTGAAGACAGCTCTTGCTGCTCTGGCTGTGAAACCAAGTCATCAGGTCACTCCGGAAGAAGGGATAAAGGACCTAGTGGAAGAAAAGCCTTTCTTAGAAGTCATAATGGAAGAGATTGCATATCAGACTCGAGAACAGGAAAATCCAGAACTGGAAAGAGGACAGAGGAGGATACTTGTAGCTGGCCAAAAAGGTCAAAAGCGAGTCTTTGTAGAAGTCTTGAACGGTCAGCGAACCATCCTCGGTCAGGAAGTGCTCTCTCTAGCAGTTGACGAACTAGTAGAAGTTGGAAGCAAGGTGGTGGCTGAAAGTGCTAAACAGCCTTTGACAAGGACCCAGCCTCAAGCTCTGAAGCAAGGTGAGGAAGGGAAAGTTATTCCGTCGCCAAGATTGCAGCCAAATTCAGATTCAGCTCTGCCTAAGACTGGCACTCAAGAAGATAAGTTTCTGCCTCTGGCTGGTTTAGCTTTTCTGGGAATGGGGCTTCTAGCTGGAAGAAAGAAGCAAGAAGACTAAGGTGCTAAGCAATGGTTATTTGCACATAAAAAGGATGGGGTTTTCCCATCCTTTTTTGATATAATTACGGTTTGTGAAATGATTAGTTTTTGGCTGAGCATGCTCCGGTATCTGGCAAGAATTCCGATACATCCATCTGCTTGCTTTTTAATTCTCTATCTGAACTTGCATCCGGATGAACATATCGCGGTGCTGTTCCTGGATTTGTGGCTGTTCATGAATGACCTCGCAGATATAATCGCCCACGGGAGTATATCCAGCTTGGGTCAGAGCCTGGTAAAAATGCGGCAGAGCTTTAAGTTCATCTGCAAAGGAAGAGCAGTAAGCAACAGCATAATTTCCTGCCGGCAGCAATATTCGATTTAAGTGAGGAAGTTCATTGGGAGTATGATGGAAGAGACAGAGTTGCTTGGAAATCCATCTTTCTTTTTGGAAATCTTCTTGTTTCATAATGGAGCCAACGCGGCTGAAATGAGTGAAAAAAGGACTGTAACGCAGGATTTCTTGCTTGAAGCAGCGGAGAGCAAGTTCGTATTCCTCGCTTTTCATTTGATAAATATTTTGATCGATTTCAAAAGTAAGCAGCTGCCGTTCAGGAAAAGTTAGGATTTCCAGTTCTTGCTCGCTCTGCTTTTCGCCATAGATACGGGCACCAGACCGAAAGATTTCGATTTCTTGGATTTGTTTTTCTAAATTCTCTTTTTCTTGTAGGAGGCGTTGATAGCGCTCTTCGATGAGCTGGTGCAGTTGAAAGTGGTCCTTGTCAGATAGGATATCTTTGATGTCTTCTAGAGAAAAATTCAGTTGTCGCAGGTATTGGATGGAGTCAACCAGCGAAGACTGATTGATGTGGTAGTAGCGATAGTTGGTTTCTGGATCGACTTTATAGGGTTTTAAAAGACCGATTTGGTCATAGAATCTTAGAGTTTGGATGGAAATCTGATTTATTTGGGAAAACTCTCCGATACGCAAAATTTTTTTCATTTTTTAAAACCCTCTATTGACTCTCTAGTTACTAGAGATATTATACTATAATTGTGAAAATAATAACAATAAATGGAGGATTTGCCATGAGAAATACAAAAATTCGTGCTGTCCAATATGGCTGCGGCAAGATGTCTAAAGTGATTTTCAAGTACCTACTGGATCACGGTGTGGAAATCGTTGGAGCTATCGACAATAATCCTGCTCTGGTAGGGCAAGATGTCGGTGACTTTGCAGAGCTAGGCTATAAGACTGGTGTTTTGATTTCTGATAAGGCTGACAGTGTGTTTGACCAGTGTGACGCAGATATTGCCATTGTTACTATTGCTTCCTATATGCCGGAAATGTATGACTTTTTTGAAACAGCTATCAAGCATGGGGTGAATATCATCACGACCTGCGAGGAAGCCATCTATCCTTGGACGACCTCGCCGTCTGAAACAAACCGCTTGGACAAGCTGGCTAAAGAATATGGAGTCACTATCATGGGCTCCGGCATGCAGGATATTTACTGGATTAATATGCCTTGCTTGGCTATGGCTGGTCTCAATCGCATCCAAAAGGTGAAAGGGGTTGTCAGCTACAATGTAGAAGACTATGGTCTGGCTCTCGCAGAAGCGCATGGTGCTGGTTACGATCCAGACCGGTTTGAAAAGGAAATTGCCAGTGCAGAGAGTCTGCCATCCTATATGTGGAATGCTGCTGAAGCTATCTGCTCTAAGATGAACTGGACTATTCAGGATATTTCGCAAAAGAGCGTGCCTTATATTCTGGATGAAGATGTTTATTCTGAAACGCTGGGACGCACAGTTCCAGCGGGGCAAGTAACGGGTATGTCAGCTGTGACGACCATTCATACCCATCAGGGAATCGAGTTGGAAGTAGAGTGTATTGGCAAGGTCTATCGTGAGAATGACGGGGATATATGTGATTGGGAAATTACTGGTGAGCCAAATCTAGTCTTCTCAGTCAGCAAGCCTGATACCGTAGCCTTGACCTGTGCTACCATTGTCAATCGTATCCCATCTGTGTTAGACGCACCGGCAGGTTATGTGACCTCTGAGTTGGCGCGTGACTTGGCCTATCCGACCTATCCGCTTCATACCTATGTGGAAAAATAGCAGAGCTTATAACTAAAAATACACCTCCCGTATCAATTGGGAGGTGTGTTTTTAAGTATTAGTCTTCCTTCTTCTTTAAGAGGAAGAGTCCAGCTGCTCCAGCAACCAGAAGTCCAGCTAGAGCGAAGCTAGCACTTGTTTCTTGGCTTCCGGTCTCTGGTAGAGTCTGACTCTTGTAGGTCAGGACTACCGTTTGAGCCGGCGGATTGACAGTGGCAGGTTTCCAGTCAAGGACAGTCTGACTTGGAGCTTGGTAGGTTGGATCAGGTGTCGTAGGACTCGGGAGGTCAGTCAGCTCGGCCAACTGGCTGCCAAAGATAGCATTGGAAATCCAGCGGTAGAAATGAACAGGGTGAAGGCGGTTAGTCGGATTGCCGGCGTAGACAAAGAGAGGCTTCTCGTTATAGGTACCAGCAATGGCTACGACTTTGTTGGCTAGTTGCTCATTGCCAGGCCACCAGCCAGCGATATAGAAGTCACTTCCGGCAATGCTGGCAAGAGTTCTAAAGTTGGCAGGAATCTTAGCAATCCAGTTACCAGAGTTGGAGTAAAAGAGTCCATCCTTCTTGTAGCCGCTGGTCAGCGGGTCTTGATCTTGGATAACAGCCTTCATCAGTCCTTCATAGTCACTGCCGTTCTTGAAGCGCTCAGCATCAAAGCCGTCTAGGATTCCTAGTTTTTCCAAGCGCTGCATAGCAGAGCCTCCGACAACGATAGTTGGCTTGAGTCCGACAAGAGACTTGTCATAGTTGTTGCTTTCAAGGACGATGACGTCAGCATCTTCTGGGCGATCGACTATTTCAAAGCCCATATTCTTCAGAGCTAAGGCAGTATGAGCTGGTGCGTCCACACCTGCCCATGAAAATTGATGCGGTGGTGCGTAGACCTTGAGAGGCTTCAGAGTTGGTCCCTGTGGAATCTTATAGAGGGCATCACCGTAAATGGCATAGCGATCCAGAAGGCTGGTAAAGGTCGGCGTATCAACGATATAGCCGTCGTCTGTCAGATAAACCTTTTTTCCTTCTGCAAGAGCTTGATTAACGGCCTTAACGGCACTTTCAGACGTATTGGCAATGACGTAATAAGGCGCTTTCTCGTCAACCTGACTGGTACGTGCAGCACGGAGGGCTGTCACCTCTCCTAGCTTGCCTTCAAAGAGCTTGTCGCCAAAGACTGGCTGAGCTTTGAAACCTTTCATATCTGGGAAATTGACGACTAACTCTGCATACATAGCTGCCCACTTAGATTCATCTGAGCCCTTGTAGAGGACATGATTGGCATAGCCACGCTTAGCTTGCGCCATATCGACAACCAAATCACCTTTTTTATAGTTGCCGCTGTCTTCCTTGAGTTCTTTGACAAGGACACCGTTGCGCTTGAAATAGTCAATCATATTAAAGGCTTCTTGGCTATCGTTATCTTTATCTAGCCCCATCGGGATGACATAGTAGTCTGGGAAGAATTTTTCCTGGCCTTTTTTAATCCGGCCTACGACCTGACCATCAGGTCCGACGAGTTCATTTTCTGCCTTAGGATCTTCGACCTTATTAATACCGCGCAGGTAGAAGTTGAGACGCATCTCCATGAGTTTATCTGGGTTCTTAGCGAGATAGTCCAGACCTCCTAGGACCGCATAATATCCAGCCTTGTAGGACTCTTGATTGCCCTCTGGGATTTCGATAGTATGTCCCAGGATGCCATGGTACATAGAATAAACCGCTGTGTAGCCGGAGAAGGAATCGTCCCATCCGTCTCCCCAGTCCAGTTTTGGAATGATGTATTTGTCGTAGCCAGAGTTGGCAACGCCGGCCCGCCCCATATGATGGGCATTGTCCAGCATGAGGTCTGCCAAAAGGTCATATTCAAAGTTAGGATCATGCGGCGGGGTTGCTGGCTCAATCAGGAATTCCTTGACAAAGCCATGGATATCATAGAGGGCAATTGGGTTCCATTTGTTAATCAATCCAGCAACGGTGCGGGTTTCAGGATTGGCTTGGTAGCCAGTATCTCGGTTAGGGTCAAGGCCATTGGCCAGAGCCCGCGTGTTGAGGACATCGCCGTCAGGGTTCTCCGTAAAGTCAAAGAGGAAGATAAACTTCTTCAGCAAGTCTTGGATCTTGAGAGTGACCATCTTTTCGGAGCCATCAGCAGCACTTGTTTTGAAGCTGACTTGGTCTTTGGTCGCAAAGGTCTTAAATAGACCTGTGATAATATCAATCCCCGGCTGTTCATCAGCGTGGGTGTTGTTAATGAGCACAGGCAGTTTATAGTCTAGGTTGCCATTTTTGAGAGCTGCCAGCATCTCTGCTGGTTTGGTCAAGGCCTGCGGATTAGTTGTGCTGAGGTAGTCGTCAATGCTCTTTTGGTCAGAACTGATGATACCCAGCTTGATATCACGACCCTGAGCGCTCTTTCCTATGTTCTCAATCTGTACCAAGCGGTCCGTTTTAGCATCCTGTCTGCTCTTTTCAATAGATGCCAGCATTTCCTCATGGCTGTGGAAGTCTTCGTAAGGGCGCAAGATGATATTTTTACGAATGGTCAGTCCTAGGTCCTGACTTCTACCGACCAATTCATGGCTACCGATAAAGTTTCGATAGGTCCGGCGGATATTGTTGGGAGAGCGTAGGCTGAGATCTTGTCCGAAAAGTTCCTTGAACTGCAGATTCAGATGAAGGTCATTTCCGTCAGCCTTTTCCTCAATTGTGACAAAGGGTTGGCCGGTAAAGGTGCCGCTGTCCATGTTCCAGGTTTTCCAGTCAGCAATCGGTTTATTGTCCAGAGTCCAGGTCAGCTTGCCTGCCTGAGAGCCCTGTCCTTGGACGGTATCCTTGAGCTCTGCAGACTCAGACATATAAACGGTGCCATCAGACAGCTGGGTCTTGGCTTCTTCAGAAGCAGCTGCTCTTGTTTGAGCTGCTGCAGAGACAGCTGGATTGTCCGCTGCAGGAGCAGGATTCTGTTCTTTTTCTCCTGTCTGATTTGGAGCAGCTTGAGCAGCTTCTGTCGCAGGAGTTACAGTCTCTACCTGATTGGCAGCTGGCTGTGACTCAGTGCTGTTCTGCTGGTCAGCCGCAGCCTTGCCCTGAGCTAAAACAGCCATCAATACTGCGGCTGATAAACTCAAGGCCTGAGTATAGAGACGCTTCTTGTATGAATCGTTCATTAGGAAATCTCCTTTGTGTAAAATATTCTATATTTAGTATAACAAATATCGAAAGCGCTTTCAAACAAAAATAGAAAAACATACAAAGATGTTCAAAATAGTTTCTCAGGTGAATTGCTGCGCATATGAGAATCTTCCTTGTTCCGAATGCTATTTGAAATATCCGAACCTTCTGCCTTTATTTTCTGAAATAGTATACAAAATCCTCGAATTTATGCTACAATGAGACAAACTAAAAATGATTGGAGCCAAGCATGAAAGCAATTATTACCGTTGTCGGAAAAGATAAAACAGGGATTGTAGCCGGAGTTTCCACCAAGATTGCGGAGCTGGGGCTGAATATTGACGATATTTCCCAAACCGTTTTGGAGGAATATTTTACCATGATGGCCTTGGTGTCCAGCGATGAAAAGCAAGATTTTACAGCCCTTCGCAATGAGTTTGAAGCTTTCGGCCAAGAGCTCAACGTCAAAATCAACATTCAAAGCGCAGCCATTTTTGATGCCATGTACAATATCTAAGGAGTGAAGGATGGATATTAGACAAGTAACAGAAACCATTGCCATGATTGAGGAGCAGAATTTTGATATTCGGACCATCACCATGGGTATTTCACTCTTAGACTGTATCGACACAGATATTGATCGGGCAGCGGAGAAGATTTACAAAAAAATCACGACCAAAGCGAAAGATCTGGTGACAGTTGGGGACGAAATTGCAGCAGAGCTCGGGATTCCTATCGTCAACAAGCGGGTCTCCGTGACTCCGATTTCCCTGATTGGGGCAGCGACAGATAGCAGAGACTACGTGCCTCTGGCCAAGGCTTTAGACAAGGCAGCCAAGGAAATCGGTGTTGACTTTATCGGTGGTTTCTCGGCCTTGGTTCAAAAGGGCTATCAAAAAGGCGATGAAATCCTCATTAATTCTATTCCACGTGCTTTGGCTGAGACAGACAAGGTCTGCTCCTCTGTCAATATCGGCTCAACCAAGACTGGCATCAATATGACGGCAGTTGCGGATATGGGGCGGATTGTCAAGGAAACAGCCCAGCTTTCTGACATGGGGGCGGCCAAGCTGGTCGTCTTTGCTAATGCAGTAGAGGACAATCCTTTTATGGCAGGCGCCTTCCATGGTGTTGGTGAAGCAGATGTGGTCATCAATGTCGGAGTTTCTGGGCCTGGTGTTGTTAAACGGGCCTTGGAAAAGGTCCGTGGTGAGAGCTTTGACGTGGTGGCTGAAACGGTCAAGAAAACAGCTTTCAAAATCACCCGTATTGGTCAGTTGGTCGGTCAGATGGCTAGCGAGCGTCTGGGTGTCAAGTTCGGGATTGTTGACTTGAGTCTGGCTCCAACGCCGGCAGTCGGGGACTCGGTGGCCCGTGTCTTGGAAGAAATGGGCTTGGAAACAGTTGGTACTCATGGCACGACAGCGGCGCTTGCTCTGCTCAATGACCAAGTCAAAAAAGGTGGTGTCATGGCCTGCAATCAGGTGGGCGGACTATCTGGTGCATTCATTCCTGTTTCTGAAGACGAGGGCATGATTGCGGCTGTGCAAAATGGCTCGCTCAATCTAGAAAAGTTAGAAGCTATGACGGCTATCTGCTCGGTAGGTTTGGATATGATTGCCATCCCAGAGGCGACGCCGGCTGAAACCATCGCGGCCATGATTGCGGATGAAGCGGCGATTGGCGTCATCAATCAAAAGACGACAGCTGTGCGGATTATTCCGAAAGGCAAGGAAGGCGATATGATTGAATTTGGCGGGCTCTTGGGAACAGCTCCAGTCATGAAGGTCAATCAGGCTTCGTCAGCCGCCTTTATCGCGCGGGGCGGTCAAATTCCAGCACCCATTCACAGTTTTAAAAACTAAAAAGCTAGATTTGAAACAGCTTTTAAGAAAGCATCGTAAAGGACAGCTATTCAGTTTCCGTGTAGGAGTTTGCGGGATTGAATCTAGCTGGATGCTTGAAATATAGGGGATTATAAGGAGATTGTTTAGGTTATGAATAAAAGAGAGCTAGCTGAGCTGGCCCTTGATTTAGGTTTGGATTTTGATAAGGAGAGCGGCATTATATATGGCCGTAGAAGGGATTATGCTTTTTATCTAGAGACCATAACAGATGGCGACGAATTTGCGATTTTCTTTTCAGTCAAATGTGAGCAGGGCTATATCGGTCGAGATACCTTGGAAGCGTTGATTAACGATTCTGAGGTTTTGATTGATTTTGAGAGAGCAGGCTATTGTCTGGCTTGTCAGATTTTGGCTGATCAGGATCGAGATCTGCTGCCGGATATTTTGGAGGAGGCTATCGAAGACTGCACCCGCTACTTTAAGGAGCAAGGGCTGGTTAGCGCCTGTGAGAAAACCGGTGAAACCGGAGAGGTCGACCTATATCCGTTCAAAGGAGATTGGCTCTTTCTCACGCCATCTAGCTATGAGCGGATGGTTTCCATCTCGCTGGATAAGGCGACAAAGCGCTCCCTTCCTCATCAAAATCCGCAGAAAATACATTATTTTCTGGGTGTTCTCGGAGCATTCTTGACGAGCTTACTTGGTGCATGTCTTGTCTTCTTTTTGACAGGTGCATCCTTGGCCATGGGCTTCATATCAGGTTTTACACTGCTATTTAGCATTGCTTGCTATGAAAAATTTGTCAAAGGTATTTCTGTTTTGGGAATTGTAGTGAGTTTCTTTTTTACTTTAGCGATGAGCTTTTTAGCTGTTCAAATCGGTTATGCCAATTCTTTTTACCAAGGGGAAGGCAATATTTTGCAAGCCGTTATCGCTATTAATAAAGCTGCTTTATCCGGACAGTTTGGTCTTAATTATTGGCTCCATTATCTGTACATTGTTCTTGGATGTGTCAGTGCCGTCAAAGTTCATATTAAGTCTCTATAGTTGATTAGATGCTGACTTCACAGTGAGCAGCTGTCTATCATAGTGGGAAACCGAGTTCTCCCTCTTCTTTATCTAAAGAATACGAAGGCCTATACTATAATAAACAAAGAAAAAATAAAAGAGGTGAAGTATGTCAAAAACAAGACTCTATGTTATCCGTCATGGCAAGACCATGTTCAATACTATCGGCCGGGCTCAGGGCTGGTCTGATACCCCGCTGACTGCCAAAGGTGAGCGCGGTATTCGTGAGCTGGGTATCGGATTGCGAGAGTCGGGTTTGCCTTTTGTCAGGGCTTTTTCCAGTGATAGCGGCCGGACCATTCAGACTATGGGGATTATCTTAGAGGAGCTGGGCCTGACTGGCCAGATTCCCTATCGCTATGACAAGCGCATCAGGGAATGGTGCTTTGGCAGTTTTGATGGTGCTTATGGGGGTGAGCTTTTTCATGGCGTTATCCCACGTGTTCTTAAGACGGATAATTACAAAGAACTCAGTTGGCCCGATTTGGCGAATGGCTTGGTAGAAGTGGATACAGCTGGCTGGGCTGAGCCTTGGGATAAGCTTAGCGGTCGGATTTTAGAAGGATTTGAAGCCATTGCTAGAGAGGTGGAGTCCTCAGGCGGTGGCAATGCTCTGGTCGTCAGCCACAGTATGACCATTGGTACTTTGGCTTATCTGGTTGATGAGAATATCACGAAAAATCCTAATGTCGAAAATGGCAGTGTCACAGTGCTGGAGTATGAAGATGGTCGCTTTAGCATCCAGGCCTTGGGTGATGTGTCTTACCGTCAGGTTGGTGCAGCCATATTAGACCGAGAAAATCAAGAATGAGCAGGAGTTTTGAGACTCCTGCTTTTTGCTTTGAAAGCCAGATGGAGCCAATTTCTTCATAAAATGGTATAATATGAAAAGAACAACGGAGGAAATGAAATGGCAAAAACAAGATTATACTTGGTTCGTCATGGCAAGACCATGTTTAATACTATCGGCCGGGCTCAAGGCTGGTCTGATACCCCATTGACTGAAGTTGGGGAACGTGGCATTCATGAGTTGGGCATTGGCCTGAGAGAAGCTGGGCTTGATTTCAAATTGGCCCGTTCCAGCGACAGTGGCCGGACTATTCAGACCATGGGAATTATTCTAGAGGAACTGGGCCTGACAGATCAGATTCCTTATACCTTTGACAAACGGATTCGCGAATGGTGCTTTGGCAGTTTTGATGGTGGTTATGATGGAGAGCTCTTTATGGGTGTGATGCCCCGGGTTTTCAATATTGAGCATGTTCATCAGCTTAGCTATGCTGAGTTGGCAGAAGGTCTTGTAGAAGTCGATACAGCTGGCTGGGCGGAAAACTGGGAAAAGCTCAGCGGCCGAATCTGGGAAGGCTTTTCAGCCATAGCTGAGGAGCTGGAAGCTGCTGGTGGTGGCAATGCTCTGGTCGTCAGCCACGGCATGACCATCGGAACCTTTGTCTATCTAATCAATCGAACTCGGCCTCATGGTTTGGACAATGGTAGTGTAACGGTTGTAGACTATGAAGACGGTAAATTCACAGTAGCTTGCGTCGGAGACATGTCTTATCGAGAGGCCGGTGCCAAAGTAATGGAGGAAGAAGTTGAAGCGCGCTAAACATCGCAAAGAAAAGAGAAAATCGAAGTCTAAGAAGATTGGGTTGACACTTTTGTTGTTAATCGTCTTGTGTCTGGCAGCTGGAGGAACGGCGATTTATTTCCGTCCGTCCTTGTTACAAGATCTGCTTGCAAAGATTCAGTTTTCGGGTTCGTCTAGTAGTTCTGCTACGAAAGGCTCTTCTGGCTCAGAGAGCTCGCAGTCTGATTTGCCCAAGGTTTCTTCTACTGACTGGAATTTGATTTTGGTCAATCGAGACAACCAGCAAGAAGAAAAAACACCTGATCTGACTCAGATTGGAGAGGTGCAGGTCGACAGCCGTATTGCTGAAAATACTCGGCAATTCCTAGCTGCAGCCCAGGCGATAGCTCCTGAAGAAACTTTAATCTCTGGCTATCGCAGCCGAGCTGAGCAGGAGGAACTCTATAACGAAAAAGTTGCTGGGGAAGTCGCCAAAGGCTTGTCAAATGAAGAAGCAGTCAGCATCGTGCTGAAGCAGGTGCAGCTTCCAGGAGCCAGCGAGCATCAAACGGGCTTGGCTATTGATATGAGTGCTCCAGAAGGCCAGGAGGATGAATTGGCAGCCAAAATTGCCCAACTAGCTCCGCAGTATGGCTTTGTCCTTCGCTATCCAGATGGCAAGAGTGACATTACCGGAGTTGACTTTGAGAATTGGCATTACCGCTATGTCGGTGTGGAGAATGCCCAGTATATGCAGAAGCACAATTTGGTTCTGGAAGAATATATCGCCCTACTCAAGGCAGCGGGAAAATAAAAAAGTAAGTCAGGTGTTCCTGGCTTTTTTTATGCTGATTTATCAGGATGCAGGTCTCTAATCCTTTTAGCTTCTGATCAAATCAGCTGCAAGTATTGATAGATAAAAATGAATTACTTTTTGTAAAAAAAATTTATAAATCCTTGACAACTATATCGAACTGCGATATAATTTTTTATATCAAGGTTCGATATATCGAGGTGAAAGTGAGATGAGAAGATGAGTGGATTGACAGAAAAGCTTAGGAGAGTCTATGTGCCAATGACAGAGACAGGTTTTTATATCCTCTTCTGTCTTCAGAAAGAAAGGCATGGCTACAGTATTACTCAAAAAGTCAAGGATCTGACAGAAGGACAGCTATCTATCAGCCCTGGAACCATGTATGGAACCTTGGCAAAGATGGAAAAAGATGGTCTGATTGCCTTTGTTCGTGAGGAAGAAAAGAGAAAGCTCTATTCTATCACGGAGCTTGGAAGCCAGATTTTAGAGTTGGAAATCCAGCGGATTGAGCGCCTTTACCGCAATAGTAAGGAGGAAGTTTGATGGAAAAGAAAATTGTCTATAAAATCTTTACCATTGCAGACTATGACAGAGAAGCAGCTTATTTTAAAAAAATGCACAGTCAAGGCTGGAAATTGAAGAAAGTAAGTTATTCTCCCTTTCTTGTTGCAGTTCGTTATACATTTGAAGCCTGTCCGCCTCAGGAAGTGGCCTATCAATTAGATTTTCGCCCTATAAAAAAGGCGGAGCAAGAATCCTATTATCAACTGTTTGAGGATTGTGGCTGGGAGCATATTACAAACTTTAATCAGTTCTCTTATTTCCGCAAGCCGGTTTCTCAGCTTGATGCGGAGAGCGATCTTGAAATCTATAATGATGCTTGGTCTAAGCTAGAAATGGTCAAGCGTTTGCTTATATGGCGTTTTTTGCCAGCCATCATGGTTTTGTGTGTCACTACCTATCTCATTCTAGATATTTTCCAGAAGAGTTTGAAAGCAAGTCTATTATTCAAATCAATCTTAGCAATAGACTGTGTTATATTGTTCATTCTGTTTTGCCAACTGGTCCATATTGCCTTGCGTTTTTGGAAAATGAGGCAGGAACTGAAAGATTGATTACAGTTTTGTTAAATACTGTTATGAAAGCGAGGAAAACAATGAAAAAGACGATTATTGAAGTGCAAGGCTTGAAAAAGAAATTCAAGGAACAAGAAGCCTTGGCAGGAATCGATTTTTCCATCCAAGAGGGAGAAATTTTTGGCTTCCTAGGACCTTCTGGATCTGGTAAAACGACGACTATCAATATCTTGACTGGACAGTTGTCTGCAGATGCTGGGACAGCTCATGTGCTGTCTGCACCGGTTGAGGATTTAAAGGCAGAAGTGCTGGAGCAGATTGGGATTGTCAGCGATGGCAGCGGTTTTTATGAAAAGATGTCACTTTATAAGAATCTCAAGGCCTATGCTTTGCTCTTTGGTGTTAAGATGGCAGAAGTTGATGAACTTCTCCGAAAAGTGGGGCTTTATGATAGCCGCAACAAGGTGGCTGAAAAACTATCTACGGGTATGAAGCAGCGCATGTTGCTGGTCCGAGCCTTGATTAATCGACCTAAACTGCTCTTCTTGGATGAGCCAACCAGTGGTTTGGATCCGTCAACCTCTCGCACCATTCATGAACTACTGCTGGAACTAAAAGCTCAGGGGACAACTATTTTTCTGACAACCCATGATATGCAGGAAGCTACCCTCTTGTGTAATCGCTTGGCCTTGCTAAGTAAAGGAAAATTAGTCGAAGTGGGCAGTCCGCATGAGATAATCCAAAAGTATAATACAGATAAGAAGGTTCGTTTAGAATATGAAGATTTGACGACGAAGACAGTTACCTTTGATGAACTGCAAGGAGGCTTGGATTTGTCCAATGTTATCAGTATTCATTCCTGCGAACCAACTTTAGAAGATGTTTTCATCACGTTGACAGGAGGTACCTTAAATGTCTAATAAATTAAAAGGTATGATTTGGCTGAGAGGTCAAGTGACGCTAGCTAATAAAAGTATTCTATTGCAGGTTTTCATGCCGATTTTCCTTATTTTTCTCTATAAATTTATTTTTTCTTTGAATGGAGCGGGTAAGGAAATTGGAGCGGATAAACTAGCTATTATGTTGCTTACGATCTCTCTGCCTTTCTCTCTAGCCATGTCTGTTGGAACACCCATTATTATAATCTTAGCTGAGGAAAGGGAAAAACGTAATTTGCAAAGTTTGCGCTTGGCTGGTGTGACAGCGGGTCAATACATTCTCTCTGCTTTAATCTGGCCAGCGATTATTGGGATTTTTTATATCGTTATTACCCCAATTTTGGTGGGAGCCAAGCTTTCTAATCAGGTATTCAGCTATAGTTTGGTTCTCTTATTGACCATGCTGGTCTTAATTTTCTTCTTTTTAATGGTTGGTCTGTTTTGTAAAAATCAGGTCATGGCACAATCTCTTAGTGTTCCAGCCATGCTCTTGGCGGCATTTATTCCTATGTTTTCAAATATGAGCGAGGATTTATTTAAGGTGCTGCGTTATAGTTTTATGGGCCTATTTACTAGCTATATGAAAGATTGGTCTCATTTCCATTTATGGAGCGGAGAATTTTTGGCTCTACTAGTTTGGCTGCTTCTTTTTTCAGGAATTTCTTTCTATTTGATGCGCCGTTTGCAAATCTTGGACGACTAATCTAGGTCGCTAGACTGATTTTTAGCACTCTTGTAAAAAGAGTGCTAATTTTTTGAGTTTTTGTCTTGACTTTGGAGTAGAAGAGTGTATAATAGAATCATGAGTTAGCACTCGAGGTGATTGAGTGCTAATCGACAGCAGAATCTTGATTGGAGGTGATGCCGTGGTCACGGAGCGTCAAAATGAGATTTTGAATTTGATTATTGATATCTTTACCAAGACTCACGAGCCGGTCGGCTCCAAAGCCCTGCAGGATTCTATCAATTCCAGTAGTGCCACCATCCGAAACGATATGGCAGCTTTGGAAAAGCAGGGGCTTCTGGAAAAGGCGCATACGTCCAGCGGCCGTAAGCCTAGCGTGGCTGGTTTTCAGTACTTTGTCAAGCATTCTCTGTCCTTTGATCGTCTCGCTGAGAATGAACTTTATGAGGTTATCAAAGCCTTTGACCATGAGTTTTTCAACTTGGAGGACATTCTTCAACAGGCAGCAGACCTTTTGACCAAGCTCAGTGGATGCACGGTTGTTGCACTGGATGTAGAACCCAGTCGGCAGCGTTTGACAGCTTTTGATATCGTTGTGCTCAGTCAGCACACGGCTCTGGCAGTCTTCACCTTGGATGAGTCCAATACCATCACTAGTCAGTTTATGATTCCGCGTAACTTCTTAAAAGAAGACCTGGATAGGCTTAAAGGTTTAGTAAGGGAGCGGTTCTTGGGACAGACAGTGCTGGATATCCATTACAAGATTCGGACGGAAATTCCGCAGATTATCCAGCGCTATTTCACTACGACGGACAATGTCATTCAGCTTTTTGAGCATATCTTTGGTGATATTTTCAAGGAAAATGTGATTCTGTCTGGCAAGGTTCAGCTCTTGGAATTCTCAGACCTGACGGCTTATCAGTTTTTTGATGACCCACAGAAAGTAGCCTTTGAAATTCGCGACAGTTTGGCCGAAGATCAGATGCAAAGCGTACGTGTAGCAGACAGTAGAGAAAGCTGTTTGGCTGATTTGACACTGATTTCCAGCAAATTCCTGATTCCTTATCGAGGATTTGGAGTGCTGGCAGTTGTCGGTCCGGTCAATCTTGACTACCAACGACTGGTCAGTCAGATGAATGTTGTCAACCGCGTGCTGACCATGAAACTGACCGACTTCTATCGCTATCTGAGCAGCAATCACTATGAAGTCCATTAAATATAGTATAAATATTCCTAAAAAGGAGGTGCCTTGTGGCAAAACATAAACAAGAAGAACATCCAGAAGATGTGGAAGTAAAAGAGGAAGCTGTAGAAACAGCTGAACAAGCTGAATCAGCAAACCCTGAAAAATCAGAGTTAGAACTAGCCAATGAACGGGCAGAAGATTTTGAAAACAAATATCTCCGCGCTCATGCAGAAATGCAAAACATCCAGCGTCGAGCAAATGAAGAACGCCAGCAGCTGCAAAGATACCGCAGTCAGGACTTGGCGAAAGCTATCTTGCCTTCGATAGATAATCTGGAGCGCGCACTTGCCGTTGAAGGGTTGACAGATGATGTCAAAAAAGGACTGGAAATGGTGCAGGAAAGCTTGATTCATGCTCTCAAAGAAGAGGGTATCGAAGAAATCCCAGCTGACGGAGCTTTTGACCATAACTATCACATGGCCATTCAAACCGTTCCAGCTGACGATGAGCACCCAGCTGACACTATCGCGCAGGTCTTCCAAAAAGGCTACAAACTTCATGACCGTATCCTGCGCCCAGCAATGGTAGTGGTTTATAACTAGGCTAGAAAACTTGAAAAATCTTGTCCGAAACGACAATAAACTATGAAGAAAGATAAAAAATTGTTCAGCTTTGC
>ERZ772764.335-NODE-335-length-34055-cov-7.961147_pt1 | contig 34055 bp, 28 predicted proteins | sample MGYA00512163_ERZ772764 | MGnify/ENA primary metagenome ERZ772764 (study PRJEB29015, sample SAMEA2737903) | human oral metagenome | biome: human oral; feature: human-associated habitat; material: dental | place: China | collected 2094 ... | reverse complement strand
CCGCCCCATCGGGGCGGTGACGCAACCACCTACCCACACGAACTCACGAAGCCTCCTATTTCGCTTAAAGGCATAACCACAGGGCTAACGGTTAGGCGAAAGCGCAAAAATCAGCCCGCTCGCGGCTCCAATCGTCATCAGCCTGCTTTCCAGTGACGGGGGGCCAGCTTGGGTACCAGAAGGCCGTCGGGTACGACATGGCGATCACGGAAACCGTGCCGTTGGTTTGACGGTCTTTCTTGGCATTCGCGGCTCTGCGCCCCGCCACGGAGCAAGGCATGCTATCCTAACTTGCATTCTGTGACCAAGAGGCAGCGAGAACGATATGGCGCGGCGTTCGTTCATACGCCATGTGATCCAATACAGCTCGCAGGCAGAAGGGACTCTGATGGCAGCAGAGGAGCGCGACGACGTGGTCGAGTCGTCTGAGGCATCCGAGGGGCAGGTGAATCCTGCGCCAGGAGTCGAGCACGAGGTAGAGGGCACACATGCACCCAAACATGCGGGCGGACCCGCTCCGGAGTCCGAGTCTGTCGCTACTCCCGCACATGCGGCTCCGCTTGATTTCGCGGCTACGCCTGAGGTCGAGGATATTGCCGTGCCCGCGCACGCAGCCCATGCTGCTCATGTCGCGCCCGAGTCCGTGGCGGAGGCAGAACCCGTAGAAGCGCCCGAGTCAGCCAAGCATCGTCCCGCCCATGCTGCGGTACCTGAAACTGGGTCAGACACTAGCGTTGAGTCCGACACTAACGCTGAGTCAGACACCGATGTCGAGCTCGAGGACGCTGCCGTTCCTGCGCCCGCTCATGCCGCGCCCGAGTTTGACGCTACCCCCACGCCCGCTCACGCGGCTCCCGGGCCTGCCGTTGAGGTCACCTCAACGCATACGCCCGCTCACGCCGCGCCTAAGGACACTATTGAAGCGGACCGTGTCGAGGTGGCCGAGGAGCCCACGGCCGAGATGGCCTCCGGGACCGCGTCCGATACCGTGCCCTCGCTCGACTTGGATGCCACGGCAGATTCGACGGCAGGGTCGGATGCGCCGCATGGCAACGCGGTTTTGCTCCCCATACCGACGGAGGAGCTTCGCAACCAAGGTGGGGACATGTCGACGGACGTGTTCGGAAGATTTGTGGGCGGTGTCGTCCAGCAGCCCCTGAGCGGCGCGGTTGACGCCGGCGACGTTGATGAGAGGGGAAACGGCAGGCATGGACGCAGAGTCATGCGCTCCAAGGTTGTGCCAGGAGAGGGTAAGAGTCGCAGTAAGGCACGTACGCTCATAGTCTTTCTGTTCATGGCGGCAGCCATGATCGCCGTTGGCGCATTCGTGGCCTATGGCGCGGAGCTCTGGGGTGGCAAGGTCGTTCCCGATGTTGTCAACAAGTCACAGAGCCTGGCCACCACGACGCTCACGGAGAAGGGCTTTTCGGTGAGCGTCGTTGAGGAGCGTGTCGATGATGGCGTGGGCAAGGTCATAAGCGTCGATCCCGCCATCGGAAGCCGCCTTGCGGTGGGTAGCCAGGTGACGCTGCATGTGGGTGTGGCTCGCACGATTCCTGACGTGACGGGCATGCCCCTCGATGACGCAAAGGCCGCCCTAGAGGATGTGGGAGCCCAGAACTTCACCCTCACCTATCAGGCCTCAAGCGAGGTTGCGGGCACGGTCATAGCCGTGGAGCCTGCTGCCGGCAGCAACTTTAGCTCGAACGACACCATCACGCTCACCATCGCTCAGTCTCACACCATTCCCTATGTACTTGGTAAGAAGGAGAAGAGCGCGCTTTCGGTCATCGAGGCAGCGGGGCTTAAGGCCAATGTCACGTATGTCAAGTCTGATAAGGACCTCGGTGTCGTCGTCAGCTGCAGCCCCGAGCCGGGTAGCAAAGTGAAGGCGGGCTCAACGGTTGACCTCGAGATATCGTCGTCGTCGCCTGCCGACTACCACCATTTGGTGGATTACTTCTCCTACAATCCCAAGATCATCTCTAACTTCTTGTCTCAGCAGAAGTTCATACTCGAGGGCAACTATATCGACCCGAACAACGCCCTTGAGGCCCTCTACAACTCCGAGCGCAAGGGTACGATCACCTTCAGTCCGCAGCCCTTCTCGCGCTCCTATGATGCGGGCAAGGGTTCTACCGACTCGGAGCTCCTCTCCGAGGGTACCAAATTCAGTGGCATACGCCTTGACATTCCCACGTCCGAACTGCCGTCGGGTGCCAGCTCACTTTCGGACTCTGCGGTGCAGGCCATCATGAACCTCTGTGGATTTACCGGCAAGAAGCAGGTCGTAGACCAGCACTCAGCGAAGCTCCCGCAGTCTGCCCACACCGCCCAACCTGCCCAGCCAACCCAGAGCGCCCCGACCACTCAGCAGCCTACCCAGACCTCGCACCCCACCCAGTCCGGCAGCACCTCATTCATCTGCGCCTACGGAGAAATGGATGATTACTACTGGACCGTTCTCATCGCCAGCGAGGGTGGCACGACTCGAGCCACTGCGACGGCTGCCCCAAAGTCGCTCTATAGCAGCCTCGACCTCTCCCAGTATGATGGCAGCCTCTGCAGCTTTGTTGCCTTTTCCGACATCTATGCGAAGTGAGCAGGCCAAGGGATCGCCTGAGCCCATGCGAGCGGATTCGCACGCGGGCCGTGCGGCCACAGGTGGCGAGCTATCGGGCCGGGGCAAGACTGCCGGGCGCGAGGGACGTCTTGCGAGGCGGCAGGCGTCATCTGGCGACCGTGTCACCCCTGCACTTACACCCACAGTCGCTGTCGAGCGTGAGCACAGGCTAGCGGATGGGTGGGACCCCATCGACGCCCTCGACCCCGTCGACGAGCCCTTTCTGCGGGCCGAGAACGAGGACGACGATGGGTATGATCCCTTCTCGGATCGCCCGGCTGCGCCCGAACCACTCTTCGAGAGGGACCCCTGGAAATAGACGTTCTCGCCGTCCCACGAGTGGGGCTTTCGCGTCGAGACGCAAGGCGTCACCGGAGCTCATTGTCGGGTGCGTCTCAAGGACCCCGGCTCCCCGCCTCCTTAGTGCCCCGGAATCTGCGGGGTACCTTCCTGCGAACGTTTGCCCAGTTGAGCTCCTTTCCTTAGTGCCCCAGAATCTGCGGGGCACTATCGCGCGAGGGAAGGAGGCAGGTGGCGCTCCATCCCGCCCCGCCCCGCGGGTACCCGCCATAGGGACATCCTTCTACCGTGCGAGAGGTACCTCTACATGTATCGAGAAGCGTGGCTCCCTGTTAATGGAGAGGGAACCTCCTGCGTTCGCCACACGTCGCCGTATTCCGGCTATGCCCCCTCGCTCACGCACGGCGGCAGGTACCGTACCATCGTTTTCCACAGAGAGATGTGTCGAGCGCGCCGTCTGGTCCATCGAAAGCCAGATGGTGTGCGCCTGCCCATGGTGCAGGGCATTGGTCGAGGCCTCCCGAATCACGCGTACGAAGAGCCCTGCCACTTCATCGTCGGCCGGAAGCGATCCCGTGACGCAGAACCTGACACCCACCAGCTCGAAGGCGGCGATGACGGCAGCGAGCGAGGCCTGGGGATCATCCGCCTCATGGACGCGCAGGTCGTCTAGGATACCCACCAGCAGCGGCTCAAGTGTCGCCACCGTCTCGTCGGGCAACCGGTCGTCCTCAAGACAGCGGTGCAGGATGGAGACACGCTGGCCGATGACGTCATGCACGCGTGAGCGCATGTGCAGGCTCGCCTGTATGCGCGCCACCTCCTGCACGCGTTGAAGTGACTCGGCAAGCTCCGTCCCGGCACGCTCGAGCCCCTTGCCCGTTCGCTCAAGGCGGCGATCAAGCTGGTCGCGTTCGCTTATATCATAGGCGATGATGCACCTGCCCTTGTGCCTCGTTGAGAGGGGCTCACAGGTGAAGTAGCGCGTCTCGTCTGCGCTAATGCGTATCCTTACCCCACGCTTGGCCCCGTCTGCCGAGCGTGCGCCTCCCGCAGCAAGGCTCACGATCCTCTCCCAAAGATCTCGAAAGTCTCCCAGGTCGAGCGGGAGGCCAAGCTCCCCCAGACAGGAGCGCATGGCATCGTTCATGAAAAGGACGCGACCATCGTCTCTGGTACAAAGCATGCCTTCGGTTACGACGCCCAACGCCTCTCCCGGCGAGAAGCGCGTAAGACCCAGCTTCCTCAGCCTCAGCAGCTCGCCTGCATCGCCTACCCCCCTGCCAACGAAGTAGGCCACCATAAGGATGAGGGCGAAGGGCCAGAGAGGGCCAAGCTCCTGGGCGACAGGAGGCAGGACCGCAAGTAACACGACCACGTCACACAGGAGTAGAGGACGCCGCAGGAGGACCACCTGCATACAGGCCACCGCCATGGAGGGCGCGACCGCCCACATCAGTACCATGAGCGGCGCCCGAAGACTAAAGAACTCAAGGACAAAGAGTGGGCCCCCATAGGCACCGCTTACGCAGACCGCAGCCATCACCACAAAGTCTAGGCACAGAAAGACGGCATAGAGCACACCAAGAAGGCGACCACGACGCTCTGACGCCGACGTGGCAAGAAAGGCGGCTCTCATGAGGGCAAAGGTTAGCTGAAGCGTGGCAAGTAGCGTAAGGAGCACGATCATAAACTCCAGCACCACGTGCTTGGGAAACACGAGACCCGAAGCCATGATCATGTTCCCGTCAGGGCAGCTGCGGACTCGGCCGCAGGCGCTGCTATGAGGACGTTGAGGTGCAGGACGCCCTCATCTTCCTCAAGGCAAAATTGAACGGCACGCATCTCCAGGCGGCGACGCAACTCGTCTCCCAAGGCATAGGGGCAGCTCTGCTCGCTCTTTGTCGTCTCGAGGGCGCAGCGCAACTCCACGAGGTCCGCTTCCTTCTCGGTGACAAAGACCATGAGTGTCGCGTCCTTACGCACGAACGCCGCCGTCAGAACGTCGTACATACAGTCATAGATGGTGTTCACGGTTTGGATGGGTAGCGGACGATCCAAGCCCACCCAGGCAGCGCAGTCAAGCTCCGACGAGCGGGCATCTGCCATGCTCTCATTTATCACAAGTCTCAGGTGCTGCGCATCAAAACTCGTGTCATCCGTTCCCAAAAGCACGAGCGCACCCTTGCGCTTGCAGTATGAGACCAACAACTTGACAAGAAGCAGCTTGCGACGCCGCTCGATACGGGCGGGTTCATCGGATGTGGGGGGCAACGACGCGAGTATCCTCCTGATGGCCTGGACCGTTTCTCTCAGTGAGGCATCGACCTCATCCAGAAGCTCTTCCTCGCATTGCTGGCGATATAGGCTTTCGCGAACGGCACGCGCATGCCTCAGCACGCGGTTGCGCCGCCGCAGTTGGAGCAGCTGCACGGCAAGCCTTTGCCGCCGTTCGTTGAGCTCGCTGATGTCCTCGCTCACGAGCACGTACCCGCCGCTCACGCCAAAGCCTCTATAGAGCCTGTCTTTCTCGCCAGGAGCTTCCAAGGTCACCCGTGCACCGGGATGCATTTCGAAGTGCGTAAGTCGCTCCCGTACGCTGTCGGGTACCGAAGCCGCCGCCTTGGATGCAAAGGCCGTCTCGCCAGAGTGTGTCAGGAGCCTGACGTCGAAGGGCATGGACTCGAAAAGTCGCGTGAGCTTCTTGTGAGCGGGAAAGAGTCCCAGCTGCAAACAACCCTCGATGTTCACGACGCAGCTTATCGTGAACGTGAGCGCAAAGTTGCTGTTGAGGGCAGGGTCAAAACGGAAGTTGTACGAGATGGAGTATGCAAAGACCAGTAGGGTCATCACGAAGACGAGTGCTACAAGCCGTCTGCGCATGCCCCGGGCATAGACGGCAGTCAGCGTATAGAACGCTCCAAGCACGAGCACGAGCCACGCATAGACGGCACCATAGACCGGACCATAGCTATAGCGAACGTCCCAGAGTGGGTCGAGGGGATCGAACAGGAAGGTGAGCTGATGCAAATCGTTGGTAAGTACGAGCAGGCAGAGGATTGCTCCCGCCACAAGCAGACAGACCTTGAGCTTCCGTACCCAGCTGCGCCGCTCGAGTCCCGTCGTCTTGAGCGCACAGAAGAGCACGAGTAGCGGCACATAAACGATGGTTGGGTAGTAGAGGTACCAGCCGAGGGCAACCGCAGCGTCGCTCTGCGCGGTGTACTTGACGAGTGCGACCAGCTGAAGGAGGGCAAGCATGGCGGCACAGCGCATGAGGTAGCACCTGACCTGTGCATCTGGGCAGCGTTGCCATATCGAGAGCGTCCAGAGCCCCAACAGTGGCACCATCAGTATCATGGGACCGGTGGTACCATAGGCACTCTCGTGCGGGTAGGGCCACACCCGCGTCGTCGAGGGAAGCGCAAGCTCGAGCACAAGGAGCAGCAGGCCGAGGCCTGCTGCCCAAAGGACGCTCTTGCGGGACACTCCTGAACGCATAGTGCCTCCTGGCTTCTTTTTGCCTTGTGGCCTATGGTCTCATGTTCCCATGTCCCGTGATAGGTGCCAGACCGACGAGAGGTCCAGGCAGACAGGTGGGTGGGCCTCACGCCCCACGTCGACCACAAGACACGCTACATGCGGAACGGATAGTGACCCAGCTCCTCGAAGTCACCGTCACTATAGACCTCAATCTCGCCCTCGACGGCCGTAAGGCTGTCGAGGCCACCACCCAGCTCATCTCTCGTGAAATACATGAAGCTGTCCGCATACATACCGCCCTTGATGCTCACGTTTAGGTAGGCAGTAGCCATTTTCCCGTTCACAGAGAAGCTGTCAGTGGCGTCTGTGACGAAGATGGATTTGTCGCTCTTGTTGGTGATGGTAAGACTGTAGCCGGGATCTCCCGTAAAGTCCTCCCCCTTGCTTGTGACAACGATCTTGCACACCTCATCATCGGCAATGGTCACGGGGGTAAGGTCTACCTTGGTGGTGGAGTTCTCGCTACCGCTTCTGCTGGTGGAGGACCCGTTTGCGTTACCTGCCGCCGGTGTCGTGGTACCCGTTGTCGAAGACCCCTTGTTTGTGTTGGATTTCACGAACGTGAGGCTCTTGCTACCTTCTTCGGCGGTGAGCTTGCCGTCAGCAAGCTTCATCTCCATGGTGTCGCCCTCGGCGCTGAACGTCGCCACGTTCTCGCTCTTGACCTCCCAGGTGCCTGACGTCTTATCGTCGTCTATCACGAGGGCGGCCGTACCATCTTCCTTGAGCTCCAGGTAGAAGTCATAGCCCATCTCGCGAACCAATTGGAGGTCCTCGGCAGAGTAGCTACTGTCGCCCTTGGCCTCCTGCAGGTCCCAGGTACCTACGAATTTGGGCTTCCATTGCGCCTTCGTGGCCTCCGAAGGCCCGGTGCCCAGGCAGCCCGAGGCGAAAAGACAAACCGCAACCGCCGCGATCGCAGCGAAAAACGCGGGTATGACCCTTCCCTTTCTCATGATGTCCATTCCCTTCCACTCCTTGGCTCCCTCTTTGGGAGCCTGCTTGACCGGCCGTATCTCGTATGTTCTCTAGGTGAAGCCTCCCATCTGCCCACGTCTTCCTTCGACAGGCCCTCCTGTTGCAGGCCATCTTGCTAGCAGCGTTAAAAGAGAGCCATCTACCTTACATTCACCTTGAGATAATCATCAGCGTTTGCCTGTGGCCATGGAAGCCCCCCATGGCTCATTTGTGGGCGGAGCCTGGGACATCTGGCCCACCGCGCCGTTATGATGGGCGAGGATGGATGATGGGCGAGGATGAGAGTGCGTCACACTCCCCTTAGGCGAGGCACGATGTAGCCCTTGGCCACCGCATTCACAGCAAGTTTCATGATGCTGTCATAGCCGGTCTTCGCTAAGATCTCTGAGATACGACGCTTGACGGTACCTTCCGAGAGGAAGAGCTCTGAGGCAATTTCCCTGCGCGACTTTGCCTCGCAGACCAGACGCAGCACCTCGACCTCGCTGTCGGTAAGATTGAGCGCTGCTGTGGCCAAGCGAGGGCGTGCGGGAAAGGTGGAATACCCCTCCATCGTGGAACGAATCACAGAGAGGAGCTCGGTCGTGGAGACGTTCTTGTACACGAAGCTGTCGGCACCCGCGGCGCGTGTCTGCTGCACGAAGGTAATATCAGGCATGCCTGTCATGATGACGACATAAACCTCCGGGTGCTGATCCTTTATCCGCTTGGCAGCAACTATGCCGCTGGAATCATTCTCGGTACATACGTCCATGAGAACAAGATCGGGATGAATGCGTTCCACGAGATCAGGGGCCTCGGCGGCATCAGCAAGCATTCCCGCAACCTGCATGTCCTCCTGAGCATCGATAGCCATGGCAAGGGACTCGCGCAACATGGCTTGGTCCTCGACTACCATGACCCTCATCGTTACGATGACACCCCCCGCTTCCCGAGCGCATCTGTCCCGCTTCCTGCCTTGTCCGCAGTGTTTTGCAACGTACGGTAATCACCGGTCATGCTCTGACCGGTGTCGCAATCCGTGACACGTTGCTGAGGCAGGCTACGGTGCAACTGCATTTGTCCCTATATCTCAATTTTATCTAAGAAGTTCAGCTCCCTGCATCACTGCGCGCACTATTCGGCCAGTGGAGTATTGCTGATTACCCTCCACGAGCAGGCCAAATGTTCTTGGCCGTCCTGCTGCTGTCCTGCTACCGTCCGGCGTCGCTCACCTTTTTGATGACTCTTGAACCGCGCTGTACATGGCCTGGCTGTGCCACTCGGTGGTGGCGAGTGGCACTAAGGCCGCGCACTCGGCGTCACCGAGTGGCACGGGAGCCAACATATGCGCAGTTGTCAGGAAAAGCGGTACCACTCGACGCCACCGAGTGGTGCTAAGATCGCGCACTCGGCGTCACCGAGTGGCACGGCCGAGTCCCACAAGCCCGGCACCCGTACCGCGCGCCCCTTTCCGAGGCGCCTTAGGAGGGGCGCGCGATGGGCCGAGGTCTGTGGGGCGCTAACGTACAAGCGTTTTGTTCAGGTGGACTCCATCTCTGCGTGCTCCACAAGCTGCGGGACACGGACTTCAGAGGCCCTTGACCGGTTATTGGGCGACTGACGCGATGAGCCTCCAGACGATGAGGAAAGCGATGACCAAAAAGACTATGATCGCGACGAGCGAGAGGGCCGACCGACGGCGCTTCTGCTGCTCTTGGGATACGAAAATGGATCGACGACCCTTGGGGATCTCAAGATAGCGCCCATACTTTCCGCTCTTGACCTGATCTATGCCACTGCGTGCCCTACGGTAGGGCATTCCCGAGAACGCCCCACCGCGTACATTTCCCCGAATCGAGACGTTTGAGTCGTGCGTGTACTCGCCGATCGAGTTACCGTCCTGCGCTATGTCATCGATGGCATCTTGGGTATGGTGCGGGGCGCGCCGACGGATGAAACCAGGCTGTACACGAGAGGGAGTGCCTTCGATGTGGAGGGTGTGTCCCGCAGCGGCGCGGGGTGAGGCCGTGACGTGGCCTGTTGCCGTGCTGTGGGTTTCCGACACGGGGCGCTCCCCGCCGGAGCGAGGCAAAGGCGCGCTGTGACTTACCGTGACGCCCTCCCCGCTCATTGCTTCAGATCCGAGCTGTACGTCAGGATCTTCCAGAGCCTCAGATGCGAGAGCCTCGGATGCGCGTGCGTCCGCCTTGGCGATTGCGCTCTGTGCGGGCGGCGTCGGGCGCACTGGTCGCACCCGCTCGGACTCGGCTTGCAGGGGGGCATGGTCCTTTGACGGCGGGGGGGCAGGGGCAGGTTGCGACGCTCGGGCTGCACCCTCGTTCCTATCGTCGTAGTTATTCACGCCCATACCGCACCTCCGGGGCACATGCCATGCCGCCGCGCATGGCACCCGAGCTAGTCTCTGCTCACGCAGCTTATCATAGACCAGCGTAGTCAGGTGCGTGCGGACGCATGGGCACTTTTGCACCATTGGTCTATCAAGTTCGATCTATCCTATATCTGCTATAGTCAGACTTAACTTAGCTAAGCACGCATCAATAAGAAAATCTTTGTCTTATAGGTATAGGACTGTGCCTACGGGGAATATATATGAGCGTACACAAAGGCGCACGCACGAGGCGCCACATACCACAAGGGAGTGATCAGTATGGCAAACATGGTTCCGTACGACAGGTACGAGAGGGCACTGCGTAGGGCATTCGATCCGTTTGACTCGTTCTTCTCCGCACCGCTCTCGGTGCTGAGCAACGAGGGCAGCTTCAAGATGAACGTGGAGGACGCGGGTGACAAGTACGTCGTGACCGCAGAGCTGGCCGGTGTCAACCGTGACGAGATTGACGTGGAGCTCAACGAGGGTCGCCTGTCCATCTCGGTAGACAAGAAGGAGAGCGAGGAGGACAAGGGCAAGAACTACCTGCACAAGGAGACCACGGAGTGGCAGGCGAGCCGTGGGGTCTACCTCAAGGATGCCACGACGTCCGGGCTTACCGCCAAGCTTGATGGTGGTGTGCTCACCGTCAATGTTCCCAAGCAGGAGGAGAAGGCCAGCGTTACGAAGGTCTCCATCGACTAGCGCCAGGTGCTGGGGCTTGCTTGAGAGACCGACGGTCGGCTCCGCAGCAGGCATCGCAGTTGGTTCCAAAGAGCTTTCCTTACGAGCGCCCGACAGCCACGTGCTGCCGGGCGCTTTCGTGTCTGGCGCGACGGCACGTGGCAGGCATGCCGGACGGTGCGTGCCAGTGCTGTCGAGCGATATGCGTGTGGGGTGATGCGCGATGGGTGCGTGTCACCCGCGCCAGCTGCTTATGTGACGTCTCTCTGTCGCAGTATTGTCGCTCAGTCATCAAGCGGCGCTAGCATGCGGCCCACCTCTCGTGCATCGGATGCTCATCTACAGGAAAACCGCGTGAGCCTGACTTGCCAGCAAGGGGGATCGCCGTACTTCTGCACTTTTCTAACATAGATCACCCACATATCCTCTATACTGGCATATAGGAAGAGGTGGGCACGGACATAGGGGTCACTCGTCTGGGGCGTCTGCTTGCAACGGTGTCGCTCACGGGAAGTATGGGGGCAAACTGATGATCTTCGATGACAGCACAAAGAAGGCTTGGCTCGTATGGAGGGGGTGGGGGCTCTGATGCTCACGCGTAGGCGGCTCCTCGCCGCGGGCGTCGCCCTGGCGACCGCCACCCTCCCGGGCTGCCTCGGCTACCGCACCGACAGGGAGATAGAGCACGACCTCTCCAGGAGGGTCCTCGCCTGCCTCAACGAGGACGACGCCGACGGCCTGGAGGCCCTGTTCTGCGAGGCCTCCCGTGCCCGGCCGGAGCTCAGGGCCGAGATAGCGCGCGGCATGGGGTTCTTCGAGGGCAGGGTCGACCTCTCCGCCGGCTGGCGCGAGGGCGGCTGGAGCACCGTGTCGGGGGGCGGGCTGTACGCCGAGGGCGGCAGGGTCCTGGGGCGCTCCGTGGACCCCCGCGTCACCGGCATCGTCACCGATGCCGGCAGGAGGTACAAGGTCGTTATTTGCTACTGTGACGTGAGCGTTGACCACCCGGACTGGGTAGGCGTCTCGGAGATCGACATCATCGCGACCCGTCCGGATAGACATAACGGCGAGAAGTGCGCCATAGGCCAGTATGTGAAGTAACCGCCGCAACCACGAGGCGCATTCCCACGGAGTCTGCGGTGTCGCGTGAGGCGCGGAAGAGCTCCGCATGCATGCTCGCCATGCTGAGTGAGTCGTTGTGATTTATAAGCGAGAAGGGCAGCTCAGCCAGTGCTCTATATCCGCTGATTGTCCCGGCGGTGGCGACGAGCTCGGCATCCTCGATTCCGTGACTCTGTAGTTACGGAATGCGCTTTTTCGCGAGAGCATGATGCTAGAATGCGCTTTTCCGTAAAATGCGCTTTTCCTCACCTGGGCAAACGTGGCGCCGGCTCACGGAAAAGCGCTCTCTGTGGTTGCGGCGTGACGGAAAAGCGCAGTCTGGCCCGCGCCCACAGGGCACGCCTCACGGAAAAGCGCATTCTGCACGTTGGGCCTCACGGAAAAGCGCACTCTGTTGGCTTGGAGCTCGCAGAATGCGTCTTTCCGTGACGTCAAACCCCAGAATGCGCTTTTCCGTAGAATGCGCTTTTCCTCACCTGGGCAAACGCGGCGTCGGCTCACGGAAAAGCGCATTCTGCGATCGTCACCGATCGGAAAGACGCAGTTTGGAGTTGCGTCTTATGGAAAAGCGCACTCTGTTGGCTTGGGGGGCTGCAGACTGCGCTTTTCCGTCACGTCGCCGCCCGGGAGGCGTGGGGCGCAACCCCCCGCCAGCCTGCGGGGCACTATGGAGAGTGGCCCAACTGGGCAAACGTGCTCGAGCAACCCCCCGCCAGCCTGCGGGGGGGGTTGTGCCGGGGCCCGCAGGCCTCGGCCTGGGGTCTGGCTGCACGGAAAGACGCAGTCTGGATAGAGGGCCTCGCTGAAGGCGTGCCCCGGGTCAGGCCGGGACACCATCAGGCTCCCAGTTGTGGGCTAAGGGGGGGCCGGGAACTCAGGGTAAGGTCACCAGCGAGAGCCCCGCTGTCAAAAGGTTCTATGGGCATCCCGTCTTCCTGTCTCGCTGCGCGGCAACAGGGCATCGGGTGCAGCGAATGCTGAAACTGTACTGGTCATGCTGACGACGCAACAGGTGATATAATCCGCTACGCTCTGATGACGTGGGAAATTGGAAGGAGACCTACCCACCATGAACGAGAACACAGACCTCTTGCAGCCTCGGTCCGCCTCATCTGGGGACGGGGACACTCACGGCAGCATAGGAGAGCCTGTCGCTCCCATGCCTCACCTCGCCCTTGCCCTGTCGCTTCGTTTCGTCCTCATCCTCCTTATGGGGGTGTGCCTTCACCTTGCGGGGCAATCGCTTCTGTGGACCGACCTCGGCATCATTGCCGTCGATGCCATCACCTTCGCTACGCTGGCTCACCTTATGAGAGGGGAGGGACGACGCCTGCGTGACCTCTATGTTCCGACCGGTGGCGCCGACATCGCGTGGGGACTCCTGTTTTCACTCATCATAATCGTTGGCTTCTTTGTCTCGAACATTCTGGCGAACCTCATCGTCTATCACGGTGCCCCGCCCGCCCAACCCTCGAGTTTCGTTCCCCCGCTGTGGCTCGGCGCTCTTGCTCTTGCCGTTATGCCGCTGACCATAGCCTTCGCCGAGGAGGGGCTGTATCGTTCCTACCTTCTGCCTCGCCTTGCGCGTCGCATGGGCCAGGTCCCGGCACTGCTTCTTGTGTCTGTTTTCTTTGGGCTCCAGCATATCGGGTTTGCTGTTCCTGACGGGCAGCAGATGCTGTCCAGGGCCCTGACCACCCTCTTTGCCGGACTACTCTTTGGTGGCCTCTGGCTATGGAAGAGGAAGACCGTCCCTCTTGTCATTGGGCACTGGCTCCTTGACTTTCTTTTTCTTGGCCTGCCCGTTTTCTACATGGCTACCTCGGCATAGTCCCGGACGGCCGGGGCGGATCGCGCCCGTCCCGGCCGTGAACCCCACATGGCGTTGCGGTTGAAGCCCAAGCCATGCCCGTGTGGGCGGTATGCGCTCCACGAGGCGCGGACGGGTTGGCTTGTGGGAGTGCATACGCTCAGCAAGCAACGTATCAGCCCGCCTCTTCTCATTCGCATTCCTTCCTCTCGGCCCTGCATGGGGCGCACTACGGATGCACAGGCTCCGCACGCTGCCCAGTAAACGCACTTCTTCTCCGACTCATAGTGCAGTGGCTGCAGTAAGTACGCTATGGTTGACATGCTGTGTAGGAAAACGTATAGTGTGTCGCACCATTTGGTTAGCTGCTTTTAACACTATTGCAAGAGGAGGATAGCATGGCACAGGAATCCCAAGTCCAAGCCGCCACCAAGGGCGGTGGGAAGCTGAACACGAAGGACCTCATCTACGCCGGTGCGTTTTGTGCACTCTACATCGTGGCGATGCTCATCGTCGTGATGGGCTCGGGCATAGTGCTCCCCATCCTGTATTTCATCGCCCCGCTCACCGTCGGCACTGTGTGCGGCACAATCTACATGCTCTACGTGCTCAAAATACATAAGTTTGGTGCGGCGCTTATCTTGGGGGTGCTCTTTATCTTGGCGACCGGCCATCTTACGTGGTACTCGCTGGCAGTGGTTCTTGGTGCCTCGCTCATCGCCGAGCTTATGATCTTCTTGGGTAAGTATGCTTCAAAGAAGATGTACCTGCTTTCATACGTGTTCTTCAACCTCACCATGGCAGCACCGTATCTGAGCTTTGTGTTTAATCTTCAAGATTCGCTTAAGATGACGAAGGGCTTTTATGGAGATGGGCCTTCGGGAGAGGCTCACGCAAAGGCATACGAGACTCTCTTCGGATCCGGCTTCTATGGCTTTACCATCGCCCTTGCGCTTGTCGGAGGGGTCGTTGGCGCCCTTGTCGCGAGCAGGCTCGTGAAGAAGCACTTTGCCAAGGCTGGGATCGTCTAGGTGGAGTTCGAACTCTACGGTGATGACTCAGGGGCGCGTATTCGCTTTGATCCGCGTACGAAGTTGCTGGTCTTCTTTGTGAGCTGCTTTCTAAGCCTCTCGATGCACGGCAACCTTCCCATCCTGGTGGTCGGTACGCTGCAGTGCGTCATGCTCGCCCTGTCCGGAAAGCAGGCCTTGGCGCTCAAATGCCTTGCGAGCCTCTATGTTATCCTGTTTATCCGTCAGTGCATTGAGGCGTCAGGGGAACAGGGTGCAGAGGCGGTCGTTAGCCTGTGCCAGGGGCTTATCTCGCTTTTCGTGTTCTTCTTTCCCATCATGGTCTCCCTTCTTTTGCTCGTACGCACCACGCGGGTGAGCCAGTTCCTCTCGGCGTTCCAGGCAATGCACCTGCCCATGACCCTTGTCATTCCTCTGGCAGTGCTGTTCCGCTTCATCCCGACGGTACAGGACGAGTGGAGCGGCGTGCGCAAGGCGATGGCGTTTCGTGGCATATCGATGACGCCGGGGGCGATCATTCGACATCCACTCCTGACCATCGAGTACATCCTCGTACCCCTGCTCTTCTCCTCCGTCGGTGTTATGGAGGAGCTGGCCGCAGCCTCGCTGGCACGTGGGATGGACAGTACGCGTACGCGCAGCTCCTTCGAGGATATACGGCTTGGCGGGGCCGACCTCATAGCGATCAGTCTCTTTATCATAGTCGCCGCCTGGATACTTGCCTTCAGGGCATCAGGAATGAGTAGCCTATGATCCGCTTCGATGACGTGAGCTTTCACTACGGTGGCGAGAACGGCACCGGAGACGGCGTCGATCATATCGATCTCACGATAGCGGACGGGGCCTTCACGGTGCTTGTCGGCGAGAGCGGATGCGGAAAGACGACCCTCACGCGCCTGATAAACGGCCTTGCCCCCAACTTCTATGAGGGCGAGATGGAAGGTGCCGTCTATGTGGACGACATCTGCACCACCACCGCAGAGCTCCATGATACGGCGGCGCTCATCGGCAGTGTATTTCAGAATCCCAAGAGCCAGTTCTTTAACGTGGACACCACAGGTGAGCTGGTGTTTGGCTGCGAGAACCAAGCTCTGTCTCGTGACGAGATGCGCCGCAGGCTTGACAGGACGCGCATCGACATGCAGCTCGATGCGCTGATGGACCGCAACATCTTTGAGCTTTCCGGCGGCGAGAAGCAGCAGATTGCCTGCGGCTCGGTCTACGCGTCCGGACCACGCGTGTTCGTGATGGATGAACCGTCGGCGAATCTCGACAAGAAGGCGATACGACGCCTGCACAACATCTTGGCGAAGATGAAGGACGAGGGCAAGACCATCGTGCTGTCGGAGCATCGCCTCCACTACCTGATGGATCTGGCCGATGAGTTCGTCTACGTCAAGGACGGGCGTATCGAGAGGACCTTCTCCACGCAGGAGCTGCGCTTGCTCGACGATGCTCGGCTGTCGGAGCTGGGCCTGCGCTGCACCGACCTGCATCGGCTCGTCAAGGTCAGGACGACGTCGCCCGCCGGTGGCGGCCCGGATGGCAGCGGTGGCAAAGGGCAGGATGGCCCATACGACGATAACCACGCCGACGCTCGCACTGTCGGGCGTCCCGCCCTCGAGGCGGTCGACCTCAGCTGCAGCCGGGGCAGCACGCGCATCTTAGACGTGGATCGCATCGCGTTTCCCGAGCATAGCGTGGTGGCGGTGATAGGGGACAACGGCTGCGGCAAGAGTACCTTGGCTGAGTCCCTCTGTGGCATCATCCCCTCCGACGGTACGGTGGCGATAGGCGGGACCTTCGAGACCGCACGGACGCGCTCCAAGAGAAGCTTTATGGTGATGCAGGACGTCAACCGTCAGCTGTTCGCGGATGATGTGGCCGAGGAGGTCAGCCTGAACGCGTCAGTCTCCGAGGAGGAGGTAGATCGGGTTCTTGAGGGCCTGGGCCTGCTCGAGTACAAGGACCGTCACCCCGCCTCGCTCTCGGGCGGGCAGAAGCAGCGCGTGGCCGTTGCCTCGGCGCTCTGCGCAGGCAAGGACATCCTGTTCTACGACGAGCCCACAAGTGGCCTTGACCGTCGCGGCATGGAGCGCTTCGGCACGCTTCTGCGCGCCATGCGCGACCAGGTGCTCTGCTCGCTCATCATCACGCACGACCCCGAACTCATCTTGCAGTGCTGCACGCACGTGCTGCATGTGCGCGACGGTCGGGCCGTGGCGCTCTATCCGCTCGACGATGAGGGCGCGGCCCGCGTGCGCGGCTATTTTCTGTCTCCCAGTGATGAGAGCACCAGCAAAAGGCGCGATCGCACCGGTGCGGTGGGCAAGATCCTGCGCTATGCGGGTGAGCAGAGAAGGTCGATCGCGCTCGCGGCGACGCTGATGATCGTCGGGGCCCTGGCAAGCGTCGTTCCCTACCTGCTCATCTACGGCCTTATCGATGCGGCTCTTTCGGGTGGTACCGTTACGCTTGCCGCCGCAGCCCCCGCTGTTGCAGCGATTGCCGTCTGCGAGGTCGTGCATGCCGCAAGCTATACGGCAGGCTTGGTGCTTTCTCACAAGGCAGCGTTCAGCACGCTCGAGAATCTGCGTAAGTTTTTGCAGGAGCGACTAGACGGCCAGTCCATCGGGACGGTGAGGGATCTGGGCGCGGGGGCCGTGAAGAAGCTGTTCACCGACGATATCGAGTCCATAGAGCTCCTGCTAGCACACATGATCCCCGAGGGCGCGGCAAACATCGCCGTTGTCGCGGTCGTGCTCCTGACGACATTTGCCGTTGACTGGCAGATGGCGCTTCTCACCCTCATCGTGGTGGGGCTTGGCGTCATCGTGTCCCGGCAGATGTACAGCGTGGGCATCGACAAAATGGGCAGCTACTTTGCCGCGACGAAGCGCCTGAACAACACCATCGTCGAATACGTGGAGGGCATGGAGGTCGTACGCGTGTTCAACCGTCAGGCTGATTCCGGCGAGAAGTTCGAGCGTGCGGTGTCGGGCTATCGCGACCAGGCCCTGGGATGGTACAGGATCTGCTGGCCTTGGATGGCGCTCTACGGCAGCCTGTTCTCGAGCATCGTGCTGTACTCTTTGCCGTTTGGGGTGCTCATGGTGCTGCTGGGGCGGATGACGCTCTCGAGCTGCGTGCTGGTGTTGTGCCTGAGCTTCGGAATAGGACCGCTGCTGCTGCACTGCATGGCGTTCATTGGTGCCATCCCTCAGGTGAGCTTCAAGATCCAAGTGCTTGAGAAGGCCTTGGACCAGACGCCACTCAAGTCGGGGAGCGCGGGCTTTGTCGGCCGAAGCCACAGGGTGGTGTTTGAGGACGTGCGTTTCGCATATCGCGATGCCGAGGTGCTGAAGGGTATCTCGTTCACGGCCGATGAGGGCCGCATGACCGCGCTGGTGGGGGAGAGCGGAAGTGGCAAGAGCACCATCGCGCGCCTTCTGGTCCACCACTACGATGTGGCGGGCGGCTCCATCTCTATAGGTGGTCAGCGCATCGACGATATGACCCAGGTCGCCCTGAGCGAGCAGATATCCTATGTGTCGCAGGACCTGTTCCTCTTTGACAGGAGCATCCTCGAGAACATCCGCGTCGGCCGGCCCGACGCGACCGACGAGGAGGTTATTGAGGCCGCCAGGCGGGCGCAGTGTGACGATTTTATCAGAGAACTGGAAGAGGGCTACAACACTAATGCGGGAACGGCGGGAAGGCGACTGTCGGGTGGCCAGCGCCAGCGCATCGCATTTGCCCGGGCGATCCTCAAGGATGCGCCCATCGTCGTGCTCGACGAGGCGACAGCGTTCGTCGACCCGGAGAACGAGCAGAGGATGAGCCTTGCCATCCGCGAGATCATCGCGGGCAAGACGGTCATCGTCATAGCCCACAAGCTCCGCTCCATCGTTGGTGCCGACAAGATCATCATGCTGCATCGGGGTCGTGTCCTCGCAGAGGGGACGCAGGGCGAGCTTCTCTCGTCCTGTCCCGAGTACAGAGCGCTGTGGGACGCCTCCGAGCAGGTGAGCGGCTGGACGCTCAGGGATGGTGGGCGCATCGACGCTCAGGGCGCAGGCGGCGACGCTCAGGGCGCAGGCGGCAGGGAGGCACTATCATGCTAGGCCTCGTCCACCGCATCCTTGCCTTCTCGGGGCCCTACGCACGGCGCGTGCGGATCGCCTATGTCTTTGCGTTTCTGAGGGCGCTGTGCGCCACCGCCCCTTTGATGCTTGCCATCATGGCGCTGCGCCTCCTCATGGCGGGCCAGGCGACGCCGCTTTCCTGCTGCCTTCTTGCGGCGGGGATGCTGGTGCTCCTCTTGCTCCAGTCGATCTTCCAGTACCTTGCCGATCGCCTGCAGTCGGGGACGGGCTACGAGATCTTCGCTGACAAGCGCGTCGAGCTGGGCCAGCACCTACGCCGCCTCCCCATGGGGTTCTTCACCGCAGGCAACATCGGGCGCATCAGCTCCATCCTCTCGGCTGACATGGTCTATATCGAGGAGCAGAGCATGTCGATCGTCGCGAACGTCATGAGCGACGTCTTCTCCCAGGTCATCCTGACGGCGTTCCTGTTCACGATGAGCCCTCTCGTCGGGGCGACCGTGCTGGCGGTCGAGCTCATCGCCGTCCTGGTCGCCCAACCGATGCTCGCGCAGGCGCGTCGCAACTCAGACGTTCGCCAGCGGACGATCGAGCGACTGACCGACTCGGTGCTCGAGTACGTCGAGGGCCTCGCAGTCGTCAAGAGCTATAACCTTACGGGCGAGGGGGCGCAGGATCTACGCGATAGCTTCGCGACCACGCGGGATACCAGCCTGCGCTTCGCCTGCGAGCAGTCGCCCTTCGAGGCGGCGCTCCTGGCGCTGTATGGCCTGGGGTCGGCGGCGGTGCTTGCGCTCTCCGTATGGCAGCTGGAGCAGGGCGCCATGACGCCCGGCACGTTCGTCGGCATCGCGCTGTTCCTGTTCCAGCTGTTCGGGCCGCTGAGGGACCTATACCAGCAGAGCACGCGCCTGACCATCATGGAGAGCGCTCTGAACCGCATCGAGTCCCTGTTCTCCCAAGACGAGCTGGAGGATGCGGGCACGGATGACTTGCCCGATGCGGCTGCCGCAGCTGCCTTAGGCAGCCACGAGATCGAGTTCTCGCACGTGTCCTTCTCCTACGGCGAGAAAAACGTACTGAGGGACGTCTCCCTGGCAGCCGACTGCGGCCAGATGGTCGCCCTGGTAGGGCAGTCGGGAAGCGGGAAGACCACCCTTGCGAACCTCCTGGCACGATTCTGGGACGTCTCTGCGGGTCAGGTGCTGCTGCGCGGCGTCGATGTGCGACGGCTGCCGCTCTCGGCGCTCATGGCTCAGATCAGCATGGTCTTCCAGAACGTCTACCTGTTCCAGGACACGGTGTTCAACAACATCGCCATGGGTAGGCCCGGCGCAACGCGCGAGGAGGTATACGAGGCTGCCCGGAAGGCATGCTGCCTCGATTTCGTCATGCGTATGCCCTACGGATTCGACACGATGGTCGGTGAGGGCGGCACCAGCCTGTCCGGCGGGGAGGCGCAACGCGTCTCCATCGCCCGGGCGATCCTCAAGGATGCGCCCATCGTCGTGCTCGACGAGGCGACCGCCAGCATCGACGCCGACAACGAGCGCCATATCCAGCAGGCCATGACGGAGCTGTGTCGCGGCAAGACGACGTTGGTGATTGCCCATAAGCTGCCCACTATCCAAAACGCCGACAGGATTGCGGTCGTGGGTGACGGTCAGGTGCTCGAGTGCGGCTCGCACGACGAGCTGATGGCGCTGGACGGCGCCTATCGTCGCATGGTGCAGGCAGGCGAGCGGGCATGCGGCTGGGATGTGGCACCGGTGCAGGGAGGCGCACAGCCGGATGACTCCCGCTGCGACGACGGCAGAGGCGAGGAGGCAAGACGATGAGCGAGGCGACACAGAAGATGCTTGGTCTCGTCGCGATCATCATCAGCATCTTCCTGCTGATGGGCGGGCTGTACCTGCCCGCCGACTTCGTGGCGGAGCCGACTCAGACCGTGCTTGTCGTCCTCGGCGTCGTGCTTCTGCTCGGTGGCAACGTGGTCATGGTCGTCGCGCACAACGACGAGTGAGCGAGCCTGCCGTTCTGACGAAAGCCCCCACGATAGTGCCCCGCAGATTCTGGGGTACCTAAGAATATACGCCAACTGGGCAAATGTCCCCACGATAGTGCCCCGCAGATTCCCGGGCGGTTCCTTGGATCCCTCGGGGCCTGACGAGACGGGGCCCTGGCGCGTGACTGTCACGAAAGCTGGGAGCTGTATACTGGCTGCCAGGGACCCCCTATGATTGGAGCGATATGAGAGCGGCAGTCGTCTTTGAGGCCGGTGGGCCAGAGAAGCTGGTCGTCATGGAGGTGCCTACGCCCGAGATAAAGCCCGGCTGGACGCTCGTGCGCGTTCGGGGCTTCGGCATCAACCACTCCGAGCTATTCACCCGCCAGGGCCTCTCTCCCAGCGTGCGCTTTCCTCGCATCCTGGGGATTGAGTGCGTGGGTGAGGTGGTAAAGACCACAAACCCTGTGCGCCTGCCACAGGGGCAGACGGTCGTCTCCATCATGGGAGAGATGGGCCGTGCGTTTGATGGCGGATACGCCGAGTACTGCCTGCTGCCCAACGAGCAGGTCTGCCCTGTGGCATGGGACGGCGACTGGGCGACGCTCGCGGCCATTCCAGAGACCTACTATACGGCGTGGCTCTCGCTCAAGAACCTGCGCGTCGAGAGCGGTAACCGCCTGCTGGTGCGCGGCGGGACCGCCGGTGTGGGGGTCGCTTTCTCGCGGCTCGCGCACGCGGCGAGACTGTCCGTCACGGTCTCGGGCACGACCCGATCCGTGGCAAAGCAAGAGAGACTCCTCTCTGCGGGCTTCGACGATGCCGTGGTTGATGTGGATGATGCTCTGCAGACGGACGAGAGCTTCGACCGCATTCTCGAGCTCATAGGCCCCAAGACGCTCAAGGACAGCTGTCGGCACACGACGGAGGGCGGCATCGTCTGCTCCACAGGCCTGCTCGGTGGCCAGTGGTACATGGACGATGACTTTTCTCCCATCGATGACCTGCCGCGTAACGGCTACCTCACGAGCGCATACTCCGGAAACGTGAGCCCCAGCCTCATGCAGGAACTTCTTGACTACATACGTGAGAGGGCCGTAGACGTTGCGCCCGAGCGCGTGTACACGCTCGATCAGGTGGTCGACGCCCATCGCTACCTTGAGAGCTCACACAGCTTCGGGAAGGTCGTCTGCGTCACGGGGTGAGCGACTTGTGACTGTCATTTGGTGGGGCCCTGATGGCGTTATGGCACTACTTGAGAATGTCTATATCCTCTAGAGTCCCTATGATCTCTAGGTCCTCTATACTTTCTAGAGATACGATCTCTATCAGCAAGAGACGGGAGTAGCCTTGCCCGAGCGTCAAATCTACGTTAATCCCTTCAAGCCAACCGCAGGCATGACCCCACCGGTGCTCGTCGGCCGCGAATCGGTGATCGATGACTTTATGGATGGTCTGGATGAGGGTCCGGGTGCGCCTGGTCGCCTCATGCGCATTACCGGACCTCGCGGTTCCGGAAAGACGGTGCTCCTGACGGCGCTTGGCGACATCGCCACCAGGCGTGGGTGGTCTGTCGTCAACGTGTCGGGCAAGGAGGCCCTCTGCGCCTCGATTCAGGAACAGCTCGTGGGGGACACTCGGCTCAGAGACCTGAACGTCCAGATTTCCCTTCCGTTTGTGTCGGCAGGGGCAAAGATTGGCGACTCTGGCAGGGAGCCCTCGTTTCGCGAGGCGTTCGCCCGTGCCACGCGGTCCCTCTCGCAGGATGGCGCAGGCCTGCTCATCACGGTGGACGAGGCGCAGGATGCCTCACGCGACGATATGGCTGTCATCGCTGCAAACGTGCAGTACATGATTCGCGAGGGGCAAAATGTCGGGCTCTTGTTCGCGGGCATCACGACGGGAGTGCTCGATCTTCTAAACGGCGAGGGCGTCACGTTCTTGCGTCGTGCCCAGGCAGAGGAGCTTGCGAGCATCCCGAGGGCTGATGTCGCGCGAGCGCTCAGGAAGACCATCGAGGCCTCGGGGCTTGCGATCGAAGACGCTGCGCTCGCGCAGGCCGCTGCGGACACCTGCGGCTATGCGTATCTCATCCAACTCGTCGGATACTACACCTGGCGAGAGGGGCGGCGCCACGTCGCAGAGTCCGTGACCATAGACGTGGAGGACGTGCGTCGTGGGACGGCGGCGGCGGTCAGGCAGTATGGGCAGTCGGTGATCGAGACGGCGCTTGCCGGACTCACCAAGCCCGCGCTGGACTATCTTTTGGCCATGACCGAAGACAATGCCGCATCCTCCACCGCCGCGGTCGCGAGGCGTATGGGAAAACCGGCCGCCAGCGCCAACACGTACCGCAGGATGCTCATTAGCCGCCAGATCATCGAGGCCACGGCACCCGGGTACGTGGCGTTCTCGATGCCGTTCATGCGCGAGTACCTCATGGAGCATGAGGACGACCTGTTGGCGAGATATGGGGTCTCAGCCTGTCAAGAGCCTGTCCGGTAAGGCCAGGTCACGAGCGTACGTCAGTCCCCGACCGCCGACGGGCCAAGCACGTCACCCCTCTGCGGCCGACCTCATCCCTCCGCCGCGAGCGCGCGCCTGATATCGTCGGCGTCCACCCCCGCCGAGACGGCGGCGTCCTGCACGCTCACGAGGCCGTCGTGCACGAGCCTGCAGAGCGTCTCGTGCACGCCCTCGGCCTTGCCCTCGGCCCGTATCTCCTCCACCATGCTGCCCATGGCCATCCTTCCCTCCTCTGTCTCCCTGAGCCTGCGCTTTACCCTCGACGTCTCCGGGAAGCGCCCCTCATCGTATGCCCCGCCCTCGACGAAGAGCCTCATGAGGGCGGAGACGTCGCTGCCGCCCCGCGCCAGTGCGCCCACGTAGACCTCCTCGAGTCCGTTCTCGAATGCCCGCCCGCTCTCCCGGACGACCCTGCTCGCATGATACAGCGGGCGTCCCTCCCCGAGAGGGTCGAACTCGCAGACGAGCGCCACGCAGACGTCCGGGACGTCCGCGAAGGGGGTGCCCGGCCTCGTCCTGTCCGCCGTCACGAGCGAGGTGTAGTAGCGCATGCGCCTCTGCATGCGTCTCTGGAAGTTACCCGTATCGGCGCGCCGGGTCGCCAGCACTGGACAACCGCGATGATGACCAGACCCAGAAGGGTGACAATGCCGACGGGCGGCGCTTGGTGCGGGTAGTCACCCCTCATGGAAACGTGAACAATGAGTGGCGCTGTGCTATAGACGATTCCTGCGTACTTGAAAGAACACACCCGAATCCACGGAGGTACTCAAGCGTTGGCACAACATGTACAGATCCTGCCTCTGGTATCCCTGTTGGCTCGAGCGGCCCAGAGACTCGATCCGATTAGCCGGTTTTGTCGCGCGCTCACGAATTCTCCCAGAGTTTTGAGATTGGAAAAACGTTGCGCGATCTTGTGTAAAAATAAGAAAAACGTTACAATTTGACTCATTAGATTAGGAATAGCGTTGCACTTGATGATCGGCCGCACATTCATGCCGCAGTAGGTAGGCTGTAGGAACGACATGCTCACACGCAAGGTCACTGACTCACTCCTTCGCTGGGAGGCCTCACGAGGCCATAAGGCCCTCTTTATCACAGGGGCGCGGCAGGTGGGCAAGACCACAGCCATCAGGGCATTCGCGAAGAAACGATATCGCAGCTTTGCCGAGTTGAATTTTCTTCAGGATCCACGTGCTCGGGAAATATTCTCTGGCAGCCTGGATGCCAACACTATCGTCTCGAACCTGACTGCCTTCCTCCGCATGCCATTGGAGCCGGGAAGCACCCTGGTCCTGCTCGACGAGATCCAAGAGTGTCCTTTCGCACGTACCGCTATCAAGTTTCTTGTGGAGGATGGTCGTTTCGACTATGTGGAGACGGGGTCGCTGCTAGGCGTCAGGGCGAGAGAGGTACCGTCCTATCCAGTGGGGTTCGAGGAGCGGCTTCGGATGCATCCGTTGGACTTTGAGGAGTTCTGTTGGGCCAGTGGGGTCCAGAAGGAGACCATCGAAACGCTGAGGACTCACTTCGATGATCGAACGCCGATACCCGAGGCAATTCACCAGACCATGCTTGGGCTCTACTACGCCTATATGGTTATCGGCGGTATGCCTGAGGTTGTGCAGCGCTACGTGGATACCCATGATGTCGCGCAGGCGATACGTCTTCAGCAGGATATCATAGATCTGTATCGACAGGACATAAGCAAGTATGCTGATGGCGCTGACAAGATCAAGGCACGCCAGATATTCGATGCGATGCCCTCTCAGCTCGATGACAAACTTCGCCGCTTCGTACTGGCGGATCTTAGGAAGACCGCACGCCAGAACCGTTACGAGAGCAGCTTCCTCTGGTTGGCAGATGCGGGCGTCGCGCTTCCCTGCTATAACGTCACGCTGCCAGTGGCACCGCTTCAGGCAAACGAGAAACGCAGCCTCTTCAAGCTCTTCATGGGTGACGTCGGGTTGCTATGCGCCGCCTCTATGGACGACATCCAATTTGATCTGCTCAAAGGAAACCTGCACGTTAACCTTGGCTCAATCATGGAGAATGTGGTGGCGCAGGAGCTGGATGCCCATGGCTTCAAGCTCCACTACTTCAACGCAAAGCGCTACGGCGAGGTTGACTTTGTCGTCCAAGATAGACGTGATGTCATACCCATCGAGGTGAAGTCTGGAAATGACTGGACGTCCCACCCTGCCCTCGACAAGTTGCTCAAGGTCTCCGAATGGGATCTTGGGCATGCCTATGTCCTATGCAAGGGCAACGTCAGGCAGTCGGGGGCGATCACATACCTGCCCCTCTACATGAGCATGTTCCTCGAGCCAAGATCGCATCCAGAGACCCTGCCGTATGAGGTGGATCTCAGTGCGCTCGGCTAGACGATATGAGGTGCACGCCCTGGTCGAGGTACCTTTGGTCGAGGCCTACCTCGACACTGGTATGATGCCTACGAGCCCAAAGGGCATATCGATTCGCACTGCCACTCGGCCCTGAGAGCGCGGCCCCGTACGTTCACCATCGAGTGGCAGCGTGGCCTGCGCTGCCACCTGTCCCCCAGTGCTCCTACCGCGTCCAAGATTTACTATGCTCTACGACCAATATAGCTCGCAGCCTGTGCCCGCATGGCGCCATGGGCATGCGCTTACGGTACGAGCGGCAGTAGATTTGCCGCATAGAGCGGATAGTTGACGATCCAGCCCTGGTCGGCATAGCCCTTCAGCGACAGCCGAAGGCTCCGCGTGATGCCGTGCTCTTTCGCAAACCTGGCAATGCTTCCGCTCTTGACGCTTGTGCCCGCCTTAACCTCCAGGGGAACTACCCTGCCGGCGCACTCATACAAAAAGTCGACCTCGCCCTTGCTGCGCTTGCCGTCCGCCGACCAGTACCAGGGGGCCACGCTGGTCGTCTGTGACTCGCTGCCAGTGGCCGAGGGTCCGATTCCGTCTGTCGCGACGAGCTGTTGGCATACGTATTGCTCGGCGTAGACACCCTTTGCGTGCGTGAAGAGTTCGTTTCCCCTCAAGATGGTCCGCGCGTCGAGGTGCAGTGCGGCGCCCAGCAGCCCCACATCGAGCAGGTAGAGCTTGAACGAGCTGTCATCCTCATAGGCCCGAAGCGGGATGTTGGGTCTTGTGATTCTTTGGACCCTGGTAACAAGGCCCGAGTCGGTGAGCCACGATACGGCATCCTTGTACGTTCGGCCTCGACCGCCCCTCGTTACCTGAGCGTATATGAATTTGTTGCTTCCCGTCTCGCGGGCGATTTGCGTTGGGATCGATCGCCACAGCTCTCGGATATGCTCCGTCTCCGATGCGGATTTCACGTGCTTCGCAAAATCATGCTCGTAGTCGAGCAGAAGGCGTTGCTGGACGTTGCGTGCTGCACCCAGCATGCGCGTATCCACGTATGCCTGCACCGCCTCGGGCATGCCGCCCGTGAACAGATAGCTGCGCAGCAGGTCCTCATACGTTTCGCCCATCGCGCTTACCAGCTCGATCGCATCGGGCCGGATGAGCTCAGCCAACTGGCCCTGACCCACAGCGTGCAAGAACTCCCTGAATATCATGGGGTGCATATTCAGGTACTTGACTTTGCCGACAGGCCATGATATGCGGGCCAAGTTACCCTGCGCGTCGCCTGCGCGGCTCAGTGCGATGCCAAGAAGGGGGCCTGCTGCCACCACAGGCACCTCTGGTCGCTGCTCGCACAGCATCTTGAGTGCCGTGAGAGCTCGGGGGCATTCCTGCACCTCGTCGAGAAAGACGAGGGTATTCCCATCAAGTGGATTTGTACCCGTATAGGCGCCTATGGCGGTAAGGAGCCGATCGGGATCGAGGCTTCCGTTAAAGACAGCTCTCATGACCTCATTTTCGAGAAAGACGATATGGGCAAGGGCCCCAAAATTCCTGTGGGCAAACTCGCGAACAAGCCACGTCTTGCCTACCTGCCTCGCGCCGCGAACGATGAGCGGCTTTCGATTCGAGGATGTCATCCAAGCCTCTAGCTGTGACATCGCCTCACGCTCCATGCAACCTCCCGATGTGGTGCAGATGCCTGTGCGCAGGCGGCAGCTTACCCCCTGCCGCCCCTTTCCCGGTCTTCATCTCAGTATAGGTCGATCATCGGAAACTGCCAATGATGGCCGATTCCGACATCGGAAACTGCCATTCTTGGTTGATTCCGACCATAAAGAGAAGTGAGCTGAGCGTCGCTCGATAAGTGAGCTGAGCCCTGATCATTATGGGCCAGTTTCGACCACCGTGACCTGACGCTACCCTTGGATGCCCATGAAAAAAGGCCCACGGCGTCGATTTGAGGGCGCAAGGCGGGGCCAAATCTCGGCCACGGATCCATTTTAGATGAACTCAATCTATGAATGACTGCAGGTCAGCTGGTTAAAGTTGCAACCTGCAAGCCACCTCTGCCTTACTCCCACTCAATAGTCACATCGGCCATCTCCGTGTAGTCAGCGTGCCGCTTGACCTGCGATTCCCATCACTCTTCCATCTGAAAAAGCGTGTAGCCACCGTGTAGTCGGAGGTGACTACACGGGATGTAGTCACTTCAAGAGAGTATTTTCGGGCATCCGAAGAGTGACAGGCTCGGTGCGGAGATGCGATTTGATTGCATGCAACTGACTACATAGGTGAAAACAGCTCTGATAAAGTGAGGAGCTCTCCGACTCAAGAGTGATAATTCCCAGCTGAAGAGTGACACCTCTGAGCTGGGAAGACATGTCCACGTACGCAAGAAGTGGCTACATGCAGCTAGGCACCTCCATGGCCATGCCCTCGCATCTTGCGGATGTTCTGCAGCTTCCACCGGACTTCCGGGCTGGCGGCGGCCGCACGCGCCATCGCCTCGTCTTCGAAAAGCAGGTCCGGGACGAGCAATCCCTGCGAGAACCGTTCGAGATACTCTTCCTCGGCATCCGTCTGCGGCAAGACATAGGCGGAGACGAACTCTCGCGCAGTTCCGATCAGCCCGTCGAGTGTGGGCGCCTTCTCGTTTCTCCTGAGCATGGGCAAGAGCTGCTCCTCGAGCTCGCGCCCCCTGCCGGCGAAGCGTCCGGGACGGTCCTCGAACCCGTGCGGGAACGACGCCGAAAGCGACGCGTAGAAGAGAACCGCCTTGTGAGCGACGGCGCGCTCAGCAGCGCTTCTTCCGTCGAGCACGCGCTTGAGGTTCGCGACGTCATAGAGGTCCCGCACCTTCACACGATCGAAGAACGCCTTGACCTTCCCTCCGGCAAGCTCCGCATCGGTAAAGAGCGGGACATCCAACTCTGGTCTGAGAATCGGGGATCTGCGTTCGATCGGCATCAGCGGAGAGCGGTTCATGTAGATGCAGTCGATCTTGACATGGTCTGGACCCCATTGCGACCTGTAGCCGAGGAGGAACGTCCTGCCGGCATGCCCGCCTCGCGCCCCAAAGACGGGGTATCCCTGAGAGCGGGCCACCTCGTCAATAGACCTCACGACGATTGGCCTTTCGGCGAGCATCTCGTCCCTGTCGAGCGCTCCGACGTACGAGAGATCGATGTCGACGGAGAGCCTCGGTGCGTCGAGCATGAACAGGTTTATCGCGGTCCCGCCGTGTAGCGCGATCTTGTCTTTGAGAAACGGATGCTCGCCGAGCTCGGCGAGCAGGTCGAGAAGCCTCTCCACCTTGTCAAGCGCGCGCGGCGGGAACTCCCTCACGAGCGCGTTATCCACGACTCCATCTCCTCCCTGTTCTCGGGCAGGATAAGCTTCCATTTGGCGGACCAGCCCGTTGGGGCTCCATCTGCTGCATACCCCAGACGGTAGGGGCCAAGTCCGAGCGCGCTCTCGAGTCGGGCAAGATCTCCCTCGTCCACATGCCACTCATCCCCCTTCTCCGACAGCAGCCACCCGACGCGGGAGGCCATCGAGGGACCTGCCTCGGAGGCGAGCCCGACCAGCTCTTCCACGCCGAGGTACACGAACGCGGTCAAGCTGCGTACCGTCTCCTCGACCCCTCCCGCCAAGGCGGGTTTCCCTAGGCAATCAATTACTGTCTGCTCCCTCGTGGTAGCGAGGTAGGGTCCCCAAGAAGATCTCAAAGTTTTCGACCGCACATTCCTCACCGGGCCGCAGGGACGGTAGGCGACGCCGCGGAAGTCGAACCCGGCCCTCACGGTGTCCGAGCGGAAGCGGCACACGAACCCCGCGTTGTGCGCGACGCCGTGCGCCTCGAGAGCCGAGTGGTACGAGACGACCGCGCTGGCATCGAGCGTCGCGACAACCTCGAACTGGTCCACAGGGACGTCCTCGAACCGCCCGCGGTTGGAGACGAGAAGCCCACGCCGCACGCGCTCCACGGCCCCGGACCTCACGGCGAGCCGTAGCTGCTCCTCGGCCGCAGCTGGGGAGTCCATGGCCCCGAGGAGGGAGGGTGTGGTGAACACATGGTGGCGGCCTATGTAGTCAGAGAACTTCATACTGCAAATAGTACCATGAAACAACAATTAATAGTTGGGATATCAATAGATTATTAGCAGTAAATTACGTTACGAGACTACAAACAAGCGGCAACGTGCCTTCTCTGTGGACAAGTTGCGTCGCCTCGCTACACACTAACGAAATCTACCCCTTTGGCTCCGCTCCTTTGATATCGGTGAATGGGTCGACTCCGTACCTATTCACTTTTCATGCACCCGACTCCCACTCTGCTGCCGGGTCAGCTCCGTCGAATCAGCAAAGGCGAGTCAGTGCAGTCCATGATTTGTCTTGGAAACGGAGCTTCGTCCTCGCAAGAGCAACCGCAGCGGCAGGCCTGTCTATTTCCTCTATCTCGTATTCTTCAGTCGGATGGAGCGAGTAAAGCTCCCGCGCCTAACCTGCAAGTTTGCCGGATGACATATTCACAATGTTCGGGAAAACGATCCCAAAACCCCGTAATTCTTGGCTCTTCGGGGGTTTGCGTGGGCTGACGCCCCGGTGAAGACGCCAACCTAGCGGCGGCGCCACCACTCGCGTGGGCCTGTTTTCTCCACCAAGGGAAGAACGGCCATCGAGGAGGCGCCGCCGCCATGCCAGACAGCGTGCCCGACGGGCCCGCGTCTGGGCGGCGAGCGACAAGGCCAGGGTCGCGACCGGGCGGGGCCACGGGTCCCACGACATCGACAACCCCATGGCCCTCGTGATGCCCGGGTGCTCGGACCTGAGGCCCACGCTGCCGGGGCGGTGACGCAACCACCCACCCACACGAGCTCACGAAGCCTCTAAAATATGGATGGACTAATCACTAACCTCATTGCAAAGTGCATCGACATACTCAGCGAGCTCAATCTCCCAGTCTGGCATATCGAAGCCAGTGGCACTAAGCTTGTGAAGATTGAGCGCGGAGTGCTTGGGGCGAGGGGCAATGGGTCCTTTCGCGCTGGCGTCGCTCGCGTAGTAGTCGTCCGTAGCCACAGGCACAACCTTATTACCATTGCCGTTGACGAGGTCGAATATGGTGCGAGCTATATACGCCCACGACCTCACCGCGCCAGAGCCCGTGCAATCGTAGGTACCGTACGAAGCCTTTGAGTCCAGCAGGTGGAAGATGGCTCGCGCAAGACCCTTGGTAAAGCTAAGCCGCCCAAGCTGATCGTCCACGACCGTAACGCGGTCTAGTGCATCATTGGGATCGGCCACGCGGTTCGAGAGATCGACCATCGTCTTCACAAAGTTGTAACCGTCACCCACGACCCAGCTCGTACGCAAGATATAGTGGCGGGAACACCCCATCACAGCAAGGTCGCCAGCTGCCTTTGACTGTCCGTAGACAGAAAGCGGCGAGAATGATTCACTCTCGTCGTGCGTAGCATGGGTGCCGTCGAAGACGTAGTCGCTGGAGATGTGCACGAGCGTGATGCCGTGCTCGGCACAGGTACGGGCGAGCAGTGCCGGGCCTGTCGCGTTCGCCTTCCAGGCCTCCACACGCCCCTCCGGTGTCTCTGCCTTGTCAACCGCCGTGTACGCCCCGCAGTTGATCACCGTCTTGTACAGGTCCCAGTTATACTTCGCGTACTCTGCGGGATCGCTCACATCAAATACGTCGTAGTCAGTCCAGTCGAAGGCAAGTCCGATGCAGCGATTCTCCACGAGAGCCCGTACGGCGCGGCCCAGCTGGCCGTTGCAGCCGGTGACCAAGGTGCGCTTGGGCGCCATGGGAACGGCGTCTTTGAGATACGGGTGACTCTTGTCAGTCATAGATAGCGTGGCCTGGTCGAGCGGTATTGGCCAATCGATGTTCAGCGCCGGATCGGCAAGGTTCACGAAGGTGTACGTCTTCTTGAGCTCAGCCGACCAGTGTGCGTCCACGAGGTAGGTGTACACGGTATCATCTTCGAGTGCCTGGAAGGCGTTGCCAATGCCTCTGGGGACATAGACTGCCCGATCGGGTCCCAGCTCACAATGGAAGGACCTACCATAGGTCTCGCTTCCCTGCCTGAGGTCCACCCAGGCCCCGAAGATCTTACCAGCTCCAACACTGACGAACTTGTTCCATGGTTCCGCGTGAATGCCGCGCGTAACGCCCCGCTCGGCGTTAAAGGAGATGTTGTTCTGGACAACCTGAAAATCAGGAATACCCAGCGCAACCATCTTGGCACGCTGCCAGTTCTCCTTGAACCAGCCGCGACTGTCGCCATGAACGGAGAGGTCCACCACCTTGAGGCCGGCGATACCAGTCTCTTCTACCTTGAGCTTCTTCTCGAACTCGATATCAGACATGATGAAAACTCCTACTGCCCCTGAGCCGCATACTTCCTTTCGGTGGCCTCCTTGACAGGACGCCACCAGCTCTCATGGTTGCGATACCACTCAATGGTCTGGTCAAGACCCTCTCCGAAGTCCGCATGAATGGGTCTCCAGCCGAGTTCGTCCTCGAGCTTGGCGGGATCGATCGAATAGCGGCGGTCATGGCCGGGACGATCGCGCACCCGGTCAAAGGCGTCCTCGGGCTGACCCATGGCGGAGAGAATGGAACGGAGCACGTCGATATTTGAGCGCTCGCCGTTGGCGCCAATGAGGTAGGTCTCCCCGATACGCCCCTTCGTGAGAATGTCCCACACTGCGCGGGAGTGATCCTCGGTGTGGATCCAGTCGCGCACGTTCTTTCCCGTGCCGTAAAGCTTTGGGCGGATACCACAGAGGATGTTCGTTATCTGGCGGGGGATGAACTTCTCCACGTGTTGGTAGGGGCCGTAGTTGTTCGAGCAGTTGGAGATGGTGGCGCGAATACCGTAGGTGCGGTGCCACGCACGCACAAGCAGGTCAGAGCTCGCCTTGGTGGAGCTGTACGGACTCGAAGGCCTGTATGGGTCGTCAGGTTCGAAGCGCCTAGGTTCGTCGAGATCCAAATCCCCATAGACCTCGTCCGTGCTCACGTGGTGGTAGCGGATGTCATACCTCCCCGCTACATGCAGTAGCTGGTACGTGCCCACGACGTTTGTCCGTACGAATGGCTCGGGGTCGAGGATGGAGTTATCGTTGTGAGACTCGGCCGCATAGTGCACGATGACATCGTGTCCAGGGACAATGCGGTCGAGAAGATCAACATCGCAGATGTCACCCACCACGAGTTCGACCTGCGACTCAGGGAGACCAGTAATATTCTTTGGGTTACCCGCGTACGTAAGCTTGTCAAGCACGGTCACGTGACATTCCGGATGGTTCGCTGCCACCCAGCGCACGAAGTTGCTACCTATGAAGCCACAGCCGCCCGTGACAATGATGTTCTTGGGTTCGAAGTTTTCGGACATGGCTACTCCTCCCCAAAGTGGCGGTCAGGGGCAATGCCTCCCTCAGCGACGGTTCGCAGATGTTGCCCATAGACTGACTTCCCATACTTGGTGGCAGCCTCTAGCAGGACATCCTTAGAAATCCATCCGTTCTCGAAGGCGATCTCCTCGGGAACCGAAACCGGAAGATCTTGCGCCTCCTCCACAGTGCGCACGAACTGCCCTGCCTTGAAGAGGCTCTCCATAGTACCGGTATCAAGCCATGCGTAGCCGCGGCCGAGGGTTACGACATCAAGTGTCCCATCCTCGAGATACATTCGATTGAGGTCCGTGATCTCGTACTCACCGCAGGCAGAGGGGCATACGCGCTCCGCATACTCAGTCACGCGCTCATCATAGAAGTACAGGCCCGTCACCGCGTAGTTGCTCTTCGGGTGTGTGGGCTTCTCCTCAATGGAGACCACATTGTAGTGCTTATCAAACTCCACCACGCCAAAGCGCTCGGGATCGTCAACTCGGTAGCCGAACACAGTCGAGCGTGCCATGGCGGCATTTTCCACTGCCCTGCGCAGGTGTCGGCTGAGTCCATTGCCATAGAAGATATTGTCACCGAGCACGAGCGCGCAGGCACCACCCGCGACGAAGTCCTTCCCATAGTGGAAGGCCCTTGCAAGTCCGTCAGACTCTGGCTGAACGACATACTGCAGAGAGATGCCGAATTGGCTTCCGTCACCCAGCAGACGCTCGAAGTTAGGTGTGTCCTGCGGAGTCGAAATAATGAGGATGTCGCGTATGCCCGCCAACATGAGCGTGCTCAGGGGGTAGTACACCATGGGCTTATCGTAAACGGGCAAAAGCTGCTTGCTCGTCACGGATGTTAACGGGTAGAGGCGTGTACCACTTCCTCCCGCGAGAATGATCCCCCTCATTGTTTACAACTCCAATCTGAGGGAGCACCCTCATCGGCAAATACGGGAGGACGACTCAGTGATAGAGGCATGTTGCGTCATACCCCACTAGCTTCCCTGGGCTGCCAGAACCACGCCAATCGTCTGAACGATTAGCTTTAGATCCACCCACAGTGAGCACTGCTTCACGTAGAGCAGGTCGAGGCTCACCCAGTCGTCGAACGAGATGTAGTCCTTGTTACGCCTTGTCTGCCAGTAGCAGGTGATACCACCCTTGACTAACAGGCGCTG
>ERZ772764.334-NODE-334-length-34066-cov-30.764341_pt1 | contig 34066 bp, 28 predicted proteins | sample MGYA00512163_ERZ772764 | MGnify/ENA primary metagenome ERZ772764 (study PRJEB29015, sample SAMEA2737903) | human oral metagenome | biome: human oral; feature: human-associated habitat; material: dental | place: China | collected 2094 ... | reverse complement strand
AGAACAACACAGGACGGGACCCCACCCAGAACAACACAGGACGGGACCCCACCCAGAACAACACAGGACGGGGCCCGCGACCCGAAGGCCGCGGGCCCCGCCCGCCTTCTCACGAAGGTGTCAGCCGATCCACCGCCCTGATGAGGAGAAACGGTAGGTGGTGCCGTCGATGACCTGGGTTCCGGTGGCCATGACGCCGGAGGCGTGCATGTAGTACCAGGACCCGCCAACGGGGACCCAGCCGATGGCCATCGCGCCCGAGTCCGTGAGGTAGAACCAGGAGCCGCGCACGTACAGCCATCCGCGGTCCATGGCGCCCGAGGGGCCGAAGTGGTACCACTGGCTATCGACCCTGGCCCACCCGGTTGACATCGCGCCCGACGGCGCCAGGTGGTACCAGGTGCCGCCCAGTTCGAGCCATCCGGTGGCCATGGCCTTGGTCGCCGGATCCAGGTAGTACCAGGAGCCGCCGTCGCGCAGCCAGCCCGAGACAGCGGCGCCGGAGGAGCCGTAGTAGCGCCACTGCCCGTCCGTGCTGTCCCAACCTGTCACCATCCAGCCCTGGGCGTCGAAGGCGTAGTCCGCGCCGTCGATCGTGAGCCGGGTCGAGCTCGGGTACGTGCCGTCGGAGTAGCGGTACCACCAGCGGGATCCGTCCTTCATCCACTGCCCGGTGAGCGGCTGGGGGCCGACCCCGCCGGTGGCCTGGGTGAAGACGGCGACTGTGCGCGCCGGAACGGTCAGCGTGCCGGTCGCCGCGTCGAACGTGGCGCCCTTGACGACCTCGTCCGATCCGCCCGCCTGGACGTCGCTGAGCTGGAACGGCCGCCCGGCCAGGGCGCCGACCGTCTGGGTCAGGGGCTTGTCCGAGGCGTTGAACACCGCGAGCACGCCGTCCAGGGCGGGATCGGCGTCCGCGCCCACTGTGTCGTCCACGAGCATCGTGAGGGAGCCGGGCGCCGCGCCGCTGTCGGGGAAGGTGACCTTCTGCCCGATGAGCTCCGCCGACCCCAGGGCGAACAGCGGAGTCGAGGCGCGCAGGCGCAGCAGGTCCAGGGCCTGGCCCTTGGCCGACGCGATGTCAGCAGGGGCCGGCTTGAGGGAGGCGTCCTCGAGGAGCGGCCTCATGATCGGCCACTTGTCGCCGTTCTTCGAGGCGACGGGCAGACCAGCGCCGAAGCCGTTGTCCTGTCCCGTCCAATCGATGGCGTTGAAGTGGTCGCCCGAGTTGAACGAGTCGCGGTCCAGGGACTTCGAGCGCAGGATCTCCGTGCCCGACGACCAGAACGAGGGCGACTGGCCGAGGGCCACGGTCGCCAGCGACAGGGTGTTCATGCGCACCCGGTCGTCCATCGGCACGGACGTGGGCAGCTTGTACGTGAGCAGGTCGAAGAGCGTCTCGTTGTCGTGGGCGTCGACGTAGTTCACGGACTCGGCTGGCTGGGAGGCGTAGCCGGCCCCCTGGCCGTTGTAGTCCAGTTGCTCGCCGGTTACAGCGCGCCCGTCGTAGGTGGTCATCGCGTAGCCCTTGAGGTTGCCCGTCAGGCCGATCTTGACCAGGTCCACCCTGTGCTGGTAGTCGGCCTGGCGCTCCGCCTCGCTCCTGGTGTCCAGCCCGTTGGGGTCGGAGAACGCCCCCGAGCCGAATCCCTGGTAGACGCGGTGGTCCTCGTCGAAGGGGCCGCCGCCGTGGACGGCGTCGCGGAGCCGGTCGTTGAAGGTTCCGATCCCGGTGCCGTCGAGCTGGCCCTGCGTGGCTTGGGTGAACAGCGCGTTGTTCGCGACCTCGCCGAAGTTCCAGCCCTCCCCGTACAGGTAGAGGCTGGACCCGTCGACCCCGTCGGCCTCCAGCGTCAACTGGGACAGGGCGGCCTTGGCGCGCTCCATGGTCTGGCGCGAGTGGTGGCCCATGAGGTCGAAGCGGAATCCGTCGACGTGGTAGTGGCGCGCCCACATCACCAGGGAGTCGATCATGAGCCGCTCGCTCATCGCGTTCTCCGTGGCCACGTTGGAGCAGCACGTGGAGTTCTCCACCCCGCCCGAGGCGTTGAGGCGCTGGTAGTAGCCGGGCACGATCCTGTCGAGCACGGACTTGGCGTCCTGCCCGGAGGCGGCGGTGTGGTTGTACACCTGGTCGAGCACCACCTGCAGTCCGGTGGCGTGCAGAGCGCCCACCATCTCGCGGAACTCGACGGTGCGCCCCCCGCCGTTCTGGTTGGCGTCAGTGGCGTAGGAGCCCTCCGGGGCCATCCAGTGCAGAGGGTCGTAGCCCCAGTTGAAGGCGTCCTCGTCGGCGACGGCGCTCACAGCGGCCTGCTGCTCCTCCGAGGCGGGCCCCGCGCCCTCGGGGATCTGCGGGGTCTTCTGCTCGGCGCGCTTCTCGGGGATGGTCGCGATGTCGAAGGTGGGCAGCAGGTGGACGGTGTTCATCCCGGCCCCCGCCAGCTCGCCCAGGTGCGTCATGCCGGCCGAGCCGGAGACGGTGAACGCCTTGTAGGTGCCCCTCATCTCCTCGGGCACGGACTGGTCCTTGGCGGAGAAGTCGCGCACGTGCAGTTCGTAGATGGCGCGCGAGGCGTCGTTGCGGACCTTGGGGGCGGGGGTGGAGGCCCACTGGGCGGGCGCGAGCGCCCCGTCCGAGAGGTCGATGGCCACCGAGCGCGTCGAGTCGGTGGTCAGGGCGACGGAGTAGGGGTCGGTGACGGTGTTCGTCTCGACCTTGCCGGTGGAGGGCACGTAGACCTCGACCTCCCACTGGAACTGGGCGCCCTTGGTGATCGCGCCGTCCGCGTTCGCGACCCGCCAGGTTCCGTCCGCGCCGGCTTGCGCCTCGGTGCGCACGGCCTCGTCGGCGGCCTCGGCCGCCGAGCCCGTCGGGTCGGAGGTGTTCCACGTCAGCAGCGACACCTTCCGCGCGGTGGGGGCCCACAGCGCGAAGGAGGGGGCGCCGTCGGCCCAGGTGACGCCGAGGGCCCCGTCGCGCGCGGTGGCGGCGTAGACCTCGTCGAGGACGGGGGCCAGCTGGACCCCGGTGAAGGCGCTGAGCGCGCCGCCGCTGCGGCCCTGTGCGACGGCGACCTGGCCGCGCAGCGCCTCGCGCACCTGCTCGGAGGTGAGGGAGTCGCCGATGCCGAGGGCCAGGTAGCCCCGCAGGTTCGGGTGGGCGTCGGTCACCTGGGAGGGCAGGTCCCCGGTCACCGTCAGGGGGTGGCTGTCGCCGCCGCTGACCGCGCCCTCGTCCACGCCGGCGCCCCCTTCGGGAGCGGTGACGAGCGTGTAGGCCAGTCCGGCCTCGCCGGAGACCACCTGCTCGCGGCTGACGCCGTCGGGCAGCAGGGAGACGGGCCAGGCGAGGGTCTTCTCACCCACCCAGTAGGCGCGCTGCTCGCCCACGCCCTTGAGGGGGGCGTCGGCGACATCGATGTCGAGTTTGTGGGTGGCGAGCGTGTACGTGAATGTCACGAGATTGCCGGCCTTCGTGTTGAATGAGTAGTTCGGGCCGCCCGGGGCGCCGTCGACCCCGTAGTTCTCGTTCCACGAGAGCCCGTGGGCGACCTTGAGCTCGTAGGAGCCCGCGGGCAGCCTATCGGTCGAGTAGGTCCACGTCCCGTCGCCGCGCGGCACCATGAGGGGGGCGAGGCAGTCGGGCGCCCAGTCGCCGCCGTTGTCGCCGCGGGTGCAGCCCAGTTCGGACTGCAGGGATCCGGGCAGGGTGATGACGGGGCCGTCGGCGGTGTTCCACACGCGGTGGGTGGCCGGGTCGTAGTAGAAGGTCACCGTGGCCGCCTCTGTGGTGGAGTAGGCGATGTTCGCCCCGCCGGGGGTGCCATTGGCGCCGTAGCTCACATCCCAGGTCCCCCCTATGGCGACTTTGTACTCCCAGTCGCCTTTGGGCAGGTCGAAGGAGGCGGTGTACAGGCCGGACTCGGGGTCGCGCGCCAGGGCGGCGCTGGAGCAGTCGGGCTGCCACTGCGAGGCGCAGCCCATCGCGGTGTTGTGCGAGCCGGGGATGGTGACGAGGTCGGGAGCGGTCTCGGTGGGCGCCCCTGATTGGGCGCCGGTGGGCGGGGTGTCCGCCGCCAGGGCGGGCGCGCCCAGCGACGAGAGGCCGCCCAGGGCCAGCGAGGCCGCGGCGGCGAGGGCGGCGCTTATCGACGCCCGGTGTTTTCTCCTGTGTTTCCAGCGGATGAGAGTGCGCACGAAGACTCCTTCGTCCATTGTGTTGGTCGCCCCGGGGGACGGGGGTGCCTCCACTTTAGAAGCCTCGGATTTGTTTCTGCAAGGTTTCTGCAAAAGCTCAATGGGCGCCCACCGGGGCTTTGTCCGCCGGACGGGCGCGGGTTCACTGGGCCGCCCGGGGGCCTACGCCCAGCGGTCCCCAGAGCGGCGGCAGGGGCGGGCGTGGGCGCCTCGGGTAGCCTGGTGCCCGACGACCGCATCCCCACCACCGCGGAGGCAGACGATGGCACGTCCCCGCAAACCCATCGACATCGACCGGCGCGGCGCCCTCATGCGCGAGGCGCGCTCCTCCTTCGCGCGCCTGGGGTACGCGGGGACCTCGTTGAGCTCCGTCCTGCGCGCCTCCGGCTTCCCCCGCAGTTCCTTCTACTACTTCTTCGACGGGAAGGAGGCGCTGCTCGACGAGGCCTTCGCCGACGGGCTGTCCCGCCTCGCCGAGTGCGCGCCGCCCCCCGACCCCGGCGCCCTGACCGCCGAGACCTTCTGGCCCCGCCTGTTCGGCTTCGTCGACGCGCTGGCCGAAGCGGGCACCGACCCGGACCTGGCGGCGACCGCGCGCCTCTTCCACATGCCCGACGCCCCCGCCTCGGCGAGGCGCGCGTCCTTCGAGCGCGGGGCGAGGCGGTGGTGCGCCGAGGTCGTGCGCGCGGGCCGCCGCCTGGGCGCGCTCGACGAGGAGCTCCCCGAAGAGCTCCACGCCGAGCTCGTGTGGGCGGTCGCGGCCGCCCTGGACCGGTGGATGGCCTCGCGCGCCGAGGGGCACGCCGACTCCCGCACCCTCGTGCGCGCGGTGATGGCGCGGCTGCTGGGCGCGCCCGGCGCGCCTTGAGGGCCCGCGCGCCCCGATCCGGATCGCCCCCCAATTCTTGGACACAGCTGTCCACGAATTGGTAGACTGGGAACGCCCCGGCGGACCAACCCGCGGGCGCTCACAATGAAGTGGAGGAAGCGCGGATGAGCACAATCACAATCGCCGGGGCGACCGGGTACCTCGGGCGGCACCTCGTCGCGGAGTTCCACCGCCGCGGCCACACGACCACGGCGATCGTGCGGGACGCCGAACGCGCCCGCTCCGCCGGGCCGTGGGGCGCCCCGTCCCTGGACGGCCTCGTGGACCACTGGATCGTCGGGGACGTCACCGACCCCCGGACCACGGCCGGAGCCGCCGCCGGGAGCGACCACGTCGTCTCAGCGCTCGGCGTGACCAGGCAGAACGCGGATCCGTGGACGATCGACAACCTCGCCAACAAGGCGGTCCTCGCCTCGGCCCTGCGCCACGGGGCCAACTCCTTCACCTACGTCAACGCCCTCGGCGCCGAGCGCTGCCCCACCCGGCTCACCCGCGCCAAAACCGCTTTCGCGCGCGCCCTCGCCGGATCCGGGATCACCGCGCAGATCATCAACCCGCCCGCCTACTTCTCCGACATGATGGCCCTCCTGTCGATGGCCCGCCACGGCCTGGTCGCCGTCATGAGGCGCGAGGCGCGGATCAACCCCGTGCACGGGGCGGACCTGGCCCGCTACATCGCCGACCGCGTGGAATCGGGGGACGCCGGGCAGTGGGACGTGGGCGGCCCCGACACCCTCACATGGGAGCAGTGGGCGCGCACGGCGTTCCACGTCCTGGGCAGGCGGGCGCGCGTCATCACCGCGCCCCGATGGCTCGTCGGCCCCGCGGTCCGGGCCACGGCAATGGCCAGCCCCCGCAAGGGCGACACCGCCCGCTTCGCGGTGTGGAACATGCTCCACGACTGCGTCGCGCCCGCCACGGGGACGCACCGCTTGGCCGACTTCTACGCCGAGTACGCGCGCGGGCCGCGCTGAGGGCACGATGCGCAGAGGCCGGGCGGTGGAGGCGGGACGGCGGCCCGGCGCACGCCCCGGACGCGGCGCCCCCACAACGAGAAGCGGGAGGGCCGCTAGACCCTCCCGCAGGAGTACCCCCAACCGGATTTGAACCGGTGTTAACGCCGTGAGAGGGCGTCGTCCTAGGCCGCTAGACGATGGGGGCCCATCACCCGGAACCCATGCGGGACCGAGCCGTACCCCCAACCGGATTTGAACCGGTGTTAACGCCGTGAGAGGGCGTCGTCCTAGGCCGCTAGACGATGGGGGCCTTCCCGGCGATCGCTCGCCGGGTGGCTGGGGTACCAGGACTCGAACCTAGAATGGCTGAACCAGAATCAGCTGTGTTGCCAATTACACCATACCCCAATGTGGGATCGCCGCTTCCCTTGCGAGCCGCGGGCGACAGGTAGAAACCTTAGCGCACCCCCACGGCGAAACCAAATCCGCAGGAAGTGGCACCCCTCACGGATCAGGCGAGCGCCTCGCGGAGCGCCCGCAGACGCGCCAACGACGACTCCCGGCCCAGGATCTCCATCGACTCGAAGAGCGGCGGGGACACCTGGCGGCCCGTGACCGCCACGCGCAGGGGCCCGAAGGCCAGCCGCGGCTTGATGCCCATCCCATCGACGATCCTCTGGCGCAGCCCCGCCTCGAGGCGGTCCGTGGCGAACTCCTCCGTCCCCAGGCCCTCGACGAAGGCGATGGCCTCGTCGAGCACCTCCCCCGCGTTGTCCTTGAGCTTGGCGACCGCCTTCGCGTCCACCTCCAAGCCGGAGTCGGAGACGAAGAGGAACCCCAGCATCCCCGACGCCTCGCCGAGCACCTGCATGCGCGTCTGGACCAGGGGGGCCGCCTCGGAGAGCACCTCCTGCTCGCGGGGGGCCAGGGCGCCGAAGGAATCAGCGGACACGAGCCCGTCGCGGTGCAGGAACGGCACCAGGCGGTCGCGGAAGTCCGCCCCGTCCAACAGGCGGATGTGCTCGGCGTTGATGGCGACGGCCTTCTTATGGTCGAAGCGGGCCGGATTCGGGTTCACGTCCGAGATGTCGAAGGCGCCGACCATCTCCCGCATCGAGAAGACATCCCGGTCGGGGGCGATCGACCAGCCCAGCAGGGCGAGGTAGTTGTTCAGGCCCTCGGGCACCATCCCCGCTTCCTTGTGGAGCAGCAGGTTCGACTCGGGGTCGCGCTTGGACAGCTTCTTGTTCCCCTCGCCCATCACGTAGGGCAGGTGCCCGAAGCAGGGCATGGCCCCTGCGACGCCGATGGCCTCCAGGGCCCTGTACAGCGCGATCTGGCGGGGGGTCGACGACAGCAGGTCCTCGCCGCGCAGCACGTGGGTGATCCTCATGAGGGCGTCGTCCACGGGGTTCACCAGCGTGTACAGGGGGTGCCCGTTGGCGCGCACGATGACGTAGTCGGGGACGGACCCCGCCTTGAAGGTGATCTCACCGCGGACCAGGTCCGTGAAGGTGATGTCCTCGTCGGGCATGCGCAGGCGCAGCACGGGCTGGCGCCCCTGGGCGCGGTAGGCGGCGACCTGCTCGGCGCTCAGGTCCCGGTCGAAGCCGTCGTAGCCGAGTTTGGGGTCCTCGCCCTTGGCGCGGTGGCGCTCCTCGACCTCCGCGGGCGTCGAGTAGGACTCGTAGGCGTAGCCGGCCTCGAGCAGGCGGGCGGCGACATCGCGGTAGAGGCCCATGCGCTCGGACTGGCGGTAGGGGCCGTAGGGGCCGCCCTTGCCGACGCCCTCGTCCCAGTCCAGGCCGAGCCACTGCAGCGACTCGATGATCTGGCCGAAGGACTCCTGGGAGTCGCGGGCCGCGTCCGTGTCCTCGATGCGGAAGACGAAAGTGCCGCCCGTGTGGCGGGCGTAGGCCCAGTTGAACAAGCACGTGCGGACCATTCCGACGTGGGGGGTCCCCGTGGGCGAAGGGCAGAATCGGACGCGCACGTCGGCGCCGGTTGCGGTTGTTTCACTCATGATTGCCCAATCCTACTCCAGCGCCGCTGTTGCGAAGGCCCACCAGTCGGTCCGGCGCTGCGCCGGGGAGGGGGCGGCAATAGGCTTGTCCCGCCCGACGCCGCCTATCCGAGGAGCAGCCTTGACAGTCCGCACTTTCACCGACGCCCAGCTCTACCGCACCGGCTCCCTCAAGTGGACGGGCGTGACGCGCTCGGACGGCTCCCCCACCATCGGCGCATGGGTCGCGGAGATGGACTTCGGGACGGCTCCGGAGGTGGCGGCCGCCATGAAGGGCGCCATCGACGACGGCCTGCTGGGCTACCAGCCGCCCTGGCTCGAGGGCGCGGTCGCCGAGGCCACCGCCGCCTTCCAGCGCCGGCGCTTCGGCTGGGAGGTGGAGCCCGGCCAGGTGCGCCTGGCGGCCTCGGTGCTGCCCGCCCTGGAGGCCACGATCCGCCACTTGGCGCGCCCCGGCTCCCCCGTCGTCGTCCCCACGCCCGCGTACATGCCCTTCCTCACCATCCCCCCCAGGCTCGGCCACCCCGTCATCGAGGTCCCCTCGCTGCGCGGGACCCGCGCGGGCGGGCACGGGTGGGCCCTCGACCTGGAGGGCATCCGCGCCGGCCTGGAGGCAGGGGCGGGCCTGGTCGTCCTGTGCAACCCGTGGAACCCGACGGGCCGGGTCCTGCGCGAGGAGGAGCTGCGCGCCCTGGCGGACGTCGTCGGGCAGTACGACGCCCTGGTGTTCTCCGACGAGATCCACTCGCCCCTGGTCCTCGACGAGGACGTCCCCTTCGTGCCCTACGCGTCGCTGGACGGCTCCTGCGCGGCGCACACGGTCACGGCGACGGCCGCCTCGAAGGGGTGGAACATCGCGGGCCTGCCGTCGGCGCAGGTGATCCTGCCCGACGAGGCACTGCGGGCGCGCTGGGACGCCTTCCGCGACGAGGTCGCCCACGACGCCACCGTCATCGGCACCGTGGGCGCCATCGCCGCCTACGAGAAGGGCAGAGCGTGGCAGCGGGAGGTCAAGGACCTCATCCGCGCCAACGTGGATCTCGTGGAGTCCCGCCTGTCCGGCTCCCCCATCGACTTCGTGCGGCCCGAGGCCACCTACCTCACGTGGTGGGGCTTCGAGGGCGTGGACCTGGGCCGTCGCTCCCCCTCCGCCGTGCTGCGCGACGAGGCGGGCGTCGCCGCCAACGAGGGGCTGACCCTTGGCGCCGACTACTACAAGTGGGCGCGGATCAACCTGGCCTGCGCCCCCGACGTGGCGCGGCGGATCGTGGACGGCGTGCTGGCCCTCGACGCCCTCCGCTAGCGCGGGCCATCCCCGCAACGGTCGCCCGGTGGTCCAAAATGCGTCTGGGCTTCGCCGCGTTCCAGGGGCACCAGGGCGCACTGTTCCAAAATGCGTCTGAGTTCGACGCTATCTGGCCGATTCCTGCGATTCCGGGCAGACTCAGACGCATTTTGGACCACCCAACCCACAAGCCCCCGGAATCGCCCGAGACTCAGACGCTTTTTGGACCACCAGGAGTGGCAGACGGCCGGAACTACGGTGCGTGGGAAGCGCCAGCGAAGCAGAGGCGCTCTTATGGAGCATCCTCTTCCCGCTGGGGGGAATGGGTCGCACAAGCGCGCGGGGCTGGCCATCGGGCGGTGCCCTACGGCCAGCGCCCCCTCGGTCCCGGCCGACGGGGAGCCCCCTGCGCCGGTGCAGCCGCTCGCGCTAGCGCGTCCCTCCGAGGCCCCCGGCCCAGCAAGAACCCCTAAGCCGCCAGTGCGGCCTCGATGCCCACGCGCACAGTCTCCCCCGCCCGCGCCGCCGCCTCGACGACGAGGCCCGGGTCCGTCGGGGCGGCGGCGAAGGACAGGTCGGACACGACCGACATCCCGGCGACCCGCACGCCGAGCGCGTGCAGGGCCAGGGCCTCCATGACCGTGGACATGCCCACGCAGTCGACCCCCATGCCCGCCAGGGCGCGCGTCTCGGCGGGGGTCTGGTACTCGGGGCCGCGCAGGATCGCGTAGGTGCCCTCGCGCTGGCACGGGCCGCGCAGCGCGGCTGTCAGCTCCGGGTCCCACACCGCCGACACGTCCAGGAAGAGCGGGCCGTCGAAGGGCGAGGCGCCCGACAGGTTCATGTGGTCGGTGACCGCCATGACGTCCCCCAGCTGCCAGTCGCGCAGGCAGCCGTTGGCATTGGTGAGGACGGCGCGCTCGACCCCCGCGCCCGCCGCCGCCCGGGCGAGGGCTGTGACGGGCCGGGGCCCGTGGCCCTCGTACAGGTGGGTGCGCCCCGTCGCCACGAGGACAGGGCCCGAGGCGTGGTCGTAGACGCGCACTTCGCCCCCGTGCCCGTCGGCGACGGGCGCGAGGCAGCCGGGCAGGGAGGCCAGGGGCAGGCGGGTGCGCGGAGCGGGCCACGCCGCGTCGAGGGCAGGGGCGAGCCCCGATCCCAGTACGACGAGCGCGCGGGGCTCCCCTCCCACGAGGGAGAGGAGGGCGGAGGCGGCGGCCGTGGCCTCCTCGTCCAGGAGGGCCGAGGCGAAACGCGGGTCCGCGCCCCCCGGGGCGGTCATCGCTCCCCCTCGGGGGCGCCCTGGGCGTAGGTGCGCGAGGGCTGGGCCTCCTGGGCGCGCACGCGGCCCGCGCTGGTCGCCCAGTAGCCGGCGAATCCGACGACCAGTGCGAGCAGGATGCCGATGTTGGCGCCCGCCCAGTCGCCCTCGCGCCCGCCGAGGGGGCCCAGCAGGTAGCCCTGCCACGACAGCCACGAGGCGTTCGTGTTGACCACCAGCCCCCATCCGACGAACGAGGCGACCGCCAGCGTCGCCACCGCGCCCCAGTTCACGGAGCCGTAGCGCCCGTCGGAGACGAAGAGGGAGGGCTCGTCGTAGTCCTTGCGGCGCAGTGCGATGTCGGCCAGCATGACGCCGCCCCACGCGGCGATGACGACGCCGAGCGTGGTGAGGAAGGCGGTGAAGGGGGTGAGGAAGGAGTCGGCGAAGAACACGACCACGATGGTGCCCACCGTCATGATCGTGCCGTCGATGGCGGTGGCGACCGGGCGCGACACGGGGACTCCCGTGGCCAGCAGCGACAGGCCCGAGGAGTAGATGTCCATGACGATGCCGCCGATCAGGCCCAGGATCGCGACCAGGGCGAAGGGGATGAGGAACCAGGTCGGCAGGATCGTGGTGAGCGCGCCGATGGGGTCGTCGCCGATCGCCTCGGAGAGCGCGTCGAAGTTGGAGCCCACCAGCAGGACGCCGAAGAACACGAGGACGACTGTGGGCAGCGCCGCCCCGAAGGTCGTCCACCCCACGACGCCCTTGGTGGATGCGGTGCGCGGCAGGTAGCGCGAGTAGTCGGCCGCCGCGTTGATCCACCCGAAGCCGAAGCCGACCAGCAGCATGCACCCGGCGCCCAGGACCGCCGCCACGGGTCCAGCGGGGCGCGCCATGAGGGCGCCCATATCGATGGTGGGCGCCGCGAGGACCAGGTAGACGAGGGTGAGGACCGCGGTCGCCCATGTGATCCACGTCTGCACCCGCATGATCGCCTCGAAGCCCAGCACGCCCGACCCGGCGGCCAGGACGACCACGAGAACGAGGGCGAGGACCTGGGCCACCAGGTGGTTCTCGAATCCGAGGGCGCCCATGACGGTGGCAGTCGCCTGGACGGCCATGATGCAGAGGAAGGTCTCCCACCCGACGGTGAGGATCCACGAGATCAGCGCGGAGACGCGGTTGCCGTTGTAGCCGAAGGCCGCGCGCGACAGGACCAGGGTGGGGGCGGATCCGCGTTTGCCCGCCAGGGCGACCAGGCCGCACACCAGGAACGACAGGCAGACGCCGATGACCGAGACGACGACGGCCTGGGGGAAGGACAGGCCGAAGCCCAGCACCCACGAGCCCCAGGAGATGCCCAGGACCGAGATGTTCGCGGCGAACCACGGCATGAACAGGTCCGACGGCCTGCCCTTGCGGTCGCTTTCGGGGATGACGTCGAGGCCCGCCATTTCGACGGCGAGGCCGCCCTGGGCATTGCCCGGAGTGGGCGCAGAGGAATCGGACATTGATCGCTCCTATGACAATTGGGATCTGCACCATAGAGCATAGTCAGTGCGCGCGCCGCGCAACACCCCCCTGTGCGGGGGCGGCCGCGAGCGCCCCCGGCGGAGCGGCCCCCTCCGCACGGCTGGGAGGGCACTCCCCCTATGCGCGCACGACCGGGTTCGACAGGGTGCCGATCCCCTCGATCGTGATCTCGACGCGGTCGCCGGCCTTGACGGGGCCGAACCCGGGAGGCGCCCCCGTGATGACGACATCGCCGGGCAGCAGGGTGAACGCCATCGAGGCGTAGGAGACCAGTTCGAAGACGTTCCAGATCATGTCGGCGCTCGACCCGTCCTGCGCGGGCGCTCCGTTGACGGTGGAGCGGATCGCCAGGTCCGTCGGGTCCAGCCCGGGGTCCACCGTGATCCACGGGCCCAGGGGGCAGGCGGTGTCGAAGGACTTGCCGCGCGCCCACGGCCCCCCGTCCACCGCGTCGCGGGCGGTCGCGTCGTTGGCGACCGTGTACCCCAGGACCACTTGGTGCGCCTCCTCCACGGGCACGTCCTTGGCCAGGGACTTGATGACGACGGCCAGCTCGCCCTCGAAGACCACGTCGTCGGACCACGCGGGGATAGCGATGGGGTCGTCGGGCCCGATCACCGCGGTGTTCGCCTTGAGGAACAGGGGCGGGCGGGTCCTGTCGGCGTCGGGCACGGGCTGGTCGGAGTAGTTGCCGGCGACCCCCACCACCTTCGACCGCGGGATCACCGGGGACAGCAGGCGGACCTCGTCGAGCTCGAAGACGCGGCCCGAGGGCTCCACGGCCGCGAAGAGGGGGTCGCCCTTGAGGCCGACGATCCTGGTGGAGCCGTCGTCGAGGGCGCCGTAGCAGGGGCTCGACCCGTCGGAGAAGCGCACGATTCTCATAGCGCGATCCTAACCGGCGCTGCCGGGTTTACGGGCGCGGGACTTCTTCGGGCGTTTCCACACGCGCCCGGGAACGTCGCGGGGCAGCAGCGGATTGCCCTCCCCCACGAACACGGGGTCGGCGATCCCCGCCCTGCGCTGGTCCTGGTAGTCGCGCAGCGCTCCCAGGCCCCAGCGCATGAGGATGACCAGGGCGATGAGGTTGGTGATCGTCATGACCGCCATCGCGATGTCCACGGCGTTCCACACGACATCGAGGCTGAGCAGCGCCCCGGCGGTGGCCGAGGCGACGCAGACGACGCGCACGACCCACGTCGCCCACGCCCGGCCGCCGAAGACGAAGGACATGTTCGTGTCGGAGTAGACGTAGGCGGCGATGATCGACGAGTAGGCGAGGACGAAGACGAGGACCGCCATTGGGACGATCGTCCAGGCCCCCAACTCGCGGGAGACCGCCAGGGTCGTCAGGTTCGACGGGTTCACTCCCCGACCGCCCCACACCTCGGCCCCGGCGATGAGGATCACGAAGGCGGTGGCCGTGCACACGACGATCGTGTCGATGAATACGCCGAGGGACTGGATGAGGCCCTGGCGCACCGGGTGGGACACGGTCGCGGTCGCCGCGGCGTTGGGGGCCGTGCCCTGGCCGGCCTCGTTGGAGAACAGGCCCCGCTGGGTGCCGTTGACCATGGCGGCCAGGATGCCGCCGCCGAGTCCGCCCACGAGCGGCTCGGGCGAGAACGCCGACGTGAGGATCTGGCCCAGGACGGTGCCGAACTGCCCGATGTTGAGGACGCAGATGACGGCGACCATCACGACGTAGACGAGGGCCATGATCGGGGCCATCCACTCGGTGACCCTGGCGACCGTGCGGATGCCCCCGAAGATCACCATCGCGGAGAAGACGAAGACGAGGCCGGCGACTGTGAGCTGGGCCGCCGAGAAGCCGCCCGCGCCTTCGAGGGGCTGGCGCGCGCCCTCGCCGAACGCCTCGGTGAGGGTGCCCGCGATCGCGTTGGACTGGACGGAGGTGATGACGACGCCGCACGTGAGGACGGTGATGACCGCGAAGACGTTGGCCATCGCGCGGTTGCGCATGCCGCGCTTCATGTAGTAGGCGGGCCCGCCGCGGAAGGCGCCGTCGGGGTGGCGGACCTTGAAGATCTGCGCCAGCGTCGCCTCGAAGAACGCCGTCGCCATGCCGACCAGGGCGACGACCCACATCCAGAAGATGGCGCCCGGGCCCCCGAGCAGCAGGGCGGCGGCGACCCCGAAGACGTTGCCGACGCCGACGCGGGCGGCCAGGGAGATGGCGAAGGCCTGGAAGGAGGAGATGCCGCCTTTGGCTCCCTGGCGGGAGCCGAACACGGTGCGCACCATCTCCGGGAGCATGCGCACCTGCACGCCCCGCGAGACGATGGTGAGCAGCAGGCCCACGCCCAGCAGGATCACGATGGTGAAGTGCGTGGTGATCCAGTCGGCGATCTGTTTCTCTACCGCGGCGAATTCTTCCACTTCGGTTCCTTACGGTTACTGTGCCGGCGCCGGGGCGCCGCCGACGGGACCGCCCGCTGGCGCCGCACCCCGGGCGCCGCCCTGATGTGACGTTGACAGCATGCCACACGGGGGCCGGGCCGGGCCGGGGCGTCCACGCCGGGGCGCGGGAAAGCGGCGGCGCGCCTCCCGTCGCGCGCCCCGGCCCGGTGCGGCGCGCGGGTCTGGGACAATGGGGGGATGACCGCGATGCTCAACGCCCTCCTCGACGACCTGGAAGACTCCGGGAGCCTCACCGACGACGACGCCCTCTACGAGGCCTTCGCCGGATGGGCGGAGGGCACCGGACGCCCCCTCTACCCCCACCAGGACGAGGCGCTCATCGAGATCCTCGCCGGCAACCACGTCATCGCCGCCACCCCCACGGGCTCGGGCAAGTCGATGATCGCGCTCGCCGCGCACTTCGTGTCGATGGCCCACGGGGGCCGCTCCTACTACACGGCTCCCCTCAAGGCACTCGTGTCGGAGAAGTTCTTCGACCTGGTCGCCCTCTTCGGCGCCGACAACGTCGGCATGGTCACCGGGGACGTCTCCCTCAACGCCACCGCCCCGATCATCTGCTGCACCGCGGAGATCCTGGCGAACCAGTCCCTGCGCGAGGGCCCCGGCCTCGACTGCGACATGGTCGTCATGGACGAGTTCCACTTCTACGGGGACCGCCAGCGCGGCTGGGCGTGGCAGGTGCCGCTGCTGGAGCTCACGGGCGCGCAGTTCGTCGCGATGAGCGCCACCCTGGGGGACACCTCGCGCTTCGAGGAGGCGTGGCGGGAGCGCACGGGCCGTCCCGTGGCGCTGGTCGACGACGCCGAGCGGCCCGTGCCCCTGGAGTTCGAGTACGTGGTGGACCGCCTGCCGGACACGGTCGAGCGCCTGCTCGGCGAGGGCCGCTGGCCCGTGTACATCGTGCACTTCTCCCAGCGCGACGCGGTGGCCACCGCCAAGTCCTTCGACCGCAACTCCCTGGTCCCCAAGGACCGCAAGGCCCAGATCGGGGCCGCCCTGGCGGGCGTCCACTTCGGGCGGGGCTTCGGCCAGACCCTGCGCTCCCTGCTGGTCCAGGGCGTCGGAGTCCACCACGCGGGGATGCTGCCGCGCTACCGGCGCCTCGTCGAGCGCCTCACCCAGCGGGGCCTGCTGCCCATCGTGTGCGGCACGGACACGCTGGGGGTCGGCATCAACGTGCCGATCCGCACGGTCCTGATGACCTCCCTCATCAAGTTCGACGGCGCGCGGATGCGCCACCTGAGCGCCCGCGAGTTCCACCAGATCGCGGGCCGGGCGGGGCGCGCGGGCTTCGACACGGTCGGTTTCGTGCGGGTCCTGGCCCCCGAGCACGAGGTGGACGCCGCCCGCGAGAGGGCGCGCCTCAGCGCGGCGCAGGAGGCGGCCCGCGACGCCCGCGAGGCCAAGCGCGCCGCGAAGAAGGCAGCGAAGAAGCGCAAGGGCCCCGCCGACGGCTCGGTCTCGTGGACGCGCTCGACCTTCGACCGCCTCGTCGGGGCTGCCCCCGAGCAGTTGAGGAGCCGTTTCGAGATGACGCACGCGATGGTGCTCAACGTCCTGGCGGGCGCCCAGGGCGCCGGGCGGGATCCGGGCGAGCACCTCGTGTGGCTGGCGCGCTCCAACGACGATCCGCCCACTGCCTCGAACCCGCACCTGCGGCGCTTAGGCGACATCTACTCGTCGATGCGGCGCGCGGGGGTGGTCTCGCACGAGTCCTCGGCGCGCGCCGCCGCCCAGGGGCGCCCCCGGCTGCGCGCGGCCACGGACCTGCCCGACGACTTCGCCCTCAACCAGCCCCTGTCGCCCTTCGCCCTGGCCGCCCTGGAGCTGCTGGACCCGTCCTCGCCGGAGTTCGCCCTGGACGTGGTGTCCGTCGTGGAGGCCGTGCTCGAGGACCCCCGGCCCCTGCTCTTCGCGCAGGAGAAGGCGGCGCGGGGGGAGGCCGTGGCCGCCATGAAGGCGCAGGGCATGGAGTACGAGGAGCGCATGGAGGCCCTGGAGGAGGTGACGTGGCCGCGCCCTCTCGCCGAGTTGCTCGAGGGCGCCTTCCGCACCTACGTGGCGGCGAACCCGTGGGTGGGCGCCCTGGAGATCTCGCCGAAGTCGGTGGTGCGGGAGATGGTGGAGAACGCCATGACCTTCACGGAGCTCGTGTCCCGCTACGACGTGGGGCGCTCGGAGGGCGTGGTGCTGCGCTACCTCACCGACGCGTACAGGGCGCTGCGCCAGATCGTCCCCGAGTCCATGCAGACCGACGAGGTCCGCTCCATCGTCGAGTGGTTGGCGGCGCTGATCCGGGCGGTGGACTCGTCGTTGCTGGACGAGTGGGAGGCCCTGTCGCAGGGGCGCTCGTGGGACCAGGCGGGCGACGCGGACGCCTCGGCGGGCGCGGAACTGGCGTTCGGCGCCGACGAGGACGGCACCGTGGCGTTCAGCGCGAACCGGCACGCGTTCCGCACCGCCGTGCGCGCCGCGATGTTCGCGCGCGTGGAGCTGATGAGCCGCGACGACGTCGACGGCCTGGCGCGCTTGGACGGCGCCGGGGCACCGGGGGCTCTGGCCGGGGCGGGCCCGTGGAGCGCGGACGACTGGGACCGCGCCCTGGAGCGCTACTGGGCGGAGCACGACTGGATCGGCATCGACGCCGCGGCGCGCTCGGCCTCGATGTGCGCGTTGAACGAGGCGCCCGCCCGCGAGGACGTGCTGGCGGCGCTCCCCGCCTCCGCCTCCTCGGACGCGGACCGGCGCCTGGCCGGGCGCGCCGAGGCGCTGGCGGACCTGGTCGACGAGGCGCCCCCGGGCTCCTACTGGCTGGCCGAGCAGACCCTCGCCGACCCCGACGGCGACCACGATTGGCGGATCGCCGCCCTGGTGGACGTGGCCGCCTCGGACCGCGCGGGCGCCGTGGACCTCGTGATCGTGACGGTTGCCGCACGCTGATTGGGCTCACTACCATGATGTCCATGCAGGAACAAACAGGCGCCGACGCCGCAGCCATCGCCCGGTGGGCGTTCTTCAACGAGATACCGATCCCCGAGGACGTCGGGGGGATCCTCGTTCCCGGCGAGACCCCCTACGCGGCGTTCGCGACCACCCGCGATTCCGCGGTCTTCACGTCGCACCGCCTCTTCGTCCGGGACGCGCAGGGGATCACCGGGAAGAAAGTGGAGATCTACTCCCTGCCCTACAGGGACATCATCATGTGGTCGTCGGAGAACGCCGGAACGATCGACATGACCGCGGAAGTGAAGCTCTGGACCCGGGCGGGCCTGGTCAGGGTCAACCTCGGGCGCAATATCGACGTCCGCCGCATCGACTACCTCATCGCGAACTGCGTCCTGAACTCCCACTGACGCGGGCACCGGCGCCGACGCCGACGCGCGCTGTTGACACCAACGCGCGTTATATCCCCCTCGCGGTGTCGGCAACCCCCTCACAATGCCGACAACCCCCTCACAATGCCGACAACGCGCGTCCGCGCCCGCCTCGTGCCCGTGTACCTGCCAGGAGAACGCCCGGGGCGCGCACACGAGGGACCCGACACCCCGCATCGGCTAGGCGCGCCTGGGCCGGCCCCCCCGATCAGTCCCCGGGGGGACGCTGTGCTAGGCGCGCGCCCGGGCGGCCCTGCGGAGCCCCCAGTCGACGGCCGCGAAGAACCCCAGGAACGCCATCGCCCCGGCCAGGATGGCGCCGATGACGACGAAGGCCTGCCCGTAGCCGATCCTCGTGACGTTGAGGAACGCGTAAGGGTACTGGTGGACGAGCGCGCCCCGGGCCATCGTGTAGGCGACCCAGGCGACGGGGATGGCGAGCGCACGGGCGACCGTGCCCCACGTGATGCCGCCGCGCGGGCCGAAGACGAAGGCAGCGGCGACCATAGCCGCGGGGACGACGACGTGCTGCAGGGGGTTCGTGATGACCGCGATCCCCCTCAGGGCCTCCGAAGGGGCGATCAGCACGGCGTAGACGATGGCGGTCACCGTGATCATCATGGTGGCGCACAGGTGGATGGCGCGTGTCCACCGCCCCACCGGTCCGCGGCCCCTGGCCAGGCGGGTGGCGATGACGGCGACGACGATGTTCGACAGCTCGGTGAAGTAGGACAGGCACTCGACGAGCCGCTGGGGCGCCCCCGCCCACCCTTCGGGAGCCCCGGCGAAGAGGCCCGGCTCGTGGAACGCGGGCGGCGGGTACCCCCCGGCGGTGGTGATGGAGACGGTGGCGGCCACCCCCGCCCACGCGAGGACCGCGACCACCGCGTAGGCGGCTCGGCCGCGCCGGGAGAGGGATGGGGTGCTAGTGCTGGTCATGCGCCCCACTGTAGCGGTTGCGCCCGCTCCCCGGCCGGGGCGCTCACGCCCGCGCGGCGGGCGCGGGCCGTTCGCCGATCTCCTGCTGGAGGCGCAGCAGGTACCCGTCGGGGTCCTGGACCAGGAATTGGCGGACGCCGATCTCAATGCCGCCCGCCCTGTACCACTTCTCCTCGGTCTCGACGAAGACGGGCCACTGCGCGCCGCGGATGCGGCGCCGCACTGCGTCCAGGTCGGCGACCTGCACCTCGAGGTTGATCCCCCTGCCCAGGGGAGGGTCGAGGTCGGCGGTGGCCCATGTCCGTCCGGCGTCGATCTGGTCGAGCATCACGTGGGCGCCGCCCAGGACGAGGTACCCGAACCCCTCCTCGGGGCGCTCGTACTCGACGGAGAACCCGACGAGGCCGCACCAGAACCGTTTGGAGGCCGGGTAGTCGGTGACGGCGAGCTCGGGCACGAGGGCTGGTCCACTGATCATGGGCACACTGTAGCGGGAGTGCGCCGAATGCCCGGGCCACCGCCCATCAGCCGAGGATGTCCGAGTGCGATCCAGTCCGAACCGCAACGAGCGCGCGCAGTGGGCAGTCCTCTCAGTCATCGCCGATGCCTGCCATCAGTTCGCCAACGCCCGCGCATCGGCGGGGCACGACTCTGCCAGCCGTTATCCCGCGGGCCTCATGCGCAGCGGCCCATGCCCGAGCGCGCCTGCACCGCTGCGCGCCCGCGGCGCGCGGGTCCTACTGGGCGCACAGGGGGACGACCTCGGCGCCCGCCAGCTCCGCCAGGTCGAGGGGGCTGAGCTCCACGGAGAGGCCGCGCCTGCCGCCCGAGACGACCACGGCCTCGTGGTCCAGGCACGACTCGTCGATGAAGGTCCTGTGCCGCGTCGTCTGCCCCAGGGGGCTGATCCCGCCGACCACATAGCCGGTCCGCCGCTGTGCGACGGCGGGGTCGGCCATCTCGGCGTGCTTGGCGCCCGCTGCCCTGGCGATGAGCTTCATGGACAGGCGCGCCAGGGCGGGCACGCAGCCGACGGCGAACTCGCCCGTCGGCTCCAGGCGGACCATGAGGGTCTTGAAAGCCCGCGCGGGGGCGATCCCCAGCTTCTCCACGGTCTCCTCGCCGAACGCCCGGGCGGCGGGGTCGTGCTCGTACTCGTGGACGGTGAAGGGCGCGCCGGCCGCCGTCAGTTCTTCGATGGCGCGGGTGGGCCCGCCGCCCTGCCCTTTGCCGTGTTTGCGAGCCATGGCGCCCAGTCTACGGCGTCATAGGACCGAGGCGAAGCGGTCGTCGACGATCGCCGTCCCGAAGGGGAAGCAGGTCACGGGGATCATCTTCAGGTTCGCGATGGCCAGGGGGAGGCCGATGATGGTGATGGCCTGCAGGAAGGCCGTGACCACGTGCCCGATCGACAGCCACAGCCCGGCCACGGCGAACCACACGAGGTTCATGAGGGCCGATCCGGCCCCTGCCCCGGGCAACGGGACGACGCGCCTGCCGAAGGGCCAGAGCACGTAGGCGGCGATCCTGAAGCAGGCGACCGAGGCGGGGATGGTGATGATGAAGAGCATCGAGACCAGGCCGGCCAGGACGTACAGGACGAAGAGCTCGATACCGCCGAAGACCAGCCAGATCACGTTGAGGATGATGCGCATCGCCGTAAGCCTTTCAATGCGGGGGCCGAACAGGCCAGTATGCCAGGCGCCCGCCCCCGGAGCCATCGCACGGGCATCGGGATCCTCCCTGGAACACCCATGATTACCAACTACCTGTGCGAGCGCGGGCGGACACGGGGAGCGGCGCCCGCGCACACCGCCCCGTCCGGCGCCCTTCCCACTGCGGCGGCCGGGCGGGCGCGTAGGATCGGGCCATGACGATCTACGAGGCGATCTCAGCAGCCAGGCGCGCCATCGACGAGGCGGCGCGCGCGGCGGGCCGCACCGACCATGTTGCCCTGGAGCTCGCGGCCAAGACCCGCACCCCCGCGGAGTGCCACGAGGCCGCCGCCTGCCTCGCGCGCCTCGGCGGGCCCGTGCTGGTCGGCCACAACCGCGTCCAGGAGGCCCGCGCCACCGCCGAGGCGATCCGCCGGGTGGACGGCGCCCGCATCCACCTGATCGGGCCCCTGCAATCCAACAAGATCAACCAGGCCCTGGCCTGCGTGGACGCTGTGGAGACCGTGTCCAGCGCGGAGCTCGCCCGTAAGATCGACGCCCGCGCCACGCGCCCGCTCCCCGTGTTCGTCCAGGTGAACGTCTCGGGCGAGGCCACCAAGAGCGGGTGCGCGCCGGACGCGGTGGCGCCCGTCGTCGACGCGGTGTCCGAGTGCGCGAACCTGCGGCTCGCCGGATTCATGACCGTCGGCCTCAACTCCCCCGACGAGGCGCCCGTGCGCCGCGCCTACGCCCGCCTGCGCTCCATCCGCGACGACGCCGCCGCCCGGACGGGCGTTGGCGCCGCGTCGTTGGAATTGTCGATGGGCATGAGCCGCGACATGGCGTGGGCCATCGCCGAGGGCGCGACCATCGTGCGCCTGGGAACGGCGGTCTTCGGCGCCCGATGAGGGGGGTACGGGACAGCGTTGCGCACCCCCGCGGCGCCCGCCTCGCCCCCCCGGCAGCCGCCACGGCCGGATGGGAGGCGCACTAGGATGGGATCCATGACCACCGTGCTCGCAGGTTTCACCGCGGCGCTCCTGGCGCTCGCCCCGATCACCAACCCCATCGGCGCGCTCGCCGCCTTCGCGGGCCTGACCGCCGGCGGCGAACCCGGCTCGGTCCGTTCCCAGGCGTGGAAGACCGGCGGCTACGTGTTCGGCATTCTGACGGCTTTCGCGGTGAGCGGCTCGGTTATCATGCGGTTCTTCGGCTTCGATCTGCCGGCCCTGCAGATCGCCGGGGGCATCGTCGTCGCCCACTCGGGATTCTCCATGCTGGAGAACAAGCGCCGGACCACCACCGATGAGGAGCAGCACGCCGCCGCCAAGGAGGACGTCTCCTTCTCCCCCATGGCGCTGCCGCTCATCGCCGGCCCCGGCTCGATCGGCGTCGTCATCGCCCTGGCCGCCCGCGATCCCTCCCCCGCCTTCCATGTCGGCATCGTCCTGGGGATCCTGGTCGCGTCGGTGGTCATCGCGGCGCTGCTGCGCTACGCGACACCGTGGATCGACAAGCTCGGCGCCACCGGGGTCGGCGCTATCGTGCGGATCATGGGCTTCCTGATCCTGGTGATCGGCGTGGAGCTCATCATCCACGGCATCCGTTCGCTCCAACTGTTCTGAGCCACTACGGGTGCGAAGACCGCGCGCCCGGCCACGGCCCCGTGTCCGACGAAGAGACAGCCGACGAGCCCCACTGCCTACGATAAGAGCGACACGGACAGGCGCTGATACCTCTCCCGGAGCCACGGACGCAGGTCGACACTCTCTCCCCTGATCTTCATTTCTGTCAGACGAGTGGGCACTTCAACCCGGTCGAGAGCAGCTCCGTACGCGGCGACCATGGAATGAACGGCCTCTTCCACGAGGTCACGTTCAACGCGGCACAGGTCGGCGATGCTCAGCAGGTCGCACAGGCGCACCTCCCCCGCGACCTCCTTGCCGCATAGCTTGAGCGCCATGTCCTGCGGCCGGTTGAAATAGATGGCCGTACACACCAGATCGTAGGCGGGCGACAGCGCCCCGTTGTGCCGGTCCCGGTATATCAGGCTCCAGTTCTTCAAGTGCGCGTCGTCGTTGCCGCACAGCATGTTGAAGACCGTCCGGCGCACGCACTCAACGAGTGAGCCACGGTCGTAATTGCGGTACGCCATCTTCATCACGTACTCGACCGACCCGTGGTACTTGCCGTCTCCGCGGCCGGGGAGGTTGCCCGCCTGGCAGAAATCCTCCATGTGCACGGGGCCTTCAACGCTCCTGTCGAAGCGCTCGATGCTGAACGCCTGCTCCTCGGATGTCGCCCATGCGGAGCGGGGAATCTCCACATCGCCCCGCTGGACAACAGAAAACTCGGGGACCTCGATACCGCACGCCCTCGCCAGCGACATCACATAGGCCTCGTTGTGGACGAGCGCGTCGTACTCACCCGGAGGAGGCAGCTTGACGATGCGGTCCCCGAGCTCGCCGCCCTCCGGGAGGGTCAAGCGCTTGTCCCGGGACTTCATCGAGAATTTCAGGACGTTCCCCGCGATGGACGCCCGGATCACCGGAGCTGGGGAATGGGCAGTGCCGTCGTCGGGCAATGAGGTCCCAACTCCCGAGCCGCTGGCACCGTCTCCGATACGGCGCACGGTGATGGCACCGGGCAGGTCATCGCCGAGCGCGGAGAGAATGCCGGGCTCATCGGAGTCGCTCAACCCGTGCTGCTCGCAGACGAGGGTGCGCAACAGGCCCTCTGGGAGGAGGTTGGAGAACCAGAGCGGCAGAACCGACTGCCCTCTGCTTTCCGCTTCGCGCCGCATCCCGTTCTCGAACCAGAAGCCCAGAACGGGCCGGTCCGAAAGCCAGTAGTACTCGTCCGAGAAACGAAACGAACTCTTGGACGCGTAGCAGGAGACTGTCCCGATCTCAATGCCGTGCAGGAGAACGCGGAACTCGAAGTCTGGCGAATACGACGGCATCCACTGCCCCTTCACTTCAACTCGACCGGGGCGAAGGACTCGTAATCCCACGCCATCATCAGGTCGAAGAACTCATTGACTCTCGCGGACAGGAGCTCCTCGCGCCGCTCCAGAGTGCGAATGGGGCCCCCGGAGGACCCGGCGCCACCAGTGCCATCGGGAAGAATGAGCATGTCGGGGTGCGAGTCCATGAAGGACTTGGCCGCGTCCGCATCCTGGTGCGCCTCCTCATCGACCAGCAGAACCTTGTTGGCGAGCGACGCATAGAGCCCGTTCTCCTCACCGGCGACACGATGGCGCTCCACGTAGTCGACAAGGAGCTCTGACGCGCTCCCGGAGCCTCCGACGAGTGAGTCGAACAGCTCGATGGAAGCAGCACCCCCATAGTCCTTCGCGCGCACGTAGTAGGACCACATGGCGCACACGCACGCCCTCGCGTCCGAGCGGTTCATTCGCGCAATGGGGATCGCGACGCGTTCTCCCGAGGATCTCCCGCCGACGCCGTCCAGCAGCCGCTGAATAGAGCCCGATTCGTCGTCGCGGCGCACCCTTTTCAGGAAAGAACGGGTCTGAACGCCCGCGCCGCTCATGCCGCCATCGATCATCTTGGACACGGTCCTCCACACCCAGCGTTTCAGCAGCTCCTTATTCCGCCTCTTCGGCTCCGGGAACAGCGCGAAGAACCTCGACACAACGTACAGCACCGCCCCGTACGGCAGCAATGTGACGTGGGGAATGCAGCAGCTATCTTGCAGGAACCGCACGGCCTGAATGATCACGCGTTCCGTTTCAGCGTACGCCGCGTCCTGGTCCTCCTCTGGGAAATCGGACGCCCTTCTTCTCTCATCCGCGAACTCCGTGCCCACGTCGCGCATATAGTCCGGATGCCTGCGCGCCTTCAGAACGTTGAGCACGTACTCTTCGGAGATCTCTCCGAAGCGCGTCGCGCGCGCAACAGCATCCGAAATCGACCGCAGGGTGCGCTCAGTGGACGCGGAGCCATTGAGCGCGTCGAACACCTCGAAGGCTTTGAGTCTCTTGCCGCTTTGATTGATGCGGGCAAAGATGACGCGGAGCTTCCCCTCGTCGGCGTCCTCTAGCACGGTGGCCGGGACACTCACGGCATTAAACGTATTGAAGGCCTCCATATACCGGGCACGCAGGGGCTGGGATTCGGCGTGGTCCTCGAACCACTGCCACGCGCCGTCGAAGTCGAAGAGGAGGCAGAGCGGCATCACGGTCCGGGCGCGGCGCCCCGACATCGAAACCACGCGAGCGTTCTCCAGGTCGTACCCCACAGCGAAGCGGGCGTCCCCGGTGCTGCGCGCGTCCATCGCGTTGACGATACTAGTGACGCGCTGCTGACCGTCGACCAACCACAGCGCATCCGGGCGCGCAGGCGCATCGATGATGATCGAACCGACAACAACTCTCTGCGCCGACGCTTCCCGTTTCCACATCAGCAGATTCCCGATTGGATACCCCTGGTGCAAAGAGTCGAAGAGCGCGACAACGTCCTGATTCCCCCACCGGAAGGACCGCTGAAAGTCGGGGATTCGCACGCGCCCCGTCGCCACCAGGTCACGCAATTCGGAGAGCCTGTAGGTTTCGTGTTTCGGCTGCATCGCTTCGCTCGACATGGGTCCATGTTACTCCAACACCGATTCACGGACGGCGCCAGGCGCGCACAGGGAACGCGCTTCTGCCCAACCCGCCCCGGCCTCGTGCCCCGGCGAACCGGGCCCCGCCCCGGTCCTGCCGCGCGCGGCCGGCGGGGCGCCGGCGCTCAAGGGACGCTCAGGGGATGCGGTGCACCCACTCGGGGCGGGCGAACTTCGTCTCGCACCGGGCGCGGGCGACCTCCAGGTCCTCCTCGGTGATCGCGCCCTCGGTGGCGTGGTACTTGTCCTTGAAGTGGTCGAAGAACACCCGCATGATCTCCTCGCGGGGCAGGCCCGTCTGGGAGCGCATGGGGTCCACGCGCTTGACGGCACTGCGCGTCCCCTTGTCCCGGATCTTCTCCATGCCGATGCGCAGGACCTCGTTCATCTTCACGGCGTCGATGTCGTAGGCCATGGTCACATGGTGCACCATGTAGCCGTTCGCCCAGCGCTTCTGCGCGGCGCCGCCGATCTTGCCCGCCTCGGAGGCGATGTCGTTGAGGGGCACGTACTTCGCCTTGATGCCCAGCTTCTCCAGGACCTCCATCACCCACTGGTCCAAGTACGGGTAGGCCTGCTCGAAACTCATCCCGTCCACCAGCGCCGTGGGGATCACCAGCGAGTAGGTGATGCAGTTGCCGGGCTCCATGAACATGGCGCCGCCCCCCGTGACGCGCCGCGACACCGTGATGCCGTAGCGCTCCACCCCATCGGGCTGGACCTCGTTCTGGTAGGACTGGAAGGAGCCGATCACCACCTGCGGCCCGTTCCACTCCCACAGGCGCATGAAGGGCTTGCGCCGCCCGCCGGCCACGTCCTCGACCAGGGTCTCGTCCAAGGCGACGTTCACCATGGGATCGACGACGGGGCCGTGGATCACCTCGAAGTCGATGTCGTCCCATGACAGGGCCGCGCCGAGGGCCCGCCGCACCGCGATCCCCACGGCCTCCGGGTTCACGCCCATGAGGGTGTCCCCGCCGTGGAGGGCGGCGGCGACCAGGGCGGACAGCTCCTTCGCGCTCGACGAGGCGGGCGCCCCCTCCAAAGCGCCCGTGATGCGGGTGAGCGCGTCGTCAGGGTCGAGGAAGAAGTCCCCGGAGACCTTCACGTCGATGAGCCGGTCCTGGTCGACCTCGAGGTCGACGACAACGAGTTTCCCGCCGGGGACTTTGTATTCGCCATGCATGGGGCCGATTCTCTCACAAGCCCGGCGGGGCCCGCCGGACGGGCCCCTCGACCTTGCGGGGGAGGGCGGCGGACGGGAGGGCCGCGCCGGTCCCCGGACTGGGCGCCCCACTGCGGTCGTGCAGGCCCGGGGCGTCCTCCCAGCGCGCCCTACTGCCGCCCACCCGGGACCGGGCACAACTGCGGCGGCGAGGGCCGCGCGGGCCCGGGGCTCAGATGTCGAGGCGGCGCAGCAGCTCCGCAGGCGGGAGGCCGCCGTTGACGATGTAGTCGTGGAACACGGGCGAGGCCTGACATCCGGTGAAGACCTCCTCGGGGTGCAATTCGGCGGTGAAGGGCTCCCCGCCGCCGAATTCCCATTCGACCTCCACCCAGGCGCCGGGGTCCCGCACGGGTTCGCGCGCGACCCTGTAATGCTCGTAAGCGCCGTCCGCCCCGGTGACGCGGATCTCGACGGTCATCGCTTCCGCTGAGCCGCCGCACTGGATGTAGTTCCTGCGCGAGTAGTGGTCCAAGGGCACGTCCTCGGGGTCCCCGGCCCCCGGCGGCAGCGCCCACAGGATCAGCGCGTACCGGCGCGAGCCGTCGAAACGGCGGGGCGACTCGAGGGTCGCGCGGACCCAGTCGGCGAATGCTCCGGACTCCTGGGAGGCGTCGAACCTCTCGACCTCCCCGATCCCCGCGATCAACTCACTGCAGACGAAACGCCTCATCTCTCCTCCTGCGCAGTGCCCGGTCCAGTCGTCCCAGCGTATCGGCCGCCGCCGACTGCGCCAAGGGGCCGCAGCGGCCCGGGCCTGCAGTGCGGGCCGCGCGGGGGAACGGACGCGGCGCAACAGGGCCGCGTCAGACGGGCGGGTGGCCGACCGGCCCTGCCGATGATCCGGCGCGTCCCTCCTCCAGGAGGCGGCGCAGCAGGGCCATGTCGTGGAGGTCCTCGGGGCGCGGATCGTAGCCCTCGTGGAGTTCCATCAGCCGGGAGGCGGTGGCGACCACGACCGAACGCCCGCTGATACTGCCGAGCGTGCGGTCGGCGGCGCGGTGGGCGAAGACCTGTGAGCCGAAACCCGCTTGCAGGCCATCGCCCCTTTCGTCGACGTCCATCGGATGCAGATCGACGCCGAGGTCCCCTTTCCTGAGCTCCACACGGATCGGCAGCCAGTCCACGACCACCTGGTAGCCCCGTCCGCGCAGCCACTGGGACAGTTGGTCGCACGCGCCCGCCTCGACGATGACATCGAGGTCCCGGTGGCGGCGGGTGGCGCGTCCGACCAGCGCGTCGACCGCCCAGCCTCCTGTGATGACATGGACCGCCCCGTGCTGCTCCAACCAGTCGACGACGGCGATCACCTCATCGGCGTGCATCCCCCCGTCGGCACCGTCGTTCCCGTTGGCCCGCATCATGGATCCTCCTCCCGCATAGGCACGGCCGCCAATGCGCCGCCGTGGCTCCGCCCGTCAGCGCAGCGCCCTGTTGACGGCGGAGATGACGGCCTTGTACGAGGCGCGGGAGATGGACGAGTCGATGCCGACCCCCCACACGATCTGGCCGTCTATGGCGGCCTCCACGTAGGCGGCGGCCTTCGCGTCGCGGCCCTGGCTCATGGCGTGCTCGGAGTAGTCGAGGATGCGCACGTCCAGGTCGAACTCGTGGAGGGCGGAGACGAAGGCGTCGATGGGGCCCGTCCCCTTGGCGTTGACAGTGACGGGCGCGCCGGAGTCGATGAGGACCGTGGTGAGCTCGACGTGCTCGTCGTCGATGGTGCCGACCTGGCTGGAGCGCAACTCGAAGCGCCCCCACGGCTGCAGGCCGGGGGCCGCCGAGGTGGGCAGGTACTCGTCGGCGAAGACCGCCCACAGGGTGTCCGCGTCGACCTCGCCGCCGTAGGTGTCCGTGTGGCGCTGGACGATGCGGGAGAACTCCACCTGGAGGCGCCTGGGCAGCTCGAGGGAGTGGGCGGTGGACATGAGGTAGGCGACGCCGCCCTTGCCGGACTGGGAGTTGACGCGGACGACCGCCTCGTAGGAGCGCCCCACGTCGTGCGGGTCGATGGGCAGGTAGGGCAGCTCCCAGGGGACGGCGTTCTCGTCCCCGCCGGCAGCGGCGACTTTCACGGCGCGGGCCGCGAAGCCCTTCTTGATGGCGTCCTGGTGGGAGCCGGAGAAGGACGTGTAGACGAGGTCGCCCACGTAGGGGGTGCGCGGCGGGGTGTCCATCTGCGTGCAGTACTCGACGGTGCGGCGGATGGCGTCCACGTCGGACAGGTCGACGCCCGGGTCGATGCCCTGGCTGAACAGGTTGAGCCCCAGGGTGACCAGGTCGACGTTGCCGGTGCGCTCGCCCTGGCCCAGCAGGCAGCCCTCGATGCGGTCGGCCCCGGCCATCACCGCCAGCTCGGCGGAGGCGATGCCGGTGCCCCGGTCGTTGTGGGGGTGGGCCGACAGGGCGATGTGCTCGCGCCGCGACAGGTTGCGGCTCATGTACTCGATCTGGTCCGCGAACACGTTGGGGGTGGCGCGCTCGACGGTGGAGGGCAGGTTGAGGATGATCTCGCGGTCCGCGCCCGGCTGCCACACGTCCATGACCGCCTCGCAGATCTCCAGGGCGAAGTCACGCTCGGTGTCGACGAAGATCTCGGGGGAGTACTCGAAGCCGAATACCGTGTCGTCGCCGAGGCGCTTCTCGGCCTGCGCGATGACCTCGCGCGTGCCGGTGACGGCCAGGTCGACAGTGGCGGCGCGGTCGGCCCGGAAGACGATCTCGCGGAAAACGGGGGCGGTCGCGTTGTACAGGTGCACGGTGGCGCGCGGGAACCCCACGATGGCCTCCACGGTGCGCTCGATGAGCTCGGACCGCGACTGGGTGAGCACGGAGACGGTGACATCGCCCGGGACGGCGTCGTCGTCGACGAGGGAGCGCACGAAGTCGAAGTCGGTCTGCGAGGCCGCGGGGAAGCCGATCTCGATCTCCTTGTAGCCCAGCCCCACGAGCAGGTCGAACATCCGGCGCTTGCGCGCGGGGTCCATGGGCTCGATGAGGGCCTGGTTCCCGTCGCGCAGGTCGGTGCTCATCCACCGCGGCGCCCGGGTGATGCGCTTGTCGGGCCACGTCCGGTCGGGCAGGGCGACGGGGTTGACGTCGAGGAAGGCCCGGTACTTCGCGGCGGGCATGGCGGAGCCGGTGGGCGTGGGTACGGATGCCGTGGTCTTCATGGTGCAATCGTAGGGGCACCGGCGAGGCGGGGGCCGGCGGGGTGCGCATCGTGGACGGACCGCCGGCCGCCGGGGTGCGCATCGCGGACGGACCGCCAGCCGGAGCCGGCGGCCGTTCTCCGGCGGCGGGGGCCCGCCTCGTGCGACAATATGGGCACGCACGCCCCCCACCAATGGAGGTCCCCCTTTGAGCGCGCCGGCACTCTTCCAGGCTTTCACCCCCTCGACGACCGCGGTCGCGGGGAACGTCTTCGCAACGGCACTAGTGGGCGTGGCCCCATTGATCCTGTTCTTCGTGCTCATGGGGGTCTTCAAAGTCGCCACCCACTGGTGCGCCCTCATCTCGCTGACCGCCTCGGTCGCGATCGCAGTCCTCGCCTTCCGCATGCCGGTCGGCATGGCCCTCCTGGCGGGCACCCAGGGCGCCGCGATGGGCTTCATGCCGATCATCTACATCATCATCGCGGCCGTGTGGCTGTACAACCTCACTGAGAAATCGGGCCGCAGCGCCGACCTGAAGGCCGTGTTCAACACGATCGGGCGCGGCGACCAGCGCGCGCAGGCCCTCATCGTCGCATTCTGCTTCTGCGGCCTGCTGGAGGGCCTGGCCGGCTTCGGCGCCCCCGTCGCCATCACCTGCGCCATGCTGGTCACCCTGGGCGTGCCCAAGATCAAGGCCGCCGTCGTCACCGTCGTCGGCAACGCCATCAACGTCGGCTTCGGCGCCATGGCGATCCCCACGACCACGGCCGGCCGCCTCGGGGGCGGCGATCCGACCGTCGTCGCCACCGACATGGGGCACCTGACCTGGGTGTTCTGCCTCTTCATCCCCTTCCTCCTGCTCTTCATCCTGGACGGGGGCAGGGGCGTGCGCCAGCTGTGGCCCCTCGGCCTCGTCGCGGGCGCCGCAGCCGGAGCGGGCCACTTCCTCACCCCTTCCGTCTCCTACGAGCTGACCGCGGTCGTCGCCTCCCTGCTGGGCTTCGCGGCCTGCTACCTGTTCCTGCTGCTGTGGGGCCCCACGACGCCCGAGGAGTGCGCGACCTCGGCCGACGAGTCCGACAAGCCCACCGGGTCCCGCATCGGCCTGGCGCTCATGCCCTACGTGCTGGTCGTCGTCATTATTGCGATCACGAAGCTGGCCAAGCCCGTCGCCGAATTCTTCTCCTCCACTGACGTGAAGATCCCGTGGCCCGGTGTCTACGGCTCCCTGCTGGGCGCCGACGGGACTCCCTCGACCGCGGCGGTCTACACGCTGCAGATCCTGTCCAACCCAGGCACCTGGATCTTCGTCGCCGGCGTCATCGTCGCCATCGTGTACGGCAAGAACTCCTCCGGAGGCCGTTTCGCCACCTCCGTCCCCGAGATGTTCGCGGTCCTGCCGCGCACCATCTACTCGCTGCGCATGGCGATCCTGACGATCGCCTCCGTCATGGCCCTCGCCTTCGTCATGAACTTCTCCGGGCAGACCACCTCGATCGGCGCCGCACTGGCCACGACGGGCGCGGCGTTCGCGTTCCTCTCCCCCATCCTGGGGTGGATCGGCACGGCGGTCGCAGGTTCGGCGACCTCCGCGGGCGCGCTCTTCGCGAACCTCCAGTCCACTGCCGCCGCGGGCGCTGGCCTGGACCCGCAGATCCTCCTGGCCGCAAACACGATCGGCGGCGGCATCGGCAAGATCGTCTCGCCCCAGAACCTGGCGATCGCGGCGACCTCGGTGAACTCGGAGGGATCGGACGCGGAGATCCTCAAGAAGGCCGCGCCCTACTCGATCGGCCTGCTCCTGGTCCTGTGCACCCTGGTGTTCATCGCCTCACAGGGATGGCTGGGGGCGTACATGCCCTCCTGATCCCCCGCGCGACCTGACCCTGACCCTGTCCGCTCCCCGCGCGGCGCCCGCGCAGCGGGCCCGCGGGGCATCCCGCGAAGGAGGGGAACGCGCCAGCGCGCTGGCGCACGGCCCATGCGACTCCCCAATCGGTTCCTCACAGCCCTGGCCTCCTCGGCGTCCGTGGTGGCCCTCGCCTCCGGCTGCGCCCAGGGCGACCCGCGTTTCGCCCCTTTCACCTCGAAATCCGACGCCGAGCCGACCATCGCCGCGCGGACCGACTCGTTCAACGAGCGGATGCCGAACCTGGGCGCGACCGAGGGGCACTACGCGGCGGCGACGATGTCCTCCGGCAGGGGCCTCCCCTCACCGGACCAGCAGTACTGGTTCACCGGGGTCGCCACGGTCCCCGCCGAGACGATCGCGGTGCTCCAACCGGGCGCCACCGGGAACGCGGACAAACTGCCCGGGATCCACCCGGAGCTCTACCAGTACGTGCCGAAGAACTGCCAGTTCGTGACCATCGCCGCCGACCACGCCAATTCGGTGCTCGACACGGCGAAGACCGATTTCAACTCCGACTTCGGCTCCTTCAGCGTCACGGAGCTGGCTGCCTCGGCTGACTGCCGCCTCGTCGTGGTGACGGGCGAGGGCGTCCTCGGCTGACGCCGCTAAGGTGTGTGGGCGCCGACGCACCCTTGTCGGGAAAACAACGGCGGTGTAGTCTGTGCGGTGACGGCGCTGCGGGGCGCCCCTCGTGCTGCGGGGCGCCGCCCACGAGCAGAGAGGACACTCCAATGCCGGATTCCGACGCCTCCGCGCCGATCCCCGCCCCGCGGTCCGGGACCTCCCTCATGGGGCCGGCCTCCCTGGTGGTGGGGCTCGTGCCCGTCTGCTTCTACCTCCTCGGGCCGCTACTGGGCCGCTGGGCCCCCTTCGATGACGCGCCCCTGGCCTTCCCGCTCGTCCTCGCCGCGCTCCCACTGGCCTTCGTCCTCGGCGTCGCCGCCCTTGCCTTCGACGTGCGCCGTGGGCGCCGTTGGGCGTGGGCGGGCGCAGAAGGCCTCGTCCTCTCCACAGCGGTGCCCTTGGTGGTCTCCGCCATCCGCTTCCTCGGCGCCCACTAGGCGCCCCCGCACCGAAGGAGCCCCCATGTCCTCCCCGGACCGGGCGCCCGCCCAGGGCGCCGCACCCGCCCGCCGCCTCGCCGTCGCCGCCCTGGCCCTGGGCGCGGTCGCGTTCGCCTTGTCGGTGCTGGCCGTTCTCTGGGTCGGCCCCGTCGTGCTCCCCTGGGTGGCGCTGCCCGTGAGCTGGGCCGCCGCCGTCGTCGGCGTCGCGGTGGTGATCGCGATGGCGCGCGGGCGCCGCAGGGGCATATGGATGCCCGCCCTGGGGGCCGCCATGGGCCTCGTGTTCCCCGTCCTCGTCTCCATCGCGCCGTAGCCGGCCGCTCCCCGATCCGGCCGGAGCCTTGTTGCTGCGTATCCGACTCCGTATAATTCCCGTGACCCGCGGCACGCGGGTGCCAGAACGAGGGAAGGACGACGATGGAGTGGATTCCATGCGGGAGCGGGCACGAGCTCAGCATCCAGGACGGCGCGGTCGTCGCCCGCAACTCCAAGGGCAGGGTCCTCAAATCCGTGCCCGCCGCGGCGAAGAAGACGCCCGAGTGGGAGGACTTGGACGCGGTCCTCGTCTTCCTCCACCAGCACGACGCCGAGGCGGGGGACGCGGTGCAGCGCTGGTTCCTGCGCTCCCTGCCCGTTCCCCGCGCGCTGCTCGCCGCAGTGTGGCCCGACGAGGCGTGGCGCTCGTGGTTGACTGACCTGGTCGTGTCCACCCCCGACGGCCGCCTCGCCGGGTTCCTGCGGGCCGCCGACGCCGACGGCCTGGGCGTGGTCGACCTGGACGGGGAGTCCGTGCGGATCGACGCCGAGCGCGTCCTCATCCCCCACCCCGCCATCATCCCCGACCTTGACGACCTGCGCGAGTTCGCGGCCGAGCTGTCCCTGTCCCAGCGTTTCGACCAGTTGTTCCGTGAGGTCCACCGGCCGGATCCCGCCAACGCCGAGCGCACGCAGCTCATCGACTGGTCGGGGGGAGCCTTCGACCAGCTGCGCTTCGCCACCGGGCGCGCCGCCTCCTCCGGTTTCAAGGTCTCGGGCGGCTACGCCGTGTGCCCCGTGTACGAGGACGGGGCGCTCATCACCGCGCGCTACTGGATCGGGGCCGACGCCCCCGACTACGAGACGGAGACCGGGGACCTCCACTGGGTCCGCTCCGGCGACCCCGTCCCCATCGGGCAGGTCGGCCCCGTCGCCTACTCCGAGGGCGTGCGCATGGCCACCCGCATATACGCCGGCCGCAAGCCCGACAAGACGGAGGGCGCCTGAGCCCGGCGGCTGCGCCGGCAGTGAGGATCCGCAATGATCGACGACTCCGCTATCGCCGCCCTCGGGGGCGTGTCCGCCTCCCCCGCCCCGGGCGCTTCCCCCGCCCAGGCGCGCGCCTACACCCACCCCGCGCTGCCCGGGCGCACCGTCGTGCGCCTCACCCCCGACGACCTCGCCCAAGTCGAGGACACCGCCCTGGCCTCCCTGGGCTTCGCCCGCACCGGCGACCCCGCGCCCATCGGCCACACCCGCACCAGA
>ERZ772764.331-NODE-331-length-34167-cov-18.508413_pt1 | contig 34167 bp, 16 predicted proteins | sample MGYA00512163_ERZ772764 | MGnify/ENA primary metagenome ERZ772764 (study PRJEB29015, sample SAMEA2737903) | human oral metagenome | biome: human oral; feature: human-associated habitat; material: dental | place: China | collected 2094 ... | reverse complement strand
TACTACTACCGTGCCTACGCCTCCCGCTCCTATTACTATTACTTTACTCATAAATGGTTGTCTTTTGCGTTTTTGAAGTTAGATAATACCGTATTTCTTGAATGTTTTTGTGATTTTCTCTAAAGCAAAATCTATCTGAGGTATTGTGTGTGTTGCCATTAGCGAGAATCGTATAAGCGTATCTTTAGGAGCTACGGCAGGCGATACCACAGGATTGACGAATATACCCTCTTCAAACAAATCGCGAGTAATCATGAAGGTTTTTTCGTTGTCGCGGATGAATAGAGGTATTATCGGGGTCGATGTGTGTCCTATCTCAAAATTGCGTGAGCGGAAGCCTTCGAGAGCATAGTGTGTCAGCTGCCAGAGATGTTCGAAACGTTCGGGTTCGCTCATCATTATATCGAGGGCAGCACTTGCGGCTCCCATAGCTGCCGGAGTAGGCGAGGCACTGAATATATACGAACGTGCATTGTGTCGCAGCCAATTGGCTGTAATAGAGTCGGTAGCAATGAACCCACCTATCGAGGCAAACGATTTGCTGAAAGTGCCCATTATGAGGTCTACCTCAGAGGTTAGTCCGAGATGGTGGCACACGCCCTGACCGTTTTTACCGAATACGCCAAGAGAATGAGCCTCATCTACATAGATATTGGCGTTGTATTTGTGAGCAAGAGCTACGATTTCTTTCAAATTAGTAACGTCGCCTTCCATCGAAAATACTCCATCGACTATTATCATCTTGATTTTGTCGGGATTGCAACTTTGCAGACGTTTTTCGAGCGACTCCATATTGTTGTGCTTGAATTTCATGGTGTTTGAGAAACTCAGTCGTACTCCTTCCACTATCGAGGCGTGGTTGAGTTCATCCCAAATGATATAGTCGTCTTTGCCCGTCAGAGCAGGTATTACTCCTACGTTTACCAACATACCGGCAGAGAAAATTATTGCCTCTTCTTTGCCTACGAATTTAGCCAGTTTGTGTTCAAGTTCGACGTGGATATCGAGTGTTCCGTTCAGAAAACGACTGCCTGCCATTCCTGTGCCATATTTTTTGGTGGCTGCTATGGCTGCTTCTTTTACTTTTGGGTGGTTGGTAAGCCCTAAGTACGAGTTCGAACCAAACATAAGTACTTTACGACCACTCATAACGACCTCCGTATCTTGTTCGCTCGATATAGCTCTGAAATACGGATATATACCGGCTTCTTTGGTTTTCTGTGGAGCGTCGTATTTTATTAGTTTCTGCTGTAATAGTCTCATTACTAAATTGTTTTGTTTACTTACACAATGTCCTTTTTTCGCAAAAATGAGTGCAAATTTACACTATTTTTTCCGATTATACACAAAGCTATGCCATAAAATGATTGCTGTATATAACGCTATGCCATAAAAAACAAATAGTTGCCACTATGATTAGGGCAACTATCCGTGATCCAGCTGGGGCTCGAACCCAGGACCCCATCCTTAAAAGGGATGTGCTCTACCTGCTGAGCTACTGAATCTCTCAATATTATTCTTATTATTCAACTCTCCTGATTAAAAATCGGGAGTGCAAAATTACAAAAAAAAACGAATATACAATATCTCAGATGAAATTATTTTGTAAAAAAACATGTAAGTAACTTGTATAGACGATAGTAGACTATATGATCATAGACCAAAAATATACTCTCGATTCGATAAAAACGAAATAACGGCAACGAAACTAAAAGGTTGGTCGGATACAAAGAGCAATCTTTTTTTGTATTTTTGCACTCTAAAAATCAATTAATGTTCGATATGTTATGAAATTCAAATACCGACATACCAGAGCGCTTGTCTATATACTGATGTTCGTGGTTACTACGTTTTTGATATTCAAAATGTTTCCACAGCGTACACACTTCGATAAGAAATACGAGGTAGGCAAGCCTTGGCATTACGAACTGCTTACGGCACCTTTCGATTTCCCTGTATACAAGACTAAAATAGAGCTATCGGCAGAGCGAGACAGTATAAAACGTTTTTTTGTGCCTTACTATATTGCCGATTTGAGCAAAAAAAAGTCTGCTCTTAGCGCTCTTATGGCTGATAGTCTTATCGATAGAGAGACACGCTATTATCTGCAGAAAGCCATTCAAAACATCTATAAAAAAGGCGTGATATCGCAGGCAGAGTACGACGATTTCCAGAAGTTGCAGTTGAAATATATCAACGTCAGCGACTCATCGAATATCTGGCGTAAGGTAGAGGTGAAAAGTCTACTTACACCCTCTTCGGCAATTAATTATATATCGTCTACATACCCGATATCTACCTCTCGGCTCGATTCGCTCAACGTATCACGATTCGTCGGAGTGAGCCTGAATATGGATAAGAACAAATCCGATATGACTCTCAATGAGCTACTTAAGAGTATTCCTCTCTCGAGCGGTATGGTGCAAGCAGGTGAGCGTATCATCGATAAAGGCGAGATTGTAAAATACGAGCAGGGTAAGATATTAGACTCGCTTGCCAAAGAGTATTCGCAGAATGCTCCCGACAAAGACAATCGTCTGGTATCGATAGCCGATATATTCATGATAGCTGCATTGCTGTCGCTTTTTGTAGTCTATGTAGTGCTATTCCGTCCCGAGTTCATACGTCTCAAGAACGCTGCTTTCATTATCCTTATGATACTGATCGTGATAGGAGCAGCCTCGCTAATAATGAATTATGAACCCGATATGATAGACTTAGTACCGTTTACACTTATGGCTATCATTATCCGTATATTTTTCGATGGGCGTACTGCTCTGTTTGTGCATAACATAGTGGTTCTGATAGTTGCACTGTTCGTACCGTCGCCTTTTATATTTATTATGCTGCATATACCGGCAGGTATGATAGCTGTTTCGACTCTTAAGCAGCTGACTCACAGAGCGCAACTTGTGCGTAGTGCGTTATCGATATTCATTACTTACGCACTGATATATTCGTGTTGTACTATTATAGATACGGGTAATTTCGTATTTACATGGCATCCTTATCTTGTGTTTGCCATAAATGCATTGCTGTTGCTATTTGCATATATATTGATATACATATTCGAGAAAATGTTTGGATATCTGTCGGATGTCACTCTGGTAGAGCTATCTAACATTAACAACAAGTTGTTGATGGAGTTTTCCGCTAAGGCTCCGGGTACCTTTCAGCATGTAATACAAGTATCTACTCTTGTAACGGCTATAGCACAGAAAATCAATGCAAATACCTTGCTTGCCCGAACAGGAGCATTGTATCACGATTTGGGAAAAATGAAAAATCCGATGTGTTTCATCGAAAATCAAGTATCGGGCTTCAACCCATTGAATGACTTGACCTACCAAGAGGCTGCCCGAATAATAATATCGCATGTCGACGACGGAGTTAAAATCGCCGAACAAAACAGCTTGCCCAAACAGATAATAAACTTCATCAGATCGCATCATGGCAGGAGTGTGGTAAAATATTTCTATATCAAGGCTCAGAACGAATCACCAGACGTTACTATCGACAAAAGTCTATTCACTTACAACGGGATATTGCCTCAGACCAAAGAGGAGGCGATACTTATGATGGCCGACTCGGTAGAGGCAGCCTCCAGAAGCCTCAAAGAGTATAGCGAAGAGACTATCGGTAAACTCGTTGACGACATCATCAACGGGCAGGTAGCCGACCAAGCGTTCAAGGAGTCGCCTCTGACATTCAAGCATGTAGAGATAGCCAAAAGTGTTCTAAAAGAGAAACTTATCAATATATACCACTCGAGAATAGAGTATCCCAAGCAAGCGGTAAAATAAAATCTTATATTATATAGATAAATGAAAAACAAGAAAATACACGTATATATTATTACTATTGCCTCTATAGCAATATGTTGCTTATTTGCTATGAAAATACTTTTCTTCCGTATAGACCTTACCGAAGAGAAGAGTTTCTCTATATCGAAAGCCTCTAAAAACATACTAAAATCTATTGAATCTCCAATCGATATCAATATATACATAGGCGATGCCGACGCAAATATAGCACACCTAAAGAGTGCTATCGAAGATATGCTCGATGAGTTTGCCGCTTATGCAAAGCACAATATTTCTTATCGTTATATCAATCCGTCTGCTGCTAAAAGCGACGAAGAACGTAAAAAAAACTTCTATAACCTAGAAGAACGAGGTATGTCGCCCATAACCATATCTACACGCGACTCGCAAGGGAAAGTATCACAGACACTTATATTCCCTTGGGCTGAGGTAATAATGAACGGAGATACCCTACCTGTATGCCTAATGAAGCCTACGGCGATGAAGAGTGGCGAGCAGAGCGTGAATGCTGCTATCGAAGAACTCGAATATAATCTCATAGAAGCAATAAACATATTGGGCAAAAAGAATTTCGATAAGATAGTATTCCTCGAAGGGCACGGCGAACTGTCGGAATTGTATACGTACTCTATTATGGAGCAGCTACATAAGTATTTTCAAATAGATAGAGGTACGTTGGCCGACGATGCATCGGCTCTGAAAGACTACAAAGCCGTGATCATAGCAAAACCCACAAAGCCATTTTCGGAGTCCGACAAATTTATAATCGACCAATATATAATGAACGGAGGCAAAGTGATATGGCTGCTCGATGCTGTAAGTTATTCTGCATCAGAGTTGAGCAAGAGCGGTATTTCACCTGTTATGCCCCTCGACCTCAATCTAAACGATATGCTTTTTCGCTACGGAGCAAGGCTCGAAGCGTCTGTAATACAGGATATGCAGTGTCTGTATATGCCTATAAATGTAGCTACAGTGGGCGAGCCACCCATATTCGAACAGATGCCATTTACATACTATCCTCTTGTGATGACCTCGCCAGAAAATGCAATAACCAAGAATCTAATGAACGTCAAGACCGATTTTCCTTCGTTTGTACAGCAAGTAAGCCTCGAAAACGGAATTGCTATGGATGTGTTGCTTGCTACGTCGAATGCTTCGCATGTGGATATGGCTCCAACCAATATCGACCTTAGAAATATTGCCAATATCGACCCCAAAACATTTGTAAATGCGCGATTTCTACCCATCGGTGTGCTTATGAAAGGACAGTTTCAGAGTATATTTATGCATCGGCAGGCTCCTAAAAATTTAGTGAATTTACTCCCACATAAAGACAAGAGTATCAGCAATAAGATGATATTAGTAGCCGATGGTGATATCATTCGTAACGAGATAGAGCAATCAAACGACAAACAAATCGGGATAGTACCGCTCGGACTCGACCGCAATACTGGACAGTCTTATGGTAATAGTAACTTTATAGTCAATTCATTGCTGTCCATTACCGACGACGATGCTCTGATACAACTCCGAAACCGTAGTATAAAACTTCGTATGCTAGACAAACAGGAAATATCCTCCAACAGAGTATTTTGGCAGGTATTAAATACATTGCTTCCGGTAGTATTACTGTTTATTTGGGGGGCAGTATATATCTATATACGTAAGGTGAGATATAAATAGCAGATAGACACGAGACTAACTTAAATAAGCGACAAGCCGATACTAAAAACGACTTGTCGCTTGTTTATAGAAATAAAAAGTGATTTAATATTTTAATACTATTGATGTTACGATGCTATGATTGTGGTTTGTCATAGCTCCTTTAAATGAGCTATCGTCGGTGGTAAACGGCACAAAATCTTGTTCCTGTTTATTGTAAACATAGGCAAAGTCTAAGAAGAAGTTGCTGAATTGGAAGCCTATACCGCACGAACCGTACCATTGCGGATTGTTTACAAAGTACTCCATAGCTGTCAGAGTCGTATTGAGGTTGAAGTCTTTTTGAGCACCGCTTGCTATGGGGGCAGTCATATATCCGCCGCCCAGACGTAGTTTTGTGTGTTTAGATATTTTAGTTTCGGCACCTACTCTTATTGTATGTGTATTTAGAGTGTATTTTCTCAGATTGTTGTTTTCTGTATCGAATTCGGATTTTGCCAAAAATTTCTCCGAACTGTTTTTTACTCTCTGAATCTTATTGCCCATAAAGATATAGTCGATATTTATTGCCGTGTGTTGTTTTATTACAAATCCTGCACTCAGCTGTACCCTTAGAGGCGATGTGTAGCCGTATAAGGTCTCGTAAGTAGGCGTTTTATGCACTGCCGACATCTTCGTTGACACTATGTCCGATGCCTGTACCTTAGAGAACGAATACCACGTAGGAGTACTGAACGAGGCTCCCAATCGCACGGTAGGCGATAGACGCGCTATGATACCCAAGTCTAAATTGACTCCCGTACCTGATATATCCGTAGCATTATGCAACGAGAAGTTGTTGCCGTCGGAGAAAAACTCTTCGTAATAGCTCTCGACTCTTCGGGTGTAGTTCTGTATTGAGAGTCCCGTACCAAAGTACAATACATCGTTGATATTGCCTGAATAGGTAAAATTGTACTCATCGATATATCCACTCTCGGTAAACTTATAACTACTGCTGATATCGCCTCCGAAAGCAGGTTTCCACTGGTCGCTTCCACTTGCAATAGGGTCGATAAGATAACCTTCGTAGCCCAAGACAGACAGATAGCCTACATCGGGATTGTCGTAAGGGTCGTAGGTGTTTTTCACGAACTTAAGTTTATCTTCGGTAAGTCCATTGGTCATATTTGCTATAAGCGACGTAAGCGAATACTGTGAATTAGAGTTCTTTATATACCCATTACGACCGAAGTTTTTTAGACGGTTGAAAGAAAAACTTAGATTGGAGTGTATAAATCCGCTCTCTCTGTAAGTAGGAAAGTTGAGTACCCAAGTAAGGTTGTTGGCTATCACCTTAGTTTTATCGCTCCCAATGGAGTATGTGTTCCATGCCGAGCGTGTATGTACTGGGTTGACATTCAGCGAAAAGCTAAGTTCGTTGCTACGGAATATACCCAAAACTGCAGGGTTGTCGGCAATAGCCGAAGCATCGCCACCGAGAGCTCCGAAGCTGCCTCCCATAGCCATATAACGAGCTGTACCATTTATATATGGAGTATTAAGACCATAATAATCAAACATATTCTGAGCTTGTGCCGATACAGACAAAATAGCGGCTACGGCTATAAAAACTATTTTCTTCATATACAATTCATTTTTTTGTTACATAATAAATATAATCACAACTACTTATCGTCGCGACCTATCGGACGAACCTCTCGATGACGAACCGCTGCTCGACGACGAACTGCTGCTGCCGCTATAACTATCGGACCGAGACGACGACGACCGCGAAGAATAGCTCGACGATCTACTACTATTCGACTCCGACGACCAACTCCTATCGCGGCTATCGGAACGCCTGCCGCTATTGTAACCGTCGTTGCGGGTAGAACGTGTATTGCGGTTGTTATCAGACGGTTGAAGTATTCTGCTATAAGAATCGTTTCTACTATTGCCAGTGGTACGGGCTCTGTCGGAGCTACGTATATCGTTGGTATTGCTTCGATAGCCACGATTGACGCCCGAATAGCTATTGGCGCGATTGTATTCTCTGAGAGTAGAGCTATACGAATTGCTGCGGCTGCTTAGACTTCTGGCTCTCTGGTCGTTGGTGGTAGATTGATAGTAATATCCGCCTCCCCAGCCGCCGTATGGATAATAATCCCAATGATAATACCACGACGGATAGTACCACGAATGATAGGGATAATAGTAGTCGTACCCCCACAATCCCGAATATCCCCAATACCACCAACGTCGGTACGGATAGCTGAAACTCCAATCGTAAGGCGAGTAGTCGTAGTACCAGTCGTAATTGTAGGTGTATTTGGGAGCATACGAAGTATTGGGTCTTATGACGATAGAATCGTCTTCTACATATATAGTGTAGTATCCGTCTTCGAGATTGTAGATATTGGTGGCTGTGCCAAGATTTTCGTCTTCGAAAGATATTGTGTATTTGTTTACTACCACATTGTAGACGCCATTAGGCAGGTTTAGCAGATTGCTTACTTGTTTCGACGAACCACTATAATCGCCTGTATTCGACTCCTTTATCTGCTTCTCGAAAAAACCTTCTTCGGCTGCCGACCGAGTATTGTTGCTTGCTGCCCGCTCGGTTTTGCTCTTTTTAGAGGGCGTATAATAGACATCGTCCCACTGTGCCGACATATTGAACGGCACAAAAATAATCGCAAATAAAAATAGTAGCTTTTTCATAACGCATTATTAAGATGTTTAATATATTATATAATCAAATAGTTTACTGTCTTTGTCTGACTGCAAAAATAGCAAAAGGTTTACACTTTTCCATATTAATATGACAAAAACTCCCATTGCCCGCCGTTGTATCGACTCTTAATGGGAGTTTTTGAAAAAATAATGTTATGACAATATGATATTTACATCTATTTTCCAGCCATAAGTTCCTTCATGACATCGCCAATGATTTTTATACCTTTGTCGATCTGCTCTTCGGGTGTGTTACAGTACGATACCCTTATGTAGCCGTTTTTCTGTGCGTGGGGGTGGAATACCGAACCGAGTACAAAGACGGCACCTCTTTCGACTACTTTCCTGAACAATTGTTCTTCGTCGACACCGTGTGGCATCTTTATCCAGAAATAGAATCCGCCTATCGGGGTAACATAGGTTGCCTCCTGCGGCAAATACTTTTTGATAGCCTGCAGAGTGTAATTGCGGCGAGTATTGTAGACTTTACGAATCTGCTCGATGTATGGCTCCATCTTGCCGGTTTTTATGAAATTTTCGGCAAAAACCTGCGATATGGTAGGTGTACAAGCGTCGATGCTCTGCTTGCATATCTGCATCTTTTCGTATACTACCTCGGGTACCAAAGCCCAAGCCACACGAAGCCCCGGTCCGAAAATCTTGGAGAACGAACCCGTGTAAAGAATCTGAGAGTCCATCTCGGCATCTACCCACGTTTTCATAGGACGCGACCTTTCGTAGCCCTCTTTGTCGTAATAGAGTTCACCGTAGGCATCGTCTTCTATGATAGGTATCTCTGTGCCACGCATCACCTCTATGAGCTCTTCGCGGCGGCGGCGTGAGTAGACCAGACCTGCGGGGTTGTGGAAGTTTGGCGTCAGATAGAGTAACTTCGGTTTCGGACTGCGATTGATTTTCTCTTTCAGCTGCTCGATATTGATGCCGTCGGCGTCGAGGTCACACGATTCGATATTCGCCTGATACGACAAGAACGACGATATACCGCCTATAAACACAGGGTTTTCGGTGATAACGGTATCGCCCGAGTTGATAAACAATTTGGCAATGATATTCAACCCCTGCAAGCTACCGGTGGTGATTATCAGCTTGTTTCTGTCGACAGGAAAATTTCTGCGACGCAGAAACTCGGTAAGCTCCTTTACCAAACCGGGGTTACCGGGCGTAGGTCCATACTGCATTGCCTCCTCCCATTGCTTGCGAGAGAATTTGGCAGACATCTCTACCATATCTTCTACGGGAAACAATTCGTTGCCCGGCATACCGCCCGCAAACGAGATAATGTCACTTCTTGTGGCGAGGCTCATCAAATCCCTGATAGCCGAAGAACGAAACGACTGTACACAGTCAGAAAATTTAAAATCCATATAATTCGTATATTTTGTATTATTAAAAATCGAAGCACAACCGAAGCCTGTCGTTTGTTGCCGCAAAATTACAAATTTTATTCGTTTCGGCAATGCCACTTTTGGTGCTTCGGTCGGCAAGAATCTTTATAACACCCTCTTCCACACTACACCATTAATGTCTGTAAACGTTATAAGTCCTCTGCCTGCCACTATTTTAGCTGCGTCGGCACCATTTTCATCGTACAATGTGATAGTGTCGGTAAGGTATGTAGCGAGCAGTTCGGGGTCGGATGGCATATACGAAGGCAAGTAAGCAGAGTCGATAGGTATCGAGGCAAAATATCTTGCTCTCTGTTGTGCTTGCGGTAAGTTTACGGTGATACTGAACTTCAAACAGTATCTGTTTATAACGCTACCAAGCATCATAAAATATGAGTTCGAATGGTCGCCAACCAAATATCGACTTTCGAATATATATGTCTCACCTTCGCTATTGCCGAAGCCATAGCCCGGAGCCAAAGGTGAGCCCATGACAAAATCTTTCATAACGTTATAATCATTTATATCGATATTGATAGTATCGCCGTATGTCGATACGAATTTACATTTTTTCTGATATGCAGTATCGCCGTACGAGAAAAACCTATTGTACGGAAAGGCTTTCCAAACCAAAATAGGTCTTTGGATTTGTTGCTTACATCCCCAAAACAGTAATAATAAAGCAAGTAGGGATATTGATTTGTATTTTATCATAATCGTAATGTTTAGTTAAAATTTATAGCTTACCGAGCAACCAAGCGATGATATATGCAAAAAATCAATTTGTTGTCGTCTACCAAAATCTTCGTACCCTTGCAGATTTATTCCCATCAGCCATCGGTCTGCAATGGGGAATAGATACGAAATTCTCACGTTCATTCCTATTTTGTTGTATAGCAATACCATATACGTTACCGGAGTAAAATCTTCGATACCGTCGTCTCCATTAAGGTCTATATACCAACTTCCATGAGCCACGTCGCCTCTAAGGTATGTACCACCCACCGATAGACGCAAACAGTGACCTTTCTGAGATTTTATGATATCTCCAAATACATTTACCGATAGCAACATACGAGACACGTTTCTTACTTTCCACCTCTTTTTCTCCCATAACGATTGGAACGATCCCAGCGATACACTTGCCCCGAACCTATCGAATATATTGTAGTTCAATCGTGTACCGTATTCTACTCCAAACAAATTTAGTTGTTCTTCATTGGCCAGAGCCACAAAAGACTCTGCCGACCATCTATCGACTGCCGTTACATCTTGCGAAAAAGCAGAGACAGAGGCAGTAAACAGTAAAAAGATAAATAACTGTAAACGTTTCATATAAAATTATGTTTTTAATAAATACTAAATTAGTAGTCGATGGCAAAGGTAATAAAAATATTTTTACAAAAAATATTTCTACAAAAAAATCAACTTTTTGTTTTTTTATAAATGTATTTGTGAGTATATAAAAGAATAGGTCGATAATCCAAAAATATATTGCAAGCAGCAGATTGACAAAAAAAGTGTATATTTGCAATCCGTTTTGTCGCAATATCGTGCGTCAAATCACACGCCTTATTACATTGATTATAATATAGTTAAGTGAAAAAATAAAATTGAATAAAAATGCAAAACAAAGGATTTATCAGGCTTTTTAGCATTCTGCTTACCATAGTTTGTTTGTACTGCTTGTCATTCAGTGTGGTTACAAACTATTACAGCCGTCAGGCAAAAACGTTTGCCGCAGGCGATACGGAGCTGTATTACAAATATCTCGACTCTATTTCGGGTAAAAAAGTTTGGTTGGGCTATACTCTGAAAGAAGCCAGAGAAAGAGAAATCAATTTGGGTCTCGACCTGAAAGGTGGTATGGACGTAACTTTGGAGATATCCGTACCCGATGTTTTGATTTATCTGTCGGACCACAACAACACACCGATTTTCAGGCAGGCTCTGGACAACGCCAAGAAGCGCAATTCGAGCGACTTCCTGACTGTCTTCAAACAAGAGTTTGAGCGTATCGACCCCAACGCACGTCTTTCGACAATATTTTCTACTTTGGCGTTGAAAGAAAAAATCCGCTTGGATATGAAAAACGACCAAGTGATAAGCGTGCTCAGAGAAGAGGTGAAATCTGCTATCGACAACTCTTTCAATGTATTAAGTTCGCGTATCGACCGATTCGGTGTGATACAACCCAATATACAACGTCTCGGTGGCGAAGAGGGTAGAATACTCGTCGAACTGCCTGGTGTAAAAGAGCCTGAGCGTGTGCGTAAACTGCTGCAAGGTTCTGCCAATCTCGAATTTTGGGAAACGTATACCGCTGCCGAACTTATGGGTGTAATACAGAAGGTAGACGCTACCGTACGCGACATACAGGGAGGCAAAGTCGTAACCACCGATACCGCTGCGACAGCACAGACAACGACAGCCACGGCAGACACTACCGCAATGGCAAAGACGACGGATGCTTCGCAGAAAACTACCGACTCTTTGGCCGAATCGCTAAAACAATCGCTTGCAAGCGAGACGGGGCAGGCAGCTACCGACGTGGCAGACGAAAAAGCATACAAGGAAGCACTCAAAAACAATCCTTTGATAGTTGCTCTCGGAGGCTTGCAGAACGGTAATACTCCAGTATTGGGTGTGGTAGCGTCAAAGGATACTGCCCGTGTAATGTCTTATTTCAGAATGCCTCAGATATCGCGACTTTTGCCCAGAGACCTCAAACTGTCGTGGACGGTAAAACCGCAGATAGAGGGCAAAGACACAAGAGACAAAAGCGATCGTTACGGACTGATAGCTCTGAAAGTAACCTCTCGCAACGGACAAGCTCCGCTCTCGGGTAATGTGATAACGGACGCACGTGTAGACTTCGACCAAACCACGAACCAGACTTTGGTTTCGATGAAAATGAATTCGGAAGGTGCAGCTATCTGGGCTCGTCTGACGAAAGCAAATATCGGTAGAGCAATAGCAATATCGCTAGACAATTATATCTACTCGTATCCTGCTCCTTCTGAGCAGATTACCGGCGGTGAGTCGCGAATATCGGGCAGATTTACTCCCGAAGAAGCCAAAGACTTGGCTAATGTACTCAATTCGGGTAAGATGCCTGCTCCCGCACGCATCATTCAAGAAGACGTCGTAGGTCCTTCGCTTGGACAGACGGCTATCAACAACGGATTGATTTCGTTCGCGATAGCCTTGCTCATCATATTTATATATATGATGATGTATTACGGATTTATCCCGGGTCTTATCGCAGACTTGGTATTGATAGCCAATACGTTCTTTATGCTCGGTATACTTGCCTCGTTCAATGCCGTGCTTACATTACCCGGTATTGCCGGAATAGTGCTGACACTCGGTATGGCGGTCGACGCCAACGTGCTTATCTACGAACGTTGCCGCGAAGAGTTGGCATTGGGTAAAAACCTCAAAAAAGCTGTCGAAGAAGGGTTTGGCAACGCTCTGTCGGCTATTCTCGACGGACAGGTTACAACGCTGTTGATAGGTATAATCCTGTTTATATTCGGTACGGGTTCGGTCAAAGGTTTTGCCACGACTCTGGTCATCGGCATCTTTACTTCGCTCTTTACTGCGTTGTTCTTCTCTCGTATGCTATTTGATACGCTATTGTCTCGCAACAGAGAGTGGAAAATATCGTTTACTACGAATCTTACTAAAAATTGGTTCAAGGGCTTCCATTTCGATTTTATCGGAAAGAGAAAAATAGGTTATATCGTCTCTGCCTGCTTGGTAGTAGTGATAGTTGTATCGTTGTTTGTCAACGGACTTAAACCAGGTATCGATTTCTCGGGTGGTAACTCGTACGTTATCCGTTTCGAACAGCCGATTAATGCCGACGATGTACGCGAAAAACTCTCAGACGCTTTCGAAGGTTATTCTCTGTACGTCATCACAATGGGAGAGGCAAATCAGATAAGAATATCGACTAACTTCGTGGACAACAAAGCCGAAGGCGACAACGAAGGTAAGATAGAAACAATACTTTACGAAAAGCTGAAAGATTACCTCAATCCTGCCGTTACGAAAGAGATGTTTGTACATCGTTATGTCAATCGCGGTGGTAATTACGAACTTGCCAACTTGGAGCAGGGCGAAAACTACGGAATACAACAGTCTCAAAACGTAGGACCTACCATTGCTTCGGATATGATAGAGCGAGCTGCTTGGGCAATACTTCTGTCGTTGATAGTGATATTTATCTATATCCTGATAAGGTTCAAAAAGTATGCTTATTCGGTCGGTTCGGTAGCATCGCTGTTCCACGATGCCTTCTTTATGGTCGGTGTTTATACGCTGCTGTATAAAGTCATGCCGTTCTCGCTCGATATAGACCAGTCGTTTATCGCAGCTATTTTGACTATCATCGGTTACTCCATCAACGATACGGTGGTTATCTTCGACCGTGTGCGTGAGAACCTTACGCTATTCCCGAAACGCGATATGAAGGAACAGATGAACAACGCTCTGAATGCTACTCTGAGTCGTACGTTCTCTACTTCGTTCACCGTAATACTCGTGCTTTTGGCAATGTTTATCTTTGGTGGTGAAGTTATTCGAGGATTTATGTTTGCTCTGTTGATGGGTAGCTTGTCGGGTGTTTATTCGACTCTGTTCATCGCAGCTCCGTTGGCATACGATATTCAACGTAAAGAAAAATCGAAAATAAAAGCCATAAGCAAGTAATTTTTAATAGAAATATAGTAAAAAGTCCTTGCCGTGATATTGGTTTATCGGGCAGGGATTTTTGCAAAATAATATGACAGTCAATACTATAAGACAGCCTTTGCGACGCGATTGTTTCGAGATAATGGCTCCCGTCGGCTCGTGGGATAGCCTTGCCGCCGCACTAAAAGCGGGAGCTAACTCCGTATATTTCGGCATCGAGGGTCTGAATATGCGAAACCATTCGGCAAACAATTTCACTATCGACGACCTTAGTCGAATAGCCAATCTATGCCGTCAAAGCAATGTAAAGTCGTACCTTACACTAAACACCATCATCTACGACGACGATACGGAGCTGATGCGTAATATAGTCGATGCCGTCAAACAGGCAGGCATAACGGCTGTAATTGCCTCCGATGTGGCGGCTATGATGTATGCCGTGGAGCGCGACGTGGAGGTTCATCTGTCGACACAGCTCAATATTTCTAACGTAGAGGCATTGAAGTTTTATGCCCGGTTTGCCGATGTGGTGGTACTTGCACGCGAACTGAACCTCGACCAAGTATATCATATCTACCGAGCTATCGAAGAGCAACAGATACGCGGACGACGTGGCGATTTGGTGAAGATAGAGATGTTTTGCCACGGGGCGTTGTGTATGGCTGTCTCGGGGAAGTGTTATCTGAGCCTGCACGAGAAAAATCGCTCGGCAAACAGAGGCAGCTGCAATCAGATATGCCGTCGGAGCTATACGGTCAGAGATACGTCGTCGGATATAGAATTGGAGGTAGACAACCAATATATAATGTCGCCCAAAGACCTTAAAACCATTCATTTCTTGAACAAGATGATAGATGCCGGCGTGCGGGTGTTCAAGATAGAGGGCAGGGCTCGCGGAGCCGAATATGTAAAAAACGTTGTGGAGGCTTACGACGACGCTATAAATGCTTATATAGAGGGCACATTTACGACAGATAAGATTGCCGTGTGGGATACGAAACTTGCCCGAGTGTTCAATCGCGGTTTCTGGGACGGCTACTATCTCGGGCAACGTTTGGGCGAGTGGACAAGTGTCTACGGCTCGTCGGCTACAAGAGTGAAGGTATACCTGGGCAAATGCACCAACTTCTTCGGTAAGATAGGTGTAGCCGAGTTTATCCTCGAGAGCGGCGAGCTCAGGGTAGGCGACGAGATACTTGTCGTAGGAAATACGACAGGAGCTTACGAGAGTGTTGTCGAAGAGATACGGGTAGACCTCAAGCCTGTCGAGAGCGTAGGCAAAGGGGTGCCGTTCTCCATAAAGACTACCGAGACACTCCACCGCAACGACAAGCTCTATAAAATGGAACTCCAAGAGCACCGCAGAGAACGCGGCTCGTTTTAGTTTAGAGTCTATCTGTTTTTAGATATGTTTACATTTTTGCCACCCAGCCGTATATCATTTCTATCGAACATCTCTATGATTTTACACAAATGTAACGACGTTTTACACACGTGCAACGACTCCGAGCAAAACGTATCGTCATTTTTAAACCACCACAATATTATCTTGTCTTTTATTTATCCGATTTCTGAAAAAGTATTCAAGTAAATGAAACGATTCAATCTATTGTTCTCTCTGCTGATGGCTACGAGCTTCGTCAGTGGGCAGACTACACTACAAGGTATCGTCGTCGATGCCTCATCACACCGTCCTATCAGTTTTGTCTCAGTCTCTGTGAAGGGAAGCCATAGCGGTTTCTTCGATGGCAGCACTACCGATGCCAACGGACGATACTCCGTAGCGAACCTACCTGCCGATACGTTCGTCGTAACCCTATCGGCAAACGACTACATCGAGTATTCGAAGACAATCGTCGGCTACGCCGATGAGAGCATTGTCAATCTCGACTTCGAGCTTACGACTAAGGCTACCGCCTTGGGCGAGGTATCGGTCGAAGCGGCCAAATCGCAGATAAGTTTCGAGCTCGACAAGAAGATTTTCGATGTAGCGGCAAGCGCCATCTCTGCCGGATCTTCGGCGAGCGATATTTTGCAGAATATCCCCTCTGTGGAGGTCTCTGCCGACGGTGCTATTTCACTCCGTGGCTCCGAAAGTGTCGAGATTTGGCTCAACGGACGTCCCGCAGGGCTTACTGCCGAGAACCGCTCGCAGATTCTCGAGCAATTCCCTGCCGAATCTATCGACCGTATCGAGATTATCACCAACCCTTCGTCGAAATACAGCCCCGAAGGGACGGCGGGAATCATCAATATCGTACTCCGACAGGGACGTAAGGCGGGCTACTACGGTTCACTCCAAGCGAGCCTCAACAACAAACTCGGATACAACATCAGTGCCAATATTAACTATAGCAGCGATAAGCTCGACCTATTCGCCTCTGTCGGATATGGCAGACGCGTCAGGAATTCGACTCACGTCATCGACCGAAGCTCTTTAGCAGGCGATTCGGTGATAGGCAACCTCAAGTCGAAGCAGCTGATGTATGGCAATGAGCATAGCCTCTTTACGCGTATTGGCGGCGTATATCATCTTTCGGCTACCGACGACGTTTCTTTGTCGGCTTTCGGTATGTTTGGCAGGCAAGGCGACAGCACTTCCGTCGCCCAACACTCCGATATAGGCAAGCGTTTTGGCAGCCGACGTCTCACATACGAAAATAGCAACCGCAACGGCGGCAATATCACTCTCGGCTATCGGCATCTATTCTCCGACAAGGCAGATATCGACATCTCTGCCGACTACAATCAGTGGGGGGCCGACGGCACGACCGACTTCAATGAACTTCGTAGTTACTACATCGACCCCGACGATATCGCCGACTCGGTTTCGTCCATATACGAGAGGCAAAAGATAGGTTTGGTCAATAAAACAATATCTTTCAAAGCCGATTACACTAATAAATTCAGCGATTTGCATCGTATCGAGGCGGGGGCGAGCGGATACTCCAATATCGAGAAGGCTCCTTCCGATATTTTCTCGGGAACATCTCCGAATAATATGACTCGCAACATACTTCTTAGCAACGAATACTCTTATATTCGTTCCGTTGCTGCCGTTTATTTCAATTATGCAGGTAAATGGAGAAACTTCAACTATCAGGCGGGGCTTCGCGGAGAGTATACACATACTTCTATGATTGCTACGGACTATGCTCTTACCGAAAAACATTATTACGACCTCTTTCCGTCTCTTTTCATCAATTACAATTGGACGAAAACCAATCAATTACAGCTCAACTACACTCGACGAATCTCGCGTCCGAACGGTTGGCAGCTAAACCCTTTCAAAAATATCAGCGACTCGAAGAATATACGTTTCGGTAATCCAAACCTCGACCCCGAGTACTCCAATTCGTTCGAGCTCAACTATATTAAGACGCTTGGCAAGCAATCTTTGTCCGTATCCGGATACTTTCGCAATACCGACAACGTCATTCAGCGTATATCGTACCTATATTCCGACATAATGTACAACACGAGCGACAATATCACATCGTCCGTATCTTCAGGTACCGAGATTGTGTTAAAAAACTCTATTGCCAAGTTTCTAAACATCACTACTACGGCAAATATTTATTATTATCACCTCAACGGATTCGATTATCTTGTGCCCGCAACGGGCTATCACCTTATCGGGCAGTCGCAAAGTAACGTCTCTTGGAACGTTCGAATGATGGCACAAGCCGTTTTACCTGCCGGTTTTACCCTTCAGCTCAACGGCGGATACAATGCTCCGCGTGTCGTTTCGCAGGGAAAGACCGACGCCGATTTTTCGATAGACTTCGGCTTACGTAAGTCGCTCGGTAATTTTATTTTTATGCTCAATGCTAAAGATATTTTCGATTCGCGGCAGCGTATTGTTACCACGACTGCCGATAATTTCACGCAGCGGTCGGTGATGAGGCGTGGCAAGCGAGAGATTACTCTGTCGGTTACCTATTCTTTTGGTAATATGAAGCAAAACAACAACAAACGTCGTACCAACAACAACGATACTTCCAATGGCGACTATCAGATTCTCGACACAGGTATCGATTGATACCTTTTTGTCGGCTGTCGTCGATTTTTCGCATATTTTTAGTATCTTTGCAGCATAGAGTAATATATTTTCACGATGAATTACCAAGCCATAATAGATAAGTATTATCCTGTCGATACACCTATATATCATCTGCTTATGTCGCATAGTCGTTCCGTAGCCGATAAGTCGCTATCTATCATCCGTCGACACGGTTTCGATGTCGATACGGCTTTTGTCGAAGAGGCGGCTATGCTTCACGATATTGGTATTTTTCTCACCAATGCTCCTGTTATCGAATGTTTTGGTTCGCATCAATATATCGAGCACGGTTATCTTGGTGCCGATATCGTTCGTCGCGAGGGATACCCATTTCATGCTCTTGTCTGTGAGCGGCATACAGGTACAGGCTTATCGACCGACGAAATCGTACGTCGTCGGCTTCCTTTGCCGCACCGCGATATGCGTCCTATCTCACTCGAGGAGCAGATTATATGCTATGCAGACCTTTTCTTTTCGAAGACGCATCTCGATGTAGAGAAACCTATTGATATCGTGCGGCAGCGAGTTGCTGCTTTCGGCGATGAGTCGTTGAATACTTTCGAGCGTTGGGTCTCTATATTTGAGTAATATTTATTAATGTATAATATATTTCGATAAAATATGTTGTTTCGTGATGTTATAGGGCAAGACGATATTAAGGCTCGGCTCATACGTAGTGTCGACGAAGGGCGGGTAGCTCACGCTCAACTATTTTACGGTATCGACGGCGTGGGATGTCTGCCGATGGCTTTGGCTTATGCTCAATACCTCTCGTGTGAGCATCGCACCGACGGTGATTCTTGCGGACAATGTGCGTCGTGCAGGCAGTATGCCAAGCTATCTCATCCCGACCTTCATCTTGTCTTTCCTATTGTTAATAAAAAATCTTCCGGCGACGATGGCTCTATTTGCAACGATTTTCTACCACTTTTTAGAGACGCCGTACTCAGCAATCCTTATCTGTCGTTCGAAGATTGGCAAGAGGCTTTGGGCGACGACAAGAAACCTGTCATATATACTCGCGAGGGCGACGAAATCATACGAAAACTCAATCTGAAGTCGTTCGAGTCGCCTTATAAGGTGATGATTATTTGGTGTGCCGACCGTATGCACGAGGCTTGTGCCAATAAGGTACTCAAAATTCTCGAAGAGCCTCAGGGACAGACGCTTTTCATCCTTATTTCCGACTCTGTCGAAGACATTATTCCTACTATACGTTCACGTGTGCAGCAGGTGTTTTTTCCTCCCATAGAGCATCGCTATCTTAGCGACTACTTGCAACGCTTTGGTATCGAGGGGGGTACTGCCGATTTCTTCATACGCAATTCGCGGGGAAGCATTAGTGAGCTTTCTCTTCAAATGTCGCAATCCGATACCCGACAGCAATACTTTCGTATGTTTACGCAGCTTATGCGTACCTGCTGGAATCTCAACGAAGAGACTTTCTCTGAGCAATGGAAGCCACTGCTCAACGAATTTATTGCTCTGGGGCGTACGGGGCAGTTGTCGTTTCTGCAGAACTCTCAGCGACTCCTACGCGACAACTTCGTTTACAATCTTTCTGCCGATAGTCTGGTGTATCTTAGCAGCGATGAGCTCGATTTTGCTCGTAAGTTTGCACGTTTCGTCAACGAGAACAATGTCGAAGACCTTATGGACGAGTTTGCACTTGCCGAGTCGCACATCGACCGCAACACCAAAGACCAATACGTCTTTCTCGACCTTATGCTATCGCTTCATCGGCTACTTAGAGCCTGACTGCTTGCTGCCGTTGCATCCGTGCACGAGATAAACGAAAAAGGCTTATCGCATACATACGTACGGATGAGCCTTCCTTGTTAGCTTATTATGAAAAAGATAAAAAATCGTATCGTTTATTCCGATGTTTCTACAATCGATACATAGCTGCGATTGTCTCTTTTCTTACGGAACTCCACTTTTCCTGCCACCAAAGCGAATAACGTATGGTCTTTGCCCATACCCACGTTCGGTCCGGGATTGTGTACCGTGCCGCGTTGACGAACAAGTATATTGCCTGCCTTAGCGAACTGTCCGCCGAAGATTTTTACTCCCAGTCGTTTACTTTCCGATTCACGACCGTTTTTCGAACTACCTACACCTTTCTTATGTGCCATAACTTTTTATTGTTTTTTTAAGCTGTTATTTCTTTTATTACTATCTCTGTCAGATCCTGACGATGTCCGTTCAGTTTACGGTAACCTTTACGGCGTTTTTTCTTGAATACAAGTACTTTGTCGCCTCTGAGGTGCGATATTACTTCTGCTTTAACCTTTGCTCCACTTACTGTCGGTGTTCCTACGGTAACGACACCGTCTTTATCGACAAGGAGCACGCTGTCGAACTCTACGTTAGAGCCTCTTTCGGCTTCATTCATGCGGTGGACGAATACTTTCTGACCCACCTCTACCTTGAACTGTTGTCCAAGCATTTCTACAATTGCATACATTCTTATTCCTTTGTATATATGTTTGTTTCTACGACCGTGAGGCGAGGTATCGCTGTAAATCAACGAAATTGCTGCTTGTCTGTAGCCTCTTTGCGAATCGGACTGCAAAGGTAATACTTTTTCGTCGAACCGACAAAATATTTTTTCGTTCGCCTCACGAATCGAATATTTTTTGCCGCTTACTGCAATTTTTATAAGCCCGATTTTTGTATTTTTTTTGACTCTTAATAGCTTTATTAATTTATTAATATTCAATCTGCTATTCTGTATCGCGAGGCTATTTATTACCTCTGTTTATTGTGAAATAAATAAATTCAATCGAACTTTTAATAACGTTTCGCACATAATAAAAAAAAATGTACTACCTTTGCATCCTCAAATAGTAACTGGAGAATCGTCTCCAAACGCAATGAGGAATTATTACTTTTTTTATATATGAAACTATTTGGTGTATTCGAAAACATATCGTACCGTGAGTTAGGCATAGTCGTAGCTCGCTGTACGTCTGTTTTTTACCCACCTCCACTTAACTTTATCGGCGATAAAGAAACCTTATCTGTGTACGCTCCCTACAGGGAAGTGTACCTTTTGTCGTATACAGATAAGAGGCATCGGTACCGTACGGCTTCGGCTGCTTGGCTGCCGTCTATTTCGAAATTCGATATATAATATATTATAGTATAATTATAGAATGTACAGTAAGAAATTTTCAATAAGCAATATGAATACAATGAACAATGATTGGTTCTATAAACTTAAATTCAATAGAAGTATGAAGAAACTTTTACTTTCGTTTTTCGTGCTTGTAGCTACCATTTCGATAGCTACAGGGCAGAACGCCAACGACTGGTTTATAACAGTCTGGAAGACTTCGGGGACAGCGATAAAATTCCCCGCATATCAAGTGAACAACGGCTACTATACGCTTAAGTGCGTACAGCTTGCCGACGACGGCACCGAGATTGCCGCCACTATGCATACCTATACGCCTAATACAGACGGCTACGAAATACCGGTAGGGCTCCCCGTGGGGAAGAAATACCGTGTATATGCCTACGGTGATGGGTTGAAATGGATAAATTTCAATAATCAATGGCAAAATAGGAACGACATTATACTCGTAGAGCAGTGGGGTACTACCAAATGGAAGTCGTTTAATGGCGCATTTGTTAGCTGCCAAAACCTCGACGTAAAGGCTACCGATAAGCCCGACCTTTCGCAGTGTACCGACTTGACCAATGCTTTTTACTACTGTACAAGCCTTGTAAATGCCAATGGCTCCATAGCCCAGTGGGAGACTCAGACGGTAACCAATATGCAGCAGATGTTCTACGGCGATACCCTTTTCAACCACTCGCTGGCTGCTTATAAGATAACCGCCAATAACTACTATATGCAAAGTATAGCAGGGCAGTCGGGTATAAGCTGCGAAAACTTCTCGGCTACCCTCGACTCTTGGAAGACTCAGGCTGTGGCTCTTGATAGGAAGAATCTGTATGTAGGAGAATTTCCCAAACACAAAAGCTACAACGAAGTAGGACGTGAGGCTATAAAGGTGCTGAAGACTCTCAACTGGACATTCCCCACCGATATAGCTTTTGCTGCCGGCTGTATCAAGGAGACCAACTGGTTCAAAACTATATGGAAGCCTACGGGCTCATCGATAAAATTCCCTGCTATGGCTACGGGCGGCAACTATATTATAAAATACGAACCTATCAATGCTGCAGGCGACCCGATAGGCGAGATGAAGACCATAGATCCTGCCGCCGACGGACAGACGATTAGCGGACTTACTGCCGGACAACGATACCGTATCTATGCATTCGGCAGTGGCTTCAAACGTATTTCGTTCGAGACATATCCGCAGAATAAAGACGAGATACTCCGCATCGAACAGTGGGGAACGACTCCTTGGAGCACGTTCCTTAACGCATTCAAAGACTGTTCGAATCTCAACGTAACTACCGCCTCTATCGACAAGCCGAATCTCTTTGCTCTCCGTAGTCTTAGCGGTATGTTCTACGGCTGTAAGAGTCTGGTATACGATAATATTTATTCGGGAAATTATATATATAATTGGGCTGTCGACAGTGTAACCGATATGAGCAATATGTTCCGCGGAGCGTCGTCGTTCAATCAACATCTGTATAATTGGAATGCAGAGAAGGTTACCAATATGGACGGAATGTTCCGCGACGCATCGTCGTTCAATCTGCCTATAGGTTATTTTAGGATAAAAGCCGTTACCTCGATGAAAGGTATATTTGTGGGCTCGGCTATGAACTGCGAAAATATCTCGTCGACACTGGAGCAGTGGAAAGCAAAGGCTGTGGCAAACAATATAAAGAACGTCGACCTGACGGGCTTCATTGCTAACCCGCAGTCGTACAACCAGAAAGGTAAAAACGCTATCGATTCGCTCACACTTCCCGCTTTCGGCTGGACTATCACCGGCGGTAACTTTGCCCCCGACTGCGTCTCCGACGCTGCTTGGTTCGTTACCGATTGGAAGCCGAGAAATTCCTCTATATCGTTCCCGGGTAGACTTGTGGGAGCAGCTGCCGATAGGAAAAACTACTCCATAAAGTATCAAGAGATAGACGGCTCAGGTAACCCCGTGGGTACAATGCAAACGCCATACGTCAACAACGCCGGCGATGGATCATGGATTAGTTTCCAAGGATTTGCCGCGGGTAAGCGCTACCGCGTATATGCCTATGGTGGTACGTTCCAGAAGATAGACTTTAAGACTTACCAATATAGTAGAGAAGACATAGTGGATGTCGTACAGTGGGGTTCGACCCAATGGAAGTCGCTCGATAGTGCTTTCTATCAGTGTAAGAACCTCGACGTAACGGCAACCGACAAGCCCGACCTCTCGGCCGGACCGAGTTTGCAGTATATGTTCCAAGAGTGTAAAAACCTTAAGTATGCCAATGGAGTAATCAATAGCTGGAATATGCAGAATGTCTATTCGGTAAACTCAATGTTCCGCGGCGACTCGGCATTCAATCAGCCTCTGGGGGGGTGGAAACTGAGCCGTATCGGCGATATGCAATATTTATTCTACGATAGCGGTATAAGTTGCGAAAATGTATCTACTACTCTTGCTCAGTGGAAGCAGCAGGCAGAGAATAATATCAGTAGGAATAATATCAGTATGCAGTATTTCATCAATACCGACCAGACCTACAACGAGACAGGTCGCGACGCTATCGAATACCTCTCTGCTGCTCCCAATAGCTGGTATTTCTACAATAGCGGTACTTTCGCTCCCAATTGCGACCTCGACTCTTATTGGTTTGTTACCACGTGGAGTACCGATGGTACTACTCAGATAAAATTCCCTGCCACAGGCACAAGTAGCGACTACGCAATAAAGTATGTCGAAATCGACGACGACGGCAACGAAATCGGACAGATGAAGACTGTCGCTCCTGCCGCCGACAACCAAGTGATAAACAATCTCAAATACAACAAAAAGTATCGCCTGTATGCCTATGGCGAAGGACTTAAGCGGATATATTTCTATAATGCAGGCTCCAACAATCAGATACTGAAAATAGAAAAGTGGGGTAAAGCCAAGTGGAATTCGTTCTACTATGCTTTCTATCAATGTAATAACCTCGACATAACGGCAACCGACAAACCCGACCTATCGGATGTAACCGATATGTCGTATATGTTCTTCGAATGTAAGAAACTTAAAAACGAAAACGGCTCTATCAACTCTTGGAATACCGATAAGGTTACCAATATGAGTTATACATTTGGCGGTACTAACGCTTTCAATCAACCTCTTAGCGGTTGGAATACCGATAAGGTAACCAATATGAGCTATATGTTCAAGGATGCTACTGCGTTCAATCAGCCGCTTAGCAGTTGGAATACGAGCAAGGTAACCACGATGTATGCTATGTTTGAAGGAGCTACCTCGTTCGACCGCTCGCTTGCTTCGTTCCGCCTCGATACTATCAGAGATATGCGTAACATATTAAAAGGCTCGGGTATAAGCTGCGAAAATGCATCGGCTTCGCTCGTCGGCTGGAAGACTCAAGCACAAGGAAATAGTAAAATAAAGAATGTAGACCTTACGGGCTTCCTCGCTGCCGACCAGTCGTACAACCAAGACGGACGCGACGCTATCGAATACCTGAAGACAGCTCCCCGAAGCTGGTATATCTCGGGTGGTAAGTTCACCGAAGACTGTATCAACGACGCCAAGTGGTTCAAGACACTTTGGAAAGCCTCGGCAACCTCTATCACATTCCCTGCCGTAGGTAGCGGATATATACTTAGATATGTACCCGTCGACGCTGCCGGCAACCCCGCAGGTGCCGTACAGACGATAGACCCCGCCGCTGCCGGACAGGTAATATCGGGGCTTACCGTAGGGCAACGTTATCGTATATTGGCTTACGGAGGTTCGTTCACTCAGCTATCGTTCGATACGTACCAGCAGAGCAGGTCGGATCTGCTCCGCGTAGAGCAATGGGGCTCCACTCAGTGGACTTCGTTTGCAAACGCATTCAAGATGTGCGTGAATATGAACGTAACCTCGTCCGATAAGCCCGACATCTCGGCTCTGACAGACCTGAGCGGTATGTTCTACGGATGTGTGAGTCTTACAAACAACAACGATATAAAGAACTGGGATACAAAGAACGTAACTAATATGAGTAATATATTCTTTGGAGCTACCTCGTTCAACCAAAACCTCAGCAATTGGAATACAAGCAAGGTAACCAATATGGACCACATGTTCCAAGGTGCCACCTCGTTCAACCAACCTGTTGGTAGCTTCCGTATAAATGCTCTTACATCGGCTCAAAATATATTTATGGGTTCGGGTATGAGTTGCGAAAATATCTCAAGTACGCTCGACGACTGGAAGACAAAGGCAGCCGCCGACAATATTACCAACGTCGATTTGAGCGGATTTGCCAACCCTGATCAATATTACAACCAGACGGGGCAGACGGCTATCAACGACCTTACCACAAACCATGGTTGGACTATCACAGGCGGTACCTTTGCAGCCGACTGTCAGTCTCCCGATAGTTGGTTCAAGACGATATGGCAGCCCTCGGGCAATAATATCCGCTTCCCTGCGTATAATACTACTTCCGAAAAATATACTCTCAAATACGAACCGGTCAATGCTTCGGGTGCTCCTATAGGACCGATGGTACCGGTATCGACCTCCGCCGGCGACGGACAGTATGTAGCAGGGCTTACTCCGGGGCAGCGCTACCGCTTCTACGCTTACGGCGAAGGACTTAAGAGTATTAATTTCTATCAGAATTCGACCAATAAAGACGAAATACTCCTCGTAGAGCAGTGGGGTACTGCCAAGTGGAATTCGTTCAGTCGTGCTTTCTATCGCTGCCAGAACCTCAACGTAACGGCTACCGATATCCCCGACCTGTCGGGTGTAACCAATATGTCGCAAATGTTCTACGAATGTAAGAAATTGATTTATAACAATAGTAACATCAATAGCTGGAATACCGAGAACGTTACCGATAAGAGCTATATGTTCTACGGCACCCGTCTCTTCAACCAGCCTATCGGCGGAATGAAGCTCAAGACAGGCGTAAATATGAATTATATACTGCAAGGCTCGGGTATCGACTGCTCAAACCTCTCGACTACTCTCGACGGCTGGCAGGCTCAGGCAGAGAGCAACGGCGACCTGAAAAATATAGCTCTTACCCAGTTTGTAGCCGATACCCAGAGCTACAACGAATTTGGAAACGCTGCCATACAGTACCTTAAGGCTGCTCCTCGTAGCTGGACTATCACAGGCGGTATCACTATGCCCGGCTGTAACCAAGACGGAGCTTGGTTCAAGACTGTATGGAAAGTTCCCACAAACGGAAAGATTCAATTCCCAGCCCATAGTGGTAGCAGCTTCAAACTGAAGTATGTACGTCTCGACGGTTCGGGCAACGAAGAACCCTCTACCATGACGCCTATTAACGGTTATGATGGAGTTACCATATCGAGTCTTACTCCAGGACGTCTATACCGTATCTATGCCTTTGGTGTCGGATTTAAGCGATTTAATATCTATCAATATTCGACTAATAAAAAGGATCTTATCAAAGTAGAGCAGTGGGGTTCGACCAAGTGGAGCTCTTTCCAATATGCTTTCTATGACTGTACGAACCTCGATGTAACGGCTACCGACGTACCCGACCTATCGGAAACGACCAATATAGAGCAAATGTTCTACGGCTGTACCAACCTCAAGTTCAATAGCAGTATCAATAGCTGGGATGCAAGTAATGTTACGAATATGTACGGTATGTTCCAAGGCGATACGGCCTTCAACCAGCCTATCGGCGGTATGAAGATAAAGGCAAGTGTAAATATGAACTACATATTGTACAATACAGGTCTAAGCTGCCAAAACCTCTCGGCTACTCTTGCAGGGTGGAAGGCTCAAGCCGAAGGCAATAGCGAGCTAAAGAACGTAAACTTAAGCGGTTTTGCCAATGTAGACCAGACCTACAACGAGACTGGGCTCGATGCTATCGAATACCTCCGAGCCGCTCCTCGTAGCTGGAGTATAAGTGGCGGTACGTTTGCTGCAGGCTGTAACTTAGACTCATATTGGTTCAAGACCGTATGGAAAGCTCCCACGAGCGGACAGATTCGATTCCCAGCATCCGGTAGCAGCTCGTATACACTGAAATGGGTAGAGCTCGACGGCTCGGGCAACGAACTGCCTCTTACTATGAAGAAGCAAGCTCCTGCCGGCGACGGATATACTGTATCGGGGCTTACGGCAGGTAAAAACTACCGTTTCTATGCATACGGCGAAAACCTAAAGAGTATCAATGCTTATAGTTATTCGACCAACAAAAACGATATTCTTAAAATAGAGCAGTGGGGTAAAGCTAAATGGACTTTGTTCCGATATGCGTTCTATGACTGCCCCAACCTCGACGTAACGGCTACCGACGTGCCAGACCTATCGGGTGTAACCGATATGCAAGAGATGTTCGAAAATTGTACTACACTTGTATTCAATAGCAGTATCAATAGCTGGAATCCCGAGAATGTTACGACTATGTCCCAGATGTTCTATGGTGCTACCAAGTTCAATCAACCTATCGGCGGATGGAAGCTAAAGCAGAGTGTCAATATGAGTTATATACTCAACAATACTGCTATAAGCTGCCAAAACCTCTCGGCAACGCTGGTGGCTTGGAAGGCTCAGGCAGATACCAACGCCAACCTTAAGAATGTCAATTTAGGAAGTTTTATAAACAACTATCAGTATTACAACGAGAACGGACGTGCCGCAGTAGACTCTTTACAGAAAGCTCCTCGCAGCTGGTCGATTTCGGGTGGTAAGACCGTTACGGGCTGTGATATCGAGAAGGCATATTTCGTTACCGACTGGAAAGTTCCCACAAGCGGAAAGATTTATTTCCCCGCTTATAATAGCAGCGGTTATAAACTAAAATGGGTAATGCTCGACGGTTCGGGTAACCCCACAGGTACACCCGACTCTATAATGAATGCGGGTAACAACCAACAAATATCTGGGCTTACTTCGGGTAAAGAGTACCGTATATATGCTTTCGGAGGCAATTTCCAACAAATATATTTTTATAACTATTCGAATAGCAGCAATGATATACTTCGAGTAAAACAGTGGGGTACTACTCAGTGGAGTTCGTTCTATTACGCGTTTTACAACTGTCCCAATCTCAAAGTAGTAGCTACCGATGCACCGGATCTGTCGGCAGTAACCGATATGAGGTATATGTTCTACAGTTGTACCGGCTTGACATTCAACAATAGTATCAATAGCTGGGATGCTCGCAATGTTACCGATATGCAGTATATGTTCTATGGGGCTTCGGCGTTCAACCAATCCATCGGCGGTATGAAGCTAAAAGCAGGTGTAAATATGAGTGGCATACTGCAAAGTACGGCTATCGACTGCGATAGCCTCTCGGCTACCATTGCAGGCTGGAAGGCTCAGGCTCAGAACGATACGAACCTAAGAAACGTCAATCTCAACAACTTTGTCGACGACAACCGCTACTACGACCAAAATGCACGCCAGAATGTATACTATCTGCGGAGTGCTCCGCGTAGCTGGCGGTTCAACCACATAAACCGCACGCTTATAAACTGCTCCGATATGGACAAGGCATGGTTCATTACCGAATGGAAGGCATCGGGTTCGCGTATATACTTCCCCGCTTATGGTTCAAGCAACTACACTATCAAGTATGTAGAAATAGACAATACAGGGTCGGTCGTAGGCACTTGGCAAACCATATCTAATGCTTCCGACAACCAGCAAATACCCGTTACAGCAGGTAAGCGATACCGTATAAAAGCTTTCGGAGGCTCGTTTAGAAGTATACGTTTTCAATATTATTCGAATAGCCGCAGCGATATACAGGCTGTAACCCAGTGGGGTACTACCGACTGGAGTTCGTTCCAGTATGCGTTTTACGGTTGCCCCAATCTCGACGTAACGGCTACCGATAAGCCCGACCTGCTCGATGTCGAAGATATGCGGTATGCGTTCCAAGACTGCCCTGCGCTGGTAAACTCCAACGGCAGTATGCGTGGCTGGGATACCCGTAACGTAAAGTATATGGACTATATGTTTAAGGGAGCAACTTCGTTTAACTCGCCACTCGACGGCTGGAATACCGAGAAGGTACAGTCGATGAGCTATATGTTCCAAGGAGCCACCTCGTTCAACCAACCGCTCGGCAAATGGAATACCAAGAACGTCTCCAGTATGTACTATATGTTCGACGGGGCTACAGCCTTTGCTCAGTCGCTTGCGGGCTTCGAGCTTAAGGCGAGTGCTCAACATCAATACATTCTGCAGAATACTGCCATAAGCTGCGACAGTATATCGGCAACACTGGTGGCTTGGAAAGCTCAGGCTCAGAACGATACGAACCTAAGGAATGTCTACCTACACTATTTCATAGGTTCCGATAAGTACTACAACCCTGCAGGACGCCAAGCTATGCAGTATCTGAAGACCGCTCCTCGCTCTTGGTACTTCTCCGACTACAACCGCACTCTGCCTGCTTGCAACGATACCTCTTCGGCGTGGTTCGTTACCGAGTGGAAGGCGTCGAACAACTACATATACTTCCCCGCATACTCTACCGGTAACGACTACACTATAAAATATGTGGAAATCGATGCCTTTGGAGGCAACGAGGTAGGCTCTCCGCACTGGATACACAATGCAGGTACCAATCATCAGATATCTCAGCATATACAAGCAGGTAAGCTATACCGTATCAGTGTCTTCGGAGGCACGTTTAGGCAGATATATTTCAATAGTTACAATCAAAGTAAAGACGATATATACCGAGTAACCCAATGGGGTTCTACCGACTGGCGCAATTTCGACGGTGCTTTTGCCGGATGCTCTAACCTCGATGTAACGGCTACCGACACGCCATTTCTGGAAGATGTACAATATATGAATAGTATGTTCTACGGCTGTAAGAACTTAAAGAATACCAACGGCAGTATAAACACTTGGGACGTAAGCAATGTTACTAATATGCAGAATATGTTCTACGGCGATAGCCTTTTCAACCAGCCTCTTAACAACTGGAATACCGAGAAGGTACAGTATATGAGCAATATGTTCTACAACGCAGCTTCGTTTAACCAGCCGCTAAGCTGGAATACATCGAAGGTAACCGATATGAGCAGCATGTTCTGGGGAGCCAAGGCTTTCAATAGTGCCATTAACTTCACCAATACCGAGAAGGTGCAGAATATGAGTAATATGTTCTACGGAGCTAAGACATTCAACCAGCCGCTTAGCTTCAATACTTCGTCGGTTGTGTATATGAATGGTATGTTCTATAACGCAGTGTCGTTCAATAGCCCGCTTAACTTTACCAATACCTCGAAGGTACAGTATATGGGTAGTATGTTCTACAACGACAGTGCTTTCAACCAGCCTATAAACTTCAATACCTCCGAAGTAACGGATATGGGCAGTATGTTTGCCAATGCAGCTTCGTTCAACCAGCCCGTAAACTTTACCAATACCTCGAAAGTACAGTATATGAGCGGTATGTTCAGCGGAGCTAAGGTATTCAACCAGCCGCTCTATTTCAATATAATATCGGTACAAGATATGAGCAGTATGTTCCAGGGAGCCAAAAAGTTCAATAGCCCGCTCAACTTCACCTACTCTCTCAACAGTAAGCTGAGGTATACACGTCAGATGTTCTACGAAGCCAACGACTTCAACCAGCCTCTCTATTTTAATACCGATAGTGTGGTCGATATGAGCATGATGTTCTACAACGATACGATGTTTAACCAGCCCGTAAACTTCAATACCTCTCAGGTACGCAGTATGTACGGTATGTTCCAAAACGCCAAGGCGTTTAACCAACCGATAAACTTCGATACGCGTTTGGTAAGAACTATGCAGAATATGTTCCAAGGAGCCAAGTCGTTCGACCGCCCGCTCGGACACCTACGCCTCGACTCTATCAACAACCGTAATCCTCACTACCATTATTGGTATTGGTGGGGTAGCTACGGAGTAAGTAATATGTTTGCCGGCTCGGGTATGAGCTGCCAGAATATGACCTCTACGCTCGTGGGCTGGAAAAACTTCGCTCTTGCCAACGCCATCGATAGTGTCAGTGCTCAGGGGTTGATGGGTAATTGGGGAATTGAACGTATCTTCTACGACGACAACGGTAAGCAGGCTATCGACCTCCTACGCGACTCTCTGAAGTGGGATATCTCTGGCGGCTTGTATGCCCCCGACTGTACACCGCTCTATAAGTGGTTCACTACCGTATGGAAACCCGCGGGTACATCCATACAGCTGCCTACTATCGGCACGAACTACGCCGTCAAGTACGTCGAACTCGATGCCTCGGGCAACGAAAAGTCCGCTACTATGCAGACCATCTTCCCCGCAAGCTCGGGGCAGACTATCACGGGGCTTACTGCCGGCACCAAGTATCGCGTATACGTATACAAGGCTACCGGTACGTTCGACCAAGTGTCGTTCGCTACCTACCCTGCCAATAAAGACGAGATACTACGCGTAGAGCGTTGGGGTGCTACCGTATGGAGCTCGTTCGAGAAAGCCTTCAAAGACTGCTCTAAACTCAACGTAAGGATTACAAATACAGGTATGCCCGGCGAAAGGCGTACTCCCGACTTATCGGCAGTAACTAGCCTCGAAAGTATGTTCGAGGGCTGTAGCAGTATGGATAGTATGGAATACTATAATTATCCGTACGAATGGAATACCGAGCACGTAACTACGATGAAGAATATGTTCAAAGGTACTACCAAGTTGAAAGACATCTATACCGGACGGTGGATCATAAAGAACGTAACCGACCTCAGCGGTATGTTCGACGGCTCGGGTATAAACTGCGAATACTTCTCGTGGACTATGGTAAATTGGAAGCATCAAGCCGATAGCCTAAGCATAAACGGAGTGAATGCTGCCGGTATCATCGGTAGCCGCCAGTACTACAACGAAGAGGGAAGAGACTCAATGGCTTACCTTGTAGCCTCTCGAGGCTGGACTATCAGCGGCGGACGATTCGCTCCAGGCTGTATACCACCCGAATACTACGTATCAGAGTGGGATATGTCGAATCCTGCGAAAGACGCACGTACCGACGCCGCTACTACTCTGGCTACCAATATCTGGGGTACAAACTTCAAGATAGAGTGGGTAAACCTTAATCCACCCTACGATAGAGGCTCGGCTACGGTTACCGCTACTACTGCACCATATACCATCACGGGACTGACGGCAGGAGCTCGCTACCGTGTCGTAGCATACCCCGATACTACCGTACCGGGCAGCACTCTGGCACGTCTATCGACTCGCGACGGCGCGAATATCGTTACCGACATACAGCGTCTGCGTCTTGTATCGCAGTGGGGTACCAACAAGTGGAAAGCTATGGCTCATGCCTTCCATGGTACACTCTATATCAATGTAACGGCTATCGATAGCCCCGACCTTTCGGGTCTCGACGTTCCGAAGAGCCTCGCCTCTATGTTCGAAAGCTGCGAAAGTATGACATACGGCGATAGCATCAACAATTGGAATACGTCGGGTGTTACCGATATGAGTCGTATGTTTGCCGGTACCAATGCATTCAATAGTCCGATTGGTAAATGGGACGTATCGAGTGTAACCAATATGCAGGCAATGTTCTATGTATCGGGCTTCAATAAGCCGCTTAAAGAGTGGAACGTAGAGAATGTAACCGATATGAGCAGTATGTTCGAGGGAGCCCAGGCGTTCGACCAAGACTTGTCGAGTTGGACTCTGAAGAGTGTAACCGCCATAACCGATATGTTCAAAGCTCCGCTAAATAGTGGTATGGGTTGTAAGAACTACTCGAAGACCTTGCAGGGCTGGGCAAACAACTCACTCACCAAGACAGGTTTGAACTTCACCGGTCAAGACAATAGAAAATATAATATAGTGGGTAAGATTGCACGCGGTATTCTGACCAAAGCCGTCGCTCAAGGCGGTAAAGGCTGGACTATCTCGGGCGATGCTGAAGATACTTATTGCGGTATCGACTATGTATGGACAGGTGCTGTCTCGACAGATATTACAAACAACGGCAACTGGCAGGGCGGACAAGCACCCACTACAAGCACTACGCTCGACCGTACGGGCAGTGCTGTAGTATTCTTGCCTACAGCTGCAAACGATATGCATATACCGACGCAAGCCTATACACCGCCGGGAAGTGCTCCAAACGCTATACCGTTCTATAGCTTCGGCGACTTCGTCAACCAGTCGAACAAAAAGCTCGTCGTAGAACCAAACGGACACCTCTTCATAGCAGGCGAAGTATTGGGTAGCGACTCGGCAAGCAAAGTCGATAAGATAGTAGTAAAGGCAGACAATACACGCCCGAACGGCTCGCTTATCCTTGCCGGACAGCCATGCGACAAGCCCGTCTACGCTACGGTAGAGATGTATTCGAAAGCCAGTAAGTCGGCAGTGTCTATCTCTTGGACAGACAATATACCCGGCTCTCCCACACACGGACAGCTCATATCGTCGTCGTACAAATGGCAGTATATCGGTATCCCTGTCGATGGCGAGGTAGTGAATGCCTTCTACGGCTCTTACCTACGTAAGTACGACGAAACGCTCAATAGTACAGACCATTTCTATGGCAAGTGGCGTAAACTCGGAGCTGACGAAACGTGGCAGCCGCTCGTACCTTTTGCAGGTTACGAGGTTACAAGCCGTACCCCGAAGGTATACGTCTTCAAAGGACGTCTGCTGCACTG
>ERZ772764.327-NODE-327-length-34638-cov-9.327994_pt1 | contig 34638 bp, 25 predicted proteins | sample MGYA00512163_ERZ772764 | MGnify/ENA primary metagenome ERZ772764 (study PRJEB29015, sample SAMEA2737903) | human oral metagenome | biome: human oral; feature: human-associated habitat; material: dental | place: China | collected 2094 ... | reverse complement strand
AAATTATCTTTCAATGATTGGGATTAAAGTACCAACACGTTTTGTCCTATAACCCAATAAGAAACTTTAAATCATAAGAAACTCCTCAGATAAAGGTTGTATCTTTTGATTAGTAAGCGAAACTTTATCTTTTATCTTAACAGATTCTGCTATATTACGTATTTCATCATGACTAAGTTTGCTTTCTTTTAAATTATAAGCAATCCAATTTGTAAGCATTCTATTCTTATCATCATATGTAAATACAACGATTAAAGACTCACCATCTGGATTATATACATCAATTAAAGCTGAAGGAATACCATCATTCCAAACAATAGCATATTGCGGATTTTTAACACCTAAATTTACACCAATATTAGTCATTAACTCTAACATTTTAGTATACTGAGCAGCCATGCTTTTGTCACCAAGTTGACTACGATTCACATACACACACTGTTCGTACCCAACTGTTTTATATACATGAATTGCATCATTATTTATATCATATCCAATCTCCTGATGTGAACCTTTAGGCATCTTATAAATAAATCCATATAGCTCTTTGCTTTCAGAATATGAATCTGTATCAGGTAAAAGCTGAATAGATGGCACTATATAATTAGCAATCATATTTTCTACATGACGATCAATCAATGCACCTTCAGAACCGCCCCCATTATAAGTAAATGCCATCCGATAGGATTTTGACTTATTCTTAGGATTTTTAAACTGAATACCTGTCGTATATATTTCGTTATTGTCTTTAAATTGCTGATTTTCCTTAAACCATAAAGCAGCCCCTATGGATGGATAAGAGAATTTCTTAATATCACGATGTAAATCACGATTTTTCTTATTTAATTGATTTAAATGCTGTGTTGTATCTGCCATAATAGAAAAATCAATTTTCTGATTATTGATTTCTAAAGTCTGTCCATCCTGTTTCTGAGTATACATACCATGCTGGCTTGAAAATGGCATTACTAATCGCATACTATCCGTATTAGAATGTAGACGAATAATTGTACTATGTGCTTGCACGGCACGTAAAGTATTCTTACTATATTGAACTTGTTTACTAATTTCATAATCTCGATAATGGTAAGATTTTAATTTCTTAGCTACATGTTCTTCCTTATCTGATAACGCCTTTTCTAAACTTTCATTCGTATAATTATAATTCTTATACGCCTCTACAGGAACAGTCCTATCAGCACCTGGTATATTAATGTCTATAGCCTGAACAGACGTAATCATAGCTACGCTAATAGTCATAGTCAATATTATATGCTTTAACACAATGTACCCTCTCTCGAACATAATATAATCATATTATTTAAAGCTAAACTGCGCATCCATAATCATTTCTCGCAGTTGCTCAATGCGAACACCGTTTGGCAATCTATCTCTATAGAACTGCAATTTATAATAGTATCTAGTTCCTTCATAATCAGTAACTAATACCATGTCCGTCCTATTCTTTAATGGCCAGCCATACATAAATTCAGCTAGTAAACTGCGCACACCATCATTATTAACCTCTATTACACTATCCTTAATGGGCAATACCATCTTAATAGTAGGTTCAGGAATCGTTCTCTCTTTAACAAGATTTTTAATCTCATTATCTAAGGACATACTATTACCATCAATAGATCTTGCCTTAACATGCATAAATACCTCATCAGAGGTTCTAAACACCCTACCATCAATATCTTTTGTTTCGCCTTTCGTTTCAATAGCATCCTTTAATACGCGGAATTGATATGGTCCGAAGAATTTTGTTTCTGTAAAAGTATCTAACGATTCATCATGTTGACCATTATGCTCATTCGTAACACGTATCATTGGTGTTGTATCAATTGCTTGTGAAAGCACTGGTGTCGCAAAACATAATCCTAAGCTGAACAAGATAATATAACGTTTTAACATATATTTCTCTCCATAACACACTAATATTAACTGTATTGTAACACAATTCAATAAATTTTATAAAAACAAAAAAGGTTCCTATTGGTCACCTAGGTGACTATTAGGAACCTCTAATCTATTTACTTTTATAATTGACGGCATTATATTGAACTTGAGGCCTCTAAATGGGTCCAGTCTTTGCTAATCTTCTAGAGATTGGCGGTGATCAATATGAGTACATACAAAGTATTATCGTTAATGATTTCCTTTGGCATACTTGTAGCGACCATTATCATGGCTGCAAAGTGATTGACCTCTAGGTAAAAGCTAGCTTTCTAATCGTGGCATGAAAAAAGGCCCGACAAAGAAGTCAGACCGTTTCTTCAATTTCAATTATTAGAAGCGAAGTCTGGCGTCGAAACCATTTATGCCTCACTTTGATATAAATTATATCATATCTAAGCACGGAAAGGAATCAAACAATTTCTTTCCGTGTTTTCATTTATAACCATTTATAGTATATACAAACAACATAAAATTCTTGCGTTTAGTAAAAGTTTACTCCATATCATAATAATACATACATACTGCTACTTTAAAGGAAAATCCTGTTCAATATCCTCTCTATAATCATCTTTATACCGGATTTCATCAATCTCTGCTGGAGTCAACACATGCCCCTGTGCATCAACATATTCACGGAACTCATTAAAATATATTCCTTCTATATCTGAAGGTTCCAATTGTGGTTCATACGATTCAATATTTCCGTATGTACGATTAACTTCGTCTAATATGCGATTCTGTTTCTCTATATCCGCATCACTATCTGTTTGATCATTCGATGATCTAGACTTTGCAATAAGTGCAATGACGATGACGGCAATGACTAAATACAACATAGATTTCTCCTACAACACGGCTACTATATTATTAATTGTAACATATGGGTTATATAAATTAAAAAAATCAAGTAAAAAAGGTTCCTAATAGTCACCTAGGTGACTATTAGGAACCTCTAATCTATTTACTTTTACACTTGACATCGTTATATTGAACTTGAGGCCTCTAAATGGGTCCAGTCTTTGCTAATCAACTCGAGGATTGGCGGTGTTCAGTATGAGTACATACAAAGTGCTATCTTTAATGATTTCCTTTGGCATACTTGTAGCGACCATTATCATGGCTGCAAAATGATTGCCTTCTAGTTTCAAACTAGCTTTCTAACCATGGCATGAAAAAAGGCCCGACAGAGAAGTCAGACCGTTTCTTCAATTTTTTACTTTAGAAGCGAAGTCTGGCGTCCAAACCATTTATGCCTCACTTTGATATAAATTATATCATATTTAATGAGGGAAAGAAATCTCATGTGATTTCTTTCCCTATTAATATCTATTATTTATTTACAATCAAGTTAAATACGTCAATAGCATCAGAGTTTTTACTATGTGGTTGTAATACATTTACATCGATTAACATATTACGTAACTGTGCTTTTGTTATACCTTGATCTAATTTTTCATATTCAATAACATTAATAAATCTAACCTTATCATTTTGTGTGATGAATTGCATTAGACCACTACCATCAAAAAATTCTTGTTCAAGAAAAATTCCAGGAATACCATCATTCCAAACTAAGTTGTAATGATATGATTTGATAGTATTAGAATTCTCTGTACTGTCTTGCCCCAAAGAAAGTATATCATCAACATAACCATACGGATCCTCACTATTACTTGTAGGTCTGCTAACATAATCTACATGCTGTAAAATCGTATCATTATAATTATAGACTTTAATTTGATGTCCTTCTAATATTTCATCACACACTAAGCTATCTTTTAATACCCTATACGAAAATACATTAGTATCATTAGGTATTATCTGCTTAGAGTATGCATTCATATCGGCTAATGGAGTTATAGATGGTAATACATAATTAACTAATAATTGATTTGCTATATCTGAAGATGGATGATTATCCGCCTTAGGTTCAATAACAAAACCTAAACAATATTGAACATCAGGTTCCTTTTCATAGACAAATCTAATCATATTACTCCAATATATATCTTTCGACTGTCTTTCTTTAAAGCTAGCTTGTTCCCAATAGGATTCTCTTAATCTAGGATAAGTAAAATCTGTCCTCTGTACTGAATCTTGCTTTAATACCATAGTGGACTTTTGATTTTTTGAAAGTTCTTGTAATATAAGTTTTCTACTATCAGAACCAGTAAAAGTGTCACTAAGCTTGCCCATATTCTCTCTACTTTTTTCAGATGAATACTCACCTACACTTACCCAAAAAGGTATGTACCGAGTATCCCAAGAGCATATGGTAGAATCATGAGGATTATCTAATTTAATTTTATAATCTAATACCAATGGTGTGGTTACATGTATCCCTCCCTGTTTAGTGTGTAAAATTACATCTGTTTTACCTTCAACAACACCTAGTAACATGGAAGCATAGTTCTCTGTAATCTTTTTTAATTCTTGGTCCGATAAAGAGTTTTCTTTTTTATACTCCACCATATCCGGTTTATTTTTATTAGCTTCATATGATTCACTCACCATCTTAGTCTTATCTAATTTTATATATTCATCTGTAAAGACATAATTTTCATAAGCATTTGAAGCAACACTTGGGTCTGCGCCAGGAATATTTACATCGATAGCTTGAGCAGATAAACCAATAGAACTCAATATAATAGAAGTTAATAATAATCGCTTTAGCATATACCTCTCTCCATATAACACTAGTTTTAATCGTATTGTAACATATTAAGTTGAGTTAATTTATGAAAGTCAAGCAAAAAAGGTTCCTATTGGTCACCTAGGTGACTATTAGGAACCTCTAATCTATTTACTTTTATAATTGACGGCATTATATTGAACTTGAGGCCTCTAAATGGGTCCAGTCTTTGCTAATCTTCTAGAGATTGGCGGTGATCAATATGAGTACATACAAAGTATTATCGTTAATGATTTCCTTTGGCATACTTGTAGCGACCATTATCATGGCTGCAAAGTGATTGACCTCTAGCTAAAAGCTAGCTTTCTAATCGTGGCATGAAAAAAGGCCCGACAGAGAAGTCAGACCGTTTCTTCAAATTCATTATCGAGAAGCGAGAGCTGGCGACCAAACCATTTATGCCTCACTTTGATATAAATTATATCATATCTAAGCACGGAAGGGAATTGAACAATTTCCTTCCGTGTTTTGTTTACAAACCTTCATGGTGCACACGAATAGCATAAAACTCTTGAAATACAGGGGGTTGATCCTCCATAAAATTTCTCATAGAAATGAGTCTACGTTTTCCTACACGTCTATCTAAAACTGAAAAGATACGTACAATTAGATTATCACTAACCAAGCTCTTATCTATGTTTTGATTCTCAAATTCATCAAAAGCCTGATAAAAGCACCGCTGATCAAATACACCTAATTCTAGTGCTGTATTGTCTATGAACGGAAAACCTTCATGCATTCTTCGTTCATAGGTATCATCTTTAGGAAACAGATGGGCCTTCACATATTGATTCCAATAATTGCCTTTTATAATTTCCTTACCATTATATCGTATAGCAGCCCGCCCCTCATGATCAGGCGATTTACTATAAGTGGTAACAAAATATTGAATATGCCCTCGCAAGCTGATAGCAAGATATTCTGTTTCTAACTTATGCCGTATTCCAGACCACGTAGCCATAGGATTCACACCTCAACACACGAAACAAATATACACATTACTTAAAAGGATAATCCTGCTCATAGTCCTCTTGATAATCTAGTTTATGACGAACCACATCAACTTCATTGGGACTTAGTACATTTCATATTACTATTATTGTATCATAGCAACTCTACTTCACCCTTATAGGTATCTCCTAAGTTTGCAATCTTAGCATCTGAAATAATACTATGCAATAATCCCTCGTTCACCATCTTCTCTAACCAATAACGTAATTACATATTGTGTATTAGGCTCATTCGGCAAAGCAAAAGAAATATCATTGGCCACAAAACTTGGTTTCTCCTTTGTTTTCATAGTGCTCCAACGACCATTTATAATATTCTCTCTTTTGAATTTGGGTCATAGCCTGGTAACTCTTGGGCATTACTACATCTACTCAAACACAGGACAGCAATTAAACAGCCCAAAATAAAGATTTTCTAAACATAAGCTCTCCTCAATACGCACTAACTATATCTGGTCTATCATAACAGGCTTATATAGTAATAAAATGATAATAAAAGAGGTTCCTATTGGTCACGGGGGTGACTATTAGGAACCTCTAATCTATTTACTTTTACAACTGACATCGATATATTATTAAAGTGAGGTCCCTAAATGGGTCCAATCTTTGCTAATCAACTCGAGGATTGGCGGTGAGTTAACGCATGAAAAAAGGCCCGACTGTGAAGTTAAACCGTTTCTTCAACATTAAATTCTAGAAGCGAAGTCTGGCGTCCAAACCATTTATGCCTCACTTTGATATAAATTATATCATATCTAAACATGGAAGGGAATTGAACAATTCCCTTCCGTGCTTTCATTTATAATACAAATGTTATATATCTTATTGTAACATAGTGACTTATATCACCGACAAAATATATTGTCAATTGGTATATTTATTTCATCTTCCTACTGGGCTGACGGATACGTAGAATTGACTACATGCACAGTAGCACACATCGTGTGATAGCCGACCGTCTGGGCAAGCTTTTGTTCAGATGGTCTTTTTTTATTGCCATCTCATAACAAATGCTTCTTTATCAATTTTTGATAATCTCACGTATATGAAAGGAGTCTTTTTATGAGAAATCGTTGGCTTATCGCACTAGCAGCTATTGGACTGCACATATCCATCGGTAGCGTGTATGCATGGAGCGTGCTCACTCGCCCTATCATGGTAGATATGGGATTTACCTTATCACAAACAACCTGGACTTTTTCACTAGCCATTCTAATGCTTGGTCTATCTGCAGGTTTTCTTGGATCCTTTGCAGAGAAGATTGGTCCTAAAAAAAGCGGTCTCCTCGCCATGTTATTTTGGGTAGCAGGTCTATTCGGTACAGCCTATGCACTTAGCATCCATAGCCTGACCTTACTATATCTATTCTACGGTATCATTGGCGGTATTGGACTAGGCATCGGCTACATCACACCAGTTTCTACGCTAGTAAAATACTTTCCAAATCGTCCTGGATTTGCTACCGGATTAGCTATAATGGGATTCGGATTTGCCTCCCTTATTGCTGGTCCTCTTATGCAGTACCTTGTGGCTCATGTGGGCTTAGTAAATAATTTCATTATCCTTGGTATCACCTATCTTATAGTTATGAGTGCTTCTTCCCTTTATTTGAAAGCACCTACTCCAAAAGAACCGACACGCTCTAATCAAGATAAATCTACCATGTACGTACATAATCACGGTATGCTAGCTAATGATGCTATGAAAACGTGGCAATTCAGTGCTCTATGGTGGGTCTTCTTTGTTAATATTACCTGCGGTATTGGACTCCTATCGCTGGCATCCCCAATGGCACAAGAAACCATTGGTATGACACCAGCAGCTGCGGCCTCTCTAGTCGGTATCATTGGCATTTTCAATGGTGGTGGTCGCATTGCATGGTCCACTATCTCTGATTTCCTTGGGCGAGCACAAACTTATATATTATTCTTTATCATGGAAATCATTGCCTTCTATTTATTGTCCCAAACCAATAGTGCATTAACATTCCAGATTTTAATACTCCTCATTATCACCTGTTACGGTGGAGGCTTCTCTTGTATGCCAGCATATCTTGCAGACCTTTATGGTATACGCCAACTCTCTACCATTCACGGCCGTATACTAACAGCTTGGGGCTTAGCAGGCATCGCTGGTCCTATGATTGTATCGTACTTTCACGAAGCCGGATATGGCTATTCCATGGCTTTAGTGTGCTTTGCAGGTTTATTTGTATTAAATACAATAATTGCTATAGTCTTAAAAATGTATGGCAAGAAAAACCTTCACACCTGACACCTGCATTTAAACATGAAAAAAGGCCCGACTGTGAAGTCAGACCGTTTCTTCAATATTAAAATTCGAGAAGCGAGAGCTAGCATCCGAACCATTTATGCCTCACTTTGATATCAATTATATCATAAAAAATCTACTTCGCCCTTATATGTATCACCCAAGTTTGAAATCTTCGCATCAGAGGCGATTCCTGCTAGCGCTGGCAAAGTCTTTCGATTCGCATCATATTTATAATGGATTGTATGTATATAAAGATTATGTGCATCTTGCGTGCTAAATCGCCACTCACTAATACCATCTTCATATTCAAATGTTACCAGCACGCCAGGAACACCATCATTCCATATATACGTATGGCTACCACTACGCATATTCTTTCTAGTTTTTAACTGTGCTTCAGAGATTGTGACTATATCAACAAGATTAGCCCAGATTACCCCCTTATGCTCAACAGGATATACTTCTATCATCTGCGAAATACCTGTAGGATCCTTATATATTTTAATATGCTCATTACCGGATGCTTCCTCAACGGCATCATTTAATACCCGATAATTATAGTTATTAAAGCTTTCAAAATGACTATCCTTATTTAACCGATCTAATGAAGTAATATTAGGCACAATGTAATTAGCGATAATGTCCTCGATGCCCCGTTTGCCAATACCTCGCTCGCCATCTTCTCTAACCATCAAGGTAAGTACATATTGCGTATCAGGCTCATTATTTAAGGCAAAAGAAATATCATTCGCTACAAAGGTAGGATCACCTTTAGTTTTCATGGTGCTCCAACGGCCATTAATAACCCTTTCCCCTTTGAAAGTACTACCATCAATACTGGATATATCAAACATATCTTGATTCATATGTGACCATTTCTCCTGCAATGCAGAACGCACATAGCCTTGCTTTAATTCATTATAGGGTTTGCCCAAATATTGAGCACTTTGCTCATACGGATGATTATCCACAAATAAACTAGTATAAATAAAAGGATGGTTAAATGTGTACACCAATGTATTAGTATCTTTCACATCCGGAATAGGGGCAGATTGTGTGCCACCTTTGAAAGCTGGAAACGGCAGTGTATAGGAAAGTCCGCCCTTATCAGTATGCATATGGACTTCGGTTACAGCATTATATTGGGCACGCCACATAGAATAGTTTAAATTTCTACGCTGCTCAGCATTCATCTCATCAACACGATATAGCAATCTAGTTGCATCACTAATATCCGCAGCACTAGTAGCATTATAGATTCGTTCATTAAGAATACTATCCATCAAATCATTCTTATAAAAATCAGCACTAGAATGCTTAACTTTTGCATTATACCCAGGCAACTCATTAGCATTGCTGCAACCACTCAAACACAGTATAGCAATCAGACCACCGAATAACAAAGATTTTCTAAACATAAGATTTCCTCAATACACACTAACTATATTTTGTATATTGTAATGTACTTATGTAGTAATAAAATGATAACAAAAGAGGTTCCTATTGGTCACGGGGGTGACTATTAGGAACCTCTAATCTATTTACTTTTACAACTGACATCGATATATTATTAAAGTGAGGTCCCTAAATGGGTCCAATCTTTGCTAATCAACTCGAGGATTGGCGGTGAGTTAACGCATGAAAAAAGGCCCGACTGTGAAGTTAAACCGTTTCTTCAACATTAAATTCTAGAAGCGAAGTCTGGCGTCCAAACCATTTATGCCTCACTTTGATATAAATTATATCATATCTAAACACGGAAGGGAATTAGACAATTCTCTTCCGTGTTTTCATTTATAAACCTTCATAGTGCATACGAATAGCATAAAACTCTTGAAATACAGAAGGTTGATTCTCCATAAGTTCTCTCATAGAAAGGAGTCTACGTTTTCCTACACGTCTATCTAAAATGGTAAAAATACGTACAATTAGATTGTCACTAGGTAGGCTTTTATCAATACTTTGGTTATCAAATTCATCAAAAGCCTGATAAAAACACCGCTGATCAAATACGCCTAATTCTAATGCTGTATTGTCTATAAACGGAAATCCTTCATGCATTCTCTGTTCATATGTATCATCTTTAGGAAATAGATGCGCTTTCACATATTGATTCCAATAATTACCCTTTATAATTTCCTTCCCATTATATCTAATAGCCGCCCGGCCCTCATGATCAGGTGATTTACTATACGAGGTAGCAAAATATTGAATATGGCCTCGCAAACTAGGTGCTAAATATTCTGTTTCTAACTTATGTCGTATTCCGGACCATGTAGACATACTATTTACTCCTAATCACCCAAACATATAAATACATAATTACTTATTAAACGTAACATATATAGTTAATCTAATTCAACTTCTTCATATCTACAATTAATCAATTGGCCATCTTCATTAAAATCCTCTATATAAAGTTCATTTTTATTGTGTGTTCTAAACATTAAACTATAGCCTTCACCCACTGTTTCTCTCCATATATACATTTCTTGACCAAAGACATTTTCTGCTATATGAAAACCACGTGGTAAACTTAATAGATCATCTAACTCCAATGCATTATCTATTCTATTTTCTAATTCGTCTTGTTTCATATTTGACCCTTTCAAACATGTAATCAGATTTATATCTTTATATCATCATTTTTCTACATTCTTAGAATATCATTTGAAAATACTTTCATATAAACATGCGCCCATCTCTATAATCAGTATACCTTTTTATATGTGTATTAAATAACCCATAATATCTTGCTACGATCATAAACGACACTAAACAAATATCTAAACCAATATCCAAATGCATCTTAAATGGTTTAACTGATGAATATTCTATTTCTAACTTATATCGTATACGAGACTACGTAACCATTTAATTACCTCTAGCGATTCTATCCATACAACTATGTCATAATATAATTATCTATAAGAAAAAAAATACTTTAATCCTCATATACAACTAAGCATTTAATAACAAAGCTTTCCCAATTAAAAGTACCAATAACCTTCCTTAACTTACTATCAATAGATCTAATTAAATTTATAAACGGTTGTCCATTATTTTTATCCCAAGAATCTAATACTGAATCAATTCCAATATGAATTAACGTATTTTCATAATAATTTCCATGATGAGGACGAGAAACACAGTTAGAATATGCATGATTTAATTCTGCTAACTCAACAAAAGCAGATTTATCAATCAAAGAGTTCAGTTGATTATATATTTCTTTACGTAAAAACTCTGCGTCTTGCTTAGAATCTTTATTATAAAAACGTAATGACAAATATGCACCTTTAGCATCATGATCGACCCGCCAAAACAACCAAGGCTTAAAACTTCTTGGAAGATCAGAGTTAATAGTTTTTGCTTCTATGCGAGTCCAAAAACAACGATTAGTCCAAGGGCTCCCACCTTGATTTGTACCTGTATTATATTGATTCGGATAAACACTCATATCTTTCCATAGCCAAGAACCATCTATATTTTCGTTATCAAATAAAACCTGTAAAAAACCATGCTGCGTAATACGTTCCCACTTAATATAATGACCTTCTTCATCATCATATTTTCCATTAATCTTAGATACAGCTTGATACCAATTTAGTTGTTTTTTTAAGTGCTCACAATAGCCTTTTAGAATATCGCTTTCACAGTCGTCATAAATTTTTAAGATATCCCAAAACATAGGACCAGTTAAATAATTATCCACCGAATTGCTATGGGCTACTTGCCAATCATACTCAAAATAATATCCTGTCTTAAAATAGACGGTATGAATATTATAATTTGCAATATTAGCGTACTCTATATTAAGATTCGCTAATTTAAAAGCATTTTTCAATTTATTATAAGCATTCCAAGGTTTCTCATTTTTAAATACACCATCAAGAGACTCTCTATAAGATTTAATTTGCTCCCCATGCTCACTAGTACTTGTTTTATCTTCTATGATAATAGCTAAATTATATTGAGGAATTATAGCTAATACATCAATATTTAACACTTGTTGAACTAAAATAATTTTATCTATTGAATTGATATCGACATCTAGTAATTGATTTCTTTCTGACAAGTTAGCTATTAGCTTAGCTAACAAATCTAAACCAAGTTGACGATATCTATGTGTAGTTATATTATCTGGTTCATTAATCCAATTAAGACACCAACAAATAAAAGCATCTTGGGATAGCTCGCCTGTAGCAAAAGAAAATATATTATTCATAGGAACCTCTAACATTAATAGCCAAAGATCATTTAATACGCTTGGCATACTGTTACTAGAAATAACTAAAATGGATTTTTAACAGCTAACAAACTATTAACATAATTAGTCAAAATAGGATTATCAACATTCTGTACAATTTGCTCTACAGACGATTTAACACTAGGAATAATATATTCATCAGCAAAATCATAGCCACTCAAATCATCGAATTCAAAATATTGCTCTAATGCAGTATCTAACATAGTATTGTCAACTAATAATTGTTGATGTAAAGATAAAATAGCTTCAATTGAAAGGTCTAATGTTTTTAGTGCATTGTCTACTTCATTGTAGGAAAGACCTTCGTCTACTTCATTTTCAATATTATCCTCATCATCGTCAGATTCACCAGGATTAATAGCCTCCTCTACAGTTGTTATCATATTTGCTAGACATTCAACAACCCTATTTGTATCTCCTAGAGCCTGATTAATTTTTAATGCTTCATACAGGAATTTAAGTCGCAATACAAACAGACTTAATTCTGGAATCTCATAAATAGATTCTTCTCCAAAAATATCTACGAGTTCTGATAAATCAACCTCTTCAAGTGCATCAATATAATTTGCAATACACTCACATATATCATCTATTTTGGTTTCTGCATATTCATTGTTTTTCATTAAATTATAAGCAGGTACATATAATTTTAATCCTTCGATAATGTCAGAATCTTCTATTTCCTCAGCAGATTCATAATCTGATAAAAGTGACTCTGCCTGATTAATTAGTTTTTCAGCAGTAATAAATCTAGAAAATTGATCCTCTCCATTATATGAAAATAGTTCAAGATTACTCTTATCTAAACACTTTTCATATTCTTTATTTTCTAAATCATCTATCTTAAGAAGTAGTTCATCAGATAACAACTTAGTTGCATGTCTTGAAAGATTTCTAGCCTTATGATACTCACTATATTCTAAACAAATATCTACTGCTAATTTAATATATTTATTACAATCTACAAGTTGCTTAAAATCATTAATTTCTAATAATATATCATCAACTAATTTTACTACAAGCAGATTATTCCCTAAGGCCTTAATTGCTTCTTCTAATGAGTGGACAACTAAGTCTGCTAACCCATGACTAGGTTTTATCAAATAATAGTCACGCCAAGCAGCTATATTATTTTCATACCGACTTATATTAGATAATACTTCAGTTGAATTCATAGACTCTATAAATAAATATTCTATATGTTTACTGTCAATATACTCCGGCCAGCTAGTTAAAAAGTATCGTAATATGGAGTCTCTTGCTTCAATATATAGTCCACTTTTAATCTGATTATAAAACCAGTTATAAATAGCCTGCAAATTAATATTATTCTTATTAACTTCTAAAATATTAATTGCTTGTGACTGTAACTCTAGAACGCGACCTTTATAAACCGATTGAATATATTCATCATCCGTATAATTTTTTATAGCAATATCCGGCTTTAATCTTAAGAAACTATAAAGCCATGATAAAAGTGCCAATGCCTCCTCTACAGTAGTAGACATTGAGTCCTCATCTAATGATTTAATTTCTTTTAACAAGATTGGTAAAAATAAGTTGCATACATTTAGGCCCCATTGATAATCTTTTTTTACCTCATAGTTGTATTGAGCATTCCAATGAGATCCTAATAATTTTATCTGTTTAGAAATATCTTTTGGGATATTATATAAACTTAATATACTTAACTGATTGCTTAAATAGTCTCCCCAATTTATATCAGAATATATCTTTTCTATTTGTACTATTAATTCTTTGGCACTCTCAAGATCATTATGACGCAAATAAAATTCAAGCTCCGCAAACTGTGCATCAATAATACATTCAGACTTCAGTTTAATAGCAACTGAAGTCACTTTAGAAATATATTTAGCCTGTAAGGAGGAGTCAATACTAATTAATAATAGATTCTCAATTATATCGTCATATTGTGAGGACTCCCAAGAATTCCCATACTCCTCTAAATAGTCTAAAAGCTTTCCTATTATCTGACCTGCTTTTGTAAAATTCCCACTATCAATGTTAATTTCTGCAACAGCTAACATTAACTCTGCATCATCTATCTCTGACTCAGTAAAAGTAGTCAACATAAGAGCTGTATTTAAATATTGACAAGCCTTAGAATATTGACCAAAACATCCATAAAATTGAGCATAAATTTTTAATGCACGTATTTTGAGATGTTGAATTAATTCATTATCGTTATGTTTAACTAAAATTAATTCATCAATCACCTTATCAAATAGAGTATCATATAAAGAAATCTGAGACTCAATCGTCTTATATAATCCATCTAACTCTAAAGGTGACGGTGTTTGTTCTTTAGTTTCATTATATCGTTCTACGAGTCGTTCAATGCCAAATAAACCATGTTCTATCGCTTTTAGTGAGTTTTTACCTTTCATATAATGATAAGAAGCCATTTTATGATAAAAATTTCTAACTTTATTAATCTTACTATACTTAACAGAGATAACTGGTTTAGCAACTAGATCAGATAAGTCTAAGCTATCAACAGTCTCTTCCATATAGTCAATAGCTTTTATTTTAGAGGAATAATACTCACCTAGAGAATTCTCATAATAAGTGATTTGATGAACAGACATATCATTTCGCAGAGCTTCAATTAGAGCTTTAGATTTAATTTGGTAGCGATTTTGAACTTCTAATCCATTATCTACTTCTCCTTGTTCAACAATAAAGCCCATTTTAATTAATCTATTAATTGGCCAATATAAATCTGATTCAATAATTTTACAAACATGAGCTAAGCTTTCAATAGTAAAATATTCCTTAAAAATAGAGGCTACATATAGAATCTTTAATTCTGTATCCGTTAGATTACGTAATGCTTCAAGAGCAACTACAGACTTACTTCTAAAAGCCCCTTGCTTTTCAAGACGTAGCATTCTACCTTTTAATACAGGGCTATCAGATATATAACTAACTTCATTAAAATCGACCCATCCAGTGGATGTGCTTTCAACCGCACTATTCTCACGTAATACATCTATAAGATTGGACAGTAACAACGGGTTACCATTACTGGACTCACATAACCAACGCTTTAATCCGTCAGAAAGGTTTTCATCATTATCAAAATTGTAGGTAATAAGAGCTTGAACTGATATAGCATCTAGTTCTTGAACCTCATGTTGAATCATCAACTTTTGAGTTCGGCCAAAATTGTAACGATCCATAAAGCTAAACATTTCATTAATACCATTATGAAGCGAATCAGCCTTAGCTTCTGAACCTCGTAATGAGCCAATTAATAACAAATTAAATTTTTTATCATTTAATCCTTGTCGAGACTCCAACATAATTTGAAAGATATGTTTAAACACATTGATAGTTCCTCGATCAGCCCAATGAAGATCATCAAAAACTACAACTAACGGTTTCTCCATACTAAGGCCCAATATGATATCTGAATAGAGCTTAACTTTATCATTTTTATAGGTCTCGGCTAAAACTTCTGGGTTTGTATCCCCTGCATAAGCAGAGATAGCTAGATCAATAATCGCACTTGGTAATTCCAACCCAGGAATAAATCCCAGAATTTTACCACCGACATCAAAAACTTTTTCCATATTAAAAGAGCCAAAGAACTTTTTCACTTTAGATTGTTCTTGCCATTTAATTGATTCTATATTATTCAAAAGATCCGAACAAGGCTTATACAAATCATCTGCATCAGTCAAAGCAGAACATTGTACATACAGGGTTTGTACTTCTGGATGTAGGGTAGCAAACTTATTTATTATTGCACTTTTACCAATTCCAGCATCCCCATGTAATAAATCAATACAACCTTTCCCTTTTAAGGCAATCTCAAGACGGTTTGATAAACAATCTAATATACTCTCTCTACCAAATAATTCCCCTGTATAACTAACACCCATAATAAATCCCCTTTCAGGAAAACTGCGTATAATGATATTTATATTATACTCTCCAATCACTGTAAGTGAAAATAAAATGAAATCAAATTTACATAAAATAAAATAGAGATAATTACTATGGTTAATCCATATGTAATCATCTCTATTTATTATTGACTATTTATTTTCTAGTGCATCAATAAGCTATTCTGATATAATCAATCGTCATATACTATCTATTTATGGAATAAATAAATTCCATATTTTAATACTCTTGAGTTTAATCACTTTTCGTATATGCTTAGTCTACGCCTAAGGCCTTAAATACAGCATCTTCAGCACTACTATAGAAAATGATATTAAAACTTCCAATTAAATCTGATGGAACTGTTGCTAGGTCTGGTGCAGAAGTCATTGGTAGCAAAACTTTCTTTGCTCCACTATCTAGACATACTTGTAATGAGTTTGCTAACTCATCTACTTTTATCATTGTTCCCCCAATACTTATTTCACCAAGTATAGCAAGGCTACTTATAGTGGGCTTGCCTAATGCAATAGAACATAATGCAATAAGAGTTGGCAATGCGAGTTTTTCAGTCATTCCAATACCTTGTAGATCTTGATAGTTTACAATATAGTTTTTAAGTGTAGTACTAATAGCACCACTAATACGCATACTATTAGCTTTTAAATAATTAAAAGCTGTATTTGTAGCTTCTTTACATTTAGACTCATTCCCTAATCCTGTCCGTTCAAACCTACCATTCCCCGGTAACATTTGAGATTCAAGCCGAAATGCACCAATCATTCCAGACTTTCCTTGTGAGATTGCATAGACTTGACCAGGATTACAAATTCCTTCTGGAATGAGCTTACTACCACCTTGTTCTGGCACAGATACATACTTCTCTTCAAAAGTTTCGTTGTCTATATAAGAGAAATTCACATCATAAAATTCCATACCGCCTAGTTTCTTTAGTTGTTCTTTTACACGTCGACGCATTTCAAGTGATATTTTCAATACTTCTTCTAATTGTTCTTTAGTAAATACTCCATTTGGATACAAAAGTTTTAAAAATCCACCAATCATTTTTCTAACAGCAATTGTATCTCTCTGATTTAAATTTTTTCCTAATCGGAAATATTTATCAAGAGCATCACCGTATTGCTCCTTTCTAAGCTCTCTAATAAATTCTGCGAGATAATCCGTAATGAATCCATAACTATTTGTAAAATGATGTGGCCTAAATTTGGGTATTTCCCAGCCTGGTATATAACAATGCATGCGATCTAAAAAAGCAGTATCAGTCCCCATTTCGTTGGGAAATGGATCAAATAGACTTGATGTCTTTAATAATACATCTACACTTTGATTAATATTACCAACAAATACCATAGAGGCCGATGCAGCTTTTTCCTCTTTCCCACGAGCAAATGAACCTGAAGCCATATAGTCTTTCATGATTTGGATTCCATCTTTATCTTTAAAGTTAATTCCAGCCACTTCATCAAAAGCAACACAATCCCATAGCCCTACAAGACCTACTGTTTTTCTACTCATGTTATAAAAAAGATTAGCTACTGTAGTTTGCCCCCCTGATACAAGAATACTATTTGGAGAAATTTCTTTGTATAAGTGAGATTTACCTGTACTTCTTGGACCAAGCTCACAAAGATTAAAATTATTTTCAACAAGTGGTAGCATACGCGCAATAAGTAACCATTTTTCTCGCTCAGTTAATTCATCTGCTTCCATACCAATAGATCGAAGTAATATCTTCATCCATTCCTCTTTTGTGAATGCTTTTCTTCCTTCTTTCAACTCCCCTATATCAATATGTGGCATCTGAATCGGTGTAAGCTTTCTAATAAAAATAGGCGATATATTTTTTTCTTCTTCGTTATACATGTACTCAAGCTGTACAATACACCAAATACCACCACAAAGTAGTCGATCAAACTTGCTAGGATAGATTTCTGAAATAGGAACATCTTTAATTCCAAGATTTGAAAATTCAGCTTCGTATGTATCTTTTTTTATATTAAGGTGAACTGTTAATCTATCAATTACAGTATAAGAACCTCTTTGGCGAAGCAGTGATTTTATTTTCTCAGCCTCATCAGGGCGTACATAGTTATCAGCCAGTATTCGTTTAACATTATTGACCCCTTCTTCAATAATAGATTCATCTTCTGAGCTACAATATTGTCCTAATAAAAACTCAAGAACATATACCGGTACATTTGCGCCTTCTTTTATCGATTTAGTTAAATCTTTGCGGACTATTTTCCCATCGAAGTTAACTCGTAGTTTACGATTAATTTCATCATTATTACTTGTTAACCCTTTATAATCATCCACTAGTTACCTCCCATTTATTCAAAAAAGCCGAAATCATCAGAAAATGCTATATCCATAACAATCTCATGCCGTAAAATCTCAAGATTATTTTTATCGTCATATGCAACTAAGTAATATTTTTTAGACTTATTATATTGCTTATTCTTAAAACTAAACCGGAGTCTAAACATTCGTTTTGCAGTATCTTTATCTTTTTTGTCAGCGATAATTATATTCTCATTAGAAATCTGTTCATTATCATCTGAAATAAAATAAACTCTATATTTAGCTTCTTTTACTAAATCACTAATTGGTTCTTTTTGAACAAAGTCAAGTGTAGTAATAAGATTAGTAATTTTATTTGTAAGACTCACTAAGGCTAATTCTGCTATTGTTGTTTCTTTCTTACCTCGTTCTACTTTGACTTCTAATAAGGGGACTATCATCTCTTGAGGTGAGCAGCCTCCATGTACAAAGTTCTGTCCCGCACCAGCAACTTTAAATATATCTGAACCAAGGGGATATTCAATATATCTATCATCCGTATTTCCAAGAACTCTTCCAATTGTAGTAGAACATACACCTTCTGCTTTCCATTCCTGGTCAGAGAAAGCATATCTTTGTCCTAACTTATAAGATTTTGATGCTCCACTAATTTTGTCATAAGCCTCTAATTTATCTCTCTTATAAATAAACCCATGATCTGCAGTAACATAAAAGTGATGTGTGTTTGCAAGTGACGAAATCCTACGTATTAAATCATGAATTTCTTTAATTGCTTCTTCACAAGCAATAAATACTTCATTCTCAGTTTTAGCCGCATCACCTCTAGCATCTATTTGATTATGATACACATAAACTACGTCTTGCCCCGTGAATATTTCACGAAGCTCTTTCTGTTTCATATTTTTTATTAAATCAAACTGAATACATTTACTGTTAGATTTATACTTCTGTAATTGAGCTTCCCTTTGTTGAGTAGAAGCACAAACTCGACCATCAACAAGAACATCAAATTTATCATCATATTCAATAGCTTCATGCGGTAATAAAGAAGCCATGCCTAGCGGCGTATATGAAGGTATTACACCTTGAAGCGCAGAAATTGTAGATTTACACTTTTCATCACTTTCTAACTTTTCAAGTAAAGTCTGAGCAACCTCATATCTAAATGCATCTGATATTATTACTACAGTTCGTTCTTTTAAGAATTGGATATTTTGAGAGTAAAAATTTTTTTGTAAATTAAGTCCAGTTTCTCCATTAGCCGCTAAGAATTCTCTATTCCAGTTAACTGTAATTTGATTTAGATAATCATTTGTATAAATATTCTCTATTAATTCACGAAGTTTCTCATAACGACTAATATCTTCTAATTGATCAAAATAAAAATAGAAATATCTATACCTGCGATCTATTTTATATGTATTTAAAAGATATTCTTTAACTAAATTCTGAATACCACTAATAAATTCATACTTACCAGAAGAAATAATATAATACGCATTTTCGATAATAAAATAATTAATTCTGTAATCTTTACCAAAATGTTTTTTTCTTCTTGCTAAACAAACTTCAGGTATATTTTTTCTTGAAAGTTTCGCATTTATATCCTCATTTTCAAGCCGCTCAATCATCCAATCAATTAGGATTTCATCAACTCCTGCGAAAATATTACACTCAATCAATGCTTCAGTATCTATTTTACTTAGAACTTCTTTTCCATCTAATGTATTCCAAATTTCTTTAGAAATTTCATCAAAACGTTCTGCATACAGCAAACTATTCATAAGATTATCCATAAAAACAATAATATTGCTGAATTTATTCAAGATAAACGCATTCCAAGAAGATGGTAGCTCCGCATAAATTGTTTTAGAAGCATATGTTATAAACATAGATATAATTAATTTTTTTAGAGAAGGTTCAGATTCACTATATCCAAAAGACATATTTACCTGATGCCAAAAGGATTCAAGTAAATCATATTTTTCAAATTCTATAATATATTTATTATCTTCAAGTCCATCATCAGTTAAAATACAACGAAGAACTTCTTCAAAGGAGGCTGTCTTACTTTTACATAATACACTCATCAAAGCCACTTCAATTGTATTTTTATTATATCCTTCAATTTCCAAATCATAGAACTTTTGTGTTCGTTCCTTATTTGCAAAGAACTTTATATATTTCTGAATAACAGGTTTGTACCGCTCATCAATTCCCAAATCAAGAGTAAGTAGAGATACTCTATCCGCAAAGAATATCTTGGAATAGCGAATTATGTCTTCTAAATGATTATCTCTAATACTTGGTTTTGTAAAAGGTGCGTATATTAAATAGTTTGTTGTCGTATCTTCACATTCTAAAAAATATTTTATATAAAATTGATTATCAGTTTTTAGATGCAATACTTTTGCTTTATCTAGCTTAAGTGAATCTATATCATCACTAAATTCAGCATTGGAGTCATACCAAAATACAAGTTTACGACCATCGCCTTTAAACTCACTATTTAATTTATCTACTATTTGATTTAAATTCATTTCTGACATATATTTTTACCATTCTAAAAAGGAAGCAGTTATTTTTATAACTAACAACAAGTATTATTAAATCTTTGCTAATATCTGTAACTTCTCTCCATCAATCGTAGTCTGCACTTTTTCGTAGTTAATTTTAACCCCATCATCTAGATCAATATTAATACGAGAATGTGCTAAGTGAGCAACTAAAGCATCGTAATCCTTAGTCTCCTTTAACTGCTTTTGTAATTTCTCTTTACGTTTTATTGCTTTATTAATGGTCCTATTATCATGGCTATTATCAATTATCTCTTGCATACGTTCAATTTCTTTGTCATAGACCTTCTGCATCTGATGTAAATAATCAACACGCATGTTTCCTATCGTATCAGCATTCCAACGATGCATATAACATAAAGCCTTAAATCCGTTTTGTTTACCACTCTCAAACAACCAATAAATAGGGCGCTTCTGATATATCTTAATGTGATCCTTTATAAAATCATTTAAAAAATAATTACGAATTACCTCTCTACTTGTATTACCTCTATTTTCAAGTGCATTTGCAATATATCTAAGATTCAACTCAAGTGAATCTTTTCCGAATACAATTTCTATAAATTCACAGAATCTACCTACTATATCATCATCAAAATATTCTTCGTCTGTAATAGATATGCAGTTATCCTTATCAGGAATATAAGTATTATATTTAGTGTTATCCCATTCACCACCAGCATATACTAATCCATCTATATCAAGTGAGTATCTACCAAACATACAGCCGACTGCGTAAGAAAGAAGTGATTTAACCTCTCTTTCAACATCAGCTTTTCTTACTGATATATCCTTGTCCTCAACACTATCAGAAAGTTCATTGTTTAATTCATAAGTATCAATAAAAATACGATTTAATTCTATCTCATTACATTTTAATTTGTTAAATCGTTCATTACTCTCCCTATTCCATAATTGATAACATAGCTCAAGTGGACATTTCAGTTCTGAATCTACTCTATTATGATCTGACTTAACAGCTACAACATCCTCTGAATCCATTAAGATTTTAAAATACTTAACAAAAGGATGTTTATCAAAATCCCATGAAGTTTCAAATGAGTCCCAATCAACCTTCGTCAAATTTATATTTTGTTGTGCTAAATAAATAATATTTGATCTTTGATCTTTGTTCATTATAAAAGGTGTAGCTGCGACTTGTCCCATTTCATAATTAATTGTAGGATATAACTCTTCTAGTAATGGATATTTAATATTACTATTCATAAGAGCAAGAATATATAATTGTGTTTCTCTATCTGCAAAAATACTTGGGCCAGCAACATCAAATAAAAACCCAGCTGGAAAATAGCGTAATGCAAAACGACCCGCGGTAACTTTAGACCAAGAAAGACTTTCTAGAAAATAAAACTCTTGACTTACTATTCGACCACCACTAGCACCCTCAGCTGCTTTTTTTATTTCTTTTCCATCCTCTTTCCAGTTAACCACAAGAGAAATATTTCCGTACCATTTCCTATATACTCCACCCTTATTATATGGGAACCAACGTTTGTTACTTATCTTTGCAGCCTTAGCATTATTTAGAGAAAAGCCTATACCATTATAAGGACATTCATACCAATATCTTAAAAATCTATTATTATCCGTTGTTGACATTCCATTTTTAATCTCACAAAATAACTTTAATTTTTTGTGAACATCAAAAATAGAAAATATCTTTTCATTAACCCAATAAACTATAGGATTTCCTGTGATTTTAGAAAACTTCAACTGGTCGATTTCAAAACGATTCTCTTTTCTTAAAAACATATCCTCTTTACTTTGCTGAGTATTGGGTTTCGTCAATCGACAATATGTGCCTTTATAACCTTGTACTGATGAATTTCTAAATACAAACGATGTTGTTTGCACTACTTCACCACTAATCTCCTCAAATGCATTTGCACCGAGATGTATCATATTAATGGCATCAATATCACTAAGTAATAATTTAGTTCTTAACTTGACAAAACTAGAAAGAAACATCCAAGAATGCATCGTAATCATAGATAAAAAGCTATCTTTCTTAAGCATAGTTTTACCATGTTCTATAAACACAGAAAACAAATCTGATTTACTATCAGGGTAGTTCTTTTTAACATAATTGTTTAATCTAGTCCCCACATTAGATACTGACATATACGGTGGATTTGTTACAACAATATCATATTTTTGCACCAGCATTTTAGTAATATCTATAATTGGAGCAACTGTATTAATTGCAATTTGACTAAAAATATTAGTTACTCCTAAACTCATATCAATAATCTTCTTATTAAGTTGTTCTATTTCTTTAATGGAAACAGGAGGTTTTAACAAGCTTCCATACTCTTTTCCCTCATAAAAGGTATCACATACACGTCTTGCAATATCCGCACAGTCATCAAATTCATCTATTATTTCAGACTGAACTTGTGCTAATTCTGGAATATCATAAATATGAGGTGTTATACCTCTTGTAAAAAATTTACGATCATACTGACGACCTTTCATCATTACAGCAAAATACGCGAGTTGAGCCGCACGTTCATCAATATCTAATCCATAAATATTATTTTCAACAATTAAACTCGCCGCATCTCTAGGTATATATCCATAGCTCTCATAAATTTGCATTAATACATCAAATGCATAAATAAGAATATGTCCACTTCCCATACACGGGTCAATTAATTTTATATCCTCTGGCTTAATTGTCTTGTAATCTTGCTTAATAGTACTTAGTTTTTTCATAACCTCTGAGGTTTGAGTTGCCTCATCAATATAGTATTTCCAATTACTTTTTATTGTGCTATTATTATGCCCTTCGTACCATAAACGACCTAATGAATTTTCAACCATATAGCGAACAATCCATTGAGGTGTAAACAACTGTGTGGCTGCCGGTATCTGCTCTTTTTTTATCTTCTTATTTTTTGGTCTAGCAAATACTGCAGCCTTAGGTGCAATATTGTAATATTGGTATAACCATCCAATTATTTCAATTTGACCTTCTTTTGTTATATTAAAATTAGACTCCTCAATATCATGAGTTAAACGATAAATTATCCCATCATTATCCGTATAAGAAATAGATAACAACAATTCACTATAATCATCAGTTTTTTCAAATAAACGTGGGAGAATTTCATGTAATTTATTACATTGTTTTATAAATAACATTCGAAATAATTCATCTGATTTATTATTCTCTCTAAATTCAAAAACTTTTTCTTGTTCAGAAAAAGATAAATCAAGATCCGCTTCAAATGGATTAGTTACAAGGTCTGGCTCATTTTTTAATTTATTTTCAGATGAAAGTACACGTATACCTGCGGGCAAATAATTATTAACTTCCATAAAACGAATCGCTATCAGACGATTAAACCACGTATAGGCAACCTCTTCTATAATAAAATCATATGCCTCTTTATAGTCTTTCGTAGCTCTTTCCTTCGCTCTAATAGCCGTAACTAGCGCCTGTCTTTGTTTAACTTCGTTTCCAGAAACCTCTTTATATTCTCTTGTACCTATATCATAAAACTCTAAATCACTGGTTGATTGTGGTAACTTTTCTGAAATACCATTTTCATTAATTCCAAGTTCTCTAGCCTTAAAAGTAATATCTGCAATAAGTTTATCTCTCGCCCATTCGGCAAAATTCCTTATCTTTATTTTATTCATATGGTCTCCCTCCAAAGCAAAAATTGGATTCAATGAAAAGCTTTTTCTTATGTCCCCACATTGTCCCTCTAATACATTATTACTATGACTGATAAAATAACTTTATTATGTAACAATAAAAAAATGCTTTCTTATTCAATATATCCAATCATTAATATTAACCTCATAAAATACTTTACTTTATTTATAATCGTATCCATTGATAAGTTCAGGATTAATTACATAGTAACTATATAAAATTTATTAAAATTCAATACTAATAATAGTATTCTCTTCGATTGAATCCATTAACTTTCGCTCTAACTCTTTCATATATTTGTTTACATCAGATTCTGTTTCAATCTCCCAAGAAGAATGGTTATTAATAGCTTTAAAACTAATACATTTTCTTCTCTTAGCTGGAAGTAAAGATATATCATTTCCATTTACTTTACTTTCACCAGCTAATGCCCCCCCATTTATAGTTTTCTGAAGTTTAATTATATTTTCTTCTTCAAAAATAATTTCATCCAAAAAGCGTAGTTTTAATGTATTTACTTCAAGTATAATGCTTTGAAGAGTCGCAATATCATTACAAGTTTTAGCTTTATTTCTAATTTCTTCAAAGGTTTTAATAAATTTATCTTTTAGACTATCATGGCAAAGCTTACCATCCAATTCATTAAATACACGTTTCATGGCATCTTGTATTGCCTCATCGACTGGTTTCTGCTTTTCTTGAAGTAATGAATCATAAAGATTATTAAATTTATCTAGTAGATCCGGTAGCCTAAAAATCTGCCCATAAGGATTAGGCATCTTTATAATTTCATTTATTTCAGAAACTACTTTTTCAATTTCGTTATTAACAACAAAATTCTTACTATTCTCATAAATCCCCATTAATTTAAGCGCTTTATCAAAGATACCTTTTTGATTACTTTCAAAAAAGTTCATTACTAATTCATAATCTTCAGCAAAATCAAGATAATCATCTTTCTCTTTGTCAATACTGTCAAAGAACTCTTTTGAATACTTTATTTGAAGCACATTCAGCATCAAAGACTTGCCCTTACTTATAATTTGTTTATTAGGATAGTTAGGCTGTGACTCATAAAATCTGTACAACGTGTCAAGTTTTGCTTTTAATTTATCCGCCTCTTCTAAAAACATTTTCATCATAGCGTCGTCATCTTCGCTTGAAGGAGTAAAGCCAAATAACTCTTTCATTACCTCTTTGACAGATTTCTTTTGCTTTTCATTAGCCTTAATTTTTATCTCAGCCATCAATTTTTCATTGAATTCTTTACGAGTTATATAGCGAATAATATCGTCTTCAGATTTAGAAATTAAAGTAATAGCTTCATTATTTACAAATAGGGAAATATCTCCATCTTTAAATAGTTTGGCAACGATCCATTGAACATCAGTTTCTACAAATCCATAAGGTGCTTTTAAATACCGATCAAGTAAAGTTTTCATAGAAGTTTTAAGATGTTTTTTAGTGTTAGTAGATATATATTCTTTGACTTCATCTAATGCAAGCATATTTGGAATTTTACTATCTTCAAGTAAAGTTAGCTGCTTACTTTTAGATTTAAATAAAATACGAATATCACTTTCATTCATAGCAACATCAATGTAGTCAAGCTTGTGATATACATTAGTTACTAATTTACCCACAGCCTCGTTAATTCTAGTAGTAATATCTTTCGAAGTCGTTTTAACTTCATCAAAATTTACATAAATCCTAGATTCTTTAAGACTTTCTGATAAGTAATTCTTAGCAGATTCAGATCTATCTCGCATTTCAATTTTTTTAGCTTCTTTTATTACTTCAAACTTAGTTAAAGAATTAGTTGTATCATAACGAATGAATTTTTCAATTTGTAAGGCGGAGCGAATTTCATCAAGAAAACTTCTATCACTTGGTAATACCACTAATACAATATTACTTTGCCCAGAAAGGAGTCTTAATGTTGCATCATCTACTAATTCATCACTATTAGGTGTAAGAATTTTTAGGGTGATATCATGACTTTGATTAGCTTTATAAGGCTTATCATCTACGAACTGATTAAAAGCAAAAGTGTATCTACCTTTAAAGGCAGGATAACGATATTTCTTTTCATCATATAATCCATCAAAGATAAGTTCTGATACTTTATTAATTATTTCACTAGACTCAACATTTTGAGATTCTATCGCTCTATTTATTTCTTGTTCTTCATCAGTAAGAAATACATAGATATCACCATTTTTCTGTACAAGAGTTTGACGAACCAATCTTGTTAACGCATCCTCAACTTTTGATGCTAAAGCTATACGGTCATCATTAATATTAGAAACCATTAAACTTGTAATATTTTCAACATTTGCTTTGATTTCTTTAACATATTTAATCATAAATAATGCTTTTAATACATTAACAATAAAGCATTCTTTTTCATGATTAGGATTTAAATATTCATTATCTAAAGCTCTTGAAATCACGCCCTTATGAGAATGATCTAAGAATTGTTCTAATGCATCATAAAACATATTAAATGACACGACCGATCCTACTTCAGTATTCATCAGTTTAACAGCTGACTCTTTAAATAGAGCGAGCATAGAACGCTCTCCCTCAGCAAGATGCTTACCTGAGGCACCATGAGTACGAATAGATGTAAGTACACTTGCAAGCAAATTAAACTGATAAGGAATAAAAGGATATACATCTGCAAAATTCTCTCGATCAGTATATAATTTCTTTTCTACACCATCATTGAAAAGAATAAGATTCTTAATAACTGTCGATTTATCATCATATAATAACTCAAGAGTTTCCCGCCCCAATTCATTTTTTTCAAGAACTCGCTTTCTTATTACTTCATCAACATTTGAGGATGATAAAGAAATTCTAGTATCAAAACGCCCTTGAATCTTAGAAAAGTCATTTCCCTTTGTTTTTGTAATAGAATCAATATCTTGTTGTGAAGTTACAATAATCCATGCTCGACCTTGACAAATAGTTCCCAAATCTTCTGTAACAGTTTGAAGATTGAGCATAAGTTTAGAGTCATCACCAATATATTGACCAATTTCATCAATTAGAAAAGCAATATGATGATTACTTCCTTTTCTATCTAAATATTCCTTTACCAATCCAGCGAATGCTTCGACTCTATAAGGGTATTCTCCAATAGCCTTCTCACACCAGTTGCGTCCAGCCTCTTTACTCATAAAATCAATATCTGACAGAACTTCAACAACATCATCTTGAATAAAGTCAAAGTCATTACGTGCTTCTAACCAACTATCACCAAAGTTCTCTTCAAATTTTTCTTTAAATAAATCAAACTTTCCATCATAAGAAAGTTTTCTTTCTAAATCAGCTAGAAAAGGGTTAGAACCACTAAAGCCTTGCATTTCATTAAATACATTTTGTAATACAGAGACAATTGCAACTTTCGATTGTTTTCCATTAACTTCGCTTTTTGAGTCAATATTGAACAGCACAACATCCGTAGGCACTGTGGATGCAAGGCGCATATCGGCTAATACAATAGGATCAGCAATTTTATTATCTTCCTCAAAATACTGAAGAGCGGTCTTGCCATTAACTTCTCTATTAGCAATCAAATACGATAAAATTTTTAAGAAGTGAGATTTACCACTACCAAAGAACCCTGATATCCATCCCCCCATTTTATCAGTGTTCCCATTGATTCCTCTTTTATAACCTGCAAAAAAATCCGCAAAATGTTTTTGTAACTCTCTTGTTACAACATACTCTTCTAATTCTTGTTGAATACTAACACTATCATCCTGACCAACTTTAATTACACCTTTAATATCTCTATCTATAGGTTTAGAAAAAATATCCTTAATTTTCATTTTCCCCTCACTAATCAACTAACTTAAATGCTCTATAATAATTATCGTCTTTAATTTCCCCAAATAATACTAATTCTTGCCCATCATAATTGCCAGGATAAAACATAACTACCGGCACATCATCTATAACTTGATGTAAATTATTCAATAATGTATGAGACCGAAGTATCGGATAGCATTTCCCAATCCCAATAATAAATATAATTGCCTTCTCCGGAGTATTCGCTTTTATGTGTTGTATAATCAGGCTATTTGATGATGTGATTCTTAACATGTTACCAACTGATTTAACAATTCTTTCGAATCCATGTTTACGCTCAAAGTCATAACACTTTTCTAAATATCCTTTTTCTTTCAAAATATTAATGGTAATATCATAAAGATCAAATATTACCACCTTATAATTCTCAAATGAGCTCTCATTCTTATTTTTGATATATTTAATTCTTTCTCTTACGAACAGTTCCTGTTCAGCTTGATAATCAAATATATAATAGCCTACTTCATTCCCAAGACCTTTATTTTCTCTGAAAGATGGCTTTTTTATCATTTCTTCAACTATATCTAATCGTTCATCTAAGGTCATTTATCTACCTCCAGTTAGAGCCTTTACTAATACCTCATCACCACTTTCTTTTAGATACCTTTCTAACGATAAATCAAGAATTGGTACTGTAAGTTTTTTTTCTTTATCTACAACTGTTAATAAATTTGCGTCTACCATATAATTGGTATATATATTACGAAGTCTTTTTTTTGTTTCATCTGTCCAACTAGAGATATCATCATTTTGTATTTCTTTTCTGTTGAAGAAAGTACTTATATCAGTATCTTCAATTTTATCAAATCCAAGAATTGCTTTCTCTCTATAAACTTCATAGAGAAACTCAAAAAATAATCGATCTATTTTTAATATGCATATTAAATTGATAATCTTTTGTGTAGCCAAATCAGATTCTAAAAAGAGTTTTATCAAGCCTTCATCTAATTGTTTAACACGGTTCCAAATATATCCATAGATTCTTTTAGCTCTATATTCTTTAGCAGCTCCAAATAGGTTCTCTTCCAAACATAAAGATTTGATTTTCTCTTCTGTTTTTCCAAGATTTAGTAGATTTACTATACGCTTAAACTCTACAAACCAAAAAGATTGAGAAACTAATCCTGCACTATATTTACCATTTATCATCAAGAAATGTCCTCCTGAATATTTAATTAATACAACTCAGCAATTCTAATCATATTAGGATTCTTTGTTCATTATTTTCATAAATATTTTTAGGTTATTAACGCCTAAAATCATTATCTTATCAATTTAACAATAAAAATAAATATTAATCTAACTTTCATTATAACATTTTCAAACTATTTCCGTTAATAAACGACAGTTTATATAAGTTTATTTGCTTATAAAATACCACATCATATTGGACAAAAAACTCCTATATGATGTGGTATTAATTTTCTTTACAATTCACTCTATCACTATATATTAAATGTAATACTACTTTTAGGATTCTTCAATTTTGGAAAACCATATGTCTCCAACGCATGTAAAATCTTTTGAATATTTTCTTTGATACTACCTTTAGAAACAGGTATAGAACTCACGATATATATAATGCCATCCACTTTTGCAGGATAAATACTTACAACACAATCTTGGCTATGTATGATTCGGAGCAGATATACATCATAGGTAGACTCAACATAAAAATCAAACTCCTGATTTTCATGTATTACATCAGGTATGTCATGTACTGGCGCTACAGTACAATCAGATATCTGAAAAGAATCTGCATCAAAATGTACTCTACAATTATATTTTCGTTTCATTCGTTCAAGTCGTTCATCTATCATGTTTCATCACGTCACTAATTAATCGCCCTAAATCAATAGCATTTTTAGATGTAATAACAGGTTTACCTGTCCTAGCCTCAATAGATTTACGTGCATCACCAGCGATAGAACCGCCATCTTGAGCAACCTGTTTATTTTCCTCTAATCCTTGTGGATTTTTAGCTTCTGCAATATCTTTAGTTGCTGTTTCTGCCAACATATTTAAAATAAGCTCCGTAGTAGACATATTATCTCTCAGGTTTTCCTTTTTAAGACCTTTGAAATCCTTATACTCCCGAGTAGTCATTCCAGCCCAAGCTTTTGAAATTTCATTTGTTAAAATATCATATTCATTGCCACCCTTAACACCATGATCTTGCCATGTATCTGTAAGTTCTTTACGCACTTGAATAGCCTGTAATCGTTGGTTAATCCATTCTCGGCTATATCCCTTACGAGCATAAGATTCTAAAGCCCTATCAATCGTGAGTTCCGGATCAATGATTTCATCAATACGCTCTTTACCAACCTCTGCTAACCACATTTTAAAAGGTTCTGCCTTAGGCGATGGAACAGATTGTATGATACGGAAAATACCTTGCATACCGGCTACGTCTGTTAATCGCATTTTCCCATCGGGAGCTTTCAATTTTAACTGTCGACAAATTGTCGACAGTTCACTTTTCTCTTCTTCTGACATACGTTTTTTCACACGATACCAATAGTCACGCGGATTGTTGCTTTCAGTCAGAGAACCTATCACATCAACTACACTAAAATACCACTCTTCCCTTTCATTATCCCACACAGAACGAATTTGACTACCTTCAAATATCTTTACATCATCACTCATACATCTTCCTCCTCTCTTTAAACGCAAATATATGTTCTATATTATTATCTATAATATACGCCTTTTAGCATAAGAAATAAAGATATTTTCTAGAAAAATAGAGCTCTTTTTTAACTTTTATCACACACAAAAAGCTCTCTATCGCGAGGTATATACCTCACAATAGAGAGCCTATAGTTACATGAAAAAATCTAACCTATGGTGAGAGTTACTTCACAAGGTATTTTTAAATTCCTTACATTATCTATTATTTCGCATTCTTAATATCAACCGTCGCCATGTCTTTTGGCATCTTAGCCCCAAGCCCACTTTGGAATGTGTTATAGTAGTCCTTATTGTTATTAGTATCTACATATTGCACAATATCTCGCAAATCTTTTTCGACTAAAGAGCTTGTATTATAGATCATAATAAAGTGATTGTATACGTATTGTTTATCATGGGATATTAACATATATATCGTTGTTTTAGGGCGCTTAATTTGCATATATACGGATGGCATAGCATCATTCCATACGGTAGCAAATTGGATTGGTTGGTGCATCGAATACTTGTCAGTTAAAATAATGCTGCGTACGGCTTTAGGGAAAATCTTCTCTGGATGTTGTATATCTTCAGCCTCAACCGGCATCACCATGATACCTTCTCTATACTGATCGCTATCGTATACATACATATACGAATTATTTTTATCCTCCCGCATCATTTTACTTGTTTTTAGCGTTAAGAATGTAAAATCATTAATTTTCAAAGCTTTGCTTTTTGAAAGAATATCCTTCGCTGGTTCAATGGATGGTAATACATAGTTTACCAACGGAGACATTATCATGTCTTTAGTCTTATCAACACCTTGAGCTCTTAACACGCTAAACTGTTTTCTAGGCATAAAATTATAACCCACATGGTACGAAATTGTCGGTGTATTTCTCATCGTAAAATTAAGGCTTCCTACCATTGGTGCATCCTTAGCATACGTTACATCCCATGTTGCTTTTTCAACCGTAGGATACGTAAATTTACCAGCATATAATGAATGGTCATCACCACGAAATACGCCAGCTGTTTTCTCTGCAATAGCTTTCATATCATCAACAGTCAACTTGCTATAAGGAATCTTACTATCTTCCCAATTATTTCCTGTTGGTTGATGACGTAATTCATAGGCCATCACACCGTCGGGACTCATAATCATTGCATTTCTGAAAGCAGGTGTACCATCTGCAATCTTTTCAGTATTACCATAACGACTCGAGTATGGCACAGTAAATTTTACATTGGCCCCATCCTCTTTCAATATAAATACGGATGAAGAAAAGTCCAATGCATGGTTCAACTCACGATTAGAATAAATGACATCATTTAAATCTAATTCACCGTTACCTACCACTTCTTTTGGCATATATGTTTTTATATCCTTTTCAATCTCCCGTTCCATCTGCTGTGCATCTGCATCAGTCTTACGATAGTTCTGATACGCATCCTTTGATACCGTCGGATCTGCACCAGGTATATTAATATCAATTGCGTTACTACTAAAGGCAACACAACTTAAACAGAGCGTAGCCATCAATACACGTTTCATCATAACAAGTCTACCTTTCACATAAATTCTCTCAAATAGTATATATGTATAGAATATCATATTTCGTTTGACTTATAGTAGTATAATATAAGTATAAAAACGAGGAGATGATTACTATGAAATTTACTAAACGTATACTCATCATGACTGCTTTAGCCGTGACTGCTGTAGTGTCCACAGGATTTGCTTATGATTATGTATGCAATAATTCTCAATACAATTGCAATACTAGCACGCAATACAACTGCAATAACAATGCTAACTATGCACCATGCAACAATAATAGCCAAAACTATTGTGGCCCAAACTCTAATACTAGAGGATGCGGCGGATACAGAAGATAAGATATTAGACATGACAGAAGCCTATAGTACGATTTTCGTGCTATAGGCTTTATTTTTTAATGTATAACTAGTCCCGCTATCCCCCACATCACGGCGATAACGCCAAATATAAATCCCCATATACTAAGGAACGAATAGATCATAGATTGATGAGGATAGATTCTGATGGAATAAGAGCCATAATCATCCTTACCACCCATCAAAAATCGACTAATGGTGCCAAAAATCTTAGCCATCGGACTAGGCTTATCGTTAAATACGATTTGATATGTCCCCGGCTTAGCATAAAATGTATAAAGCTCGAGGCGTGCGTCGATTACTTTAGTCACGCTAGCGGGTATATAGCTAGTTCTTAATGGGACTTCCTTTTCTGTTTCGCAGTTAATCAGCTGCAATCCAAACATCCCTAAGGGAGACTTTTTAAATCGATTACCATTAAGCCATATACCATAGCGACCAGCTATTTGTATAGTAAATATCCCTTTGTCTGTTCTATAAGGCATATCATGTATGGCCGTTACCGTATACACTTTCACAGTATGCTTAATGCTCAGTACGAGTAACAACAGTCCTAGGGGAATCATCAGTCCGAAAACAAACAATATAACGCCACCTTTATTACGAATTCATGCGATTAAAGTATTCAATAGATTGCGGTGTAAATCCAATATAGGTAGTGCCATTAGAATAAGGTCCTAATTCATATGGTTGGTAAACTAGATCGATGTTCCCCTTACCGCGTAGGCAGTAGTTATCAGTTACATATTTTACACTCCAGCCTTGAGGAATACGGCTCTTTGTATGGGAACCTGTGTAGTAATCTAATACATAAGATCGTAATCCTATGTCCAACTGTTCTGCATTAGCGATTTTTACATAATTGTATAGAGGAACACGTTGACCTGTTATTTTATTATATACAAGTCCTCTGGTATTAGTCATACCATGAACGGCGCCGGCATAGTAATGATAGGTCGTCAATAGAATGGAAACAACTTGGCTATCTTCATAGGTTACCTTATAATTTTGAGCCACCTTATAAATATGTTGGTTGTAATACATATCCTTTGCTTCTAGCACATAGTTTGCAATGTCTGTATTAATTGCCTGTTGCGCATAAGCATGATCTGTATAAACTAGTGGATATTTTAAATCTAAATTGGCATCTGATTGGCTACCAGTTACAACTTTTGCATAGCCTGGTATGGCTAACATAGCACCTACAGCCCCTAAAACTAAAGCTTTCTTTAATACGTTCATACTAATCCCTCCTCTATCTGAGATTTGTTAACGAAATATCTATACTGAGTATTTCGCCATGAACTAGTAAATCTCCTTTTTATAGTTTCTGTACTGTCGTACTAGAAGAAGCTTTCACCATACAAAAAAGGACCCTCCAAAGAGAGTCCTTAATTCGTTATGGTATGCTATTAAGCGTTTTTAGCTACTTCAACAAGTTTAGCGAATGCTGCTGCATC
>ERZ772764.324-NODE-324-length-35033-cov-3.816513_pt1 | contig 35033 bp, 28 predicted proteins | sample MGYA00512163_ERZ772764 | MGnify/ENA primary metagenome ERZ772764 (study PRJEB29015, sample SAMEA2737903) | human oral metagenome | biome: human oral; feature: human-associated habitat; material: dental | place: China | collected 2094 ... | reverse complement strand
CACCACACACGGAAGCCATAGAAGAAGAACCGTTGGATTCGGTAATTTCAGATACTACACGTACCACATACGGGAATTCCGCTAAGGTTGGCATCACTGCTGCCACGCCACGTTTCGCCAAACGACCATGACCGATTTCACGACGTTTTGGTGAACCGATCATACCGGTTTCACCCACAGAATACGGAGGGAAGTTATAGTGGAACAAGAAGTGATCTTGACGCTCACCGGTTAATTCATCAATGATTTGCGCATCGCGTTCAGTCCCTAAAGTGGCAACAGCCAACGCTTGGGTTTCACCACGGGTAAAAATCGCAGAACCATGAGTACGCGGTAACACGCCGGTGCAAATATCCAATGCACGAACAGTATCAACGGTACGTCCGTCGATACGAGGTTCGCCCGCGATAATACGACCGCGCACGATTTGGCTTTCAAGAGCGGTGAAAATATCCACAATTTTACCTTCACTGACCTCTTCATCTTCAGCGGTGATTTGTGCAATCACATCCGCTTTAATAGCATCAATTTGCTCATAACGGGTTTGTTTCTCAGTGATACGGTATGCATCGCCTAAGCGCGCTTCGGCAATTGCTTTCACTTTGTTGATTAAATCGGTATTTGGCTCCGGTGCGACCCAATCCCAACGTGGCTTACCGGCTTCGGCAACCAATTCTTTAATCGCCTCAATCACCACTTGTTGCTGTTGGTGACCGAATACGACCGCAGATAACATTTGTTCTTCGGTTAAAATATCCGCTTCAGATTCAACCATCAACACGGCTTTGTCGGTTCCCGCCACCACTAAATCCAAACGGCTTTGTTTTTGTTCATTCATGGTAGGATTTAACACGAATTGACCGTTAATGAATCCTACACGTGCAGCCCCGATCGGACCATTAAACGGCACGCCGGACAATGAAAGCGCAGCAGACGCACCGATCATTGCCACTAAATCCGGGCTAATTTGTGGGTTTACTGAAACAACGGTGGCAACTACTTGAATTTCATTGAAGAAACCTTCCGGGAATAACGGACGAATCGGACGATCGATTAAACGGGCAATTAAGGTTTCGCCCTCGGATGGACGACCTTCACGTTTGAAGAAACCGCCTGGAATACGGCCGGCGGCATAAGTACGTTCTTGATAGTTTACGGTTAACGGAAAGAAATCTTGGCCTTCTTTCACGTCTTTTTTGGCCACTACAGTGACGAATACGGTGGTATCGTCCATGCTTGCCATCACAGCAGCCGTCGCCTGACGGGCAATGGCGCCGGTTTCTAAGGTGACGGTATGTTGACCATATTTAAATTGTTTAACAATTGGATTCACAATGTTTTCCTTTAAATTACATTAAAAATAATGCTTTATTTTCCAGATTGCGACTAGCAAAAGAAATCTATCGCCAATTAACCACCGTTTAAAATCTCTTTTGATAGCCGCACGCTAACACAGAAAATAAAGCTCGCGTATTATACAGATGTTTTGATGTGATTGGTAACTTTATTTCGTATGGTCAACTTGCTATCATGGGACAACTTTTATTCACATATTCATACAAGGAGAGAATATGATCATCAGCAGCCTTACCAATCCAAACTTTAAAGTGGGTTTACCGAAAGTAATCGCGGAAATTTGTGATTATTTGAATACATTAGATTTAAATGCGTTGGAAAATGGTCGCCATGATATCAACGATCAAATTTACATGAACGTAATGGAGCCGGAAACCGCCGAACCAAGCACGAAAAAAGCGGAATTGCACCATAACTATTTAGACTTGCAAGTATTGATTCGCGGTGCAGAAAATATTGAAGTAGGCGCAACTTATCCGAACCTCGCCAAATACGAAAACTATAACCAAGCCGATGATTATCAGCTCACCACTGCAAATATCGAAAACAAATTCACCATCACCCTAGTGCCGAAAATGTTCGCCGTATTCTATCCGTACGAACCGCATAAACCTTGCTGCATTACGGGCGAAAAAGCGGAAAAGATAAAAAAACTAGTAGTAAAAATCCCAGTTAAATTAATCTAATTTCTCAAAATAAATAAAAAGAGTTGATCGAAAAATACGCTCAACTCTTTTATCTACTCTCTATCTATAATGTTTAATACCAATTAAACGGAATACCTACATTACAGATAAACCCAAGAATTACTAGAACGTCCACCAAGATTTCTTATTACCCTCGCCGTTACGTTCGATAATGGTATTATTCTCACTTTGCGATGCCACTTCCGGCAACGGTTTATCCAAATGTGTTTCCGTTACAACACCGCTTTGGTCAAATTTTACGGTAAAAGTATGTTGGTCAGGCGCTTGATAGGCTCGCTGTTGCAAGAACACATAATACCAAGTCAAATTGCTATAAGGGTCAATTAAAACCGGCGTACCAAGCAAATATTGTACTTGTTGTGCAGTCATACCTTGTTTGACTTGCGCCACATTGGCGGCTTCCAAATAGTTGCCTTGTGGCACGTCAATGCGATAAACCACTTTTTCAACCGTAGAACAAGCCGAAAGGCTTAATGCCAATACAGCGATGCCCAAAAGAATTTTAAATTGCATTTTCTTTACCTATCCTTGCAAAATTTTGTGAAATAATACCCAAACTTAAAAATATTGCCAAACTAATTCTCGGCTTTTAAAGCCTTTTGCAGTTGGTCTTTTAAGTTAGGCGGTAAACCTTTAATACTTAACGTATCCGTCATCGGATCCCAGCGAACGCGCGTATTAAGCAATTCCGCATCAAAAGTTAGGCTAATGCCTTTACCTGAACCGGAAAATTTAGTGAGTGATTTTAACGCCGAACGCAGTGGAGGAATGTGTTCTTCTAAACCGTAATTTTGTTCTTCCGCAAAGGCGACAAAAGGCCGCTCGTTTAGAGTCGGCAAGCTGTCGGAAAGTTCAGTCAGGGCGATATCTTCACCGCCGGCAATCTGCCCTTTGCAATATTCAAACACTTGTTTTTTTACTGCTTGAGCTTGCTCTTTATTCAACTCCCCTTGCTCACAATAATCGCTCACGGCCTGCAATAAACATTGGTTTTGCAGTTGCGGATTCAATCCTTCTTCCGCCCCCAAAAAATCCATAAAGAAATCGCTGATTTTGCGCCCTACGCGCCCTTTAATAAAGGTCAGATAACGATTGGACTTGGCGTTTATTTGCAAATCGGTCAAATTCACCCGTGCGGCGATATCAAATTGCGTAATATCAAGATATTCCGTGCGACGAATATCCAAGTGTTCGTCCACCCACATACTGTGGCGGCTATCAAGCAAGGCGATAAACAAATAATCGGTGGCGAGGAAATTGTATTGACATAACACAAGTGTACCACTATCGGCAAAGTTATATTTGCTTAATTCATCCGCCAAAAGTCTTGTCGAATATTGGCTGAAATCTAAAAATTCTGTTTCTTGTTCCAGTAAACGATTTAATTGTTGCGCAAATACCGAATTATCTTGAAACACACCGAAAGCCTTGGCTTTATTTTGATAGCCTTGATGCAACTGCAACATCATTTGTTCCACCTCCGCCGTGATCGGATGTAACTCGTTACGTAAAATGCTTTCCATTTTATTATCGTCACCATCGATTCGCTTAATTAATTGGTGCAACACGATTTGATTTACAGTAATGCTCATTTTCTTTTCCTTTGTTAAAAAACATCGACATTATGCTGCGGCAAATGCACAAAACGATTGCCGAATCGTTTGACGGACTTATCTAACCGTTAGCAAAAATCCGAGCACTTCGCTAACAGCACCGCATTGAACGCCATTCCAATGCGGTGCTATTTGGGAAGTCCAAAAATAACATTGCTTACACTTCAAACACGCCCTTGTGAAGCCCAAAATCTCTCAAATATTACACAACCAGCATTATTTCAGCGTTGGGCAAGCACAACATAACGTCGCAAAACCTCGCAAATTATAACCGCTCTCTTTTAGCAAGAAAAAAGAAATTATTTAGATTCGGGCAAATAATCGGGTATGATAAGGCAACTTTTTTTCCCCTTTTCAAACAAAAATGGCTCAATCTTCCAAATACTCCGACGCGCAATTAAGCGCCATCGTCAACGATATGATCGCGGTGCTGGAAAAACACCAAGCGCCGGTTGACTTATCCTTAATTGCCCTCGGCAATATGACAAGCAACTTGCTCGCCACCAGCGTACCGCAAACGCAACGCGAAGCCTTGGCGCAAGCCTTTGCCAGTTCTTTAATCAATGCAATAAAAACTCACTGATATGATCAGCTTTAAAAAAGGCGGCTTCAACGGTAAGCAATACCGCGACGACACCTCTCGAAAAATTTCGTGGGGTCATTGGTTTGCCTTTTTTAACATTATTATTGCGATTTTTATCGGTTCCCGTTATGCCTTTTTAATCGACTGGCCGGACACATTGGGCGGGAAACTTTACTTTTTCGTCAGCCTGCTCGGACATTTTAGTTTTAGCGTCTTTGCCGTCTATTTATTGGTGGTCTTTCCGCTAAGTTTCGTCATTAAAAATCACCGCACTTTTCGTGGCTTAACAGTCATTCTGGCGACCATATTCATCACATTATTACTTTTTGATACTGCCGTATTCAGTCGTTTCAATTTGCATTTATCTTCCATCGTATGGAACTTATTGGTAAATCCCGAAAATGGCGAGATGTCGCGCAACTGGCAAATTTTCTTTGTGCCGATGCCGATGATTTTGCTGGTACAAATGCTTTTTTCCCGTTGGAGCTGGGAGAAACTGCGTAGTCTTGAACGCCAAACATGGCTGAAATATGTCGGCGTATTTTTCACTGTGACGTTCATTGCCTCTCATTTAATTTATGCTTGGGCCGATGCCTATTTATATCGTCCGATTACTATGCAACGTTCTAATTTCCCGCTGTCTTACCCGATGACCGCACGTTCTTTTTTAGAAAAACACGGTTTATTGGATGGCGAAGAATATGAACAAAAATTAGCGCAAGAAGGACGTTTGGACGCATTAAAAATCGCATATCCTAAACATCCTTTAACCTTTAGTGCCACCGAGCATAAGCCGAATATTTTGCTAATTACGGTTTCCGGCTTACGTTACGATGCGGTTGTCTCTGAAAAAATGCCGAAACTCGCCGAATTTGCCCTTCGTTCGACTCAATTCACCAATCATTATAGTAGCGGCAACACAAATAACGCAGGATTAGTCGGCTTGTTTTACGGGTTAAACGCAAACTACACGGATAGTATTTTAAGCAATCACACTCCGTCCGTACTTATTGAAAAACTGCGAGCGGAAAAATACCGCTTCGGTTTGTTCTCCGCTTCCGGCTTTAAGGACAGCTTATTTCGTCAAGCCTTGTTCCGCAGCATGGCGTTATCGAAAGAAAAAACGACGAACGAAAATGTAGTCAAACAATTCAATGAATTTATCGCTCAAAAATCGGAAACGCCTTGGTTCGTCTATCTTGATTTAGATTTAAACGCAAAGGATCCAATAGAATACGAACGCGTTCTCGCACAAACAGATCCGTTATTCGAACAAATTTTAACCGATTCAACGTTAGAAAATACCTTGGTAATCATAACGGCCGAGCACGGTTTAAGTTTCAACGAAATGCATAAGAAAGATCAGTACAATTATTTCGGCCGTGATGAAATTCAAGTGCCGCTATTAGTGTTCTGGAAAGATTTGCCGGCCGGCGTTGAAAGCTCATTGACCAGTCATACAGATTTATTGCCGGCATTAATGACACAAATTTTTAACGTGCAAAATCCGTCGAAAGATTATGCTCAAGGTCACAATTTATTTGATTTGCGAGGCGATGATTGGGTATTAGCGTCGAATTATCGCTGGAACGTATTAATCCAACCTGACGGTACGCAATATCATCTAGACCGCAAAGGAAACTACAAAAAATTCGACCTCGCTTATCAAGAACAATCCTCCGATCGCCCACCGCTAGGGCTATTCTTAGAAATGTTTAAGAGCGAAAATTCCTTTTTTGATAAATAACGACAAGGCGTTTATCCACCCGCCCGGTCAAAAAGAAATAGCTTTTTTGCGACTGAAACTTTATACTTCCGGCCCAGTTTAAGACTGAAAAGATGTTATTAATGGAAAATCCGTGAGTTTTTCATAACATTGCCACAATGCTTCTCGCCGCGCCCGTCGAGCCGTTTCAATTAATACGCTTCTCGTCTTTTTATCCTCATTCTTTTTACGGAGTTTGTATGAAAAGCCATGTTCGTAGTTTCAAAACATTTATTCGCGATGAAATCATTAAAAAAGGTGGTTGGGTCAATGCCCACGCCCATGCCGATCGCGCCTTCACCATGACGCCGGAAAAAATCGGCATTTATCACAACAGTAATTTGCAACAAAAATGGGATTTGGTGGATGAAGTGAAACGCACGTCCAGCGTGGATGATTACTACGCTCGTTTCTGCCAATCCATCGAATTAATGATTTCCCAAGGCGTCACTGCATTCGGCACATTCGTAGATATCGACCCGATTTGTGAAGATCGCGCGATTATCGCGGCACATAAAGCCCGCGAAGTTTACAAACACGACATCGTTTTGAAATTTGCCAACCAAACCTTAAAAGGCGTGATCGAGCCGACCGCGCGCAAATGGTTCGATATCGGCGCCGAAATGGTGGATATGATTGGCGGTCTACCGTACCGTGACGAACTGGATTACGGCCGTGGCTTAGAGGCGATGGACATTTTGTTAGATAAGGCGAAATCTCTTGGCATTATGTGTCATGTGCACGTGGATCAGTTTAATAATCCGAACGAAAAAGAAACGGAACAACTTTGCGACAAAACCATCGAGCACGGCATGGAAGGGCGCGTGGTAGGCATTCACGGCATTTCTATCGGTTCGCATCCCAAAGAATATCGCTACCGACTTTATGAAAAAATGCGTAAAGCAAAAATGATGATGATCGCCTGCCCGATGGCCTGGATTGACAGCAATCGAAAAGAAGATTTAATGCCGTTCCACAATGCATTAACGCCGGCCGACGAAATGATTCCCGAAGGCATTACTGTGGCGCTTGGCACCGATAATATCTGCGATTATATGGTACCGCTTTGCGAAGGCGATTTATGGCAGGAACTAAGTTTGCTCGCTGCCGGTTGTCGTTTCCCGCATTTAGACGCCATGGTGGATATCGCCAGTCTTAACGGGCGTAAAGTGCTCGGACTGGAGCCGGTTTAAGCGCGCTGTAACGGTCGGCATAAAAGCAACGCAACGAAGTGCCAAATCAGCACCGCATTGAAATAGGTGTTGAAGGAAAGAGCGGTCAAAACTTAAGCTTTGACCGCTCTTTTTATCCTCTTGGATGAAAACGTTCGTGCAAATATTTCAAACGTTCTTTTGCCACATGAGTATAAATTTGCGTGGTGGAAAGATCGCTGTGACCAAGCAACATCTGCACCACCCGCAAATCTGCGCCATGATTCACCAAATGGGTGGCAAATGCATGGCGTAACACGTGTGGCGAAAGCGCATCAGCATTGATGTCTGCCAATATTGCATAATGCTTAATGCGGTGCCAAAACGTCTGTCGGGTCATTGGTTTGGCGCGTCGACTAGGAAAAACGATATCGGTGCTTTGCCCGTTCAACAGCTGCGGCCGTCCATAAAGCACAAACTGACGCAGCCAATAGGCTGCCTCTTCCCCCATCGGCACAATGCGTTCCTTGTTGCCCTTACCGATAACGCGCACTGCGCCTTGTTGCAGGTTCATATTTTCAATGGTCAGCGAAACTAATTCAGTGACGCGTAGGCCGGTGGCATAGAGTAGTTCCAGCATTGCTTTATCGCGCAATTCGAGCGGAATTTCTACGTTGGGTGCGTTCAATAAATCGCTGACTTGTTGTTCACTTAAATATTTTGGTAAACGGCTTGGCAGTTTAGGCGAACTAAGCAGCGCTCCGGGATCGTCAGTGCGGTATTTTTCACGATACAAATATTGGAACAATTTGCGTACCGCGCTTAACAGTCGAGCCGTACTACTGGCTTTGTAACCTTGCGCCAAGCGTTCCCCCAAAAAACCTTGCAAATCCACCGCATCCAAGGTTTCTAACGATAAATCATTTTTCTCCAACCAATCACACAACGCATTCAAATCTAACCGATAAGATTGCACGGTGTTTTGCGACAGCCCTTTTTCAAGCCAATAATCGTTGAGAAAAAGATCGATAAGTGCGCGGTTGTTCATAGAGCCAACATCATTTTAAGATTATAAAAATTTTGGCGTCGTTTTTTCGCCCCATCGATTACCAATTAAAAACGCAACTAAACCAAATGCCAAAGCCGGTACAATTTGATGAAAACCAAGTAATTTGACGCTCAATTGCGTGAGCAAAATATAGCTGCCTAGGCCAACGAGCATTGAACTCAGCGCACCATAAGCATTAGCCTTGTCCCAATAAATGCCGAGCACGATCACCCAAAGAAAAGCGGCTTCCAGCCCGCCAAAAGCAAACAGATTTAGCCAAATGATCATATCCGGCGGATTAAGCGCAGCGATAATTAAAAGCGCAGTTAAAATTAGGGTAATAACGGAAGAAATATAACCGATTTTTTTCTCGTTTTTAGCCGCTTGCGGTTTAGCCGAAAGGTATAAATCTTTCACGAAAATAGACGAAGATTGAATTAATTGCGCGTCAATAGTGGACATAATTGCAGACATCGGTGCCGCCAAGAAAATCCCGGCTACAATCGGCGGCAGCACTTGCAACATTAAAGTCGGAATAACTTGATCGGCGATCTTCAAATCGGGAATAATCGCGCGACCGAGTGCGCCCGCCAAATGCATACCAAACATAATCAGCGAAAGTACCAGCGTGCCGATCAGCATACCACGATGCAAGGCTTTACTGTCTTTAAAGGCCATACAACGCACGGCGGTATGCGGTAAGCCTACCACACCAAAACACACCAACACCCAAAAAGATGCCATAAATTGGAAGCCAAGCATCTCGTCCGGGCCATAAGGACTGACTAACGCCGGATCAATTTCGGTTAATTTATGCATCGCATTTTCCACGCCACCCAAGGCATAAAGCGTGCCACCAAGCAAAATCAGGGTGCCGACAATCATCACCGTGCCTTGAATGGTGTCCGTTAAAACCACCGCACGAAAGCCGCCGATAAAGGTATAAATACCCACAGTTAAGGCAAACAGTAGCAAGGCTTGGGTGTAGGAAATGCCGATGGTGGTTTCCAGCAAACGCGCGCCGCCGATAAATTGCACGGTCATCGCTGCAAAGAAAGCAAGCAACAAAGCAAGGCCGGAAAGCCATACGAGATATTTGTTTTTGTAACGATAAAGGAATAAGTCGTTAATGGTCAACGCATTGGTTTCGCGCGAAAGCAAAGCAAATTTTTTGCCCAGTGCGCCCAACGCCAGCCATACCGCCGGAACTTGAATCATCGCCAACAACACCCAGCCCAAACCGTATTTATAAGCCGCCCCCGGACCGCCCACAAAAGAACTGGCGCTGGCGTAGGTGGATGCGGTGGTCATCGCGAGCACAAAACCCGTCATTGAACGATTGCCGACGTAATATTCCGTTAAAAAATCGCCCTTGGTACGTTTCACATAAGCATAAATCGCCGCGCCGAAAATAAATGCGAGATAAATGATTAAAGGAAGAATAATTCCCAGATTCATTGCTTATTCTCCTTTTCGTGTGTTTCGGGCGCATTGATTTCAAGCGAAATATCCAGGTAAACGATTTTGATCACCCAATAGCCGATCACAAGAAATAAAATCGGTAAATAAATGCAAGAAAGTTCGAACCAAAGGGGAAAACCTATCGGTCCGGTGGTGTTTTTCGGTAGGTAGGCGCATAAACACCAGCCAATCACATATAAAACGGAGAGACCTAAGGCCCATCGCGCTTCCTTGGCGGCTTGCTTGTATCGTTGTACTAATGTCATAAAGTTCTCGTTTTAAATTAAGAATACGGTTCCAATGCGGTGCTATTTCAATGCGGTGCCATTTCAATGCGGTGCTGTTTGGGCACGCTACCGGCAAAACCGCAGTGTAAGCGGGTTTAAAGTAAAGTAGTGCCGATGATTGTCGGCGCATACTAAATAAAAAAGTGCGATCCGTTTTTTTTAACCGCACTTTTAAATTTTTAACTGAATTTCTGCTTATTTTTTATGATTTTCATAAGCCGCTTTCACGAAACCGGCAAACAGCGGATGGCCGTCTCGCGGCGTGGAAGTGAATTCTGGGTGAAATTGACAAGCGACGAACCAAGGGTGATTCGGAACTTCGATAATTTCCACCAATTTTTTGTCGGCGGATAAGCCGGTCACTTTTAACCCCGCTTTTTCGATTTGCGGCAATAACACATTGTTCACTTCATAGCGGTGACGATGGCGCTCTTCAATCGTTTCTTTACCGTAAAGCGCGCGTGCGCGGCTACCTTCCAGCAAATGACATTGCTGTGCGCCCAAACGCATGGTGCCGCCGAGATCGGACGCGTCGCTGCGTACTTCGGTATTGCCTTCGGCGTCTTGCCATTCGGTAATCAGCGCCACGACAGGTTGTTCACAATTTTTGTCGAATTCGGACGAGTTTGCTTTGGTTAATCCCGCTACATTACGCGCGTATTCAATTAAGGCAATTTGCATACCTAAACAAATGCCTAAATACGGAATGCCGTTTTCACGCGCGTATTGTGCAGTAAGAATTTTGCCTTCTACACCACGATAGCCGAAGCCGCCCGGCACTAAAATGCCGTCTATGCCTTTTAAGACTTCAACGCCTTTAGTTTCTACGTCTTGCGAGTCGATATATTTGATGTTTACGCTTAAACGATTAGTTAAACCTGCGTGCTTTAAGGCTTCGTTGACGGATTTGTAGGCATCCGGCAATTCGGTATATTTGCCCACCATGCCGATAGTCACTTCGCCCACCGGGTTAGCTTGTTTATAAAGCACTTGTTCCCATTCGGAAAGATCTGCTTCCGGACAATCTAAACGGAAACGCTCACAGACGAAATCATCCAAGCCCTGAGATTTTAATAAGGCGGGAATTTGATAAATTGAGTTCACGTCTTTTAATGAAATTACCGCGCGTTCCGGCACGTTACAGAATAAGGCGATTTTGGCGCGTTCATTTGGCGGAATCATGCGGTCGGAACGGCAAATCAACACATCCGGCTGAATTCCGATGGAAAGTAATTCTTTTACAGAATGTTGGGTCGGTTTAGTTTTCACTTCACCGGCGGTAGGAATATAAGGCACTAAAGTCAAGTGCATAAACAAGGTGTGCTCACGACCGACTTGCACCGCCAATTGGCGCAAGGCTTCCAAAAATGGCAGCGATTCGATGTCGCCTACAGTTCCCCCCACTTCTACGATCACCACATCATGCCCTTGCGCGCCGGCGATGACGCGATCTTTAATTTCATTGGTAATGTGCGGAATCACTTGAATGGTGGCGCCAAGATAATCACCACGACGTTCTTTGCGTAATACTTCGGAATAAATTTTGCCGGTGGTGAAATTGTTCCGTTTGGTCATTTTGGTGCGAATAAAACGCTCGTAGTGACCTAAATCCAAATCGGTTTCCGCACCGTCTTGTGTCACGAAAACTTCACCGTGTTGGGTCGGACTCATGGTACCCGGATCGACATTAATATACGGATCCAATTTCATGATGGTGACGTTTAAACCACGCGCTTCTAAAATTGCCGCCAACGATGCCGCCGCAATGCCTTTACCTAGCGATGAAACCACACCACCAGTGACGAAAATATAATTTGTAGCCATAGGGAACCTAATCTTGTTGGAATATAAATGATTATAGCTAATCATCTTGCCAAAAATTTCACCAGAAAGGCGGTAAAAATTGAAGAGGATTAGCTATCAAAGACGGGGCGCTAGTTTACAGGATTTGCAGGATTAACTCAACGGAATAAAACGAACTTACGCTCTGACACGTTCTACGCTAGAATATGTCCAATTTTTTGTTCACAAAGAGAGAATTTATGACAAACAAAACACTAAGCGCCGTTATTTTAGCCGCGGGAAAAGGAACGCGAATGTATTCAGATTTACCGAAAGTATTGCACTGCGTAGCGGGCAAACCGATGGTGAAGCATGTGATTGATACGGCTACCGCATTGGGCGCGGAAAACGTGCATTTAATTTACGGTCACGGCGGCGAATTAATGCGTGAACGTCTTGCCAACGAAAAGGTGAATTGGGTATTCCAAAACGAGCAACTCGGTACCGCCCATGCCGTGCAGCAGGCGGCGCCGTTTTTCAAAGACGATGAAAATATTGTCGTACTTTACGGCGATGCGCCACTAATCAGCGTCGAGACCCTAGAAAAACTGATTGCGGCGAAACCAGAAAACGGCATTGCGCTTTTAACCGTGAATCTTGCTAACCCGACCGGCTACGGTCGCATTCTTCGCGAAAACGGCAATGTGGTGGCAATCGTCGAACAGAAAGATGCGAACGCCGAGCAATTAAAAATTCAAGAGGTAAACACCGGCGTCATGGTATCCGACGGTGCAAACTTCAAAAAATGGCTGGCGCGTGTGGATAATCACAACGCGCAAGGCGAATATTATCTAACAGACTTAATTGCCCTCGCAAACCAAGACGGTTGCCAAGTAATGGCGGTACAAGCCGGCGATGCAATAGAAGTGGAAGGCGCGAACAATCGCTTACAGCTTGCGGCGTTAGAGCGTTATTACCAACATAAACAAGCGCAACATTTATTACTTGCCGGCGTGACCTTGCTCGATCCGGCGCGCTTTGATTTACGTGGCACGCTCGAACACGGTAAAGACGTAGAAATCGATACGAACGTCATCCTTGAAGGAAATGTACGTTTAGGCAATCGCGTGAAAATTGGTGCGGGTTGCGTGTTGAAAAACGTGACGCTTGGCGATGACGTAGAAGTGAAACCTTATTCCGTACTGGAAGATGCCGTTATCGGCGAAAAAGCGGCCATCGGACCTTTCTCCCGTTTACGTCCGGGCACGGAACTCGCGGCACAAACGCATGTCGGCAATTTTGTGGAAATCAAAAAATCAATCGTCGGCAAGGGCTCGAAAGTAAATCACCTCACTTATATCGGCGACACTGAAATCGGTGCGGATTGCAACATCGGCGCGGGCGTCATCACCTGTAATTACGACGGTGCAAACAAATTTAAAACCCTCATTGGCGATAACGTTTTCGTCGGTTCCGATACCCAATTGGTCGCACCGGTAATCGTCGAAGACGGCGCCACCATCGGAGCCGGTTCAACCATCACGCAAAATATTGCGAAAGACGAACTGGTCATCACCCGTGTGCCACAACGTCATATTCAAGGCTGGCAGCGTCCGAGCAAGAAAAAATAACATATACAAAATCCCGCCTGATGCGGGATTTTTGTTAAGCGTAATTAATTTTCGCCGAATCATTCCAACGAACCTTTTTCCACCACCACGCCAACGGACTTCGCTTGCGGCACCGCATTGGGTTTGCTAAGTTTCAGGCGTAACCATTGAATGCCAAAACGCGTTTGCAATTTTTCCGCCACCTCATAAGCGACCCGCTCCACCAATAAAAACGGCTTCGACTGCACGTAATCCAGCACAAATTGGCTTACTTCCGCATAATTTAAGCAATATTGCACGTCATCAGTTTGTGCGGCTTTCCGGCAATCCCAAGCCATTTCGATGTCGAACACGAGTTTTTGTTTAATTTGTTGCTCCCAATCATATACGCCGATTTGAGCGAACACGCTTAATTCTTCGATAAAAACACGATCCACGATAGATTCCTCCAAAATTGTTAGGGTATGCTACCAAGTTTAGGTAAAATACCGAACGATTTTTAGCATTCCGAGGTACAAAATGAGCCTTTTTGCCGTTTTTTATATGATTTTTGCCTATCTTTTAGGCTCCGTTTCCAGCGCGATTTTAATTTGCAAAATGGCGGGCTTGCCGGATCCGCGCCAAAACGGCTCGCACAACCCGGGCGCAACGAACGTATTACGCCTCGGCGGTCGTTGGGCGGCACTCGGTGTATTAGTATTCGATATTTTAAAAGGTATGTTACCGGTATGGGCGGGCTACTATCTTGGTTTAAGCCAGTTCGAACTAGGCATGGTGGCGCTCGGGGCTTGTCTGGGGCACATTTTCCCGATTTTCTTTCAATTTAAAGGCGGCAAAGGCGTAGCCACCGCATTCGGCGCCATCGCCCCAATCGCTTGGGCAGTTGCCGGTTCCACTTTCGGTACTTGGCTCGCAGTATTTTTGGTAAGCGGCTATTCTTCCTTAAGCGCCGTCGTCACCGCATTACTTGTACCGTTTTATGTGTGGTGGTTTAAACCGGAATTTACTTTTCCGGTAGCGTTGGTCAGTTGCCTGTTAATTTATCGCCATCACGACAACATTCAACGTTTATGGCGCGGGCAGGAAGACAAAATGTGGTCGAAATTTAAAAAAAACTAAACAAGGTTTCCAATGCGGTGCTCAATCGCACGGCCACTCGCCTGTCAATATTCAGAAACAAAAAAACCTGCCACTTCGGCAGGTTTTTGCTTTTTAAAAGCTGACGGCGCTCTTTAGTTTTTTCAAGGCATTACTTTCAAGCTGACGAATCCGTTCCGCTGACACATTATATTTTGCCGCCAAATCATGCAATGTCGCTTTGTCATCGTCCAACCAACGGGCTTTGATAATATCTTGACTGCGCGCATCAAGCGCTTTCAATGCGGTGCTCAATTGCTCGGTCGCTTGGTTTTCAAAATTTTCATTCTCCAACTCGGCCGCAAAATTCGAACTTTGATCTTCCAAATAAAGTGCTGGAGAATAAACGGTTTCGGCATCGGCATCCGTAGGCAAATCAAAGCCCACATCGGCACCGGTCATACGGGATTCCATTTCGATGACATCTTCTTTGGACACGCCTAATTCGTTTGCCACCATATCCACTTCGTTTTCGTTGAACCAACCCAAACGTTGTTTGGTTTTGCGCAGATTAAAGAATAATTTGCGTTGTGCTTTGGTCGTCGCTACTTTCACGATACGCCAGTTTTTCAATACATATTCATGAATTTCCGCTTTAATCCAATGTACGGCAAAAGACACCAAGCGCACGCCCACTTCCGGATTAAAACGTTTCACCGCCTTCATTAAGCCAATATTGCCTTCTTGAATCAAATCCGCTTGCGGCAAACCATAACCGGAATAACCGCGCGCTACGTGGATAACAAAACGAAGGTGTGATAACACCAATTTTTTCGCCGCATCAATATCTTCGTGATAATACAAACGCTCTGCCAATTCTTTTTCTTCCTCGGCGGTCAGCATCGGATATTCATTTGCCGCACGAATATAGCCTTCGATACTGCCTTGAGGAACCAACATCATTTGTGTTTCTTTATCCATTTTTTCCCTCTTTCTTTTAGCTGTTACCGCTTAGTGAGTCAAGTTATAGCACAATAAGTCATTTTATTGAACCGATTTGTGCCGTAAGACAGGTTTTATCGATTGAAAGTTCAATTATTTTATCAATTTTTAATAATTAATTACAAATAGAACAACTACCCTAAACGCTGACGCACGATTTCAAACAAACACACTCCGGTAGCCACCGAAACATTCAGCGATGATACAGAACCGGCCATCGGAATACTGATAAGTTGATCGCAGTGTTCGCGGGTTAAACGTCGCATTCCCTCGCCCTCCGCCCCCATCACAAGCGCTAACGGGCCGCTTAGCTTAGTTTGATAAATCGTTTCCGCAGCTTCTCCTGCCGTACCAACCACCCAAATATTGTAGTTTTGTTGCAAATCGCGCAAAGTACGCGAAAGATTGGTCACGCGAATTAACGGCACGCTTTCTGCTGCACCGCAAGCCACCTTACGGGCAATTGAAGTAAGCTGCGCCGATTTGTCTTTCGGTACAATTACCGCATCCACACCGGCGGCATCCGCCGAACGCAAACAAGCGCCGAGATTATGCGGATCCGTCACACCATCTAACACTAACAACAACGGATTTTGTTTGTTCGCCAAAATCGCGTCAAGATCGTTTTCATTGAATTCTTTCGCCGCCTGCACGCGTGCAATCACGCCTTGGTGCACTTCACCGTTGGCTTTCTTATCTAACGTTTGACGATTGACAAACTGTACACCGATACCAAGCTCGTAAAGCTGATTTAACAATGGCTGCAAACGTTTATCTTCACGCCCTTTTAACACGAAAACTTCAATCAAACGTTCCGGCGCATGGGCTAAAATACTGTTGACGGCGTGAATACCGTAGATTTGTTCTGACATAGGATTCTCTTTTACATTTTATTGTCCGGCTGCTCCAGCAAGGGCGAAGCAAAGCATCTCAATGCGGTGCTAATTTGCCCTTTCACTTTCCGAAGCTTTAATCATGCGGGCTTTCGCACGGATTTCTTAGGCGCAGCCTTCTTTTTCATGATATTTTTACTGCGTTTCGAGGTGTTTGGTGGTAATTCTTTAAAAACTTTTTTAGCCCTTGTTTTGGCGGTTTTGCCTGCTCGGCGAGGTTTGCGTTCGCTGCCGACAAGGGAAAAATCCACCATTTTTTGTGCTAAATGCACCGCTTCCACGCGAATACGCACCTTATCGCCCAGTCGATATTGCATTCCGCTGTTTTCGCCGATTAAGCGCTGTTTCGCCGCATCCAATTGGTAATAATCGTTTTCCAAAGAAGAAATATGCACCAATCCGCTAATCAATAAATCGTCCAAGCGCACGAATAAGCCGAAACTCGTTACGGAAGAAATCACACCGTTAAATTCGCTGCCGATGTGATCCTGCATATATTCGCACTTCAGCCAATCGGCCACTTCGCGCGTGGCTTCGTCGGCGCGGCGTTCGGTCATGGAGCAATGCTCGCCCAGTAAATCTATTTCTTCCACCGAATAATGGTAACCGCCGCTATTGGTAGTTTTGCGTTTGGCGCCTTGTTCTTTTGCGAGCAAATATTTAATGCCGCGATGCAGCGTGAGATCGGGATAACGGCGAATCGGCGAAGTAAAATGGGCGTATTCTTCCAATGCTAAACCGAAATGCCCGATATTATCCGCGTTGTACACCGCTTGGCTCAATGAACGCAGCAACATGGTTTGAATTAATTCGTGATCCGGCCGCGCTTTCACTTTTTCCAATAGCGCCGCGTAATCTTTAGTCGTTGGCTTTAACGCGCCGCCTAATGTCAAACCGAGCTCGCTTAAAAAGCTGCGGAACGATGTTAGTTTTTCTTCGCTCGGCGCGGCATGAATACGGTATAACGCCGGTTCTTTATGTTTTTCCATAAAATTCGCCGCCGCAATATTTGCCAAAATCATACATTCTTCAATGATTTTATGCGCATCGTTGCGCACCACCGGTTCAATGCGGTCGATTCTGCCCATGGCGTTGAAAATAAACTTGGTTTCGACGGTTTCAAAATCAATAGCACCGCGTTGATGGCGCGCACCGAGCAAGGCTTGATACAAATGATGAAGTTCTTCCAAATGCGGCACAAGGGCAGCATAACGCTCACGCAATGCTTCATCACCTTCCAGTATTTTCGCCACTTTAGTGTAGGTTAACCGCGCATGGGAATTCATCACGGCTTCATAAAAGCGATAATCAGTCAGTTTACCTTTGGCGGAAATTCGCATTTCGCACACCATGCACAAGCGATCCACTTGCGGATTAAGTGAACACAAACCGTTCGATAAAATCTCCGGCAACATCGGCACCACGCGATTCGGGAAATACACGGAATTGCCGCGACTATAGGCTTCCGTATCCAATGCCGAGCGCAAACGCACGTAATAACTCACATCCGCAATCGCTACCCAAAGTTTCCAACCTTTGCCGTGTTTTTCGCAGTAAACGGCATCGTCGAAGTCGCGCGCGTCTTCGCCATCAATGGTGACCAACGGCAAAGCACGTAAATCCACGCGGCCTTTTTTCGCGTCTTCCGGCACCTCTTCGCTGAATTTTTTCACGTATTTTTCCACCGCGCTTGGGAATTGGTGCGGAATATCATGATTGCGCAAGGCAATTTCCACTTCCATGCCTTTCGCCATATTGTCGCCTAGAATCTCACGGATAACGCCGACAGGTTGATTAAAGCCGGCGCTGCGTTCTTGTAATTCCACCACAACGACTTGTCCCATACGGGCGCCATTGCGGTGCTCATTTGGCACCAGAATATCGCGCCCAATGCGGTTGTCATCCGGCACCACATAAGCGAAACCATTTTCCAAAAAGAAACGACCGACAATTTGTTTTTTGCGGTTTTCCAGCACACGCACAATACGCACTTCACGCCGCCCACGGCGATCCAAGCCCACCGGTTGCGCCAATACGAAATCGCCGTGCATCACGCGTTGCATTTGATGATTCGGAATAAATAAATCGTCTTTTTGCCCTTCCACCTGCAAAAAGCCAAAGCCCTCGCGATGGCCGATGACGGTACCTTTGAGCAAATCCAATTTTTCCGGAAGCGCATAACGTTTGCGTTTGGTAAACACAAGTTGCCCGTCATTTTCCATCGCGCGCAAACGGCGGCGTATTCCTTCAATTTGTTTTTCGTCATGAATCGAAAGTGCGGTCAAAATTTCTTCCCGATTCATCGGCGCGTTATTCTCGCGAATCACGTTTAAAATAAACTCACGGCTTGGAATCGGATTGTCGTATTTTTCTACTTCCTGCTGATAATGCGGATCTTGGTATGCTAAATTTTTTTGCTTTTTTGCCATTTTCTTTTGTTACTTAACATCTAAAAAAATCGCGAGGAGTTTGACACCGTAGGGCTGAGAATGCAAGGAAAGAAAATCGGCCCCCATTGATAAGTACAAATGATAAGTAAAAATGATGAATACAGTTAATGAGTGCAGATGATAAATGGGTTTTGCAGCAAACGGAAATTCATGGCTTCAAATAGCACCGCATTGGAGCGCCTTCCAATGCGGTGCTATTTTTAACGTCCGTTTGCGCGTTGCAACGCTTGTATATCAGCGACGTCATATTGCGTTTTTGCTTTGAAAATTTGCTTCTGCCCGAAATGTCATCGGCTCAGCCGTAATCGGGTGAGTAATGGTGAGTTGTTCCGCGTGCAAACAAAGGCGCGATGCCATGCTTTTTGCCTGCGGATGGGCATAAAATTTATCGCCTAAAATCGGATGACCGAGCGCCAACATATGTAATCGAAGCTGGTGCGAACGTCCGGTAATCGGTGTAAGTTTTACACGCGTGCTGTTGTTCGGTAAACGTTGTAAAACTTCAAATCGAGTAACCGCTCTTTTGCCGAATACAAAATCCAAGCGCTGCCGTGGGCGGTTTTCCCAGTCGCAAATCATCGGCAAATCGATTTCGCCGCGGTCTTCTTTAATATGTCCCCATACCAAAGCTTGATAATATTTTTTCGGTTCACGTTCGCGAAATTGGCGTTTAAGTTCTTTATCTGCAGCCTTGCTTAAGGCGAATAAAATAATGCCGCTGGTCGCCATATCAAGACGGTGCGCCGGTTCGCAAAAACCAAATTTTTCTTTCACGCGGCTCATCGCGCTGTCATGATATTGCGGTTGGTTGCCCGGCACGGAAAGCAAGCCACTCGGTTTATTCACCACGCAAAGATGATTGTCTTGATAAATAATGTCCAAATAAGGTTCCATCGGCGGATGGTATTCAATCAACGCCATACGATTATTCCTTGTTTGTGATGATGACGCGCAAACTGTCCAATCGCCAATTGGCTTTGGCAAGTTCCTGCAGGGATTGGTCGCGTTGTGCGCTCAAAATCTCAATTTCAGTTCGACGAATATTTTTATTCACTGCTTGCAACGCTTGCAGACGATGAAGTTCCGCGCTTAAGGTTTGCGCGGCAAGCTGTTGTGCCTCGGTGATAACCGCTTGCGCCAAGGGCTCAATGCGGTGCTCTCCGACGAGTAGTAGCCGTTCTAATGTTGGTCGTGCCATTTTTATCATTTTGTTTGCCACTTCCCGTCCGAGTGGTTTAAGTTTGTCTTGTAAGGTTTCAAAGGTCACTTGGGCGGCAATGTCATGACCTTTGTTATCCAGTAATAAACGAATCGGCGTCGGCGGCAAAAAACGACTAAGTTGCAGCCCTTTCGGCGACTGACTTTCCACCAAATACACCAATTCCAATAACAACGTACCGGCCGGCAATCGTTTGTTGATAAGCAACGCCGCAGCGGCCTTGCCGATGTCGCCGGAGGCGATTAAATCGATTCCTTGACGAATCATCGGGTGATCCCAAGTAAAAAATTCCAGTTCTTCGCGCGCAAGCGCAAGATTGCGATCAAAAGTTACCGTTACGCCTTCTTCTTTTAAGCCCGGGAAATCCGGCACCAGCATGGTGCCGGTCGGCGTAATCACAATGCTGTTCTCGCCCAAATCCTCTTGTTCCACGCCGATAATATCGAATAAATTCAGCGTAAAGTTCACCAATTCGCTTTCGTTATCTTGCGCCGCGATGGCTTCGGCTAGAGCTTGCGCTTGCTCGCCGCCGTTAGAATTGAGTTCCAACAAGCGATCGCGGCCTTTTTCTAACTCAAGTGTAAGTTTTTCGCGCGCTTCTTGGGTTTGCTTAATCAACGACTCAAAAAACGTTTCAGAAATTGATCGCACTTTCGCCAGTTCATCGGCGAAACGTTCAAATAACGCCATGCCCGTCGAACTGCTTTGCACAAAGGCGTTCAAGCCCTCGTGATACCAACGCGCCAGTTTTTGCTCCGCCGAACCTGCTACGCAGGGCGCGTAAATTTGCACGTCGCGCAACTGCCCGATGCGATCCAAGCGGCCGATAGATTGCTCCAATAAATCGGGATTTTGCGGCAAATCGAATAAGACTAAAGTACAGGCAAACTGGAAGTTACGCCCTTCCGAACCGATGCTTGAACTCAGCAACACCTGCGCCCCCTGTTCCGTATCGGCAAAATACGCCGCGGCGCGGTCGCGTTCGACAATCGACATGTTTTCATGGAACAGCGCGGCGCGAATGGCTTCTTTTTCACGCAAAATTTGCTCCAACGCCATCGCGGTCTGCGCACTTTGGCAAATCACTAATACTTTTTCAGCGCGCCGGGTTATAAGAAAATCTCTCAGCCATTGCGTTTTCACCGCCTCTGTTTCGGATTCATTTTCCGCCTGCAACGTAATTTGATGGTAAATACGACGCGGAAAACCCTTCACGCCTTGGCGCGTATTACGAAACAAAACGCGGCTGGTGCCGTGACGGTCAATTAAATTTTGTATCAATTCTTGGCGTGCGCGTTGCTGCGCTTCTGCATGATCGGAAGCCATTGCACGAAATAGCGGTGCGGCATCTTGCTCACCCAATAAATCGGAAATATGATTTTTTTCTGCCGCGCTTAAGGCATTGTCGGCAAGCAAAGATAGCACCGCATCGGCAACCGGTTGATAGTGTTGTTGCTCTTTTTGGAACGCGGCATAATCAAAGAATCGCTCCGGATCGAGCAGTCGCAAGCGGGCAAAATGACTTTGCCGACCAAGTTGTTCCGGCGTAGCGGTGAGCAATAACACGGAAGGCGTGGCTTGAGCGAGTCGCTCCACCAATAAATAGGCGGGACTTGGCTCTTCTTCGTGCCAAACCAAATGATGTGCTTCATCCACAATTAAACAATCGAAACCGGCGGCAAGTACTTGTTCGACGCGTTGAGGCGAATCGGCCAACCAATCCAACGCGCAAATAATCAGCGCCTCCGAGGCGAACGGATTCTCACCGTCGGCGGCAAAATCGGCGCAACGTTCTTCGTCGAATAAGGAAAAATGCAAATTGAAACGCCGCAACATTTCCACCAGCCATTGATGTTGCAAGGTTTCCGGTACCAAAATCAACACGCGCCGCACTTTTTCGGCAAATAACTGATTTTGCAAAATCATGCCTGCTTCAATGGTTTTTCCTAATCCCACTTCGTCCGCCAACAACACACGTGGATTCACGCGATTGCCTACTTCGGCGGCGATATGTAATTGGTGCGGAATCAGCCCCGCGCGAATGCCGCGCAGCCCGCGTAACGACGATTTGAATTGTGCCCGTTGATGTTGCAAGGTGCGATAACGTAAGGCGAAATGATGACTGCGGTCAAGTTGCGCCGAAAAGAGACGATCTTTTGCAGAACTGAACGAAATAAGCGGCGAAATATCGCTTTCTTGCACAATCACCCGTTCACCCTGCGAATTTTTCACTAAATAGAAATTCAGCCCGTTTAGGTGTTGAATATCCTCAACCTTGCCTTGCCAACCTTCTTTATGGCTAAGAAGTTCGCCCTTGTTAAATTGAATGCGCATAAGCGGCGCTTGGGCGACAGAATAAATTCGCGTTTCATCCGATGCAGGAAAATAGAGCGTTACAGTGCGCGCATCAAATGCGGTGACTACGCCTAATCCAAGATTATTTTCAGTTTCGCTCAACCAACGCTGACCAAGGGCAAAGGGCATCATATCGTTCTTTCTTTTTCGTTCGTTTCGGTACGGGGCGGCTATTGTAGCCCGATTAAAAGGGAAAGCAACGAAAACTGTGATCTGCTTCACAGTCATAAGAATTCTCGCCTTTGTCGCTTTACTTTGAACTTTACTTTGAAAAAGTGCGGTGCAAAAATGGCGCGGATTTTCATTTAAAAACGGAGTAAAAAATGAATTGGTCTGAACGTTTAAAACGCGAATTTTTATCCGGCTGGAAGCCTTTTGAAGTGATTTGGCTGACCCTTTTCGTGCTTGCGCAAATTTGGGCTTATATCCAAGCGCCGGACTCTTGGCTGGCGATGATTTCCGGGATTTCCGGGATTTTATGCGTGGTATTGGTAAGTAAAGGAAAAATCAGTAACTATTTGTTTGGACTGATTTTTGCCTACACTTATTTTTATGTAGCTTGGAGTGCGAATTTTTTAGGTGAAATGAACACGGTGCTTTATGTTTATTTGCCGTCGCAATTTATCGGTTATTTTATGTGGAAAAACCATATGCAAAACGACCACGGCGGCGCAAGCGTAGTGGCAAAAGCGTTGAGTGCAAAAGGTTGGGCAACCTTAATCATTGCGACTGCCGTCGGTACCTTGTTATTCGTGCAGGCATTACGCACGGCCGGTGGCAGTTCCACCGGTTTGGATGGACTGACCACCGTTATCACCGTCGCCGCTCAATTATTGATGATTTTGCGTTACCGCGAACAATGGTTGTTATGGATCGCTTTAAACGTGCTTTCCATTGCACTTTGGGCAGAAACCCCGGCGATGTATTTAATGTACGGCGCGTATTTGCTGAACTCCCTTTACGGTTTTTACAACTGGAGCAAATTGGCCAAACAAGCCGGCGTTTAAATTTTGCTAAACTGAGCGCACCCGTTGGGTGCGTTTTTTTGACTTATAAAAATAGCACCGCATTGGAGCCTGTCTCAATGCGGTGCTGTTTTCAAAGTACAATTAAAGTGCAATTAATGCGCGGGTTTGCTTGCGTTTTCTTCAAACACCGGTAACGGTTTGTGTTCGGTCGCCACATAGCTGTACACCACAGGCAATACGAACAGAGTGAAAATGGTGCCGATGGATAAACCGGCTACAATAACGATACCGATACTAAAACGCGATACCGCGCCGGCCCCCGTTGCATAAAGCAACGGAATCAAACCGGCTACCATTGCAGCGGTAGTCATCAAAATCGGACGTAAACGCACTTTTGCAGCAGCGGTAATCGCGTCAATGCGATTCTTACCGTGCAGTAACTGCTCTTCTTTCGCCACTTCACACATTAAAATACCATGCTTGGTGATAAGGCCGACAAGGGTAATTAAGCCTACTTGTGAGTAAATATTCAAGGTGGTGCCTGAAATACCGAAGAAAGATAACAAGTTAAGCATCAATAAAGCGCCGCTTACCGCCAATGGCACGGAAATCATAATCACCATCGGATCGCGAACCGATTCAAATTGAATCGCCAACACCAAGAAGATAATGATCACCGCTAAAGCGAAAGTGACCGCCAAAGCGTTGCCTTCCTGTATCAGCTGACGCGATTCCGATTTGAAGTCGTAAGTATAGCCTTGCGGAAGAGTGCTATTCGCTTGTTGTTGCAACCAAGCTACCGCGTCGCCGGTGGAACTGCCCGGCATCGGCACCGCACTGATGGTTGCCGCATTTAATTGACTAAAGCGCGGTAACGAAGTCGGTTGGGTTTCAAGTTTCATGCTAATCAAACTGCTCAGCGGTACGGCTTCGCCATTGCTGGCATTTAAGTAGTAATTGTTGAAACTTTCCGGTGATAAACGATCGTCGCGTTTTACTTGCGAAATCACTTTATAAGCCCGCCCGTCGATATCGACTCGAGTAATGGTGGCGCCCGACAAGAAACTGCCTAACGTATTACTGATTTGTTGCATGCTGATACCGTAAGTTCCCGCTTTTTCCTTATCGACGGAAATCGTCATCTGCGCGGTATCATATTTCAAGTCAAGATTGGTATAAATAAACTTACCCGACGCTTTCATCGCTTGTAAAAATTTCTCGGCGGTATTGGCTAAAGCATTATAGTCTTGCGCCGTTTTCAACACGATGGAAACCGGCGGACCTTGTTCTCCCGTATCGATTTCTGGGAAGTTAAAGGCAGACACGGAAACTTCCGGAATGCTTTTTGCCTTCGCATTCAGTTCGTTCATAATTGCCGCTTGTTTGCGAGAACGTTCGTTCCAATCTTTCAACGTCACGATATTCAACGATGCGTTAGAACTCGGCGCGCCGGCGATACTCATTCCAAACGATACTTCCGGCATCTCCATCAGGTTTTTCATATAAGGCTGCATCGCATCTTGAATGTAGTCCACGTTTACATTAGACGGCGCCGAACCGATAGCGATAAACGCCCCCTTGTCTTCATTCGGCGTCAATTCGCTGGAAAGCGAATTGAAAAGAAACGGCAAACTTGCAAAGATCGCCATCGCAAAAACCACCATAGATTTACGGTTTTGCATCACGATGTCTAACATATAGTTATACAGCGCATTCATTTTTCCGAGCGTATGTTCGACTTTGCGTTCCATCCAAGTCGGTTGCGCATTGGATTTCAGCAATTTGCTGGTCATCATCGGTGACAGCGTTAATGCCACGATACCTGAAATGAACACCGCACCGGCAAGCGTTAAGGCGAATTCTTTAAACAGCGTACCGGTAATACCGCCCATTAAAGCCATCGGAGAATACACGGCGATTAAAGAAATCGTCATGGAAATAACCGGCAAGGCAATTTCGCGCGTACCGATAATTGCCGCACGGAACGGCGTTTCCCCTTCTTTAATATGTCGATCCACATTTTCCAATACGACAATCGCATCGTCCACCACCAAACCGATGGCAAGAATGAGCGCTAACAATGTCATCAAGTTAATGGAAAAATCTAAACTTTGTAACATCATTAACACCCCAATCAAAGAAATCGGAATGGTTAACACCGGAATTAAAATGGCGCGCAGCGAGCCGATAAACATCAAAATCACTACCAAAACGATCACCGTTGCTTCAACGATGGTTTTTACCACTTCATTGATTGAGCTGTTAATCGCAATGGTGCGGTCGTAGAGGATGTCGGATTCAATACTGTCCGGCAATTGTTTCTTAATGTTGTCGTACAACGGACGAATTTTTTCCGCTACCGTCAACGGGTTGGCGGAAGAGGTCGGGTTAATGCCCAATACTACAGAATCCGCGCCGTTAGCGGTGGCGCGCGAGTTATCGCTTTCTTTATTTAATTCAATGGTCGCAATATCGCGTAAGCGCACTAAATCATCGCCGTTTGAAGCCACAATCAGGTTGCCCAATTGTTCGACAGATTTCGTGGTGGTTTCCACTTTGTTGCGATAAGTCACATAGTAACCGTTGTCGCTACCCGCGGCGGTTTGTACGTTGTTCGCCGACAGAGCGGACATCACAGCGGGAGCGGAAAGATTTTGCCCGGCCATTTTTTGCGGATCCAACCAAATACGCATCGCATATTCCGCGGCACCAAAGATTTGTACTTCCGCCACCCCCTCAATGGTAAAGAACTGCGGTTTCACCACACGGTTGATATAGTCGGTTACCTGGCTGGAATCGAGTTTCTTGGAACGGAAACTAATATACATAATCCCCGTACCGCCCGATGAAGATGCCACGGTTGGATCTTCAATCCCGCTCGGTAACTCGGAGCGCACCGCATTGACCTTCGCCAATACATCCGCAAGCGCCCCTGCCGGATCCGTATTAAGCTTCATTTTTACGGTGATGGTGGAAGAGCTCGGCGCACTTGAGGAAGACATATAATCAATATTGTCCGCTTGGGCGATCGATTCTTCCAGTTTTGAGGTGACAAAAGCTTGAATCAAGTTTGCATCTGCCCCCGGATATGCGGTGGTTACAGTAATAACCGTGGTCGTCATTTTAGGATATTCACGCACGGCCAATTTCGAGATTGCCTGCAAACCCAAAATAATGATCAACAAGCTAATCGAAACCGCTAAAACCGGGCGACGAATAAATATATCGGTAAATTTCATTCGTATTTCCTAATTAAAGATTGGTTTTCTTCGCCGGTGCGGTGCCGCCAACAATATCTTTCTTAATCCACTCAACAAGGCTGCCGTTGCCGATGCCTTGTTGACCGCCGGTAACGATTTTATCGCCAACTTTCACTTCATCACCTTGTAATTGAGAATAAATACCTTGGCGATCTTTGGTAAAGACAGTGATTTGTTTCGCGCGATACAGTGAATCCAATTTCGGGTTATCGGCAAATTTAGCTTTATCTTCTTCAGATAACGGCTCTAACAAATAAGAAATTTCACCATACATGTTATAGCTTATCGCCACTTGCGGCACCACAATTTGGTTGGTTTCGGTCGGCAGCGCAACATGCAAGCGCGAGAACATACCGGAAAGCAATTTTTTACTGTCTTCCGCATCAAACGTCGCTTGTACATCCACCAAACCGGTTGTCGAATTAATCGCCGGCTCAATTGCGCTAATACGGGCGGAAAAAGTTTCGCCTTGACGCGCATCAGTGGTGGCGGTAACGCGTTGACCGATGGTTAATTTGTCCAAGTCATTTTGCGAAATGGCGAAATCAACTTTCATTGAACTGGTATCTTCCACCCGCACAATTTCCGATCCGACGTTCACATATTGACCGACATTCACTTTCACGATACCGGTTTTACCATCAAACGGCGCGACAATTTGACGACGTTGGATGGTTGCTTTTAACGATTCGATATTTGCCACTTGCGCATCATAGGCGGATTTTGCATTGTCCGCTTCTTGACGAGATACGGCTCCGCCGGCCACCAAATTAGCATAACGTTGATAGGTTTGCTGAAGCGCCGGAAGTTGAGCTTGTGCTGCTTGAAGACTGGCTCGTTCAACTGAACTATCCAGTTCAACCAATAAATCGCCTTTCTTCACGTTTTGGCCGTTTGTCACTAACACGCGCGAAACGCTCCCCGCATTTTGAGCACTTAACATCGCTCCTTGATTCGGACGAACCAGCCCCGTAGTATGAATAACCGGCGTCCATTCGCTGGCGCGTACTTCCAATGCGGTGACCGGGCTGGACTGCTCCGGCATATTCGCTAGCGCTTTGCCAATCATAATGCCGCGTAACACATTAAAGCCGATGACACCGGCAAAAATTAAGACAAACACGACTAAAATGATTTTCATAAAGAAAACATGCGAGCGTTTCGGTCTTTGGATTTGAGTTTGACTCATTTAAAAAAAACTCCGTTAATATTTAAGAAGATTACTTCTGAATTGCCCGCCAAGAGCGCTCAATCACAGATTCTAAAATTTCATTGTTGAGCGACACATTGATAAATTTCATATCCGTCGCAATCACAATAGACGTTTTTAAACTTAATAAAAAAAGAATGTCGTCAGGTAAGTCCGTCAAAATATCAGCCTTGCGGGCCTGCCGACAAAAGAATTCCCAACGATCGTTTTTCACTCCCCGGCAAATTTCAAAGAAGTTCGGTAGTGATTGATATTGATTCAAATTGGACAAAATCGTGGGATTCTCTTGCAAAAATTGCCAAATGTTCCACCACATTTGTCGATATTGTTCAAAAAAAGATTTCGATTCGTCGAAATCTTTCTCCAGTGTCGCCATAAATATGGCAAACACGCGTCGAGCAAATTGTTCCAGTAATTCATCCTTATTTTTAAAATAAAGATAAATCGTGCCGGCCGCCACGTTGGCTTCTTTTGCCAACTTGTGCATCGAAAGCTGAGTTAAACCTTCTTTTGCCATTAAACGATCGGTTGCCATAAAAATTTGCTCGGCTAAATCTGTTTTAGTATGTTGCATAATAGAATTTAGGTTAAAAATTGAAAGAAAGGACATTTGGGCCAGCAAAATGAATAAGCGTTCATTTTATGTTTTTTTTCGTTTTTAGCAAGCTAAAAATAAAAAAGCACGGTTATTTTCACCGTGCTTGCTTGATTTCAGATTACATCCCGATAATTACGCAACTGATCACCTCTTTGGCCTTATCTTGCGCTTGTACCGCGCTCTCTCGATTTGGAAACGGCCCCACGCGCACGCGATTCCATTCTCCCGCTTCCAGCACCTGCGCATTCACGCCGGCCATCGCCAAACGACCTTGTAAACTCTCCGCTTGGGCACGGTTCTTAAAAGCACCGCATTGAAGGCCAAAACGCTTACTACCGGCGGCTACCGTTTCCACCGGTTTACTTTCTGCCGCTTTAGTCTCCACTTTCTTCGCCGTTTCAACTTTGACAGCTTCGGCTTTTTTCACCGTTTCTGCCGACTTTTTCGCTTCTGCTTTAGCCTCATCGGTTTGCGCCGTTTCCTGAGCTTGTGCTTTTTGCTCCGCCGCCTTTTGCTCTTTTTCCATTTGAATCAGCACTTGGCGCTGTTCTTCCGTTAAACGCATATTTTTTTCCACGCTGGACGGTTTATCATCCACCGGCACGGTACGAGTTTCCAAAGCTTTAATATAACTCCACACTTCTTCCGGGCGATTCGGTAAGACACTTTTCGGCTGCGTTTTTTCCGGCACCGGCGCTACGGAAGCCGTCCCCTCCGGAGCCTTACTTTTCAAAAAATAAAGTCCCGCGCCAAAAGCAAATAACACCGCGAAAGCGATGCCAATCAGCATATTTTTATTATTGCTGTCTTTCTTTTTTTTCTTATTTGAACCGCGACGCGCGGCGAAATCTCGATGAGCCACAATAAAATCCTAACATATCCGTTTAACCCAAAACGGGAAATAAAAAAGCGCCTAATTCTACTGAAAAAGGCAATTATTGGCTAGTGTAAATATCCGGCAATCAAGTCAGATCTTGCGGATCTACATCTAATATCAAACGCACTTGAGTGTTTTTTTCCACATGCGAAAAACGGTATTCCCGTAACGCCTTTTGTAAGGCCGTTCGCGAAGTATGTTGCAACAACAACTGCCAACGAAATCGTCCCGCCTTTTTGCTAAAAGGCGCCGGCAACGGGCCAAGAATCTGTAATCCCGCAACATTCTTCTCGCGGAAAAAATCCGCAATTCGTGCTAATTGTTTTTCCGCCGCCTCCGAATCGCGCGCCTGCGCTTTGAACAATGCTTGGAAACTAAAAGGTGGCAAGCCCATGGCCCGGCGTAAACGCAAGGTTTCTTGCGCAAACGCTTGATAACCGTGCGCCAGCAACGCGGTCAATAAAGGATGATCGGGATAATGAGTTTGTAGCACCACTTCCCCTTGTTTTTCTGCCCGTCCGGAACGCCCCGCCACTTGCACATAAAGCTGAGCCAAGCGTTCTTCCGCACGGAAATCCAAGGAAAATAAAGCGCCGTCCACGTTTACCAAAGCCGCCAAGGTAACATTCGGGAAATGATGTCCTTTTGCCAACATTTGGGTGCCGATAAGAATTTGACTTTTGCCCCGCTGAATATCTGCCAAATAACCTTCCAACTTCCCTTTGCGCGCCGTGCTGTCGCGATCAATACGCGCCACGGAATAGTTCGGGAATCGGGCTTTTAACGTTTCTTCCAATTGTTCGGTGCCCAATCCGGTGGTTACCAAGTGTGTGCTCCCACAAGCACCGCATTGACGCGGCACCGTTTTCTGCGAGCCGCAATGATGACAGCGCAATGCGCGTTGATGTTGGTGATAAGTATAAGGTTTTTCGCAATGGGGACATTGCGCCATCCAACCGCATTCGTGGCACAGCAACACCGGCGCGAAGCCGCGTCGATTCAAAAATAACAACACTTGATTGCCTTTTTCCAAATGGCTTTGCATATGTTCCAACAAAGGTTGCGACAAGCCGTTTTGTACGCGCTGATTTTTTAAATCAATGACAAATTGACGAAGAGTTCCCGCATTTCCCGCTCTTTTTGATAACACCAAGTGCTTAAATTTACCGTTTTGTACGTTATTAATGCTTTCCAAACTTGGCGTTGCCGACCCCATCAGAACCGGAATATTGAGCTTTTGAGCCAGTACGATGGCCAAATCGCGTGCGTGATAGCGCCAGCCGTCATGCTGTTTGAATGACGCGTCGTGTTCTTCATCCAAAATAATGCAACCCAAATCGGCAAATTGCGTAAATAGCGCTGAGCGGGTGCCGATCAGCACCGCATTGAGCCCGCTTCTGGCGCGCTCCCACACATGCAACCGTTGGGTGTCGTTTAAATTCGAATGCAACACGTCGATTTCTACGTTAAAACGCGCTTTGAAACGTTGCACCGTTTGCGGCGTCAGTCCGATTTCCGGCACCAGCACCAATACCTGTTTACCGACTTTCAACATTTCTTCGATATATTGCAGATAAATTTCGGTTTTGCCCGAGCCCGTCACGCCGTCCAACAGCCATACGTTAAAATCGCGTTGGAACATCAGTTGACTAAACGCCAACGCTTGTTGTTTGTTCAACGTTAAGCGATTTTCCGAATTCACCAAAGGCTTGTTGCCCAAGGCTTTCCGCCAACTTTTAGGTTCGATATGAAGGCGTATTTCGTCCACCAAATGTTTACCTTTCAAGGCCGACCAAATTGTTGTCGAAAACCCATTATTGCCCTTTTCCAAATCTTGCTCGAGCAAACATTGCAAGGCTTCCGCTTGTTTTTTAGAACGTTTCAGTTCGCCTTGCGCAAGCGCTTTTTCGCCCGCCGCATTAATGCGCCAAAATGCGCGCTCTTCTTGCGCCAATTTTTCACCGTTACGCAATTTCACCGGCAACGCCTGAAACAACACTTCGCCGATCGCCGCCTGATAATAATTCGCTGCCCAATGCAGCCAATCCCAATAAATCGGTGCAAATAACGATTGCTCATCCAAAGGTTCAAGCACGGTTTTTAATTTCTCCGCCGACATCGCCGATTGCGCCGCCAACTCCACCACTATCGCCAGCCGCTTTTGCGAACCGAAAGGCACCCAAACGCGCCCGCCCGGCGGTAACAGCATATCGTCGGGTGCGAGATAATCAAACAAATGGGGAAGCGGCACAGCAAGCGCCACGCGGACAATTTTCATAGCAAGCCTTAGGAAAAATTCGAGGGGAAAATCCGGCTTATTATACGTAAAAAGCCCGATAAAGATCGAAAAGATCGCGATTTCGTGTATAATCGCCGCCAATTTTTTTCACGCAAAAATATCCGTTATGACACAAACTTTTGCCGATCAAAAACGTAAAACCGTAGAAACCGCCGAATTCACTGAAGACGGCCGCTACAAACGCAAAGTGCGCAGTTTCGTGCTACGTACCGGACGTTTAAGCGAATTTCAAAAAAACATGATGAACGACAACTGGCCGACGCTAGGCTTGGATTATCAGAAAGAACCTTTTGATTTTGCGAAAATTTACGGCGACGACAAACCTGTTGTGCTGGAAATCGGTTTTGGTATGGGAAAATCCTTAGTGGAGATGGCCGCCGCCAATCCCGATAAAAACTACCTCGGTATCGAAGTACACACGCCGGGCGTGGGTGCCTGCATCGCTTACGCAGTGGAAAAAGGCGTGAAAAATTTACGCGTGATCTGCCACGATGCCACCGAAATCCTGCGCGACAGTATCGCCGATGGTGCGCTTGGCGGCCTGCAACTGTTCTTCCCTGATCCCTGGCAGAAAGCCAAACATCATAAACGTCGCATTGTACAGCCGCATTTTGTCGCACAAGTTGTACAAAAACTTCGTCGCCACGGCTTCATTCATATGGCCACCGATTGGGAAAACTATGCGGAACAGATGTTGGAAGTGCTAAGCGCCAACAGGGAATTAGTAAATACGGCAAAGAGCGGAGATTATATTCCGCGTCCGGATTTTAGACCTTTGACAAAATTTGAGGCGCGCGGACATCGACTCGGACATGGGGTGTGGGATTTGTATTTTGTGAAGAAATAATTTATTTCTCTGAAAAATTTATTTGCTTCCTTTTTGTTTAAGTATCATCGGCGAAACTCGATATAAAAAACAAATACATTCCTGCGAAATTATGTAGCAAATGCACCAAACCGTTGAATCAAGAGTTAGCATCAAACATAGCACCGCATTGAAAGCAGCTCCAATGCGGTGCTATTTTGCAAAGGTAATTCCGGCGTTGTGCAACTGCTACATAATTTCCCATTCCTGTCCACAAAACCCAATGCCAAAATTCCCAATTTAATATAGAATACCCGCCCGATTTAACCTCAACCATTAGGAGAAACCCATGGCTAAATCTCGTAATCAACGTCAACGCAAAAAACTCCATCTTGCCGAGTTCCAAGAATTAGGTTTTTTGGTGAACTTTCAATTCGCCGAGGGCACCGCTATCGAAAAAGTGGATGAAATCATCGATCGTTTTATCGCCGAAGTGATTCAACCGAACGGGTTAGCTTATGAAGGCAGCGGTTACTTACACTGGGAAGGTTTGGTGTGTTTGGAAAAAATCGGTAAATGTGACGAAAGCCAGCGTGAAGCGGTGAGAACATGGCTTGAAGCAAACGGTTTGCAACAAATCGAAATCAGCGAATTATTCGATATTTGGTGGGAATATCCGACAAAGAAAGTCTAGTTTAATCCATAAAAAACGGCGTTGAAAGGTGATTTTCCACGCTGTTTTCATTTCAGTATCAAAAGGAATTTATGTTTAATTCGTTCAATCTTTGATCTACCACAACAAAAGGTTCAGTTTTTATTAAATTACCCCTTTTAGGTAGTTTTTATTATCTTTGCTCAAAAGCATAATCCAGCGCTTAAAAATTGTATCAAAAAACCATACATAAAAGGTTGCTTGATGACCGTTGAAAACTTATCACGCCGACAACTGTTACGTGGAAAACTTTTAACATCGTTACAGTCAAAAAGCGAGCAAACTGAAGATTTTGCCCCGATTCGTCCGCCTTGGTCAGTGACTGATGAGGAATTTATTGCTCAATGTACGCGTTGCGGAGAGTGCCTCAATGTTTGTGAGACGCACATTTTGGTTAAAGGTGATGGCGATTTTCCGGAATTGAATTTTGAACATGGCGAATGCACTTTTTGTGGAAAATGTGTCGATATCTGTGAACAGCCGATTTTTCGTCCTAAAGAGGAAACGCCTTGGTCATACAAGATCAGCATTTCAACCGAATGTCTTACTGAGCACCGCATTGAGTGTCGTTCCTGCCAAGATAGTTGTCCCCAAAACGCCATTCGTTTTCGTTTACAATTAGGCGGCGTGGCAAAACCAAGTGTAGCCTTGGAAAGCTGTAATGGATGCGGTGCTTGCGTAGCGAGTTGTCCAACCAAAGCAATTAGTATTAGAAGAGGAATAGTTAACGATAACCATGAATAATGCTAAAATTTTAACGATGAATGACGCTGAAGATTGGCATGTAGTCGGCTTATATATTCAAGCCAATCCACAGAAAATGGCTTCAATTAAAGCCACCCTTTTGTCGATTCCACATACTGAAATTCCTACCGAAGATGATGTTCAAGGAAAATTAGTGGTAGTAATGCAATCTCATGATGAGCATATTTTATTAGACAATATGGAAGCGATAAAAGACATTGATGGAGTGATTACTGTCTTACTGGTTTATCATCAGCAAGACGAGCATTCAAAATAATTTTTAATTAAACAAAAATAGTGGGGGAAAACGCTATGAATTTAAGTCGTCGAGACTTTATGAAAGCCAATGCGGCCATGGCAGCTGCAACGGCTGCGGGATTAACCATCCCGGTCAAAAATGTGGTTGCGGCCGAATCCGAAATTAAGTGGGATAAAGCTGTTTGTCGTTTCTGTGGTACGGGTTGCTCCGTACTGGTGGGGACCAAAGACGGACGTGTTGTAGCGTCGCAAGGCGATCCGGATGCGGAAGGAAACCGTGGGTTAAACTGTATTAAAGGCTATTTTTTGCCGAAAATTATGTACGGTAAAGACCGTTTAACACAGCCAATGCTTCGTATGAAAGACGGTAAATACGATAAAAATGGTGATTTCACGCCAATTAGTTGGGATATGGCATTTAAAACCATGGCGGAGAAATTTAAAGCAGCAATTAAGGAACTTGGCCCTAATGGCATCGGTATGTTTAGTTCCGGTCAAACTACCATTTTTGAAGGCTACGCAAAATCCAAACTATGGAAAGCCGGTTTCCGTTCCAATAACATCGATCCAAATGCCCGTCACTGTATGGCATCTGCTGCAGTAGCGTTCATGCGTACTTTTGGTATGGATGAACCTATGGGTTGCTATAACGATATTGAACAAGCAGAAGCCTTTGTGCTTTGGGGTTCCAATATGGCGGAAATGCACCCGATTTTGTGGTCTCGCATTACTGACCGTCGTTTATCCAATCCGGATGTTAAAGTTGCGGTGCTTTCTACCTTCGAACATCGTAGTTTTGAATTAGCTGATTATGGTTTAATTTTTAAACCACAAACTGACTTAGTAATTTTAAACTACATTATCAATTACTTAATTCAAAACGATGCCATTAACTGGGATTTCGTTAATAAACACACCAAATTTAAACGTGGTGAAACCGATA
>ERZ772764.321-NODE-321-length-35218-cov-16.388818_pt1 | contig 35218 bp, 25 predicted proteins | sample MGYA00512163_ERZ772764 | MGnify/ENA primary metagenome ERZ772764 (study PRJEB29015, sample SAMEA2737903) | human oral metagenome | biome: human oral; feature: human-associated habitat; material: dental | place: China | collected 2094 ... | reverse complement strand
CTTGAAAACCGTTGACTGTAACAGGTCCGGGGGTTCGAATCCCTCTTTCTCCGCATAAAATATTTATATATAAAAAATTAAAAGTAAAAATGAAAAAAGGAATTCATCCCGAAAGTTATCGTCCCGTAGCCTTCAAAGATGTATCGAACGACGACGTTTTCATATCTCGTTCTACTATAGCTACGAAAGAAACCATCGACATCGATGGGGTAACGTACCCTTTGGTTAAGCTCGAAATTTCTAACACTTCTCACCCGTTCTATACCGGTAAGTCGAAACTTGTCGATACAGCAGGACGTGTAGATAAGTTTATGAGTCGTTACAAAGATAGAGTATCGAAGGCAAAAAAGTAATTATTCGATAAAGGACAAGATAACTGTAAAAAACTCAACTTGTTTGAGTTTTTTTTCGCATTTTGTCGGGGTATATCCTTTTAAATATAGGTTATAATATGCATCTATTGGATAAGTTTAAATATTGCCCTGCCTGCGGCTCTGACCGATTCGTCGAGAGCGACGAGAAGTCGAAGCAATGTCTTCGGTGTGGCTTTAAGTACTATCTGAATGCAGTATCGGCAGTAGCTGCTTTCGTAGTCGATAGCGACAACAGACTACTCCTATGCCGACGCGCCAACGACCCTGCTAAAGGGACTTGGGACTTGCCCGGTGGGTTTGTCGATCCGGGCGAAACAGCCGAAGAGGCTATCGCAAGAGAGGTTTACGAAGAGGTGGGATTTGAAGTAGAGAGCTTTAGATATCTTTTTTCTATCCCAAACGAGTATTACTTCTCGGGCTTCAACGTCCGTACGCTCGATATGTTTTATCTGGTACAAGTAGTCGACGACTCAAAGCCGATAGCAAAAGACGATGTCGAAAGTGCCGAATTCATACCGATGGATAGTATCGATATATCGACTATCGGTCTGAAGTCCATAAAGATAGCAGTCGAGAAATTTTTAGCCGACTATATATCACAAGATTAATCTTTTTTTGTACTTTTGTGGTTTTATAGCAAAACGGGAAACGGCAATGACTCTCATCGGCATATTATCGCGACTAAAGACCGTAGCAGTATTTATAGTATTGGAGACGTTGGCTCTGGTAATAGTCTCAAACAAAAGTGTTTTCCAGCGTAGCTGTGCCGTACAGTTGTCGATGGAGAGTTCGGCGTTTATCTATTCCAAAATCAACAACATATATTCATACTTCGCCCTGGGCTCTGCAAACAAAGAGCTATCTGCCTACAATGCACAGCTGCAAAACAGGATAGAACAACTGCAAAATGCTATCGGCAAGCAGACAGAGCCGATAGATTCGGCTTACTACGATAGCTATATCACGTTCATTCCCGCCAAGGTAATAAATAAATCGATAGGCAATATCGACAACTATTTCGTTTTGGATAGAGGCAGCAAAGATAGTGTAAAAGAGGGCTTTGGAGTAGTTTCGAACGGTAAAGTAGTGGGAGTGGTGCAATACGTATCCGAAAACTTCTCGGCGGTATTGCTTGTAGCATCGTCGAAAATGAAGCTAAGCGGTAAAATCAAAAAAGACAATCAGTTGTGTACGGTAATATGTAGCCTGAAAACTATTGGAAAGGGAGAGATATACGATATTCCGCATCATGTGGAAGTAGCGGTGGGCGATACTATCCTCACGAGCGGATTCTCGTCGATTTTCCCGAGCGACTACATTATTGGCACCGTGACCGGTATTAAAAACAACGTAGCGTCTGCCTCCAACGACCTCAGTATCAGATATGCCATCGATTTTATGCGTATCAACTATGTCGATATCGTCGATTTCAGGAACATCGATGAAATAAACGAAATCCGCAATCAAATCAATATAGCAGAATAATGAAAGACATAGCAATCGGATTTTTCTCCTTTGTATTATCGATATTACTTCAGATGCTCATATTCAACCAGATAAGCCTGCTCGGATATGGTTGTATCTTTTTTCATCTGATATTCGTACTGATATCGCCACTTCGGTTCAAGACCATACCGCTGATGCTTATGGCTTTCGTTATGGGGCTTACAGTAGACGTATTTTCAAACAGTTATGGCATACACGCTTTTTCTCTTACACTGGTATCGGCTATTAGAGGCGGTATAATCAATCTCTTTTTCTCAAAAGAAGATACAGAGCACCACCCCAACCTATTTGTAGGATTATCTGCCGATTATTACAAGTATGCCATATCGATGATATTTATATACTCTTTGTCTGTCTTTTCATTGGAGGCGTTCGATGTGAAATTCGTATTGAACGTACTGCAAAAAACTCTTGTAAGCACCATTGCTACAACGATATTCGTACTTTTCGTACAATCTGTGGTTTTCAAAAAATACAATGAGAGATAATTTCAAATATCGGAATACATACATACAAATATTTGTAATACTGGCTACCGCCGTATTGGTGGGACAGCTCGTAAACCTACAGATAATAAAGGATTACAGTGATCAGGCAGACGATAATGCGTTTTTTCGAAAAACGATATATGCGCCTCGCGGACTGATATACGACCGCAACGGTAAACTATTGGTATTCAATCAACCGATATACGACATCGATATCGTAATGAAACAATGGGACGATCTCGAAACCCAAGGTAACCCAATAGATACCACCGAGTTGTGTCGAGTGCTAGGTATCGACAAAGACGATTTTGTACGCAAACTAATAGATATCAAAGACAGAAGTAAGAACCCAAACTATTCGCAGCTACTGCCGCAAAAGTTTATAACACAGCTCACTCCCGAAGAAGCAGCCGTCATTCAGGAGGTTATATGGAAGTTCCCCGGTGTATCGCTCGTAAGCCGTACTATGCGACAATATACCACTACCAATGCGGCTCATGCCATAGGCTCTATCGGTGAAGTATCGCGAGCGGTATTGGAGAGCGAAATAGGCAGTGAATATCGGCAAGGCGACTATATAGGCATTAGCGGCGTAGAGAAGCAATACGAGAGCATACTAAAAGGTAGGAACGGACTCGAAATATTCTTACGCGACGTAAAAGGACGTATACAAGGCAAATATAAAAACGGTACCAAAGACATTGCCCCTATAGGAGGTAAGTCGCTGACGCTAAGCATCGACATCGACTTGCAGGCATACGGCGAACTACTTATGCAAAACAAAGTGGGAAGCATAGTCGCTATCGAACCCTCTACGGGTGAGATACTTGCACTTGTATCGTCGCCTACATACGACTTATCGACACTGATAGGCAAACAACGCGGAAAAAACTACTCCATACTGCTGGGCGACCCCTATAAACCGCTACTCGACCGTCCGCTGATGGCACGATATCCGCCGGGCAGTACATTCAAGGTAGCAAATGCACTTGTATTCGAGCAAGAGAATATCATATCGACCGAGTCGCGGTTTCCGTGCCATGCGGGATACGTAGTGGGTAGCTTCAGACTCGGATGCCACAATCACATGTCGCCGCTCGACCTACCCAACTCCATATCAAACTCTTGCAACGCTTATTACTGTGCCGCTCTGAGAAAAATGCTCGACGACGGTAAATATAGCTCTATCGAGAACGCTTTGAATGTGTGGCGACACGATATATCGTCGTTCGGATTCGGACGCAAACTCGGAGTCGACTTCCCAAACGAGAATAGAGGCTTCATACCCGACGCCGAGCTATACGACAAAAAATACGGCCGACACCGCTGGCAGAGCCTCAACATAGTATCTATCGCTATCGGGCAGGGCGAGATAGTATCGACTCCCATACAGTTAGCCAATTTCTGTGCTATCGTAGCTAATAGAGGTTATTGGATACGCCCGCATATAATAAAGAAAATCGATGGTTTACCGCTCGATACAGCATATACCAACGTCATACGTACGAGGGTCGATTCACAATATTTTGCTCCCATAATACAAGGTATGCAGTGGGCTGTAAATGGCGGAGGTAGTGGCTCTACGGCACGTATCGCTCGGATAGACAGTATTATAGTATGCGGTAAGACGGGAACAGCCGAAAACCCACACGGCGGCAACCACTCCATTTTCATAGCATTCGCACCGAAAGACAATCCGAAGATTGCTATGGCAATAGTGGTCGAAAACGCAGGATTCGGAGCTACTTGGGCAGCTCCGATAGTATCGCTTATGATAGAAAAATATCTTAAAGGTAAAATTTCCGATAAGCGTATCTGGCTCGAAAACAATATGAAAGCTGCCAATCTGATGCCACGACTCAAATAAAAATACATCCAATACCGATATTGCATTAAACCATAAGGGGCATTATCGGTCTTAGGTAAAGTATCGTATTTTTTTGAGGCTGGAATATTTTTCGCATGGACGATAAAAAAATTGATTGACGCATTTGTAATAACAAAAATAGTATTACCTTTGTGCTATCGACTGCGAACGGACGGCAAATACGTTTTACTATAGATAATAAATAATATTACATATTCAATAATTTAATAATCAATTAAAAAACAGAACATTTTATGAAGAAAGTATTTGGTTTTGGACTGCTTATAGCAGCAGTGATGATGGTTGCTTTCGCTTCTTGTAAGAAAGACCAGAAAGTAGAAAGTGTTACTCTTAGCGCAACTACTAAGAGTATAAAGGTAGGTGAAGAGTTTACTCTTAAAGCAACGGTAACTCCTGCCGATGCTAAAAATAAAGCAGTAACATGGGAGTCTGATAAGGCTGCCGTAGCTACTGTAGACAAAAATGGTAAAGTAAAAGGTATCGCAGCAGGTGAAGCTACTATTACAGTTACTACCGTAGATGCTAACAAAACAGCTACTTGTAAAGTAACGGTAACTGCATCGTCTGACCCCGATCCTAAACCGGATCCCAAGGACGAAACAGCATTCAAGAACTACGAACCGGAAGCAAAAACTACTATGAACGAAGAGTGGAACGCAGGTAAAATAGAAGTTGTACAAACAGTAGACCCAGTTAATTTAGTATTTCTTGAAACAGACGAGAATGCTAATGGCTTTGTATGTACTATTGCCCTCGTTGTAGATAAAAATGCTACAAAACTACCGGAAGCTACATACAATGTAGTAGATATAAAGAAGGCTGCATTAAATACCATAATAAAATCTACAGGAATAAAAAATAATCAAGTTTCTCCTTCTTACATTTCTAAAACAACAAAAGAAAATGGCAAGACGTTTTTAGCAACTCCTTTCTACTTCTTCGATAGCGGTACAGCTAAAGTAACTGCTGCAGGCATAGAATTTGATATTGTTTCTCACTTCGGTAGCACGCTGAAACTGAAATATACAGGTAGTCTCAATATCGCTCCTAAGGGTAGTGCTCCTATGAGAACATTTCGTGCTATCCGCTAAGAGACACTAAGTCTTTTTCAGATAGACATTGATTACAAAAGACACTCCACTCTAAGAAAGAAGAGTAGGAGTGTCTTTTTTTTGTCTTTTTCATCAGACAAAAGAGAGCTGTATAGCGTAGGTAGCAAATAATAGTTGTACACAAATGGAGTATTTTTCATATCTTTGTAGATAGAAACAATATTTTTAATCGTATATGAATAGATTGCTACAATCGCTCTCATACATACCAAGTTGGAGGAAAATATCGGTCGACCTCTTCGCTTGGATATTCACGCTACTCATACTGCTGGTTTGGCGTATATCGACCGAGAAGACTACGATAATAAACTACATCTATGTCTTCGGCTATGTGCTTGTATACTGGATAGTTGTATCGTATATACTGCAGCGGTATCGTAGGCAGAAGACCTATCGTTTCACACGAGAGTTGTTGGTAGTCTTTCTTGTATCGCTCATAGTATATGGCTCGTTTTACTTTGGTATGGGCTTTATACCGTTTTTCAAAGACGTATCGATATATGTCGTAACTACGATGGTAGTGATAATGTTTATAGTGAGTTATACGATTATACTTATATATCAGTTCTATCGCTACGCTACGAACATGGACGACGAGCTTCCGCAGGTAGAGCCTCGTCTATCGGCAAGTGTACTCAAAGCCCCAAAAGAGATAGACTCAACTGAGTACGAAGATATAAAAAACGAGATATGCAGATATACCGACCAAGAGTCTCTCGATTTTCTTCAGCAGCATATCGACTTGAAGTCGTCGAATACACGTGTATTTGCTTCTACTACATTATTCAATTTCAATACCATACGTCAGTATCGCTACAGTACTTTGGTAAATCTGGCACAACTCAATTCGATACGGGGTATCAATCGGATATTCAACAAGATAAACGAAAAACTCCCCGACGACGGCATCTGGTGTGTCTGTTACAAATCGATAGAGCAACTGCACGACGATATCGACAAAAAATATCCGCCCGTAGTGAGAAGTATAGTACAGGCTTCGGTATTTTTCTTTAAAAGGATATTGCCCAAGATAATACTTACACATCGACTATATTTCGATATCACTAAGGGCAAAAATCGCTATCTATCTCACACCGAGATACTTGGAAGATTATATTACTGTGGCTTCGAGGTAGTAGATACAGGTACGACTCCCTCACTGAGTTGGATAGTAGCTCGCCGCATTTCGAACCCTCAACACCTCGTACACAAGCGTTACGGCATTATCATCAAGCTTCCGAGAGTCTGCAAAAACAAAGAGATACGTCCCATATACAAGATGCGTACGATGTATCCATATGCCGAATATATTCAGAGTTATATGTACCGTAAAGCAGGTGTAGACGATATAGGCAAGATAAAAGACGATATGCGTGTAACCGGCTGGGGCAGAGTCTTTCGCAAATTCTGGATCGACGAACTGCCGATGATATGGAATCTTCTCAGAGGCGACCTCAAACTGATAGGGGTACGTCCGCTGAGCGTATCGAACTTCAACACCTACCCGCAATACCTGCAAGATAAACGCACTAAGGTGAAACCCGGACTTATACCACCGATGTACAGAGACTTACCTAAGAACGAAAAAGAGTTTTACGACTCAGAGGAGCGATATATCGACAGATATCTGAAAGCCCCGCTCAAAACCGATATTGAATATTTATTGAAAGCTCTGTATAATATTTTTATAAAAAGGGTGAGAAGTCGGTGATTATAAACTATATGTCTCAGTATATAATATCGACTAAATAGTACGATAGCAATATTTTTGTAAAAAAATAGCCGACCTATGTTGTCTGTTTAAAAAAATAGTGTTACCTTTGCAGTCCAATTCGGATATACGAATAACATTTAAGGCCCATTCGTCTATCGGTTCAGGACGCCAGATTTTCATTCTGGAAAGAGGGGTTCGATTCCCCTATGGGCTACAATTTTTTAACGATAAAAATTTGTTTTAGAAATGGCAAATCATAAATCATCTATTAAAAGAATTCGTCAGATTCAAAGAAAACGGTTGCATAATAAATACTATGCAAAGACTGCTCGTAATGCTGTAAGAAAGCTACGTGCTACGACCGATAAGGCTGCTGCCGTTGAGTTTCTGCCCAAAGTATCGTCGATGCTCGACAAACTTGCAAAACGCAATATCATACATCAAAACAAAGCAAGCAACCTCAAATCGAAGCTGTCGAAACATATCGCTAAACTGGCATAAAAAAGATAGAGAAAACACATTAAAATTTTTCATATTTGTTATAGATGATGGCTACCTATACAATACATTTGTATAGGTAGTTTCTTGTATTGATATGGCTAAACCCGACAACACTTCGGAAGCAACAAAAAAAGAGCAAAATACAAGCCTAACCACTTGCACCGCTCCTATAATATTAATATAATATCAGACAACCTTAAGCGTTGTTACTTGTATCTGAACGATATACGACCCTTCGATAAGTCATAAGGAGACATTTCGACCTTCACCTTATCGCCGGGTAATATGCGGATATAATGCATCCTCATTTTTCCCGATATATGGGCTATTATCTCGTGTCCGTTTTCGAGTCTGACCCGAAACATTGCATTCGACAACGCCTCCAATATGGTACCGTCTATTTCTATTGCTTCTTGTTTTGCCATAAATTGATATTTGTGTATAAGTTATTCCGTTTTAAGAGCGTCTTCTATTATAGCAAAGTCCGATAATATATCTGCTTTGCCTTTCCGTACGGCTACTGCATGCTCGAAATGAGCCGCCCATTTGCGGTCTGCCGTACGAGCCGTCCACCCGTCGTTGTCAATGGATATACGATAGTTTCCCATATTTATCATCGGCTCGATACAGATTACCATATTCTCTTTTAGCATTGGTCCTTGCCCCCGCTTACCGTAGTTTGGCACCTGCGGGTCTTCGTGCATACTTCTGCCCAGACCGTGTCCGACCATCTCGCGTACGCAAGAGTAACCTGCCGCCTCACAATAGGTCTGCACGGCATTCGATATATCACCGACACGATTGCCCGCCACTGCCATCGCTATACCCTTATACAGAGACTCTTTAGTAGTTTTCAGCAACTGTCTGACCTCGTCGGATACGTCGCCTACGGCAAATGTATACGCACTATCGCCGACAAATCCGTCTTTGTACGTACAGAGGTCGATAGATATAATATCGCCCTCTTGGAGTATGGTCTTATCCGAAGGAATACCGTGCACAACTACGTCGTTTACCGACATACAGGTGGCACACGGATAGCCATAGTAGCCCTTGCAAGGTGTCTCGGCACCATTGTCGCGGATAAACTCCTCGGCAAGGCTATCGAGATATTTGGTCGATACGCCGGGCTGCACCAGAGGCGCAAGCATTGCCAGAGTCTTAGAGACCAAAAGGCAACTACTGCGGAGTTTTTCTATCTCTTCGTCTGTCTTTATATATATCATTTCAATAGATTATCGAATCATAAAAATAGGGTGCAAAATTAATATTTTTTCTCGAATAATGTCCACTCATACACCAAAACGGCAGTATAAGACTTACTAATATATAGGATTAGGTTGGGAGTACAATATAGTAGACTTCGATGAGTAGTGCCGATACAGAGTATCGAGACGGCTATCGGGGGCGATATATCCGAAGACTATCTCGTCGGCGAGCTCGGCGATATATCGGTTTCGCTCGTCGGCGGCAGTTTGGCTCGCCCGCGTCGCTTTCGGTGCGGTGCTGACGATAAGCAGTCGCCCCGCGTCCATCGCTGATTGTAGTTCGGAGTCAAGGACGGTATACATTCGCCGAGCAATAACCACGACAAGAGGCTTATGCCCTTGCAGCATAAAATGGAGCACGTCTCGCTCTATTCGCGACTGGAAGCCGCTTACGACCACACCGTCGGATCGACACGCCTCGGTCGCCCAGTCGTAACAGCGCAACACCGCCGGACTACTCACACTGCGTGAGCAGAGAAAAGCCGTCTTGTGTGCCTCGAGCAACTCACGATTGCCAAGATATTCTACTTTGACCTGCATAAGATTATTTCTTTATGACTTCTTCGGCGTCGCCTTTCTTTCTATTGTTCGTGCGTGCTGCGATACGTTTCAGGTCTTGGTCGAGCTGCTTGATACTCTCGAAGTGTTCTATTTGCTGCTGTTGCTTTTTGTAAGCGATGTACTCTTTAGTGGCTTTCGCTACAGCCATCTCGTGAGAAATTTTTCCGGCATGTTCGAGGATACTCTTCTCGTTCATAGTTAGCACAAGGCGGAGTTTCTGAATCCAGTCGCGCATATACATCGGTTTCTCTGCCAAAGCCTGAGCCTCGGCATAGGCAAGGAACTGCTCTACGATGAGTTTTAGTTGGCTAATTTCTTTCTCATTCAGGTAGTTCTTTCCTATCAGAGCATCGCCCTTGGTAACCTTTCCCTCCTTCTCGGTAGATGTAAGTCCCATCAGGGGCAGAGAGGCATTGGCACGATAATACATAAGCTCGGAGACAGTCTTGCCACTGACAGCCCAAAGCAGCTTGTTTTGCACCTCTTTGAAGAAAGCCAAGGTCATAGCAGCAGAAGGATCGTAGTCGATACTGGTGGCATAAATATCCTTTATCTGCTGATAGAAAACCTTTTCCGAAAGGCGTATCTCACGAATACGCCCTAAGAGTTCCTTAAAATAGTTGTAGGAAGCCCCCGTCTTGAATCGCTCATCATTCAACGCAAAACCTTTGATGATATATTCTTTCAATCGTTGTGTAGCCCAGATGCGAAACTGTGTGCCTTGCTGCGACTTGACACGATAACCCACAGAGATAATCACGTCGAGGTTGTAATAATCTATATTTCGGGAAACTTCTCTACCCCCTTCTGTTTGAACTGTTGCAAAATTTGCAACAGTTGCCTCCGTAGACAGTTCTCCTTCCTCAAAGACGTTCTTGACATGGCGTGAGATAGTAGATTTATCACGCCCAAAAAGTGTTGCCATCTGGTCTAACGACAGCCACACCGTTTCGCTCTCGAATCGGACATCTATCTTGATTTTTCCATCTTCCGACCTGTAGATGAGCATATTGTCGTTACTGTTTGATTCCATCATGATTATATCTTTTATTCTTCATTCAGCTTGCCACCCGTGCAGTTTATTTATTGTATCTTTTGGACACGTTTTGGACATTTTCAATCGTCTTTATATCAGACAATTAACAACGAAGAAAGCCTCAAAATGTCCATTATAAGATGTTTTTTTGGACACGTTTTGGACATTTTGTTCATCGTTGAATTTCTCCACGTTTCTTCATTTCTTCAATTCCCAAGTGAACTGCCCTCGCTATCATCACAGAGTTCTCTATATATTTTTCTGCTATCTTGTAGATTGTACCTGCACCTTCACCTTCCTTGACCAAAAGTTGCAACTCAACCAATTTATCAATGATATTTCTTACTTGACGACGTGTCAAATGACCCTCTAATAATTTTGCGAAATCCCTCATCTTTGCCTTGCCAAACTTTGTAAGGTGAGGCATGATAACAGACATTACCTGTTCGGTGCTCCAATCATCCTCTTGAGTATATTCACTTTCCTTTCCGCAAAATTCATAATAACTCTTAGACAAGATATAGTATGTGCCTCTTGTTCTGCCACGTTTTTCAATTAGTCCACGATTCAGTAATTTTTCTATTACATCCTTTGTCACTTCTCGGGAATTTTCTCTCCTTATTTTATCTAATGCAATGATATCAAATACAGAAAGTTTGTCTTCTTCTGAAAATTCTCTCTGCTCGGACTCCAGAAACATAGCAAAGGCTTTGTCTTTTATAGCTGCCGATAGGTGCAACTCTACTCGGAAAGAATCACTGTGAGAGTAATCCGGAGCATCTTTTCCTTCCGACAAAGTATTTTTAAAGATTTTATCCACTCCTTGTCCTGAGCGTTCTACAATACCTGTTTTCGCCAGTACATCTGCAAGTAATCTATTCCTTGGAGTACTTTGTACTCTTAATAAATTATCTATGTTTACACCCAATGGAAAACCACCTGCATTCATAATAACCATTTTTTGTGGATACTGCTTGATAACTGTTTCACTGGTACGTCTGTAATCTCTATGAGCAATGGCGTTATTGATAGCTTCACGAATCACTTCCTCGTTAAAAAAAGGAATATTGAATATGTATGAATTATCACTTACATCAAGTTTGTCATTTCGTAAATTAATATCATGCCAGAGAGCATCTATCATTTTATAGAAAGGTTCGCTATAACTCTGTCTATTATCATATGGCACCAAATTTTCAGATTTGCGATATTCCAATATCACTGAAGCCTGAGGTAAAATCTTATTCAATTTTTCCTTTTTACCTACAAGAATAAGAGCCGCTAAAGTTACTTTATCTTCTTTTAGTAGTTGCAAATCACTTAGTACCTGAGTGTCTGGTAAGGTCAAGAAATTAGGATTTTTCTGTTTTGCCGCATACTTTTGTTTGAGGATTCTGATAGCTTCTGTATCCAAATCTTCTATTGTAAGACTATCACATATATCAGAAGAAAAATCAGGCTCTTGTTCTTGCAATATACTGAATATCACCTCGTCGGACATTGGTCTTAATTCTTCTCCTACTCTCATTAAGGGGACATCTTCAAATCTAAAGAGTTTTCCAATCGGACGTCCGGGAACATCAATCACAAGCACGCGTCCTTTTTTTGCATCTTCATTCTCATATAACTCATAAATTTGGGGACGAATAAGGGTATCTTTGTATATATTGCTCTCCAATTGACCTACTGTTCCTTCATTTTGTTTAGTTCCAACTACTTTGTGTGGGTAGCGATCTTCCATACCAATGACCAAACAGCCACCACCTTCATTGCAAAGAGCGGTAACATAACCAAGTATACATCTTCTGCGATCACTGGGTTTGATCCTGCCTCCGCCATCATAAGCAAAATTACCTTGTTCAGCCTTTTTGAACTCTACTTTATCTTCCGATTCTTTCAAGAGTTTTAATTTTTCTATTGTGAATTTACTCATAGTCATATATTTTTCTTCATTTAGTTGGGATAGCTCGACTGTCCTAACTCTCCGCAAAGAGAGAAAATTTTCCTCTTACTATCGCTTAATCATTCAGCTCGTCGCCCGTGCAGTTTATTTATTGTATCTTTTGGACACGTTTTGGACATTTTCAATCGACTTTATATCAGACGATTAACAACAAAGAAAGCCTCAAAATGTCCATTATAAGATGTTTTTTTGGACACGTTTTGGACATTTTGTTCATCGTTGAATTTCTCCACATTTCTTTTTTTCTCATATAAAAAACAGCCTTTTATGATATAATTCCTTCTAATTCGATGAAATTATATCTTTTATTATTCATTCAGTTCGTCGCCCATACGATATTTGATGTCGTAGTTGATGATAAAGTCGAGCTCCTCTTCGGTAAAACCGTAATGTACCGCCAAAATCTTATCTATCTCGTCTATGATGGGTTTGGAAAGCTTCATATAAAACTCATCATATTCGACACGCCCAGATGTTTGATAATTATATACACGCCGAATGCTATTACTCTTCATATCTTGAGCCAATCTTTCAGCAACTGTACAAGCATCTATTTCTATACTTTCATCATATTTATAGTTGAAGTTAGCTATTTCAATCTTGTTAAGATGATAACAATCTGAATTAGTAATCCACCAAATAAAGAATAATGAACTATTCAATATACAACTTCCAATCTTAACCTGCTTATCTCTTTCAAAAGCAATAAATTTCAGTTGCGTCGTTACACCCACTCCATCTCGTTCACTGCAAAAATATGGTATAAAAGAATGTGAACGTATCCAGTTTACAGGGGCATTGTGGTATAAGCATTTCTGACTACCTCGGTCAATAAAATATTGTATCTTATCAGCATTTATTTTCTTTGCAATACTGATAAACAATGGACTTGCAATTTTTGGAATGATATTCTGGTAGCTATAATCCTCAATACTATTATACCGTACTATCGCATTGAAAAGATACTTCCGCTCATCAGCAAGCCATCGTGTGTATTTAGTGGAATATCTACCTGTACCATTGTTAGTTGCTATAAATATTACCAAACGAAACTTCACACCCTCAAAAAGTTTTTGAGGGTTTGCATCTGCACTTAGATTTAAGTGCAGATGCAAACCGAATTTCTCATAGAAATTCGTTACGAGCGGAGTCATTCGCTCGGTACTATGTCCGCTCAATGGAACTATCATACTGATATAAGCATCTTTCTGCATTATTCCCTTTGAGCGTTCAAGAACGTATGCATATAGGTTTCCGCATGACAATGTTTTATATCCATTCAATTTGTAACTATCTGACACAGCAACGCCATTTACTTTCTTATTATACTCCACATACGGCGGATTGCCGATAATCACATCGAAGCCTCCTCGGTCGTTGATGATTTCGTAAAACTCTGCAAGCCAGTGGAAAGGTTGGTGTGAGCGTAGCCACGCGTCGTAGTCGGTAGTCGATTCGACGGCTCCGTACATCTGTCGGTTGAGCAGTTCGTCGAGTGCCGTAAGGCGGGCTTTGAGTTCGCTCTTGGCGCCGGCGAAGGCAGCCATATCTTCTGCCTGCCGTAGTTGGATAGTCTTAAACACGTCGTAGGCACGAGCCACCTTTTGCATCTCTTCGGTTATCTTGTCTCGGAACTCTTGTACCGTGAAGAAGTCGGAAAAGGCGATGCCTCTCTCCAACTCTGCCTGCGTGGCATATCCCACGAGCGTATTGCCGCAACGGATGTTGAAATCGATATCGGGCAAGGGGTCGAGCCCGAGGTTGGGAGCACGGCGGTCGGCATCGACCACAGCTACCATCTTGAGGAAGAGTCGGAGCTTGGCTATTTCGGTAGCTTCGACCATGATATCGACTCCATATAGATTGCGTAGAATGATGCTCTTGTAGATGAAGTATTGGATATTGGAGCGGTATCGTTGGGCTATTTCCGCCAGTTCGTTACGAAAAAGTCTGTCGTTGGCTTGGTTGAACTCCTGCATACGCCCGATGCAGACTTCGTAGAGCGGTTCGAGGATATTGAGAGCCGCAAAGAGGAAAGCTCCCGAGCCACAAGTGGGGTCGAGTATCGTCGTCTGCTGCAAAGCTTTGTAGAAGTGCGATACAAACAGATGGTTTGGCGTATGGGCGAGATAGTCGTACACAAACCGGCGGATATCGAGATTGTAGGTGATAAAGTCGTTGATAGCGTTGATTTCGCCATTTTCGATTTTCTCTTTGATGTCGTCGTATCGTTGTAATCGTTCGATAGTCTCACGCCAAATCTCGGTAGGCAGTGCCCATGCTTCGGGAGTACGCTCGTTCCAGCGGCTACGACGCTCCAAGAGATTGGGCTGCGTCGTATCGAGTCCCACGGCAATCTCATCGGGGATAGGCAGGTCGGCACCTTTTTTCATAGCATCGTATATGTAGCGGTCGCCACTACAGCGCAAAAACTGCCAAAGGTCTTTTTCCATCTGCGGATGAGACTTCAGCCCCGCAAGCGTAGCATCGACGAGGTAAGGGATGATGGTGTTTCGTCCGATATATTCGGTAATATCTTCCTTCGTATAGTATGCACCCATCTGAGCACGGTCGTTGATATATTGCTCGAAGATATAGCCCAGCACGTCGGGATTGATGTCGCGACCTGTAGCTGTGATACGGTCGTCGAGGTGCCAGTGCCATTTGTCGAAAAAATCGAAAAGGCTTTGGAAAGCCTCGTCGGCAATATCAAGCTCTGCATAGTCTTGCTCTATCTGATGAATATCGAACATTCCGCCGTTAAGATATGGAATGCGTCCATAAATACCTTCAAACTCTTGATTGTGTTGCGGTGCGTTGAGTCCGTTGTGGAAAAGGTTGACAAGAAATCCTTTATAGAACTTATTGAAGAAGCGGTCTTCGCCCTCACGACTTCGTGTCCACTCCAATTTATGACGCAGATAATCGACATCGCCATCGAGAAACCCTTTTTTCTGAATGAAGTAGCAAAACATTAGTCTGTTGAGCATCACAGAGGTATACCACTGCTTGTTTTTGTTGTCGTTATCGGCAATGTTGTCGTCTATGCCGGTAATAAACGTGGCAAAGTTGTGGTGTTCTTTCTTGAAACCGGCATAGAAGTCTTTCGTTATTTTCTCCGAATTGATAAGGAAGGCAGCCTGTACCTTACCGATGATATCGATAATGGTGGGTTTGTCTTCGAGTGCGAAAGAGAGGCTTTCCATCTTCTCGAATAGGAAGCCTGCTTTGTCGAGTGTGTCGTATTCGATCAAGACTATGTCTCGCTTTTCTACCTTTTTGACGGGTGCTACCCAAAGATGGTGTCGTGTGCCGGGTACGAAGAAGATACAGATATAGTTCTCGGCATTTCGTCGAATCTTGGCATCGAGTTTCCTGCATACCGATGAGTTGGGAATTTCGTCTACCTCGCATTGCAAAATCTGAAACCCGCTACGACCTGCAATCTGCTCTATACAGAAAGTTGTGTCGTCTATGGTAATTTCCGGCAACAGTGTAGCTCCCGTCGGATTGTTCCACAACATTTCGCTGACGAACAATCCTTTGAAATTAGAATCTGATATGTGACTATTAAAAATATTTCTTTGCATTATATTATTATTTAAGATTTTAGCCCCATCGAGCAAATGATGACGGGGTCTTTGTGTTTTGTTTTGTCTTCATCGATGCGGCATAGATTTGCATTCTCGTACATCTCGACAACAGTCTCCACTATATCGTCGTGAGTACTGCCGGTTCGCATCATACGACCAAGTATAAATTTGGAATTTTCCAGCAACGGATAGTTGTATATCTGGTCGATAGCAAACTTCAGCAACTCTTTCTTTTCTTGGGTATAGATGAGAGTTAGCGGTTGCTCGTAATAGTGATTCAACAACTCATAAATTTTACGCTTGGTACTGAACCTGCTGCCGATAATACCACCCACATTGATATTTTCATTCTTGATGCCCTTTACAGCTTTCTCTACCAATGCCAGATGGTTGTCTTGTGCAGGCAGACACGGCTCATTTATAGTACACGCCATAGCCTGAAGAATCCGTCGCTGCGACTGACTTACAATCTCTCCTCGTGAGTTGTACCACGTCAGTACGTCGAAGTCGTTGTAAGTACGGGCGTAGGTAATGACACCATCTTCAACGACGTTATCGGTTTTCTTGGTAGCGTACGCGATATTGGGTACTTCGGGTATGATACGTTTCAGGTCGGGATTGGCATCGGTGGCATTCTTCCATATCTGATAAGCCTGAGAACCAAGGTCTACGTCCATGTCGTCATCATCATCGTCGAGACTGCCACTCTTCTCATTGTACATATCACGTAGATTCTGTTCGTTGCCCTCGAAAAACACCTCGTCGCTACCCACGACACTGGCATTCTCATTGATACGTTCGTTCAGGCGAGTACGCAGACGGATGATTTCTTCCACCTTATCCGTAGGGAAGAACGAATAGCAATATATTTGCTCAGACCTCTGGTCGATACGGTCGACACGCCCTGCCCGCTGAATGAGTCGGATGATAGCCCACGGCAAGTCGTAGTTTACGATAACGTGAGCATCCTGCAAGTTCTGCCCTTCGCTAAGCACGTCGGTGGCTATCAGTACACGCAGTTCACCTTCGGCAGATACCTCACTCTTATTGCTTAGCGGCGAGAAACGTTCGACAATGGCTGTCGGGTTCTTCGTGCCGCCCGTAACTTTGCCGATATGTTGCACTCCTCGTCTCTTGAGCTGATGATATACATAATCGGCTGTATCCGAATACTGTGTGAAGACTATCACTTTTTCGTCTTGATGCTTATTATTAAGTAGCTTCTCCAACTCATTGAGCTTTTGGTCTGTCTGCGGATTCCAAGCCTCACACAAATTGACCATGGCAATCAGCTGTCTGCAATCCTTATTTAACTGCTGCCTTAGGGTATGTTTGAAATACTTAGTATCTATCCATTGCACATTGTCCTTACCAATCAGACCATTGTAATACTCTTCGGCTTTGGCCATATAAATGTCCATATCGTTCGGAATCGACACCAAATTATCGTCGTACGAACGCTCCTCACCTTCACTATCGTTCGTAAAGATATCGTTTATATCGGCATCGTCGATGAAATCTTCGGGCAGAGTGTTTTCGTCGCCGATAGGCAGTTTTAGGTTATTGTCGATAGCATAGAGATACACTGCATTGCGTAAGATGTGGCGATATAAAGTGAGCAGAAAAGCATAGCCACTACTATCTACGCGTTTGAAGAATGTACTCTTGCAGAACCCCATCATACGCTCACCTGCACGCGAAAGATTTGCTATCAGCTCAGTCTCATATTGCGAGGCTGCCTCAGCTTTGTTTTTGTCTAGATAGTGAATAAGCCCATAACGTGGAAGTTTCAGACGCTCCATCATATCAATCATTTGCTCAGAATAGAGACGGCTATATTGGTCGCCATCGACAGTTTGAAACTTCACTGCCTTAGGCACACGGTCGGGAAAATATGATTTATGTCCATCTCTGAACTCCAAATATTTACGTCCATTTGTCGGGTCGGTCTTCGCATAATTGTCTTTGATAAATGTACGTGTACGACGAATCAAAAACAGTTTCATCAATTCCGACCAATCTTCTTGGCAATCACTGCGTTCGAAAGCTTTAATACTACGGACAAAATCCTCGTGGAGCTCTGCAAACTTACGCTCGCCCCCAATACTGCGTATATAAGCCTCCGGACGGATGCCCAAATCCGTATCGTCGTCTACAAACAATCGCAACTGACTGCTCAGGTCCTTGTATTGCTTATTATAAGGCGTTGCAGTCAATAGCAATACTTTGCAATCTTGTTTCTGAATGAGGTCTCTGATATTTCGATAGCGTATCCCTTGATTGTTACGCAGGTTGTGGCTCTCGTCGATAATGATAAGTTTGTAGTATCTGGCGTTATCTACATCGATAGGTCTTGCCATAGACAAGATATCAGCTTTCAGGTCGTATTGCTTCCGATACTTCGCCCACATATCTTGCAGATTGGCAGGACAGATAATCAATGTGTTGCTTCCAAATGTATTTTCGTACATCTTTGCAATAGCACAAGCAATGATGGTCTTTCCGAGCCCTACCACATCGCCAATCATTGCACCGCCACGTTTGTCGTTGTTCAGATGGCGAGCGGCAATCTTTACTGCAGTTTGTTGGAAATCAAACAAATTATTTTTAAACTCCGATGGAATAGTAAACTCCTTAATGCCCGAACGTGCCTCTTCGCTCAGATGGTAGGCTGTCTTCAGATATATGTGATAAGGAGGAATTTCTCTATCGCCCGCCCAACTATTGTCGATAATATCTATCACCTCCTTAGTGATGTCGAGACTGAACCTATCTTCCCAGCGGTCGTCGAACCAGCGAGATAGTTTCTCTGCACTGTCGCTGTCGCCAAACGCAGCATTGAGTTCACCCTGCTTAGTGAGCCCAGAATAGGTGAGATTGCTACTGCCCATGATTGCCTGAATCTTGTTGAAATTATCATCAGGTCGATAGGCAAGATAGAGTTTTGCATGAAGCGGCTCACGCAGATATAACTTCACACATATCTTCTCGTCTTTCATCTGGGCGGAAAGGCGACGAAGCGTAAACTCATCTTGCTTCGTTGGCATACCTAGCTGAAGCTGACGTCTGAAGCCACGAGCTATTTCTAACTTACACCTATTCACATAATTAACATCAGGCAAGGGTTGCTCTGTATAAAGCTCTCTTATTAGCTCCTCCGCAGGACGATGCATGCCAATCAATAATCGACATTTTCGAAAAATACGATTGTTGTTTTCATCGACATAATCCCCTGGTAATGTATCTACTTGGTCGACTACAAGGTTCCAGCCTCGCAGATTGAAATATCCGAAGCAGAAATCCACACGCTTTACCCTATCATTGGTAATAATCCCTTGCAGCCCTTCGGCAAATTTAGTTTCTATATTATCGTATATAAGTGCCATATTCTATATTTGAAATTATCCGTTATAAATCCATTTAGTTGATATGCGTAATAAAATACCCTCCATTAGTCGATGTAAAGTTGTAATGCGAGCCTATTGACTGATGATTTAAAACACATCGTTTTCGCTAAAAAACATTGCAAAGATACCTTTTTTTAAACAGAGCTACAAGCGTTCACACAAGATATTGCCACCTTTTGCAAATGCTTTAGAAAAACCTCTCTTCAATAAGACGTTCATAAACTAACGACAAAAGATAAATCACTAATTATCAAAAAAAGCGGCCTGTTTATAGCCTATTGATTTATGATGTTATTTATTGTCGCAAAAAACATAAACACGGGAAATCTTTTTATTGCATATATCGGAAAGAAATAGTAACTTTGTATGTTTTTCGTGCTCATTCACGAGCATTTTTCAAACATTTATTTATCAGTATTTAATAGAATTACAGCATATAATGTCAGACACAACAAACAAAGCAACATCCAATTCGGAATACGGAGCCTCTTCTATCCAAGTGCTCGAAGGGCTCGAAGCCGTACGCAAACGCCCAGCGATGTACATCGGTGATGTAGGCGAAAAGGGACTCCACCACCTTGTATACGAAGTAGTAGACAATTCTATCGACGAGGCTTTGGCGGGATATTGCAAAAATATCTCGGTAACAATCAATAAAGACAATTCAATAACGGTCAAAGACGATGGTCGCGGTATACCGGTAGATATTCACGAGAAAGAGGGAAAATCGGCATTGGAAGTAGTCATGACTGTTCTGCACGCAGGCGGTAAGTTCGATAAAGGATCTTATAAAGTTTCGGGCGGTCTGCACGGTGTAGGAGTGAGTTGCGTAAACGCTCTTTCAGACCATCTTAGAGCCGAAGTCTGCCGCAATGGCAAACGATATGTACAGGAGTATTCTCGTGGCGTTCCGCTAGGCGACGTCAAAGAGGTTGGCACCTCGTCGGAGACGGGGACTACTATTACTTTCCACCCCGATAAAGAGATTTTCAACGATATAAACTATAAATACTCTATCTTGGTGAAGCGTATGCGTGAACTTGCTTTTCTAAATGCAGGTATAAGACTATCTATCACAGACTTACGCACAGAAGAAGAGGGAGGAGCCAATAAGACCGAAGAGTTCTACTCCGAAAACGGTCTACGTGAATTTGTAAAATATATCGATTCTACTCGCGAACCTCTCATAAACGAGGTAATATACATTGATACAAATAAATACGGCACTCCTGTGGAGGTGGCTATGATGTACAATACTTCGTATACCGAGAATCTGCATTCGTATGTAAATAATATAAATACTATAGAAGGCGGTACGCATGTTACGGGTTTTCGTTCGGCTCTTACGCGTACCCTTAAAAAGTATGCCGACGACAACAAGCTACTCGAAAAGGCTAAAGTAGAAATTGCATCCGACGACTTCCGCGAAGGTCTTACGGCTGTGATTTCGGTAAAAGTGGCTGAGCCTCAGTTCGAAGGACAGACAAAAACCAAGCTCGGCAACGACGACGTAAAGGGTATGGTCGACAGAGCTGTAGCCGAAGCTCTCAATACATTCCTCGAAGAACACCCGAAAGAAGCTAAGACCATAGTAGAGAAGATTATACTTGCGGCTACCGCTCGTAATGCAGCTCGTAAGGCTCGTGAAATGGTACAACGCAAGTCGCCCCTATCGGGCGGAGGGCTACCGGGAAAACTTGCTGACTGTTCGAGCCGCGACGCTTCGCAATGCGAGATATTCCTTGTCGAAGGAGACTCGGCAGGAGGATCTGCAAAGCAGGGACGCGACCGCAATTTTCAGGCGATACTGCCGCTTAGAGGTAAGATATTGAACGTAGAAAAAGCTATGCGTCACAAGGCTTTCGAGAGCGAAGAGGTACGCAATATATACACTGCACTCGGCGTTACTATCGGCACCGAAGAAGATTCACAAGCTCTGAACCTCGACAAACTACGTTACAATAAGGTAGTGATAATGACCGATGCCGACGTCGACGGAAGCCATATAGCAACGCTTATACTTACGTTCTTTTTCCGCTATATGAAAGAACTCATAGAAAACGGACACGTATATATAGCTACGCCTCCACTATATCTGTGCAAAAAAGGTAAGGTGCAGGAGTATTGCTGGAACGAAGAGCAGCGTATGCGTTTCATCGAGAAATACGGCGACGGCAAAGAGAGCGGTATCACTCAGCAACGTTACAAAGGTCTGGGTGAAATGAACGCCGAACAACTCTGGGAGACTACAATGGATCCTACAAATCGTACTCTTCGACAGATAACAATCGAAAATGCGGCAGAGGCAGACTATACTTTCTCGATGCTTATGGGCGACGATGTAGCTCCACGTAGGCAATTTATAGAAGAAAACGCTACTTACGCCAATATCGATGCATAAAAGGTAGCGTAGCGGCAAACAAAACATGTAATGAGCGACAACAAAATAGTAGTAGCAATCGACGGTTTTTCGTCGTGCGGCAAAAGCACCATCGCCAAACGATTGGCTAAAGATGTGGGCTATATCTATGTCGATACGGGCGCTATGTACCGTGCCGTAGGCTATTTTGGTATCCAAAACGGCATAATAACCGAAAACAAGATAGACGAAGAGCGTTTGCAAAAAGAGATTGGTAACCTCCGTATATCGTTCCAAAACGTTGGCAACAAGCAGCATACCTTCCTCAACGGGGTCGATGTAGAGCACAAGATACGTACTCTGGAAGCCGGCGACGCTGCCAGCAGGGTGAGTACCATCGATTTTGTACGGCAAGAGATGGTTCGTCGGCAGCAAGAGATGGGTGCAGCCAAAGGTATAGTGATGGACGGACGCGATATAGGAACAGTGGTGTTTCCCGATGCAGAGCTGAAAATATTTGTCAATGCCGCCCCCGAAGTACGCGCCCGCCGCCGCTACAACGAACTCACGGCAAAGGGCGAGAAGGTCGATTACCGCTCGGTACTCGACAACGTCATGGAACGCGACTACCGCGACACACACCGCAAAGAGAGTCCGCTCGTACGAGCCAAAGATGCCAAACTACTCGATAACTCTTCGTTCGATATCGAACTACAGCAGAAAGTAGTTATGAATTGGTTCGAGAGTACGGTAAAAGGCATATCGTCGAAACGATAATTATCTCCACCACACACACAAAAAAGTAAGACTTTACTTCGTAATCTTTTTCAATAGATTGTAGGCATCGTATATGCCGAGTTCGCCTGCTTTGCTCAGGTCGGCTATTCCTTTCGAACGCTCACCTGAATAGATATAAGTAAGCCCACGATTGAAGTAGGCTTCGGCAAAGTTCGGGTTGCTCTTTATTGCTTCCGTATATTGCTGTATGGCTGCGTTATAGTCTTTTGCCCTGGTCAGCATATTGGCTCTATTGTAGTAGGCAAAAGAGAAGTCGGCCGACAGCTCTATGGCTCGGTCGTAGTCGCGTAAGATGAGCTCTACATCGTGCAATATCTTTTTATTATCGGGCTTAGCGGTAGACCTGTTTTTATCGTCGTCGGGCTGTATGTTGGCAGACATTACCTCGAATTGTTTCCTGCGTACTACCGCACGGCAGAAGTAAGCCAAAGCATCGTTTTTGATATCTATGGCTCGCGAAAAGTCGTCGACTGCACTGTCGAGGTCTTGTACGATAGCGTAATGTATACCTCTTACTAGGTACAGATAGAAGTCGTGTGGTTCTTTCGATATTCGCCCCGAGAGCATATCTATATTCTTGAATAAATGATTTATAATAGCATCGGTCGGCGATACCTCTTCGGATACAAGATAGAGTTTATAGCTACCTTCGAGTTTACGGTTTGCCTCGTTGAGCAACGACGAAAAGTAACTATCGGTTTCGATATCTTTCTGTCGTCGATATAGCGACAGTACGAAGTCACCTTTCGGTCGGGCTTCGACGTTACGATTTTGAATTGCTCCGCGAATATCGTTGTCTTTGAACTTATTACCATGCTCCTCACTATCCGATACGTCGAATAGTTTAGCCCAATCGCTTATCTTCGACTCTTCGTCGGCTATCTTTATATCGGTGTTTATAGAGTAGTCGGTCTCTTCTTTTTTCGTCGAGGAGTGTCGCTTAGCATTTTCGGCATTTATACGTATGATAGCCTGCATATCGCCGAATGCGGCTTTTTTCTTTTGTAATGCGTTGTACGAACCGGCTCTGGCTTCGTATGCGGGGGCAAATTTCGGATAACGTCCGATTACACGCGACAAGTCGTTTATAGCTGCCGTGTGGTTGCCGAGCTTTTGGCTTACGGTAGCACGCATATATATAGCCTCGTATATATTGGGATTGTTTTTCAGGATACGATCGAGGTCTTTGAGAGCCTGATTGTAATCGCCGATTTCAATCATTATCAACGAGCGGTTGAAGAGTGCTTTCTCATCGTTCGGGGCGAGGCTTACGGCTTTGTTGTAGTCGGCTATGGCTCCAGAGTAGTCGTTTTTCTCGTGTAGCAGATTGCCTCTATTCACGTAGTGTGTGAAGTTGTCGGACTTTAGGCTTATGGCTTTGTTGTAGTCGGCAAGAGCCGAGTCGTTGCGGTTCATAATCATATTTATCATTGCCCTGCCACCCCACGCTTCTGCGAGATGGCTATGCCTTCCGACAAGCGAGTCCATCGTACCGAAAGCCGCCAACGTATCGCCGAGTAGTAGCTGTACACGTCCCTTTTCGAGAGTGATTTGCGGGTCGCCTGTCTTGCCGATTAAGAGGTTGATAATTTCGAGTTCGTCGAAGTATCGCTTCAGATAGTCGTACGATTCGAGTTTACCTATGAGGTAAGGTACGTTGTCAGGACTGAATTCGAGTGCACGGGCAAAGTCTTTCTCGGCATCGGTATATTGTTTGAGACGATTGTAGATATAGCCGCGAGCGTAGTAAGCACGAGGAATAAACTCATTTTTGCTTATAACCGTATTTATATCAGACAGAGCACCATAGTAGTCTTCGAGCATGATTTTGGCGAAAGCTCTGTAAAGATACGGCTCTTCGAGGTATGGTTTGGCTTTTATTATCTGGTTGAAATACTGTATCGCCAATACGTAATCGCTGAAGTATAGAGCGTTGCTACCCACACGCAGCAGACGGTCGGTATTGACCTGTGCGCGTATGCAGAGTGCGTGGAGTATTAATATTGCTACGAGTATTACTTTTTTCATTTGCGGTTTATTGTTTTGCAAATTAACAAAATTTCTGCCAAACCCACTAATTAAAAAGCGTTAACGAAGTAAACATCCCTTTGTTTTTCACTTAAACAATCCCAAAAACCGCTCTTACGTCAGTTGCTGTGCAAAAAAATATACTAATTTTGTCGCCCGTAAAATCAGCATTTACAATATAGATATAAAATATATAAGCATATAAATAAAACTAATAATTTAAATATCAACACTAAAGTATGAAGCGAATACCATCTGTATTTTTCTTTTTCATAGCCCTTACCATAGGGCTTTTTGGAAGCGCCAAGGCTCAGGCACAAGTAAATATGAGCCGATTTATCAAACTTACAGTTGCAAAAGACTCGGTAATCAAACTCGATTTCAAAGCAGCCACCGACAACACACCTGTAAAAGTTAAAAGCGGTAGCCTCGATACTACCTTTATGGTCGGCACTGCACTTCATCCAAAAGCAATAGGTTTCACCGCAGGAGACTCTACTATGACAGTCTACGGTGACCTAACGGCATTCTTTTGCAGAAAAAACCAAGACAACATTACTACTCTCGATGTAAGCAACAATACGGAGCTGACGACTTTGTCTTGCTATAACAATGCGATAAGTTCGCTCGACGTATCGAAGTTGACCAAGTTGACAGATTTGTATTGCTTCGCTAATAGCATAGACTCACTAGATTTAAAAAAGAATGAACAGCTGAAATTTTTAGACTGCTCTGACAACAAGCTAACTGCTCTCGATTTAAGCAAAAATACGATTCTGGAAAAGATTAATTGCAGTAACAACGAGATTACTTCTCTCGATGTGTCGAAAATGACAGAATTGAATGAGCTACGTTGTCACGTCAATAAAATAGAGTCTCTTGACGTAAGTAATAATGCGAAACTTAGAATATTATATTGTGCTCAAAACAAGATATCCACACTCAATGTAAGAAATAATACAAAGTTGGAATATCTTGGTTGCGGTACCAATAATTTAACTTCTATCGACGTATCGATGTTGACGGAACTCAAAGAGTTATATTGTGGAGTAAATAAAATAAGTAATCTCGACATAAGCAAAAACACTAAGCTCAAAGAACTCTATTGCGGAGGCAATAATATAACTTCGCTTGACGTATCTAACAATACTGATCTGACGGTTTTGTCTTGCTATTCCAATAAACTCACTACTATCGACGTAACGAAGTTGACCAAGTTAACACAATTGTATTGCTACATAAATAATATAAGCAATATCGATATAAGCAAGAATCTCGAGTTAAGTAGATTCTATTGCTACGACAATAGTTTCTCGACTCGGGCTCTCGACTCTATCTACTGCTCTCTGCCCGATAGAGGCGGTAAATCTCCCGGTAAGATACAGCCGGTACATAATCCAACATCAGCCAACAACAATATTGTCGTTGCCACCAATAAGGAAAATGCCGAAGACAAGAACTGGAGAGTGCAGTACTATAAGGGAGGTAAGAACATTTTGACTGACGGAACTTATGCTTGCACTAGTACTACCGACATAGCCGAAGTCTCAGCCGAGTCTGCTCTCACTCTCTACCCGAACCCCGTCGGCAATACTCTCTACCTCTCCGTATCTGCACGCAACATACGCATATATAATATATATGGTACGGAAGTAGCCAAAGCCACCGATACGGCAAGTATCGATGTATCGTACCTGCCTGCGGGAGTATACACCGTAAATGCCGATGGCAAGGTAGCGAAAATGGTTAAGCAATAATCGTATTACAAACGGCAATACGAAGTAATTTGCGTAATAATTAAAAAGGGTGGACACCATAAGTTCGCCCTTTTTTATTTGAGTACGTTGTTGCGGCTTGGTGAGATATATAATCTGTCGATAATTTACATCCAACAGAGTGGGGTTATTGCGGTATATTTGAGCTATAACACCACTGAAATATCATATATAAATATACCGATGATTTGAAAACTTTTTAGTAACTTTGCCACCTGTAATACGGAATTTTTTAACATCAAATGATATGAAGAAAAAAGAGATTAAATTAAGTCTTGTTTATAGGGACATGTGGCAGGCTTCGGGTAAGTACGTGCCACGCAAAGACCAACTGGAAAAGGTTGCACCTCACATCATCGAGATGGGTTGCTTCGCTCGCGTAGAGACCAACGGCGGTGCCTCGGAGCAGGTAAACCTCCTCTATGGCGAAAACCCAAACCATTCGGTTAGGGCTTTCTGTAAATTTTTCAACGATGCGGGAATTCAGACGCATATGCTCGACAGAGGTCTGAACGGTCTCCGTATGAACCCCGTTCCCGCCGATGTGCGTAAACTGATGTACCGTGTCAAAAAAGCGCAGGGCGTCGATATCACCCGTATCTTCTGCGGTCTGAACGATACCCGCAACATTATCCCCTCGATAGTGTGGGCAAAAGAGGCAGGTATGATAGCCCAAGCAACGCTGTGTATCACATATTCGCCCGTACATACGGCAGAATATTACATCAAGATGGCAGAAGAGCTAATCGCCGCAGGCGCCGACGAAATATGTCTGAAAGATATGGCAGGTATCGGTCGCCCCGAAACGAACGGCAAGATAGTACGTGCCATCAAAGAGAGACACCCGAATATCCCCGTACAGTATCACGGACACACGGGACCGGGCTTCTCGGTAGCCTCTATGCTCGAGGTTGCAAAAGCAGGTGTCGACTACCTCGATGTAGCTATGGAGCCGCTGTCTTGGGGTATGGTTCACCCCGACGTGATCACCATCGTAGAAATGTTGAAAGACGCCGGATTTGACGTGCCCGAAATCAATATGAACGCCTATATGAAGGTTCGTGAACTCACACAGAGCTTCATCGACGACTTCTTGGGCTACTTCATCGACGAACGCAACCGCTTTATGAACTCGTTGCTCATCACTTGCGGATTGCCGGGCGGTATGATGGGTTCGCTTATGGCAGACCTCAAAGGAGTACACGCTGCAATCAACGCCAACCTGAAAAAAGACGGCAAGGCAGAACTCTCCGAAGACGAACTGCTCATACAGCTCTTCAACGAAGTGAAGTTCGTTTGGCCTAAACTCGGTTACCCACCGCTCGTAACACCATTCAGCCAGTATGTGAAGAACGTAGCTCTGATGAACATATTCTCTATGAGCAAAGGCGGCGGACGCTACGAAATGATGGACCAAGCCACTTGGAATATGATACTCGGCAAGGCAGGTAACCTCCCAGGACCTCTCGACAAAGAGATAATAGAGCTTGCCAAGAAGAATAAATTCGAGTTCTCTACGACAAACCCGCAAGACAACTATCCCGACGAATTGCCGAGATTCATCAAAGAGATGGAAGAACTCGGTTGGGATCGCGGTCCTGACGACGAAGAGCTATTCGAGTTTGCTATGCACGAAAAACAGTATCGCGAATACAAGTCGGGCGAAGCTAAGAAGCGTTTCTACAAAGAGCTCGAAGCTGCAATGAACAAGAAGAATGCCGCTACGCCGAGTGCCGCTCCCGTCAAACTCGACTTGTCGGAAATGGCTATCAAACGCCACCCCGACGCAGAACCAATCAACGCTACCGCTGCCGGTGTGGTAATGTGGGAACTCGACTTCGAAGATATTTCGCTCAAACCAGAAAACGGCAAGATGTTCAAAGAGGGCGACCTTATCTGTGCCATACAGACACCCGCCAACGGACTCGAATTTGTCTATGCCAACTACAGCGGCAAGATTATCGATGCTGTCGAACAGGGCAAGATCGTTAAGAAAGGCGATGTGATAGGTTTCTTCGAAAAGAAATAAATTTTAGTCATTATAGTACATTAAAAAAATTACGCAAGGGTTACCGAAAGATTATCGGTAACCCTTTTTTGTTGTAATACAGTATCATTACTTGCATAAAAATCAAATCGTTATCCGCAAATGCCTTATTGTCAATAAAATACTACAGATTTGGCAAACAAGAAAAGTTATGTAATTTTGCACTTTGGTATACAATATACTTAGACGCACAAAATAATGTTTTCTGTTATCATACCTCTTTACAACAAAGCACCTTACGTCGCCAAAGCTATCGAAAGTGTACTTGGGCAGACCTACCGTGATTTCGAAGTGATAGTGATAGACGATGGCAGTACCGACCAGTCCCTTGAAGTGGCGAAGACCTTTGAAAATAAATCAATTACAATTATCTCTCAACCCAACTCAGGTGTATCGACAGCCCGCAACAATGGAGTGAAAATTGCAAAACATCCATATATCTGTTTCCTCGATGCCGACGACTGGTGGCACCCGACTTTCCTCGAAGAGATGAAACAGTTGATAACAGACTTCCCCGATGCAGGTATCTACGGTAGTGGATACTATATTGTCAAAAACGGAAAGGAACGCATCGCTCCCATCGGTGTGCCACAAGGTTTTGAGCGAGGTATAATCGACTACTGTGAGGTGTATGCCAAAACACTGTGTATGCCGCTTACTTCGATTTCGGTAGTTATACCAAAACATATTTTCGATGAAGAAAAGGGGTTCAAGTCGCAGTTGAAGTTTGGCGAAGACTTCGACCTTTGGATTCGTATTGCCCTAAAACACCAAGTGATACTCGTCAACAAACCATTGGCCTATTATAACCAAGATGTAGACGTAAACAACCGAGCTATAGGTAGTAGATTTTATAAACCTGAAGAGCATATGCTTTTTTCTAATTATGGAGATTTTATGCATAACGAAGGCTTCCGATTTCTCTTTGAGAGGTTGGCTTTATACGGACTTTTATCCTACTACCTAAATGATGTCAATAAATTGGAAGTTTATCAGATACTATCTGAAATCAATTGGAACAAACACGAACATAAGTACCTCCTATATTACAAGAAATTCCCTCGTTGGGCAGTAAAAGTATGGTTTAAAATTATAAAGAAATTAAGTATTATCAAAAACAGAATAAAAATATGATTCCGAAAGTAATTATTGATCCATTAGTAAACATTCTATATGCAAGTTTTTATATTGAGGGATTTTATTGCATATATGGAAGACGAAATGTAAAATTCAGTTCAAAACCATTCAAAAAACTTTCACTTGAATCACGAATGGCAGCACTTGATTTTGTAGTAATAGATGCCAACGGAAAAAATAAAAAATATATTATAAGTTTTTACGATTCGTACAAAATAATAAAAGAATTATACGAATGGTGTGATGTTTACGGTAGCGTAAATGCCAATTTCACTCTCACTACCCAAGCGGGGGGAGATACTACAAAATTAGTACCTCTTGCTCCTTCGTTCGGAGTTCGTATTTGGAGTAGTTTTATTACTACAGCATACTATGCTCTGACAAATCTTATTAAAGGGAAGATTAGCACAAAAGAATCGTTTAATTATCGTAACCTATTAGGCAGATACAAAAGAATGTATAGAATGAGATTACCATATCATAATTACGTAGAACCTAAAAAAGTAAAGACATCCAAAAAGTATGTTTTTCATCTCAGTACATTGTGGTACAATGATGAATGGAATAAAAACGACGAAGGAGTTAATAAGACGCGAGCCAACTTTACAAGAGCCTGTAAGGAAATAAAAGATATAGACTTTGAGGGGGGAATGGTATCTCAGGGGGCAACCCGTTCTTCGGAGAAATTATTTTCCGATTGTATTTATCCACATACTGTATCTATGGAAGAATGGATGGATAAGACAAAAAAATCGTCAGTCGTATTCAATACTCCTGCATTCTGGAACTGTCACGGATGGAAGTTGGGGGAATATCTGGCTTTAGGTAAATCTATAATTTCCACGCCTCTGTATAATGATTTGCCTGCTCCCCTGATACATAGGAAAAATATACATATAGTAGAAGATAATCAGCAAACAATGAAAGAAACTTTGATATTGATGGTGAACGATGACAAATACCGTGAAAAATTAGAGGAAAACGCATCTGAATATTGGCAACAATACGGTACTCCTGTTAAATCATTAGAATTATTGGGAATCAAATAAACCAACAATTCACGCCATTTTGGCAGATAGATTTTCTCGCTATGTAACTTATATAGTAGTAATTTGATTTTTTTTAAAATAGCAATAAAAACGAGGAAAAATAAACAATAATAATACTACACAAACTTTTTCCCCTGATATGCGTGGCGTTGAAGCATTTGTTTTTCGAGTTTATGCACAAATTCGAAGTTTTTGATATTCCAATTGGGAGCTACAAGCCACTCTGAGGGCGACTGAGATATAAATCTGTCCAGAGCTATATCGGGACGGAGATTTTCGATGAAATCTATCAGAAGTTCTATGTATTCTTCTAATGTAAACAGCGGATATCTATCGGGGGCAAGCATATAACGGTTGCATAGAACCGTATTACGGATTATTTGTAACTGATGTATTTTCAACACATCTATAGGTAGTAGCGACATCTCTTTGGCGTGTCGCAATGCCGCAGCGGGCTGTTCCTCGCCCGGTAGCCCGAGTATCAGATGTGCCCCTACCTCTATACCTCGTCGGGCTGTCTCGTTGATAGCCCACACAGAGTCTTCGAAGGTATGCCCGCGGTTGATGGCTTCCAGAGTGCGGTTGTCGGTACTCTCTACCCCGTATTCCACAAGAACGTAGTATTTCGCAGACAGTTCGGCAAAATAATCGAGCAACCGCTCCGTAACACAATCGGGACGCGTACCTACGGCTATACCCACCACCTGAGGGTGTCGTAGTGCTTCGTCGTACTTCGCCACAAGTGTCTCGAAATCGCTATCGGAAATAGAATAACTATCCGTAGAACCGTTTCCTCGAACATATGTATTTGTATAACTCTGGAAATAAGCTATGTACTTTTGAGACTTGTATTTACTGAAAAAACGTATCCCCTCTTCTATCTGCGAAGAAATAGAGCTTTCGGGGTTACAGTAAGGAGGCGAAAAACTTCGGTTGTTGCAATATATGCAGCCTCCCTTCCCTTTCGAACCGTCTCGGTTGGGACACGTAAAACCTGCATTTACAGACACTTTCTGTACACGACAACCGAATCGTTCATTTAACGCATCGGCATATTTGTTGTATGTCAGTATATTAGGACTCAATTTCGAGATTTTTGTTTTTTATGCAAAGCTAACTAAAAAAACAAAACCGTACCTTACACAAGATAAAATTTTGTAACTTTGTAATTTTGTAATAAAAATAGAGAACGGCAATGGGTTACTTCAAACACGAGTCCGCATATATCGACGAGGGAGCGATAATAGGCAACGATACGAAAATATGGCACTTTTCGCACATTATGACAGGGTGTAACATAGGCGAGGGGTGCAATATCGGACAAAATGTGGTAATATCGCCTAATGTGGTGTTGGGCAAAAACGTCAAGATACAAAATAATGTTTCTGTCTATACAGGAGTGGTGTGCGAGGATGATGTGTTTCTCGGTCCTTCTATGGTATTTACGAATGTCATCAACCCACGCAGCCACGTAAACCGTAAAAGCGAATATATGACCACAATCTTACGAAAAGGCTCTTCTGTCGGAGCCAATGCGACTATCGTCTGCGGCAACGAGATAGGAGAGTATGCCCTTATAGGAGCCGGAGCCGTCATAACGAAACCTGTGCCGGCATACGCCCTCGTGGTAGGTAACCCAGCACGCCATATAGGTTGGGTAAGCCGATATGGGCATCGTCTGCACTTCGACGAAGACGGATTTGCTACCTGCCCCGAGACCAACGAAAAATATTGTCTACACAATGGCAATGTAAGTCTCGTAAAATGAATAATATAGCAAGTTCAGAAACACTAAAACACATACAAAAAACTTATATCTTTTATCTACACTCTACTCTATTGTATATCAACAACATAATTTATAAACAGGTAAAATATTTCACATCAAAACTTTTTAATTTATGAAAAACATACTTTTTACATTGGTCGCTCTATTGACGACAACATTTTGGAACATCTCGCAGGCACAAACAGAGTACGGTCTGCAGATAGCAGGCATACAGGTTACCTCCGACAATGCTGCCAACATTACCGGCACAGGCATAGAAGGCGCTGTCAGCTACGATAATACAACAAAGACTCTCACACTGAATAAGGCAACTATCAGTGCTCCCAACAGTGAAACCTGTATCAAAAACACATCAATAGATGGACTTACCATCAATCTGATGGGGAAAAATGTCCTTAAAGCGAATAAGGTGGGAGGTAAAGGTGTTGTGGTACAAGCCAATACTAATATCAAAGGCAACGGCAGTCTCAATATTATCTGTTCTGATGACGCAGGTATAATCATAAACAAAGTAACTCTGACAATCAGCGACTGTATCGTAGATGCTGTCGGCACGTGGGGTATTACGGGCTTCGACGGTACAAATAACGAAACTCTGATACTGAACAACGCTACTGTAAATGCTACGGGGGCAAGTTACGGGTCGATAACGGCTTTGGCAACTCTAACAATGAACAACTGTTATATTAAAGCACCTGCAAATGCCCTATTCAACAAGACAAGACACAGAGTGGAGACCGAAGGTGAAGTAGTAAAGGAAGAGATAAGTATCGTACCTGGCAAAGGTGCCTTATACTATGGTATCAGGGTAGCAGACGTATATGTAAATTCCGAGAATGCAGCCAATATAAAAAGTGATGCTATTACGGGAAAAGTTAGCTACGACGATGCCACAAAAACGCTTATTCTCGACAATGCTACAATAACGGCTACCTCTACACGCGGCATATTCAACGAAGGCATACAGGATTTAACAATAAAGCTTATAGGAACAAATAAAATAACTGCATCATCGGTAAATTCTACAGGTATATCGGCTTATATGAGTCTTTTGATTACCGGTACGGGCAGCCTGTCTGTATACAGCGAAAAACACTCAGGCATATATATCAACTCTACCGTTACTATAAAAGATTGTAATATAGATATAACCGGACGGTGGGGAATATCCGGATACGACGGACTTGAAGGAGAAACACTCATAATAAACAACTCTACCGTAAAAGCCAAGGGGGAGAGAGGTTCTATTTGCGACTTAATGAAATTCTCTCTCATAGCAAGCGAAATAACAAAACCGCAGGGAGCTGTCTGGAGCGACGAAAAGAAGTGTCTTGTGCTGAATGACAGTAAAATAACAGATGAGGTCATCATAACTCCAAAATCGACAGGCATATCTACTTCGCTCACAGACAATGGCATACGACTGTGGAGTAACAATGGTACTCTGTACATAAGCACCGATAATACGGTTTCTGCAAGTGAAGCACAGATATTCAACATCGACGGACAGACTGTCGGGACAGTTGCCATATACAACAACAAAACCGCTATAAATCTGCCCGCAGGTATCTATGTGGTACGTATCGGCAACACTACCGAGAAGGTAATAGTCAGATAATAGTATTTCTGAACAAAGGTGTTTCCTTCCTCTACGAACGACATTTTTCTAAATTAGAGAGATGTCGTTCGTGTGTTTATATCAGATATTTATAACTTCATGCAAAAAATTTTGTGTAATAAATAAAAAGCATTAACTCTGTCAAATATTAATTGTCAGGCATTCTTAACGAGAAAAGTGAACTTACGTAGGGTGTGGTAAGAGGCAGTAAAGAATCCTCCAACGTCTACGGGCTACCTCAATAGAGGTAGCCTTTTTGTATGACCGACAATCAACCAGAATCAAATATCTGTATAATTCGTAATTGTTTTGTAACTTTGCAGGCGATAAAAAGCCACAAATTATGCAGCACAAAATGTATATTTACAATACTCTCAGCCATCGCAAAGAGCTGTTCGAACCCCTTAACGAACCGTTTGTGGGGTTATACGTATGCGGACCTACAGTATACGGCGACGCCCATTTGGGGCACGCACGCCCTGCCATAACATTCGACATACTTGTCAGATGGCTTCGACACAACGGATACCGTGTACGTTATGTCCGCAACATAACAGATGTAGGTCATCTCGAACACGACGCCGACGATGGTGAAGACAAAATAGCCAAAAAGGCACGTCTGGAACAACTGGAGCCAATGGAGGTGGTACAACATTTCACTATCCGTTATCACGACGCTATGCGGGCTTTGAATGTCTTACCGCCATCGATAGAACCGCGAGCCTCAGGGCATATAATAGAACAGATGGAATACGTACAGCGTATCCTCGACAACGGATATGCCTACGAGAGCAAAGGGTCGGTCTATTTCGATGTAGAGCGTTACAACAAAGACCATCGGTATGGTATACTGTCAGGGCGTAATATCGAAGATATTATAGAGAACACTCGCGAACTCGACGGACAGTCAGACAAACGCCGAAGTGTAGACTTTGCCCTATGGAAAAAAGCCTCACCCGAACACATAATGAGATGGCACTCTAAATGGAGCGATGGCTTCCCCGGTTGGCACTTGGAATGCTCGGCAATGGGGCAAAAGTACCTGGGCGAAAAATTCGATATACACGGCGGTGGTATGGACCTCATATTCCCACACCACGAATGCGAGATAGCACAGTCTGTCGCCTCCAACGGACACCAGGCTGTACGGTATTGGATGCACAACAATATGATCACCATCAACGGGCAGAAGATGGGTAAGTCGCTG
>ERZ772764.320-NODE-320-length-35349-cov-5.601802_pt1 | contig 35349 bp, 35 predicted proteins | sample MGYA00512163_ERZ772764 | MGnify/ENA primary metagenome ERZ772764 (study PRJEB29015, sample SAMEA2737903) | human oral metagenome | biome: human oral; feature: human-associated habitat; material: dental | place: China | collected 2094 ... | reverse complement strand
ATCGTAAATATTGTTTTGCGTTAGGCCGTAGTGGCGGCCGGTGGCGGGCATAAACTGCCACAGGCCGGAGGCGCCCACGTGGGAGCGGGCTTTGGTCACAAACGCGCTCTCAATAAACGGCAACAGAGCGATTTCGGAGGGCATGTTGCGCTTTTCCACTTCGGAGAGAATGTGGTAAAGATAGGGGCGGCTGCGCTCCACGGTGCGGTTGAAATAGGCGCTGCGGGTGCTGTAGTAGGTTTCGTGGCGGCGCACGATTTCCGGGTTGACTTCGCTCATGCGGAAGTCTTGCCGCATACGTCCCCACAGATTGTTGTGATGGGAGGAGGGATTGCGCAGAATAGCAGCGTTGAGATTGGTGATGGAGGCAGCAATCTGCTCCGGTGTATAAGTTTGGGCGAGGGCAGAAGCAGGAATTCCCAGGCTTAAAACGGCCAAGGAAAGAAATTTGAATTTACTCATGGCGGAGAATGAGTCCGTTGTGGTTAACGTTATGATTAGCTAAAATTTTTTGGATATTAAAGGCTGGGCCGAAGCAGTGTCAAGCTACAGCCGAACGCTTTGCCAGTATGGCATGCGCAAAAGTAAAATGATAACACGAGAGCGCGCCCAAACTCTCCTTTCCGGCAGGTTTCTTTACGCTGTGTTTTGCAAAATTTTGTTTGAACGGTATGATGGCCTGGAAATGAGGAGGCGGTATGATAGAAGAAAACAGGTTGGCCGAATGGCTGGACAACACCGCCACAGGAGGCTACCTGAAAACAGCGGAACAGATATTTTTTGCTACGCATACGGCTAATCCATACGGCATCACCGTGGTCGCTTCGCTCTGCAGCTGGGATTGCTGGCCGCAGCAGGTGTTGAGGCTGGGGCGGGGTAGGGCGCAGGCAGATGTGGTATGCGCACTGCCGCACCTGCCGCTGTTGTCAGGCAGTGTGCAAACTTTACTGCTGCCACATGGTTTGGAGTTATGTGCGCAGCCGGAAGAGTTGCTGCGGGAGTGTTTCCGCGTATTGCTGCCTAATGGCAAGTTGGTGCTCAGCGGGTTTAACCCGTATTCGCTGTGGCGATTCGGGCTACCTGAAAAACAACTCGGCCTGCGTGCCCATGCGCTGCCGTTGCCGAAAGTGCGACGGATGCTGGCTGAGGCGGCCTTCAGGCCGGATACGGGGCGGTTTATGGCCTATGTGCCGCCGTGGGAGAGTGAGCGGACGCTGCAGCGCTGGCACTTTATGGAGCTGGCGGGCAACCGCTGGTGGCCGGCAGCCGCTGCGGCTTATGGTTTGGCGGCAGTGAAAACGGTGTATCCGCTCACCCCGCTGCGTGAAAAGGCCGGCAAACTGCGGGGCGAAGGCTTTTCATTGTTGCCGGGAAATTGCCGGCAGGGGTAGGGCAGAAAATGGTTGTGTTACCGTGGGTGTTTTAGTATAATCGCGCACCTTACCTCGGAAAGGTGGATGAGTGGTTGAAGTCGCACGCCTGGAAAGCGTGTATACGTGAATAGCGTATCGAGGGTTCGAATCCCTTCCTTTCCGCCAGAATATTTTTGCAGAGCATCGGCTTTGCGAAGCCAAGTCAAAACAGCCGGCTACCCTGCTCGGCTGTTTTTTTGTATCTACCGCAACCGGCACCATCGCCAATACAGCCATATAGCGAAGCAATTATTTTTTCCTACCCAGCGAGCCAACGCTATAGGAAGAGCTTCAGCTATCAGAGGCTACCTGAAAGGAGAACCCATGCATTTTGATACCGGAATCATCCACAGCAGCTACAACCCTGATGAGCACAACCGCGCCATCATGCCGCCGATTTATCAAAACAGCATGTTCGCCATGCACCAAATCGGCGAAAACATCCCCTACCGCTATTCCCGCCTCGCCAATCCCACGCGCAAAATCTTGGAAGACACCGTGGCCGAATTGGAGCACGGCTGCGCCGGCTTCGCCTTCGGCAGCGGCATGGCCGGCATTGATGCCGTATTCCGCACCGTATTGCGCCCCGGCGACACCATCATCGCCGTGGCCGATATCTACGGCGGCGCCTACGACCTGCTCACCGAAGTATATGCCCAATGGGGCGTAAACGTCGTGTTCGCCGACCTCACGATACCTGAAAACCTAGATAAGCTTTTGGCCGAACACAAAGTGAAACTCGTGTGGCTGGAAAGCCCCAGCAATCCGCTGCTGCGGCTGGTGGACATCCCTTTGTTGGCACAAAAAGCCAAAGCGGCCGGTGCGGTGGTGGGAATCGACAACACCTTCGCCACCCCCTATCTGCAAAACCCGCTCGATATGGGCTGCGACATCGTGTTCCACTCCGCCACTAAATACCTCTGCGGCCATTCCGACGTGCTGATGGGCATTGTGGTGGCTAAGGAAGAAGCCTTGGCCAAACGCCTGCAAAGCACCATGGTGAATACCGGCGGCATTGCCGGGCCGATGGATTGCGCCCTCGTGTTGCGTGGCATCAAGACCCTCTCCGTGCGCATGAAGCAGCATCTGGCCAACGCTGCCGAGCTCGCCCGCCGCTTGGAACAACACCCCGCCGTGGACAAAGTGTTCTATCCCGGCCTGCCCAGCCATGAGCATCACGAATTAGCCAAACGCCAAATGCGCGGCTTCGGCGGCGTGGTGTCGGTATATTTGAAGAAAGACGGCCAAGCCGCTGCCGATTCCGTTATCCGCAACCTCAAACTACTGCACATGGCCGCCAGCCTCGGCGGCGTGGAAAGCTTGGTGAACCATTCCTTCAGCCAGTCGCACAGCGGCATGAGCCCGGCGGTGAAAGAAAAACTCGGCATCCGCGAAGGCCTGCTGCGCTTCTCCGTGGGCATTGAGGATATTGAAGACATTTGGCGCGACATCGATACCGCATTGAATACCACGCTGTAACGCGCCTGTCAGAATGGCAAACAGGCTACCTGAAAATTGTGCTGCATGGCATTTCAGGTAGCCTTTTATCTGCCGTCACATTCCCCGAAGCCAGCTCAATCCGCTACAATACGCCCTTTCCCAATAGCGGATTCACTAAAGTTTTACCACGGCGTTGGTTCGCTTGGTATCGAAAGCTTGCTAATCCGCTATCTATCTCATTCTGAAAGCCAACATCATGACCATCAAGACCCGTTTCGCCCCCAGCCCCACCGGCTACCTGCATATCGGCGGCGTGCGCACCGCGCTGTATTCATGGGCATTTGCCAGACATCACGGCGGCGAATTCCTGCTGCGCATCGAAGACACCGATTTGGAACGCTCCACCGCCGAATCCGTGCAAATCATTCTCAACGGCATGCAATGGGTAGGCCTGCATGCCGACAATGCCGACAATATCGTTTACCAAACCCAAAACTTCCCGCGCTATAAAGAGTTAATCCAACAACTGCTTAATTCAGGCCATGCCTACCATTGCTATTGCAGCAAAGAAGAATTGGAGCAGATGCGCGAAAAAGCCGAGCGCGAAGGCACGGCCACTTACGACCGCCGCTGGCGGCCGGAAGCCGGCAAAACACTGCCAGAAATTCCCGCAGGGGTAGAGCCAGTTGTCCGCTTCAAAATGCCGACCGACGGCGTTACCCGCTGGAATGATTTGGTAAAAGGCGAAATCAGCATCCCCAATGCTGCGCTCGACGACCTCATCATCGCCCGTGCCGACGGCACGCCCACCTACAACTTTTGCGTGGTGGCCGATGATATGGACATGGGTATCACCCACGTTATCCGTGGCGACGACCATGTGAACAACACGCCGAAACAAATCAACATTTTCAAAGCCCTCGGTGCCACCCCACCCGAATACGCCCACCTGCCCATGATTCTGAACGAGCAGGGCAAAAAAATCTCCAAACGCAGCGGCGACACCGTGGCGATTACCGAATACGAAGACCTGGGCATTCTGCCCGAAGCCCTGCTCAACTACCTCGCCCGTTTGGGTTGGGCACACGGCGATGACGAGTTTTTCAATATGGAGCAGTTCGTGCAATGGTTTGAGCTGGAACACGTTTCTTCCTCCGCCAGCCGCATGGATACAAAAAAACTGTATTGGATCAACGCCGAACACATCAAAGCCACAAGTAACGCCGAACTGGCCAAACTGGTGTTGCCGCGCTTGGAAAAACAAGGTGTTGCGGTTTCAGGTAGCCCCAAACTGGAAGACGTGCTGGCATTGGTGAAAGACCGCGCCCACGATTTAAACGCACTGGCTGCCGAATGCGCCTATTTCTACCGCAAAGCCGTGCCGTTGGAAGCCGATGTGGCCAAACATTGGGATAGCGAAGCTCCCGCCAGAATGCAGCGTTTCGCCGCCAAACTGACCGAACTGCCCGAACAGGATTGGACGGCAGAAAACATCCACGCCCTGTTCCCTCCGTTCTGCGAAGCCGAAGGCATCAAAATGGGCAAACTCGGTATGCCGCTGCGCCTGGCGGTGTGCGGCACCGCCAAAACGCCCAGCGTGGATGCCGTGCTGGCCTTGATCGGCAAAGAAGAAGTGTTGCGCCGTATCCGCGAATCGGCTTAAACCGCGAAAGGCTACCTGAAAGCAGCTACCCTGTTTCAGGTAGCCTCCATCACATCATGAATCAACTCATCCTCGATTTTCCCGCTGCCCCGCCGAGTTTCGACACCTTCCTCGGCCAAGGCAACCGCGAGCTGTTACAAGTATTGCGCGGGCAGCGCGAGCCCTTTGTGTATGTGTGGGGGCCGGCCGGCGCCGGCAAAAGCCATTTGCTCCAAGCCTGGGCGGCGCAGGCCGAAGCGGCCGGATTGAGCGCACGCTACCTGAATGCTGCCAACGGGCCATTGCACGAGATGCCGCCGGCAGGCTGCCATCTCGCCCTCGACCAAATCGACAGCCTCGATGCCGACGGCCAAGCCGAATTGTTCAATTTCTGCAACCACATCCGCCAAAGCCGGCAGGGCGCGCTCCTGATTGGCGCCAGCGTGCCGCCACCGCGCTTAGCCGTGCGTGAAGACCTGCGCACCCGTATGGGTTACTGCCTGGTGTATGAAATCAAACCGCTCAGCGACGAAGAAAAAATTGCCGCCTTGGTTGAAGCCGCACGCAGCCGCCAAATCCGCATTTCGCCCGATATTTTCCGCTACCTGCTGCACCATTGGCGGCGCGACATCGGCAGCCTGATGGCCATGCTCGACGCCCTCGACCGCCATGCCCTAGCCAGCCACCGCCCCATTACGCTGCCCCTGCTCAAACAACTGTTGCAACAGAATATTTAAACCAATGAACCTCGCCATCTTCGACCTCGACCACACCCTCATCAACTGCGATTCCAGCAGCGAATGGAGTAATTTCCTGCACGAAAAAGGCATCTTTAGCGATACCGATATGCAGCGCCATCAAGCGTTCGACCGAGACTACCGCAAAGGCTGCCTCGATCTCGATGCCTATCTCGCCTTCGTCCTGCGCCCGCTGGCCGAATACAGCCGTGCCGAGCTGGACGAAATGCACCGCGAGTTCATGCAGCGCATCCGCCAAAGCATCACCCAAATGGCCAGAATGCTGGTCAACAGCCACCGCGACGCGGGCGACACCCTGCTGTTGATTTCCGCCACCAACGAATTCATCATCACCCCCATCGCCCGCGAATTCGGCATTGAAAACATCATCGGCATCAGCCTCGAAACCGATGCCCAAGGCAACTACACCGGCCGCCCGATAGGCACGCCCAGCTTCCAAGAGGGCAAAGTAACCCGCCTGCACCAATGGCTGGCCGAACGCGGCCAAAGCCAGGCCGACTACGAAAAAGTTTATTTCTACAGCGACTCCCGCAACGACCTGCCGCTCTTGGAGCAGGTAAACCAGCCCGTAGCCGTTAATCCCGACCCTGTGCTCACCCTCACTGCCGCACAGCGTGGCTGGCCGATATTGGATTTTGTGTGATAGTGCCAATGGCTTAGCCGTAGTATAAAAAAAGGCTACCTGAAAACCCAAACCAGGGTTTCAGGTAGCCTTTGATTTGTATCTATTCCAAACGACTAATCCACTTCCCGCTCGTGCGGCAGACGGCCGGCCCAGTCGCAGGCGAACTGGTAGGCGGTGCGGCCGGAGCGGCTGCCGCGCATCTGCGCCCATTGGAGGGCGGCGCGGCGGGCGGTGTCGTCCAGCGGCAGGCCGGCATCGGTCAGCCAGCTTTCGGCCGCGGCGAGGTAGTCTTCTTGGCTGAAAGGGTAGAAGCTGAGCCAAAGGCCGAAGCGGTCGGAGAGGGAGACTTTTTCTTCCACGGCTTCCTGCGGGTGCACTTCGCCGCGCTCGCCGGTGCGGGCGAGGTTGTCAGCCATGTGTTCGGGCATCAGGTGGCGGCGGTTGGAGGTGGCATACACCAGCACGTTGTCGGCGCGTCGGGAGAGACCGCCGTCCAATGCGGTTTTGAGGGCTTTGTAGCTGTCTTCGCCGTCTTCAAAGGAAAGGTCGTCGCAGAAAACAATGAATTTTTCGCTGCGCGGGGCGAGCAGGTCGAGCAGGGCGGGCAGGCCGGCAAGGTCGTGTTTGTCCACTTCAATCAGGCGCAGGCCGCGCTCGGCGTATTCGTGCAGCAGGGCTTTGATGAGCGAGGATTTGCCTGTGCCGCGCGCGCCGGTGAGCAGGGCGTTGTTGGCCGGGCGGCCGGTGAGGAATTGCTCGGTATTGCGCACCAGGCGCTGGGTTTGCGGGCTGATGGCACACAGGCGGGCGAGGGGGAAAGTGTGCGGGCGGGGCAGGGTGGTGAGCAGGCCGCCGTTGCCGTGTTTCTGCCAGCGGAAAGCAAGAGCTTGCCAATCGGGCTCGCGCTGTTCGGGCGGCAGGAGTTGATCGAGGCGGCGCAGCACGGAGGCGGCTTGCGTGAGGAAGGGTTTGAGTTTCATGATTGGGTTGGGTGGCTGGTTATCAAAGGGAGGAAGGCTACCTGAAAATGTCGGCATGGCACAAGGGGGCAGGGCAGTGATAGCCGATTGCTATAGCAATGGAAATTGTCATTTGCCCGCTCTGGCAGTATCATTGCCCATTTTTCAGGAAAGCCGCCATGAGCACCGCATTGATTCAAGATTACCTGCGCACCCAAGGCCTGAAACTGCCGGCAGAGGCGGTTCAGATAGCCATGCTTACCGCCGGCAGCGTGATGGCAGCAGGCAAGGCGGAGATTGAGCCGGAAATCCTGTGGTATCGCGGTGCGGACGGTGCATTGGAGCAGCATCTGCCGCGCAACGAAGCGCACCACGCCCGGTTGCGCCAAATCTTTATGGCGCTCGATTCCGCCTACACCGCCAGCCCCTGCCGCAGCGCCGCCGTGTATCTGTTGCACACACCAGGCAGCCTGCTGCACCTGGTGGCGCAAGGCGAGCCGTTGGAAAAGCTGCTCGCCGTAGAGCAAGACTTAGAAGCCGCGCACACCGCCCACCTGGCCACGCGCAGCGCGCAAACCGGCTGGCTGAACCAAATAGACGACGTTGCCCAATGGCTGCAAAACGGCGACCTCGCCGGTAGCCGCCACCGCCCCGGCAGCCAGCTGGCCGTACCGGTATGCGCCGAAAACGGCCGCGTGCTCGGCGTGGTGTATCTCGAACATGGCCACACCGCCGCCTTCGATGAAGCCGCCCAAAGCATCTGGGTCGGCCTGGCTCTTGCCTTGACCGAACCGCTCGCCGCTTTGTTGCAGCCGGAAGATGCCGTCGAATAAAGGCTACCTGAAAGTTAAAAACAAGCACTCCACACACACCAAACAAGCACCATGACCCCGCTAAAATTCATCGCCTCCTGCCGCCTGCCCACCGAATACGGCATCTTCACCATGCACGGCTTCGAAGAGCCGAGTGGCCAAGAACACATCGCCCTGAGCATGGGCGATATCGCCAACGGCGAGCCCGTACTCTCCCGCATCCACTCCGAATGCCTCACCGGCGACGCCCTGTTTTCGCAAAAATGCGACTGCGGCCCCCAGCTGCAAGCCGCCATGCAGGCCGTACAGCGCGAAGGACGCGGCGTGATTGTGTATCTGCGCCAAGAAGGGCGCGGCATCGGCCTCATCAATAAAATCCGCGCCTATGCGCTGCAAGACCAAGGCCTCGATACCGTAGAAGCCAACCTCGCCCTCGGCCTGCCCGTAGATGCCCGCGATTTCAGCCTGGCCCAAGCCATCTACCAACACCTTGACGTTCACTCCATCCGCCTGCTTACCAATAATCCTGATAAAATCAGCAAGATGGAGCAAAGCGGCATTAAAATCACCGAACGCGTGCCACTTTTGGTGGGACAAAACAGCGAGAACACAGGCTACCTGCAAACCAAAGCCGACAAACTCGGCCATTTGATCGACAACTGATTGTTCAGGTAGCCTCCCGCTCCAAGGCTACCTGAAACCTAAAATCCACCCAACAAAGGCAACTTCCATGACCCTCCGCATCGGACAAGGCTACGACGTCCACCAGCTCGTGCCCGGCCGCCCGCTCATTCTCGGCGGCGTAACCATCCCCTTTGAAAAAGGCCTGCTCGGCCACTCCGACGCCGACGCCCTGCTGCACGCCATCACCGATGCCCTGCTCGGTGCCGCCGCCTTGGGCGATATCGGCACCCACTTCCCCGACACCGCCGCCGAACATAAAGACGCCGACAGCCGCGCCCTGCTGCGCCAAGCCTACGCCGCCGTGCAAGCCCAAGGCTGGCGCGTAGTGAACGTGGACAGCACCATCATCGCCCAGCAGCCCAAACTGCGCCCCCATATCGCCGCCATGCGCGCCAATATTGCCGCCGACTTGGGATTAGCTGAAAACTGCGTCAATATCAAAGGCAAAACCAATGAAAAACTCGGCTACCTCGGCCGCATGGAAGGCATCGAAGCCCAAGCCGTGGTGCTGCTGAAAAAGGCCGTCGGATAAAACCCGAATCCCGTGTATAAAAACAAAAAACGAGCGGCAGAGGCACGGATTTGCCAAGCCGCCCGTTTTTCAGGTAGCCTCAAGCTCCGTCAGGCTACCTGAAATCAGATTTCCCCCTCCTTCCTTTTTCAGGTAGCCTCTCTGCCACCAGCCGGAAAGGCCGCACGATGAGATTCACCAATCTCCACCAAAACTTCATCCTCCTCGCCCCGCTCAGCATCAAGCAACACCTTGAAAACCGCGCCTTCTGGCCCGCCTTCATTAACAAAATCAACCTCTTCTCAGGTAAAATCAAAGGAATACCGCGCATCGGTGCCAGCCAGTATGACGGCAACGGGGAAGTCAAACTCGGCCGCCTATCGTGGCGCGCGGAAAAATTGCAGAAACTTGCCGACAACTACTATCTCAGCGCCCAGCCGGAAGCCTTTGACTTTCCCTACTTCTTTGCCAATTTCCCCAGCCCCGTTACCTGTTCCAAGCAAGACACCACACCGGCGCTTACCCTGACGCTGGATGACGCCACCTCCGGCGGCCTGCCGCAGAGCGGCCTGCTGCTCAGCTTCCGCCAAGATTATTTCGACGAACTGGGCGAAACTGTTGTGCACGAATTGCTCAACCGCCTCAGCGCGCTGCTGCAAGCCGGTTTGCGCCTGCGGAAACAAACACAATACGCCTACCCCTACAAGGAGAGCCTTTCCGACGTATGGCAAGACTGCATCATGGATTTATTCCCCACCCATGCCGCCGAGCTGACGAAAAAAGGCTGGGAAATTAAAAAAGATTTTGCCGGCTGGGCAAAGTTCTAAACCCCGTCCGCCAAAGCAAAAGGGCAGGGCGGCCGCATACCCAAACTCCCGCCCGCATAGTAGAATAAGGCTACCTGAAACGAAGCCAAGCCCACCAATCACGCTAACAGGAGAACACTATGTCCGCCCAAGACCAACTCAAACGCACCGCCGCCCAAAAAGCCCTCGAATTCGTGCCCGAAAATGCCTACATCGGCATCGGCACCGGCAGCACCGTAAACTTTTTCATCGAAGAGCTGGCCAATAGCGGCATCCGCATCAAAGGTGCCGTTTCTACCTCCAAAGCCACCAGCGAACTCTTGAAACAACACGGCATCCCCGAAGTGCCGCTCACCGAGGCGGACGAGCTGCCCGTGTATATCGACGGTGCCGACGAAGTCAACCACAGCCTGCAAATGATTAAAGGCGGCGGCGGCGCGCTGTTGGCCGAAAAAATCGTGGCCAGCGCCGCCGAAAAATTCGTCTGCATCGTAGACGAGAGCAAATACGTTTCCAGGCTGGGCAAATTTCCGCTGCCGATCGAAATCATCCCCGCCGCCCGCTCGCTGGTGTCGCGCCAGCTGCTCAAATACGGCGGCAGCCCGCAGCTGCGCTTGAATTTCACCACCGACAGCGGCCATAAAATCATCGATGTGCACAATATGCCCATCAACGAGCCGCTCAAACTGGAAGACGAACTCAACCGCATCCCCGGCATCGTGGAAAACGGCCTGTTTGCCCGCCATCCTGCCCACGTGCTGATTATTGGCCGGGCAGAAGGCGCAGAAGTGATCAAAATCGGCAGCTGATTGCAGCCGTTTGGCCGGGCAGGGCGGCAGGCTACCTGAAAATGGCAGCCTGCAATGGGGAGCGCAAACTTGCCCCAGGCTTGTGTATAAATGCCAGAGCTCCCCTGGATATTTTCATATTTCAGGTAGCCTCAAGCAGCATTTATCAGGCTACCTGAAAACATCAAACCAATTGAAAATACGCAATCTTTACGCAGGAAGACAAGTTTCTGCATATCCAATCACCAGCTCAATCATCAGAAAGGGAACGCATGAAACTGCAAGATAGAGTCATCCTGATTACCGGCGCATCACAAGGCCTCGGTGCCGAAGCCGCCCGCGCCTGTGCCGAAGCCGGCGCCACCGTAGTGTTGGTGGGGAGACATCAGAAAAAGCTGGAAAAAGTGTACGACGCCATCGTTTCCGCCGGCTGCCCCGAGCCCTTTGCCGTGGTGTTCGACCTGATGGCTGCTGAAGAACAGGAATACGAACGCCTGGCCAAAGCCGTGGCCGAAGCCACTGGCGGCCGTCTCAACGGCATCATTCATAGTGCCGCCTATTTTTACGCACTCTCGCCGCTCGAATTCCAAACTGTGGCTGAGTGGGTAAACCAATACCGCATCAACACCGTCGCCCCCATGGCGATCACCCGTGCCTGTCTGCCGATGCTGCAGGCCGCTTCCGATGCTTCGGTGGCCTTTATCGGCGAGAGTCACGGTGAAACTCCGCAAGCCTACTGGGGCGGCTTCGGCGCCTCTAAAGCCGCTTTGAACTATTTGTGCAAAGTTGCCGCCGATGAATGGGCACGTTTCCCCAATCTGCGCGCCAACGTGCTCGTTCCTGGTCCCGTTAATTCTCCGCAACGCATGAAAACCCATCCCGGCGAATCCCGCAGCGAGCGCCGTGAATTAAGCGAACTTGCCCCTGAGTTTGTGTATTGGATGAGCGAGGAAAGCAAAGGCCGCAGTGGCGAGATTGTATATCTATAAGCAGTTCCAATTGGTGCAGCAGATTTTCAGGTAACCTGATTGCATGTGAGAAGGCTACCTGAAAATTTATGTTTCTAATGCAGATAACAACTACAGATTGAACACTCTAGTTATATACAACAAAATATTTCGCTGCCTTGCAGATTGTTCCAAACCAGCGAATGTATACTTAATTAGCCTGCATAAAATTAACGATACTAAAGTTCGCATAATGTATATTATGTAAAATTATTCGTAAGTAATATTGAATCGTATGCCTGAGTTGTATACAAATGGCTTTGCTACTTATGCTGATCTTTTAAAATATACGCGTTCAAAAACGCCGAAACGGATGGATTGACCGTTTCGGCGTTTGTTTATTATTGCGGAACAGATTTAAGCAAAATCCAATTTACCTAACACGAAGTCGATATCTTTATCACCACGGCCGGAAAGATTTACCAACAGGCGTTTGCTGCCGTCGAGTTCGGCCGCGCGGCGTAAGGCATAGGCCACGGCGTGGGCGGATTCAAGCGCGGGAATAATACCTTCTTCGCGTGATAGTGCCAGGAAGGCGCTGAGGCATTCGGCATCGGTGGCGATTTCGTAGCGGCCGCGGCCGATATCCTTCAAGTGGCAATGCTGCGGGCCGACGCCGGGGTAATCCAGACCGGAGGCGATGGAATGTACGGCAGCGGGTGTGCCGTCTTCGTTTTGCAGGTAGTAGCAGTTGAAGCCTTGGATATTGCCGAATTTGCCTTTGGTCATGGTGGCAGCGTGGCGGCCGGGCTTGTCGAGGCCTTCACCGGCCGGCTCTACGCCCACCAAGGCTACGGATTGGTCGTCCATAAAGGCATTGAACAGGCCGATGGCATTGGAACCGCCTCCTACGCAAGCAATGACTTCATCCGGCAAGCCGCCCTGCTCGCGCTGGAATTGTTCGCGCGCTTCGTGGCCGACAATACTTTGGAAATAGGCCACCATTTCGGGATACGGTGCGGGGCCGACCACGGAGCCGATGGCAAACATGCTGCTGTCGATTTGTTCCAGATAGGCGGCGAAAGCGCTATCAACGGCTTCTTTGAGCGTGCCAGCCCCGGCGGATACGGGCACGAGTTTAGCGCCGAGGATTTTCATGCGGGATACATTGGGGTGCTCTTTGGCAATATCGACCACGCCCATGTGGATTTCGCATTCGAGGCCGAGCAAGGCGGCGGCGGTGGCGAGCGCTACGCCGTGTTGGCCTGCGCCGGTTTCGGCAATCACTTTTTTCTTGCCGAGTTTTTTGGCCAGCAGCACTTCGCCGATGCAGTGGTTGATTTTGTGGGCGCCGGTGTGGTTGAGGTCTTCGCGTTTGAGGAAGATTTGCGCGCCGCGTTTGGATAGTGTGCGGGCATGGTAGATGGGGCTGGGGCGGCCGACATAGGTGGCTTGTAGGCGTTTCATTTCTTGGATGAATTCGGCATCATTCACGATTTGGCGGAAGCCGTGCTCAATTTCGGCCAGGGCTTGTGCCAGTGCGGGATGGCCGATGCGGCCGCCGTGTTGGCCGAAATTGCCGTTGCTGTCGGGAAGAATTAGGGAGTGGAGCTGCTCTTGAATCATGTTTTTTCCTGGTTGGTTTACTGGAGAATGGTTTCGTTTTACAACAGTTTGTATCCCAGTTTCAAGTAGCCTTTTAATATTTCAGGCTACCTGAAATAGAAGTGGTCACCCTGCCCTGTTTTTCAGGTAGCCTCTGCTCGGGTAAGCAACATCGCATCGCCATAGCTGAAAAAGCGGTATTGCTGTTCGATGGCGTGGCGGTAGGCGGCGCGGATGTGTTCGACGCCGGAAAAGGCGCTCACCAGCATCAGCAGGGTGGATTTGGGCAGGTGGAAGTTGGTAATCAGGCCATCGGCTACCTGAAAACGGTAGCCCGGGGTGATGAAAATATCGGTATCGCCCTCGCCTGCTTGCAGATGGCTGTTTTGGGCGGCGGCTTCCAGGCTGCGCATGGAGGTGGTGCCGACCGCCCATACGCGTTTACCGTTTGCTTTGGTTTCCTTAATAGCTTCAACGGTTTCAGCAGGAATGCTGTACCATTCTTTGTGCATTTTGTGTTCGGCAATATTTTCGCTGCGCACAGGCTGGAAGGTGCCGGCGCCCACATGTAGGGTAACCTCGGCGCGGCGGATGCCGTTTGCCTGCAGTTGGTTCAACAACTCAGGGGTGAAGTGCAGGCCGGCGGTGGGGGCGGCAACGGCGCCTTGATGTTTGGCGTAAATGGTTTGGTAGCGTTCGTCGTCGGCTGCGTCGGCAGCGCGCTCAATATAGGGCGGCAGCGGCAGGCGGCCGGTTTGTTCGAGGATTTGGTATACGTTGAGGCTACCTGAAAACCGCAGCTTAAAAAGCTCGCCTTCGCGCTCTTCCATTTGCGCCCGAATGCCGCCGTCAAACTCCAGCAGGCTGCCGGGCTTGGGCGACTTGGAAGAGCGGATGTGCGCCAGGGCGCAGTGTTCGTCCAATACGCGTTCAATCAAGGCTTCAATGCGACCGCCGCTGGCTTTGTGCCCGAACAGGCGGGCTTTCATTACTTTGGTGTTGTTGAACACGAGCAAGTCGCCGGCTTCGAGCAGGTTTGGCAGCTCGGTAAACAGGCGGTCGCATAGGGGGCGGCCGGGGCGGGCGTCGAGCAGGCGGCTGCTGCCGCGACGTTCGGGCGGCTGCTGGGCAATCAGGTGTTCGGGCAGGTGGAAATCGAAATCGGCAAGCTGCATGGTGCGGTAGGCAGGCGGAGGAAAGCGGGCATTATATAACCATTTTACTTGAGTGTTTGGGGTTTGCATTTTCAGGTAGCCTCATATCGGCAGAGGCTACCTGAAAAATCGGCAAGCGTTTTAAACCGATATTTTCAGATTACCCTCCGCCACCTCTGAAAAAATCGGCTAAAACCCTTGCCAGACGGGTATAAAGCAGCTACCTTTCGTTTGATTCCCTATTGCGTACGGTATTTCGATGATCAAACAGCTGTATTCCGGCAAAATTTGGAGCAAACTCTGGCTGAAAGCGCTGCTGTTCGGCCTGGTTTTGTTGGCATTGTGGCTGGGTGCATCATTCGGTTTGAGCCGATTGCTCAGTGAAGCCCGCATCCGTCAAACAGCCAACCAAATGCTTGCTGTGCAAGGCCAGCAGCTGAATTTTGATGGCCGCCAAATCGAACGCGGCTGGTTTCCCTACCCTTATGTGGTGCTGCACCAAGTGGGATTGAGCCGTACGCAGGAAAACGGACAAACGCTGAATGCCGAGGCCGTGCGGCTTTCATTTAGTTGGTCGGCTTTGTGGGGCGATGTGTCTATCCACAGCTTGCACCTGCAACGCGCCAGCATCAGCGCGCGTCGGCTGGAAAGCGGGCAATGGGAAGTGGCTGGGTTCACCGCTAACCAAACAGCAAGCAGCACTCTGCCCCGCCATATCGAACTTGATGATTGTTCCCTGCGCCTGCAATACGGTGATCAAAAACAAACCCTGCGCCAAGTGTCTGGCTTTATCGATCGTGCCGCCGAAAACTTTAACCTCTCTGCTAGCCTGTTTACCCCGCAGGAATACCGGATAGAAGCTTCCGGCGCTTATAGCGGCAGCCACTTTGAACAACTCCAAGCCAATTTGGCTGGCTTCCTACCCAATGGCCAGCCCTTCACCGCCGCCTGGCAAGGCAATGCTGACTATACCGCCGAGCAAAGCCGGCTCAATACCAAAGACGGCCGGCTCAGTATCCAAGTTCCTGCCTGGTCGCTCAATATTGATGGCAATACCCGCAACTGGCAATTCTCCCCCGACAGCGTCGTTTTGCCTGAAACCCACATTGTCTTCAACATCGACGCTGACCACAACCAATCCTCGGCTGAAACCGTGCGACATAGCGGCAGCGGCAGCATCAACAAAGTTTCCTATCAAAACCGCACCTTAGCAATCGCTGGTTTCCAACTCAGCGGTGCAGTGGAATACGAGCAAGGCAGCAGCGGCTACAGCGCCAACGGCCGCCTCCAAGCCCAGCCCGGACATTTTCAAATCGACAATCTTTATCTCAGCACCCGCCACAACGCCGCCCCCGGCAGCATGCCATATCTCTCCGGTCAATGGCATGGCCAAGCCGCCGGCAATAGTCAAAACTGGAAAGCAGAGCTGCGAGGCAGCCTTGATAACAACGAAGGCTACCTGAAAATTTCCGGCAGCCTCAACGAGCAAGGCCACAACATCGAAGCGGCTCTCAATCTGAGTAAACTTTCGCTCAGCAGCTATCTCGAAACCAAACGCCCCGCCCCTGCTACCGAAAACACCGCAGCCCCGTTGTGGCTGCAATACTGGCCGCGCGCCCTGCGTCATCGCCAAATTCAGCTTATCCTCGATATCGGCACGCTTGAAAGCTCCGGCCTGCAAATCCAAAACTTCCACAGTACCCTGCACCTAGATTCCGAAAAGCTTGAGGCCCAAACCATCAAAATGCAGATGTATGAAGGCAATGCCGAAGGCAGTGCCGTGTTGCATCACGGCAGCCGGCCAAAATGGGAAACCGCTATCCAATTCAACAATATCCAAATCAAACCCTTGCTGCAAGACGCCTTCCGCTTTAACCATCTCAGCGGTCGCGGCAACGCAGCTTTCCGCCTGGGTGCAGAAGGTCTCAAACGCAGTGAATGGCACACCACCCTAGTCGGGCAAGGCAAAATCGTGCTCGACAACGGCGCGTGGCAAGGCATCAACCTTGGCAAACTCCTCAACAAGCCCGAGAATCTACCCGCCCAAAACCTGATCCGCTACAACGCCGAGAGCAGCACCCCCTTCCGCCATTTTAGCATCGAAGCCAGTGTAGAAAACGGCATCGGCACCACGCCCAGCCTCAGCCTGCAAAGCGACAGCCTCAATCTCAGCGGCCAAGGCAGCTTCGACATTCGAACTGCCACCCTCAACTACGCCGTGCTCGCCAGCGCAGGCCAAGACCTCTGGTTGCCGCTCAAAATCAACGGCAGCATTAGCCGCCCCAACTTTGCCCTCGACTACCAACGCATTACCGGCAACCTGCAAAGCCCCGAGCAAAAACAACGCGCCTTGCAAGACGTGCTACAACAGCAATGGCAATGGATACAGAAACTGCCGGAGAACCAACAGCCATAGCTTTGCCATCATGCTTCCGGGTTTGCTTGTCTTTTCCTAGTAACAATTTCAGGTAGCCTCAACTGGCCAAGCAAAGGCTACCTGAAAGCGGAAGCCTTAGCGCAGTTAAAACTTGCAGCGTAGTTTTTCAGGTAGCCTGCTACTTGAAACGGATTGATCCCACAAAAAACAGCCTGTCGCTGAAGCGTACAGGCTGTTGCTATTTGGAAAGGGCTTTGCCGAGTTTGGCAGTGGTGTAGTGTTTTTAGTCCTCTTGCGCCCCAAGTTGCAGGTAGTTCTGCAAGCCCAAATTTTCCACCAGATCCAGCTGGGTTTCCAGCCAGTCGAGGCGTTCTTCGTTTTCGTCTTTCTGTTTTTCCAACAGCTGGCGGGAAACGTAGTCCTGCTTTTCTTCGCACACGGCAATGGCTTCTACCAATGCCTGGTGTTTGTCTTGCTCTTTTTGCAGGTCGCAGCGGATGATTTCTTCGGTATTTTCGCCAATCAGCAGTTTGCCGAGCTCTTGCAGGTTGGGCAGGCCTTCCAGCAGGAGGATGCGCTCGATCAGGTCATCGGCTGCTTTCATCTCGGTGATGGATTGTTTGTAGAAATAACCGCCCAGCTCTCCCAAGCCCCAGTTTTTCAGGATGCGGGCATGCAGGAAATACTGGTTGATGGTAATGAGCAGGATGCCCAAATTTTTATTGAGCTGGCGGATAACTTCGCGATCGCCTTTCATGCGTTTTCCTTTCTGTATTACAGCTGGCTTTGCAGATAATTCTGCTCGCCAACGAGGTCGATAAGGCGCAGCTGTTGTTCGAGCCAGTGGGCGTGATCTTCTTCAGTGTCTTTGAGCTGATTGATCAGCAAATCACGGGTTACATAGTCTTGCTTTTCTTCGCACAATTTGATGCCGCGTTTGAGGTTTTCGCGTACTTCGTATTCGGTATCCAAATCGAATTGCAGCATTTCGCGCACATTACGGCCGATGCGCACGGGAGCGGGCACCATCTGTGGTGTGCCGCCGAGCATCAGGATACGGCGGATGAAATCGGCGGCGTGGCCGGTTTCGTCTTCCATTTCGTGGCCGATACGCTCGAAGAGCTTGGTGTAGCCCCATTCGTCGTACATGCGGGAGTGGATGAAATATTGATCGCGGGCGGCAAGTTCGCCGGCCAAGAGTTGGTTCATGTAGTCGATAACTTCTTTGTTGCCTTGCATTGTTTTGCTCCTGTGAATAAATAGAATGATGCGTGTAATGGCAGCAGTAATATATGCTGTCGTTTCAACCTGGTGGATTATACGCAGCTTAATGCGAAAATTCTCATATCGCGCTTATTAATGCGAATAATTATCCTGAAAAGTAAGCGATTTCTTTTTAGTGTGCAGCAGAGAATTTCAGGAAAATAAAATAGTTAGGCAGCTTAGTTTAGCAAAGTGAATCTGCCAATGATTATCAGTGGATAAAATATTTACTTTTCTTTGCACTTAATAGTGTGTTTTTTAGGAATTTCATTAGAAACATTGGCTTGTGTGCGCATGATAACTATTACTATTTCATTAGGTGCAACGGGCTATTTTCTGGTCTTGCCTTCTGTATTGGTAAAGGCTACCTGAAAATGTGTTCCTGCGAGGAAAACAGTTTTCAGGTAGCCTTTTGGTTTTGAAATTTGGATTAAATACATCTTCATACCAAGCGATGGTGCACTAACAGCACAAAAGCAAGATACAGCAAAGGCCACCTGAAACCCCTTTCAGGTAGCCTTTGCCGACAAGTCTATCAAGCGGTTTCGCTGCCGCCAACAGTTAAGCCGGCATCGATACGCAGCGTGGGCTGCCCCACGCCCACGGGCACGCTCTGGCCTTCTTTACCGCACACGCCGATGCCGCTGTCGAGTGCCATGTCGTTGCCGATCATGCTCACATGTTTGAGTACTTCCGGCCCGCTGCCGATGATGGTAGCACCTTTCACGGGGTATTGCAGCTTGCCGTTTTCCACCCACCATGCTTCGGAGGCGCTGAACACGAATTTGCCGCTGGTAATGTCCACCTGCCCGCCGCCAAAGTTCACGGCATACAGGCCTTTTTTGATTGAGGCGATGATTTCTTCCGGCTCACGGTTGCCGTTTTGCATGAAAGTGTTGGTCATGCGCGGCATCGGTGCGGCAGCGTAGCTTTCGCGGCGGCCGTTGCCGGTTACTGCCATGCCCATCAGCCGGGCGTTGGTTTCGTCTTGCAGGTAGCCGGCCAGGATGCCGTCTTCAATCAGCACGGTTTGGCGGGTGGCGTTGCCTTCATCGTCCAGATTGAGCGAGCCGCGCCGCAGCTCGATATTGCCTTGGTCCACCACGGTTACGCCTTTGGCTGCCACACGTTCGCCCAAACGGCCGGCAAACGCGCTAGTGCCTTTGCGGTTGAAATCGCCTTCCAGCCCGTGCCCCACGGCTTCGTGCAGCAGCACGCCCGGCCAACCGCTGCCGAGCACCACTGTCATGCTGCCGGCTGGCGCAGGCCGCGATTCCAGGTTTACCAAAGCCTGTTTTACCGCTGCTTCCACATAGCTGCGCAGCCGCTCTTCGCTGAAATAATCCAGCCCATGCCGTCCGCCGCCGCCGAAGCTGCCCACTTCGCGCCGCTCGCCCTGTTTGGCGACCACGGTGATGCTCAGGCGCACCAGCGGTCGGATGTCGGCGGCAGTAATGCCGTCCAAACGTGCCAGATAAATTAGGTCGTGTTCGCAAGTCAGCCCGGCCATCACTTGCACAATCCGCGGATCGGCAGCTTTGGCCAGCTGCTCCACCCGATTGAGCAGCGCCACTTTGGCTGCAGAGTCTAAGCCGGGAATCGGGTTGTCCGGTGTGTAGAGTGCAACCTGCTGGCGGCTGGCTGAACCAGCCAGCTTAACCTGCCGCTCCTGCCCCGCTGCACCGATGGTGCGTACCGCTTCTGCCGCCTGCCGCAATACGGCCAGGCTTAGGCTGTCGGCATAGGCAAACGCCGTTTTCTCGCCCGACACTGCCCGCACGCCCACACCTTGATCAATCTGAAAACTGCCGGATTTCACCATGCCCTCTTCCAAATGCCAGCTTTCATAGGCGGTGCGCTGGCAGTAGATGTCGGCATAGTCCACTTGATGGGCGGAAATGGCAGATAAAGCACGGGCGATTTCGTCGGTGCCCAGTTGGTTGGCGTGCAACAGTTGTGCAGAAACGGTGGAGTGCGCTGTGTTCATGGCGTTAAAGGATTGAAAACGAAAGTCGGGCGGCATTATATAACGGCTGGGCAGCTACTCGTATTGCCTGTTGCCAGGATTGCAAAAATAAATTGCATCCATGCTAATTGATAAAAATATTTTCTATTTAAATATTGATAACAATTATCGTTTGTGTATAATAGCCACACCCCTTTCTAACGGGGCATAGCGGAAAAAGCTATCTCTACCCAATTCCACAGGAGTGCGCCTAGCGAAACCAATTGCTTAACATCCCAATACTCAAAACCGAAAAGTTGAAGCCCGCTGCCGAAAACAGCGGGTTTCGGCTGTTTGCAGCACACGCAAAACAGCGCCGGATTTACTCTGGCACCTTAAATTAAGCTATAATGCCCAGCTTTTGGGCGCAGGCTACCTGAAAACCAAACAGCCTGCACACAGACAACTTCCCCGAGGATAAGAAAAATGGGCTTTTTGCAAGGCAAAAAAATCCTGATTACCGGCATGATTTCCGAGCGTTCCATTGCCTACGGTATCGCCAAAGCCTGCCGTGAACAAGGTGCTGAGCTGGCGTTTACCTATGTGGTAGACAAATTGGAAGAACGCGTGCGCAAAATGGCGGCCGACTTCGGCTCCGATTTGGTATTCCGTTGCGACGTGCAAAATGATGCTGAAATTGAACAAGTATTTGCCGATCTGGGCAAAAAATGGGACGGCCTCGACGGCTTGGTACACGCCATCGCTTTCTCACCCAAAGAGGCCCTCAGCGGCGACTTCTTAGACAGCATCAGCCGTGAAGCCTTTGAAATTTCACACGACGTTTCCGCCTACAGCCTGCCTGCACTGGCCAAAGCCGCCCGCCCGATGATGCGCAACCGCAACAGCGCCATCCTCGCGCTTACTTATCTGGGTGCCGTGCGTGCCATACCCAACTACAACGTAATGGGCATGGCCAAAGCCAGCTTGGAAGCCGCTATCCGCTTCACTGCCGCCTGCGTCGGCCCCGAAGGCATCCGTTGCAACGGTATTTCTGCCGGCCCGATTAAAACCTTGGCTGCCGCCGGCATCGCTGATTTCGGCCGCCTGCTCAACCACGTTGCTTCGCAAAACCCGCTGCGCCGCAACGTAACCATCGAAGAAGTGGGCAACACTGCCGCCTTCCTGCTGTCCGACCTCTCCTCCGGCATCACCGGCGAAATCACCTACGTGGACGGCGGCTACAGCATCAACGCCCTAAGCGGCACCGGCGCCTAATTTTTCGCCCGATTTAGCCCGTTAAGGGCACACAGGCTACCTGAAAACAATTTTAACGAAAGTAAAAATCCGTTTTCAGGTAGCCTCTTGCTTGCCCAGCACCAAGACAGTGCCCCGTTTTGGTGTTATCCTTGCGCTTTCCTAATATCACGCATTTTGGTTGTTGCATGAAAAAACTCCTTTGGCTGTTCTCCGGCCTCATCCTGCTGCTGGCCGCCCTACTCCTCGGCGCGCCCTACTATCTCGGCATCAAAGCCGAACAAAGCCTGAACAAACAGCATGAAATCCTAAGCCACACATCCTTCTTGCAAGTCGAATCCCGCCGCTACGAGCGCGGCTGGTTCAGTTCGCACGAAACCACCGTGGTGCGCTTCAAGCCCACCTTCCTGGCGCAGCTGCAAGACAAACTGCCCGACAACATTAAAACCATCCTCACCCAGCCCATCACGCTGGAGAGCAACATCAAACACAGCCTGTTTGCCAACGGTAGCATGCCTGTGCGTGCTGTGGTAGACACCGAATTCGTTTTCCAGCCCGAAAGCCGCGAAATACTGCAACGCTTCTTCGGTAGCCAAGCCCCTGCCAACCTGCGCAACGTGATCCAACTCAACGGCAACGGCCGCCTCACTTGGCAGGTGCCCGCTTTCAAATATCAAGAGCTCTCCGGCATTGCCATTAATTGGCAAGGCCTCGAAGGCAGCACCGACTACGCCAAATACTTCACTGCATACCAAAGCAGCCTGAACAATCCCGGCCTCACCATCACCCTGGCCGACAAAGGCAGCGTTTCCTACAAAAACCTCCAGCTGCACACCGAAACCCGCGAAGGCAGCCACAACCTTGCACTGGGCAGCAGCAAGCTCACCCTCGGCCAGGTGGAAGTGGAATGGAAAGACAGCATCAACTATGACATCCGCCTCAACGATGTGCTGAACATGGTGTCCGACCTGCAAATCGGCAGCTTCATCAACCCCTATGGCCAAGTGCCGCCCGCCAAAATCACCCTCAACGACCTGCAAATCGAAACCCGCATGGATCAAGACGGCCGCTGGGTGAATACCGAAGGCAAATTCGGCTTTGCCAAGCTCAACTACGGCAGCGACAACTACGGCCCGCTGGCCATCCACGTGAGCGCAGAACACCTAGATGCCGAAAGCCTCGCCGCGCTCAAAACCCGCCGCGACCAGCTCATCACCCAGCGCCTCAGTGACGAGCAAATGCGCGAAGCCCTGCTTGCCGCCCTGCGCAACGAAGCCGCCGGCCTGTTTACTAACGATCCCGTTATCCGGCTCAAACAGTTCGACCTCACCACCCCGCAAGGCATGATCAGCGGCAACGGCGAACTCAAATTCAGCGGCCTTACCGCTGCCGATTTGAACGATATCGACAATCTGCTCGCCAAAACCGACGCCGATTTCCACATCGCCGCGCCGCAGCAAGTGATCGAACGGCTCACCGCCGCCCAGGCCAAAAACTACATCAGCGTCGATCCATCCCTGCCCGATGCCGACCACGAAATCAAAGAAGCCGTGCGCCTGTGGCTCGACAGCGTGCTCGAAAGCATGGCGCGGCAAGGCTACCTGAAAATCGACGGCAACCAAATCGTGAGCACCCACATCGTCGTGCGCAACAAAACCTTCAGCATGAACGGCAAGCGCATCGAATCGCAAGCCGATGAAAACCTGTTGCCCGACAGCTCCCTGCCCGCCGATTCCAGTGCCCCGGCCACGCCGGCATCCGTACCGGCCGCCGCCTCGGCTGCTTCCACCCCGCCGAAGGGCGCATCTGCCCCCTAGCCCAGCAACAGAAGGCTGCCGTTTCAGGTAGCCTTCTGATTATTTTCCAAACAAGCGTCGCACAAAATGAGCCAGCCGCCCTACCCGCCCGCCGCCTATCCAGAAAAAGTAGGCACTTACCCCGCCCACTGCCATTCCGGCGGCGGCTATTTCTACGACGACGTGCTCGAATACCGCGTGTGGTGCCATCCCGAGCGCGGTGCCCCCGATTTATATGAAGGCGACGACTACTTCCATGCCTTCGCCACCCATGCAGAAGCCCTCGCCTTTTCCCAAGGGCAGCCCGGCAGCGAAGCCCCGCTCGTCCTCGTCCGCCAGCAAGAATATATCGACGAACCCCAGCCCGGCACCTTCATCCGCCGTACCGGCGAACGCATCACCGAATGGCTGCCGGAATGGCTGGAAAATAGCCGGTGCCAGCCCGGCTCAATCGAAGCCTTTCTAGCCCAACAGGCTAACTGAAAGCAAACGCACTGAGTGCCAGCAAGGCAAACGGCAAGCCCAAGCAAATTTCGCTAAAATGCAACTGGACGCAGCAATGCCACTTTCAGGTAGCTCCACCTGCTACTCCCCCTCCTCCCAAAAAAGGCTACCTGAAAACGAAGCGAAGCGAAGTTTCTGCGAAGCTAAAACGAAGCGAAGCGAAGTTTCTGCGACGCTAAAACAATGTTTCGGCGCAGCCGAAGCCGAGCCTACAAAGCTAATTGGCAAAACCAAGGCCGTGCCGTCGTAAAAACCAAACAAAACCGCAATCAAATTAACCCACCAAGGCTACCTGAAAAACCCCTTCCCCATCATGCTCCACACCGATTCCCTCACCGCCGCCGAACCAGAACGCCTCATTACCGCCCGCCAGATTTCCAGCCAGGAAGAGCAGCTCGAACGCGCCCTGCGCCCCAAAACCCTCGCCGACTATATCGGCCAGGCCAAAACTAAAGAGCAGCTCGGCATCTTCATCCAAGCCGCCAAAAAACGCGGCGAAGCCCTCGACCACACCCTCCTGTTCGGCCCGCCCGGCTTGGGCAAAACCACCCTCGCCCACATCATCGCCAAAGAGCTCGGCGTGAACCTGCGCCAAACCAGCGGCCCCGTGCTTGAGCGCGCCGGCGACCTCGCCGCCCTGCTCACCAACCTCGAGCCGCACGACGTACTCTTCATCGACGAAATCCACCGCCTCAGCCCCGTGGTGGAAGAAATCCTCTACCCCGCCCTCGAAGACTACCAGCTAGACATCATGATCGGCGAAGGCCCCGCCGCCCGCAGCGTGAAAATCGACCTGCCCCCCTTCACCCTCGTCGGCGCCACCACCCGCGCCGGTATGCTCACCAATCCCCTGCGCGACCGCTTCGGCATCGTCTCCCGCCTCGAGTTTTACAGTAGCGCCGACCTCGCCACTATCGTTTCCCGTTCCGCCGGCCTGCTGCAAATGAGCCTCGACAACACCGGTGCCTTCGAAATCGCCTGCCGCAGCCGCGGCACCCCGCGCATCGCCAACCGCCTACTGCGCCGCGTGCGCGACTACGCCGAAGTGAAAAGCAACGGCCGCGTGGATGCTGCCCTGGCCGATGCCGCCCTGCAAATGCTCGATGTGGACAATGAAGGCCTCGACATGATGGACCGCAAATTCCTCGAAGCCGTGCTGCACAAATTTGCCGGCGGCCCCGTCGGCCTGGACAACATCGCCGCCGCCATCGGCGAAAGCCCCGACACCATCGAAGACGTGATCGAGCCCTACCTCATCCAGCAAGGCTTCCTCCAGCGCACCCCGCGCGGCCGCGTCGCCACCGAACGCAGCTACAGCCACTTCGGCCTGCCGTTTCAGCCGTGAGGCTACCTGAAACCATCGGCATCTTTATTAGCTTCGCAGAAACTTCGCTTTGCTTCGTTTTCAGGTAGCCTTTCTTGCCGTTTAAAGGCTACCTGAAAACCTTATTTACCCCGTTCCCCTATCCGACCCTTATTCAAAATGCCCCAATTCTCCCCCGCCGACCACGCCCTGATGCAGCAAGCCATTGCCCTTGCCTGGCAAGGCCGTTTTTCCACTTCGCCCAATCCGCACGTCGGCTGCGTGATTGCGCAGGGCGGGCAGATTGTCGGCCAAGGTTTCCACCTCAAGGCCGGCGAGCCGCATGCCGAAGTGCACGCCCTGCGCCAGGCCGGCAGCGCCGCGCAAGGCGCCACCGCCTACGTTACCCTCGAACCCTGCGCCCACCACGGCCGCACCCCGCCCTGCGCCGAAGCCCTGATCCGCGCCGGTGTGCGCCGCGTGGTGGCCGCCATGCAAGACCCCAACCCCTTGGTGGCGGGCAAAGGACTCTCCATGCTTGAAGCCGCCGGTATTCAGGTAGCCTGCGGCCTGATGGAACGCGAAGCGCGGCAGCTCAACCGCGGCTTCCTCTCCCGCATCGAACGCGGCCGCCCGTTTGTGAAGCTGAAAACCGCCGCCAGCCTCGACGGCAAAACCGCGCTTGCCAACGGCCAAAGCCAATGGATTACCGGCAAAGCCGCGCGGCACGACGTGCAAATCCAGCGCGCCGAAAGCTGCGCCGTGCTCACCGGCATCGGCACCGCCCTGGCCGACAACCCTCGCCTCACCGTGCGCGACTTCCCTACCCTGCGTCCCCCGCTACGCGTGCTGCTCGACAGCCGCCTGCGCCTGCCCGCTGGCAGCCATCTGCTCGACGGCAGCGCCCCAACGCTTATCTACACCTTGTCCGACCGCACCGTGCCCGACGGAGCAGCTGAAATCTGCCGTTTGCAGGCCGATGCCCAAGGCCACCTCAGCCTGCATGCCGTGCTGGTCGATTTGGCCGCGCGCGGCATCGGCGAGCTGATGCTGGAAGCCGGTGCCACACTGGGCAGCGCGTTTTTGGCGCAGGATTTGGTGGACGAAATCATTTGCTACCAAGCGCCCAAACTGCTTGGCGGCACACAGTCGCCTACCTTGTTCAAGCTACCTGAAAACCCCGCCGCCCTCAGCCACGAGCCCGATTGGCACACCGTGGACATCGAGCAGCTGGGCGACGACATCAAATGGGTGCTGCAACGGCGGCGCGGCTGAAACGCCCAGGTACCTTTGCCGCCCTCTGGTTTCCATCTTTGCCAACTAGGCAAACCTGCCACTAGTTTCGCTGCCGAATCACTCCACCACCTGCGGAGGAAGAACAGATTGGTAGCATAAAATAGTTTACCTATTACTCTTCTCTAAGGCTGCCTGAAAACGCTAAGAGGCTACCTGAAAAAGGAATTTCCACTTTTCAGGTAGCCTCTTCGGCTTACGGTAGCAAACAGCCACATGTGAATCAGAACAAGGCACAAGGGGCACGCCTGCTATCCGCCCCGCCACTTCTGTTGCACGGCTTCAGACGGCGGACGGGCGATAAAGCTGCGTACGGCTTTCTCCGCCTGTGCCTCAATTTCCCGCCAATGAGGCAGGTTTTGGCGGTCGTACACCATCTCTAATTCAACTTTCATATCGTTACCAGACATTAAAAACTCGTGATCACATGGCGGTTTGGGCACGGGATTATTGGAACATTTGATATAGCTGACAACATGCCCATCAGCATCGCGTTGAACAAACAGATCTTTTGCACCATGATTATTGCGCCAGGCAATTCCATTTTCCGGATTGATGCCGGGGTTGGCATATACCTCCAGGCCGAATTTGGTTTCGCCTGTTTTTGCATAAACATCAAGCGGTATATAGTAAGGTGGTTTGGCATAGTCATTTAAATTGCCATCCAAATATATATCGTAGATATGCTCACGTTTCGGATATCTGGAACCGCTATCTATACCCACCAATATCCAAGGTGTACCTGGTTCTTTTCTTGCCTCATACCATTTATTGAAGTTGGGATGCCAGCTGTCGTATATCGTGCCATCGGTGTAGTTCATAAAAAAGCTGAAGCCCTCAATGATGTCTTTATAAGTCCGCACCGGCGGTTTGTAGTTTTCGGCTTTGCGCCAGTCGAAACCGGGCGAATCTTCATATTCCACCGGCGTTTCCATGCTGTATTCCGGCAAATTAACCGGTTGCCCGCCCAAATTGCCAATACGATAAGGCACGCCATAATGGTCGCGCGGATAATCGGCGGCAATCGGCGTGCCATCGCGCCAGTGGGTGGGTACGATGGGCGCAGGCCGTTTTTCGGGGCCTCGGTCGGGCTCTTGGCAGGCGGTTAGCAAGCTTGTGAGCAGCAATAATAGTGCGCCACATTTAAACCAGCTCTGCGTTGGCTTGCACTGCATTGATTTAAATGTCGATTCGTTATAAATATGCGCTTGGATTTTCGTCATTTTTTGTTGTCTGGTTCGCGGTAATGGTTGCTGCTCCTGAGGTTGCCTGAAAGTGAGCAAAGCGGGTTATTTATACTCGGCAAACTGTTCTGCCGCCAACGGCGGGCGGCCGAGCAGCTCGGCGAAGGCTTGGCTATCGGCGCAAGAGCCTTGTTGCAGCAAGGTAAAACTATCCGGGCTGACGATGCCGTTACTGAACAGTTTGGCCAGCGGCAGCATCGGGTGCAGTAGCGGCAGCGGTATCGGCAGCACGTGCTGGGCTGGTTTGCGGTGTAGGGTTTGGCGCAGGATGCTGAGGTATTGTGCCAGCGTGAGAGAGCGGCTGCCCGTCATATTGAGCACAGTACCGTGCGGCAGGCTGCTGGTTAATAAATTGGCCAAGCCCTGTGCCACATCGGCAACATGGACGGGCTGCACATCGAAGTAGCCGCCGTTGGGTAAAGCAATAAGGGGCAGGCGGGCGAGGCGAATAAACAGCTCGCAGCTCGTGCCGCCGCGCCCATACACGAGCGATGGGCGGGCAAGCAGTACGCGCATGCCGTACGCAGCGCCGATTTGGTACACTGCTTCGTCACCGCGCCCTTTGCTGCCCACAAAAACCACGCTGTGCTTTGGGTCTGCACCTAATGCGGAAAGCTGCACCCACTGCCGAACGTCTTGTTCCACCGCGATTTTTGCCAACAGTGCTGGCGTGTGGTGATGTACGGTTTCCAGCACGTGCTCATCACGGTTCATCACGCCGATGCAGTTGAACACGGCATCGGCACCGTTCAGAATGCTGCGTGCGGCAGCCTCGTTTGGCTGCAAGTAGTCAAACTCACTGCGTGATGGAGTGCGCAGCGTGTGGCCGTGCGCGCGCAGGATTTTGGCAACGCGGCTGCCAATAAAACCGCTTGCACCGAAGAGGACGATGTTCATCATGCCTTAATTTCTTTGGATGAAATTTTTCAGGTAGCCTTTTGTGCGGGCAAAAGGTGGATTTTCAGGTAGCCATTGTTTCAGGCTACCTGAAAGCGTTTTAATACCGCATCAGCAAACGGCGCGCCGTAGCGTTTTGCCGGCGGCAGTAGGCCTGTTTGCGCTGCGGGTTGCGGCTGAAGGCGCGAGCCTCGGCAGCAGGGCCTTCCACATAGGCGTTCAATTCGGCTTGCACCCGTGCGGCATCGGCGGCATAGCGGGTTTCCAGTAGGCTGTTGCAGCGTGCCACTTGGCGCAGGTGGTTTTCAAATTTATGTTGCGGAATGTTTCCCGCTGAGGCATCAGGCGGGCAAGGCATGGTAAATACCATGATTTCCATATTGTCTTTAAGCACTTGTCGGCAGCGTGCCAGCTCAGGGCTTTCGGCAACGGCCTGCGCGGCAAGGGGCAGGAGCAGCATGGATAGCCAATATTTTTTCATTTTTTCGTCCTTTCTTTCGGTGGGATTCGGCATACGCCGCCTTCGCATTCGGGACGCGGCAGCAGCCATTTGGGAAATTGGTAGCGGTGGCGGGCAAACCAGGGGTAAAGCCGGTCGGCCAGTTTGTTTAACAGCGGCAGATTGGCCAGTTTCACCAGCGCAAAGCCTTGGTAGCCTTCGTACATTTTGCGCACGGCGGCCATTTTTTGCAGCATCACGCCGTCGTCCGTTAAAACGTGCAGGTAGGTGAGCGCGGCTTCGGTGGTGATGCCGTATTGCGCCAACACGGCTTCGCTGCCCTGTATCGGCACGGCTTCCATAAATCCGGCGCGGCTATCCTGCATGATAAGTTCCATCTCCCGCACGCAGATCGGGCATTCGGCATCGTAGAAGATTTTATGCATTCTGTTTCTCCCAATCATGTTCACTCGCTATTGCCTACCACTACTCGGCACAGGGGTAAAATCTTATCCTTTTGATGTTTCAGTTGGTATGTTACAGTCTATTTCGGGCTTCACGCCCTCAAAACCGCTGCGTTGCAGCACCTGAATCTGTTTGCGTACCAAATAGGCCAATACCAGCAGCAAACTCACACCGCCAAACACAGCCCAGCGTAGGGCGTAAAGCAGGTTATCTGCCAAACTGCGCTCGAAATTCGGCGCAAATAGCAGCACGCACAACAGCGGCGTAAACAGGGTTAGGCTCAAATACAGCCGCTGCCAAAAAATACCGCTGATTTCCTTCACTTCATCGCGCGGGTCGTTACATAAAAACGCCAGTACCCGCCGCAAAGACACACCTAAAACCAGCCAGCACACCAGGCTCACCGTTAAAGACACCATCACCAAAAGCAACATCACAGATAAAGTATGCATCATCATTCTCCATTTTCAGTTTAACAATCTTTTGTCGGGCACCTCCGCAGAGGCAAACCCACATCTACATCGGCTTCAACACCATCAGAAAATACATCACCACTGTGGCGCAGAAGGCCGGGTAGCCCAGCATTTCCCACCAGAATTGATAGCGTTTGTAGCTGGCCGGCAGCGTATTTTCGCCCGCCTGCCAAGCCGCAGCCGCCTGGCGCGCCATCTTGATTTGCAGCCACACCACCGGCAGCCAACACACCCCCGCCAGCGCATACAGCGCCAACGTCCACTTTACCCACAGCCATGCCCCGCCCCACGTGAGCGGCATGCCTAAATAATGCAGCATCCACAAACCCGAGAGCGGCTGGAAAATCACCGCCGGCGTGGTAAACCACCAATCCGCCTTCATCACCCATTTCGACACCACCGCCTGTGCCGCTACCGAGCCGGAACGATTGGCCCAAAACAGATAAAACGCCGTGCCGAAGCCCGTACCCACCATTAGCGTGGCCGAAATAATGTGCAGGGTTTTGACGATTAAATACGTGTTCATTTTGTTGCTCCTATTGAAATTCGCCTGTGCAGGCTACCTGAAAAAATTCAAATTCCCTTTGATTTCAGCGCATCACGCGTCTTGCCGCGTACCACGCTTTTCCGTTATCCTGACGGCCACGTTTCCCTCTGGAAAACCACCGCCCATGCTTGCTGCCTATCTTATTTACACCACATGGATAACCACCTGCGCCGCCTTTGCCTATGCCACCATCCGCCGCCCCGCCACGACCAGCGCCAGATACATCGATTATTTCGCCCTCGCCTTTTTCGGCATCACCCTGCTGCTGTTCGGCTGGCTGTTTTTCGTGCAAGGCATCACGCCCTTCGTGCAGGGCAACGCGGACAGTGGACGCGGTTATCAGGATTGGCACTTATGGCTTTTGGCTTTTCCCTATCTGTATATCGGGCACATCGCGCTGCTTGTGTTCAACACTACCCGTCTGCTGCTGCCACCCTATCCACCGCGTTTTGTTCATTACGCCGCACTGCTGCTTACCTTATTAAGTGGCTGGCACGTTGGCGAATTTATGCCGGCTGCCTAGCAGGCTCTTTGGGCAAACCGCGAATCCGGATGGGCGGCTAACTAAACTATTTCAGGTAGCCTGAACGACGGTTGCCCAAGCACGCATTTAGCCTGCTGCAATGCCATCCCGCTCCCTACTCCCAAGTACCCATAATGCCGCCAAAATCGGCACATTTTTAATCAGCGGTGCAAACGGGTGCAGCCACATTTCAGGTAGCCTGCACGCCACAATCACGCTGTAGCCCAGTACTACGGCAAATTGTGCCAGCCATATAAAACGGTAATTTCTGAATTTGGTGAAACATAAAACCCCAAAGAATACGTCTAAAGCCGATGAAGCATAAAACGCTGCCATTTGCCATTCTGCCGCAATACCTGCCCTTCCCAGCAAATCCAATGACATATCCGCTGCCGTCAAAGCAGGCTGCACCCCGCTCCACAGCCACAAAAACCCCAGCGAAAACCGCAATACGTCAAGCCGCTTCATTTTCAAACCTTTCGAACGCACTATTCTGGCCAAGACCGCCGTGCTCACTGCACCGCAAGGCGCAGTTATCATGATTGCTGCCGGCAGCTAAAGGAATACCACCGCCGAAACCAGCACTCCAGCCACCAGAGGCTGCCTCAAAGGCTACCAGCCGCCAGCCAGCAGAAATCCCTAACTACCCACGCCTTTGTAATGATGCAGGCTACCTGAAACTTGTTTATTCATTATTTCCTAAATTTCTGTCTAAAGAGAAATAAAGATTTAAAAATTTAGCGGAATCATCCGCATAAATTTAAGAATTTACATCCCTCAGGCAAGGCTACCTGAAAATATCCGGTAATGTTTCAGGTAGCCATATTTATCTTACCTGCAAACTTTTTCAACGGAAAAATTTCTGAATCCCCGCGCCCAGCTTCAAGATCTTCACCATGGTACCGGTGGATAGTTTCAGCATTTCATTGGCCCAGATGGTGAGGGTACCGATGAAGTCGTTGGTTTGCTGGATTTTCTGCTGCACGGCCTCGTTTTCCTGCGCGAACTCCGGGCTGTCGATTAAGGTTTGCAAAAACTGCCGGGTGGGCTCGATTTCGCGTTGCATCCGCACTTCGGCAATGGTACGGAATAGTGTCCACACGTCATCCGAAGTGGTGAAATGGTCACGCCTGTCGCCCATGATGTGCACGGTGTGCACTAATAGCAAGCCTTGCAATTCTTTGATACTGTTGGAAACATTGGAGCGAGCCATGCCCAGTGTTTCGCAAATTTCTTCGGCATTCATCGGCCGCCCGATGATATACAGCAGCGCATGGATCTGCGCCACGCTGCGGTTCACGCCCCACTTGGAGCCCATCTCGCCCCAATGCAGGATAAATTTTTCAGTGGTCGGATTCAGTTTCATAGTGCGGCAGAGTTTATTTGTATCTTTAATTTCTGTCAATACAGAAATTATGAAATATTTTTCAGGTAGCCTTTTTATGGCCGTGTTTTAGCCATAAAAATTTCAGGTAGCCTCAATCACGCTAAAGGTTACCTGAAATCTGTTTCTTTCTACTTACACGCCTTCCGGTGCCAGCTCAATCTGGGTGGCGCCCTGCTCTTTCAAGCCGACTTCGGCTTGCTGCCAGGCCTGGTTTAGCCATGCGCAGGCTTCGCCTTCGGCTTTGAGGCCGAACAGCAGGCGGTAGCGTTGCTGGGCGGTGGGAGTGGCGGGCAGGCTGAAGCTGCGGATGCCGGGGTAGCGCTGTTCAATGCTAGTCATCAGGGCGCTGATACGGGATTCGGGCAAGTCGATCCAAGCGCTGATGCTGCGGCGTTCGGTTTGGTGTTGGAGATGGGCGTAGTATTCGTCGAGTACCCAAGCGGCCATGGGCTGTGCCATTACGGGAAAGCCGGGCAGGAAGTAGTGTTCGCGGATGGAAAAGCCGGCGATGTTGTTGTAGGGATTGGGAATCAGGTTGCTGCCTTGGGGAAACTCGGCCATGCGCAGGCGGATTTGGTGGCCGTGGCTGTCGAGGCTGTCGCCGTGTTTGAGGGATACGGCTTCGATATTGGCAGCGGCCTGCGGGTGCAGCGACAGCGGCAGACCGAGGGCTTCGGCAGCGGCTTGGCGGGTGTGGTCGTCGGGCGTGCTGCCGATGCCGCCGGTAACAAAGGTGGGCAGGCCTTCAGCAAAGCTTTGGCGCAGGCGGTGGACGAGAATTGCGCGATTGTCGGGCAGGTATTGCACGGAATCGAGCTGCAGGCCGCGCTCTTTGAGCAGCTGTTTGAAAAAGGAGAAGTGCTTGTCTTGGCGGCTGCCGTGCAGGATTTCATCGCCGATGATGATGAGGGAAAAGGACATGAGTTTTCCTTAGGAAGGCAGGCTACCTGAAACTATGATCGATGCTTTCAGGTAGCCTCTATGCAAATAATAGGCTACCTGAAAACTGGATTGCTGCTTGAGCTTCTCTAGAAACCTATGCTTTCAGCCAGCCTTTGCTGCTTAATAGCTGGTGGCCGGCATCGGGCAATACTGGATGGACGCGGGGCGGGTGGGATGTACTTCGCCATTGGCCTGCGGCAGGATTTCCACCACGGCCACGTCGCAGCCGTTACTGTCGCGAGCATATTGCACTTCGTAGTCTTTGCCGGGCTGCGGGGTGAGGCTGGCGGCAAGTCGGCAGCGATACCTCTGACCGTGGATTTCAGTGGACGACGAGCCATCGAGCACCAGCGGTTTGCCAGCAGGCACTACAAATTCTTTATACGACTCGCGGAACACCACGCCGGTATCGGCATTCACGGTGTTGCTGCGCTGAGTAGCAGGCATGCCCACCGAGAGGTTGCGGATGCGGCGCGGCAGGCCGCCGGTGAAACGGGTATGACGGCGACGGCCTTGTTTTTCTGCCCATTGCTCGCAGGTGCTGTTTGGAATCATGCGTACCACATCGCGGCCGTATTGGCCGTAGATGCGCAGCCGTGCCTGGTTTTGCGCGTTATACGGCACGTCGCGGTGCACGATTTGCGATTTCTGCGACATAAAGCAACCGCTCAAAGCCAGCGCGGCACAAATCGGCAGCAATAAACTGATTTTCTTCATAAGACGTTCTCCGTTGGGTAAGGTTTGGCTATTTGGCTATAGTAAATCCAAAATCTGTCCGGGCACATCCAGCCGCGCATCAGCCGGCCATTCGTGCACCGGGTCGCTCTCGGCAATGTAGCCCCAGTTGGCCAAGGCAGTCGCCATCCCGGCGTTTTTGCCCGCCACCATATCGCGCTCGGCATCGCCCACATACAGGCAGCGCTCCGGTGCAATGCCGATTTGCCGGCAGGCATGGTGCATCGGCAGCGTGCTGGGTTTGGATTCGGCACAAGTATCGCCGCTCACCACCACCGCAGGCGGAGCAATAAAGCCCAGTTCGGGAACGAGCAGGCTGGTAAAACGGTGTGGCTTATTGGTGATGATGCCCCAGGCAATACTGCGGCGGGCGAGCTGCTCGAGCATGGGGTTGATGCCTTCAAACAACACGGTTTCATCGCAAAAACCGTGCTCGTATTCGGCCAAATATTCCTGCCGCCAGCGCGGGTGGTCAGGATGGCCTTTTTCAATGCCGGTGCCCAGCTTAATCAAATAGTTGGCGCCGTGGCTGGCCACCGGTCGGATTTGCGCCATCGGCACGGCAGGCAGGCCGTTTCTGGCCAAGAGGCGGTTGAGCGCGCCGCCCAAATCCAGCGCCGTGTCGGCCAATGTGCCGTCTAAATCGAATAATACAGCTTGAATCATAAGGTTCTCCAAAGAAGGCGGATGAGGCTACCTGAAAAGTATCTGGCGCAACCTTTACCGCCGCTTACCACAGCCGCGAATTATAGCGCAGGAATAAAATCCGGTTAAAAATTTGCCGCCCTACTCCGCCTAATACCTTGCTCTAACGGAGAAATCCAGTTTCAGCGCCGTCTTTACAATTTCAACCACCCTGCCCCGCCGCGCCCAAGCTGGTACAATGCGCCGCATTCCGTTTTGATTCGCACAAAGGAAAAACGATGAAAACCCAAACCTTCCGCCTGGCCGCCGCAGCCGTTTTGGCCATGGCCATCGGCAGCGTCCAAGCCGGCGGCATCGAAGCCCTGCAGAAATTCAATGCCGACACCGACGGCATCAGCGGCAGCTTCAGCCAAAGCGTGCAAAGCCGCAACAAAACCCGCAGCGCCCAAGGTCGCTTCAGCATCCTGCGCCCCGGCCTCTTCAAATGGGAATACACCAGCCCCTACAAACAAACCATCGTAGGCGACGGCAGCCACATTTGGCTCTACGACATCGACTTAGCGCAAATCACCAAAACCGCGCAAAACCAAGCCATCGGCGATAGCCCAGCCGCCATTCTCTCCAACAAAGACGCCCTCTCCGCCAGCTACACCCTGAAAGAAGACGGCTCCGCCGGCGGCATCGACTACGTATTGGCCACGCCCAAACGCTCCAACGCCGGCTACCAATACATCCGCCTCGGCTTCAAAGGCGACGACCTGGCCGAAATGCGCCTGAAAGACAGCTTCGGCAACCAAACCACCATCAAGTTCAATAACTTGAACACCCGCCCCAACCTCTCCCGCAGCCAATTCCGCTTCACCCCACCGCAGGGCGTGGATGTACTGACGCAGTAAGAGTGGTTTAGTTTATCAAGGTAAAAAAGAAAGGCTACCTGAAAGTTTCAGGTAGCCTTTATTGAGTTAGTCAGCAATATATAACTAACCTTTTTAATGTGCCTCTTCCCAATTCATCCCCGCGCCCACTTCCGCCACCAGCGGTACTTTCAACATCCCTTCATCCACTTTCGCCATAATCTGCGGCAGTTTTTCTTTGACCAAATCCAGTTCGGCTTCGGGTACTTCCAGCACCAGTTCGTCATGCACCTGCATAATCAGTTTGCTTTGCAGGAGGT
>ERZ772764.319-NODE-319-length-35360-cov-13.665543_pt1 | contig 35360 bp, 55 predicted proteins | sample MGYA00512163_ERZ772764 | MGnify/ENA primary metagenome ERZ772764 (study PRJEB29015, sample SAMEA2737903) | human oral metagenome | biome: human oral; feature: human-associated habitat; material: dental | place: China | collected 2094 ... | reverse complement strand
ATTTTCACATGCACAGGCTCCTTCTCCCATTTGCAATCTATTGGATTTTCGATTAGAAGATTCGTTCGTCAAAAGGAGCGATATATCAAATCGCATGATGTATCTGTCAAGCCAACAATAGACAAGGCTTCACAGGAATAACATCCATCTTTTCACGTAAAGATGAAATAGCAACACAGGAGGCGAATCATGGTATTTTGTAGACAAATTGTAGACAAACAAAAACAGAGGGGACGGCGCACGAAACGCTGTCCCCTCTGTTCGTTTATTTGTCACCACTCAGCGACGTTATACATGACCGTCACACCTTTATAGCGTGAACCGTCAAAATGTGCCAGCGCCTCAAACCGCCCCTGCTCATAGCCGATGCTCATCAACGCCTTGCCATCGATGACAGTCGCTCCTGCCTTGATACGATGGTCTTTGCGCAGGTTGATCTTGTATACACCGACCTGATAGTCTTTGTTCTCGGGCTGCGGGGAGACGACCGTCCTATCCGTCTTTTCGAGAGCGGCGGGCGGCAGTGTCTTATCATTATGATTGATGCGCTCCTGCACCTGTGCCGCTGCCCGCTCCACCGTCGGCGCCGTTACTGTGACATGCGTCACGGGCTGTACCTTGCCCTCCTGTGCGCGCTCGACGACTCGGGCAAGCTGCTCTGCCTGTCCCTCTGAGATGCGCAAACGCTCTCGGAGCGTATCGGCGTCCCTCGCCTGCTCCTCGGTCATGATCTGCGCTTGCCTTAGCGCTTCCTGCGTATGCGCGTGGTAGCGGTATGCGAGAGCGACAACAACGGCGAGGACAAAGATGCACAACACGGCGATGATGACTTGCTTTCGTGTGATATTCTCAATCACTGTTTTCACCTCAATTCTGCGCGTACCAGTTCCCTTTTCCTCTGATCTCCGGCAGCAGCGCATAGAGATTCGCCCCTGGGCAGGCGGTCGGCATGAGATCGCGGTGCCCGACGACATGATCCTCGTCGATCGGCAGTCCGTAGTCCGTGCAGAGATTCGCGAGCAGCATTGCAAGGGATTCGATCTGTGCCCCCGTCGGCTCGGCGATCTCGAAATTGCCGCAGACGTGGATCCCGATCGTGTGATTGTTGTGCTCGTATGCGTGTGCGCCGACCGTCCAATGCGGGCGCCCCGCCTCGATCGCGCCACTCTTGCGTATGACATAGTGATAGCCGATGCCCGCCCATCCCTGCGCCCTGTGGCTTGCATGGATCTCTTCTGCGGACAGATCGTCGTCGTACGGATTGCCCGTGTGATGGATGACAATCTGATCCGTCGCCATACGCTTGCTGAGCTCTCCAAAAGACAGCTCCGTGTCCTTGATGTTTACTCTTTGCATTTATGATCCTCCTTTTCTTCCTCGTACTGGTCGGGGATGCCGTTGTTATCGCGATCGATAAACGATTTTGCCAAGAATCCGATGACCGCGATCCATGCTGCAGATGCGATCTCATGTAAGAATGCTCTGAGCTCCACAAGATCAGCTCTCGGCTGCGTGTACCAGTCGTATATCCATGCGCTAACGTAGATGGTACAGCCGATAACGAGCATCGCCGCATACCATACTATGTAACGCATGGCCGCATGACTTTTGGTCATGTTGCGCAGGTACTTTTTGCCTTTCCTGAGCCACTGTGAGACTTTGAGCATCGTCTCACCTTCCTCCGAGCGCCCACGTCAGAATCGACGCAAAGATGCCGACAATCGTTGTACTCGCGCCGATGGCAAAGCACACATCGCGCTTGAAGTCGTCGATCCGCTTGTGCGCGGATTTGAGGGACGATTCGATCGCAGCGATCTGTCTGCCGATACTATGCAGCTCATCTTTGCAGGCCGGGTGCTCCCTCCGAATTACTGTGAGCTGCTCTTCGATTCTTGCGAGCCGCTCGGTTAAAGACTGATCCATATGCGTTCCTTTCATTGCATCAAAATAGCCGCCCAACTGAGCGGCTATCCTGTGTTCCTACATTATCCTTCGCGTGTCGCGAGATATTCCGCGACGTCTTCGCGGTACAGCTCTGGCACGACAGGCTTCTTGTCCTCGTTGTCCTCGTCCGTGATGACCCATTTCCCCGCACGCACGAGCAGTGCATAGACGGGGATCATGTATTTGTACTTCGTCTTGCTCATTTTCCTTCACCCCCTTTCGCGGCTTCGAGGGCGGCGAGTCGTTCTGCGTGCGCCGCTACGGCTTCGGCAAGTGCGACAATGCCCTCGTCTACGGGAGCAGAGGGTGCTTCGTGTGGTTCTTCCTCTTTCGATTCGGGCGGTGCTGCGGGCTTCGGAATCTCCCGATACTCCCATTTCCCGCCGACATAATAGCGGTCATGCCCGTCCTTCTCCTTCGGGGGCTTGACTTCCGTCATATTGCCCGGAATCTGCCATGCACCACTGATTGGACTGCGGTCAGTGTTGTCAAGTATGCGTTCGCCGATGTACTTGCCATCGGCGGCGTAGGCGTAGACTGTCTTTGTTTCCATAGTTGTCTCCTTTTCAGTATTTGATTTGCGCGATAAGAGTAATTGCGGGCGGCTGGACGGTGTCAGACGAGCCGTATATAGCATTGGATTTGGACGCATCAAAATTAAAAACTGGCATATCTGCCCATCCGCCACCGTCTGCTTGCCTCTCACTATGGCTAGTGATATAAAATGCTCCTTCACTCTGAGTAGAGCCTACTTGATACCCTAAAAGATGCCCTGAAAAACCTCCCTTGATATTGGGCAGCCCCGCCTCCACAGACTTGACGCTCTCCCCGCTCTGCAAGACGCGCCCTGTTGCGTTTGGCAAGGTCAGCTTATCTTGTGCGCCGTCATAGACGTACTTGGAGCAATCCTGCGCGTACTGCTCCGCTGTGACTGTCATATTGCTCTCCTGCACCCACGCAAGGAGACGCGGATATTCGCTAGCCTTGACGGTTGCGCCGTTGGCTTTGATGTACCCGTCGCGCAAGGTCGGGCGCAAGATGATGTCTCCTACCCTTGCGCCGTCTCGCACGTCGTCAACAATCCACATCACGGTTCCATCGGTAACGAGTTTACCCGCGGACATTTGTCTCATTTCCGTAGGTTCAGTATTTGAGGTCGTTCCCGCCTTGACACACTCAAGCCTTGCCCACGATGGGAGCGCGCGGCAATATGCAATGTCACCAACTGCGTAGGCAGTGGAGTTGCGGCGCAGATACAATCCGAGGTTCGGGTGAGCGTTAGGGTCGATGTTGTGCTCCTCGAACGTCTTGCGCGTAACATAGGCTTCGTCGCTGATGATCGCCGTCACGTTCTTCGCGCCCGAAACGATGATGTGTACGTCGATGATCTCGCTGTCGATCGGCACCTCTTTACTCGGGATATAGTCGGCAAAGTTGCCCGCGTTCGTGTATGCGTAGAGCTTTGCCTCGCCATCATCGAGCTTCGCAAAGATGCCAATCTCCCGATTCATGAAGCCGTTCGTTACTTCCCGATTACTCACGGCGAAACGCAGCCGCACCTCGCCGTTGCCCTTATCGAGGAAGTTCTGCAGCGGTGCGGACATGACGGAATGTTTTAGTCCCGTTAACGATTCCGTGTCCTCTCCTTCGTTCAGCTGTCCGTCGCCGAGTTCTGCGCGGACAAAAATCAGCTTTGCGTTGCCTTGGCTTTCGCCGATCATCTGCTTTCCTATTTTCGTCAACTGAATTGCCGGAAAATGAGCCATATCAATCACTCCTTATCACTGTTTCTTTTCGCTGTACGACAACGCCGCCCACGTAGAGCCCGCACGGATCAATATCATAACTCCGCGCATTCGCGGCATGTATTTCAAGGCGCATACTCGTTACCACAACGCCGCCCACGTAGAGCGACAGTTCCTTCTCCTCCGTCGAGGATACCTTGATATCAAGATTCGCGGGGACAATCGCCCGCACAAAGCGACGTACCTCTGTCGATTTATGTGGTACGCTGCGCGCCACATCGAGCCAAAGCTCGTAAGAGTTTATTTCCTCCCTTGCATGCACGATACCCGCACCATATGCACCGTCAAGCATCGGCTGTAAGGTGCGTATCGTGTAAGGGAGCGACAAGTTGATCTGCGCGAGGATTCGCTCCCGACGCCGCACAATTCCCACCCCCGGAAGTCGCGGCAAAGAGAGCATATCCTCCCATCGAGCCGCCCCCTGTTCGTCGATGTCGTAGACGAATGTGTTGAGCCCCGCCCCTAAAATCTTCTTAATGAGCAAGTTTAGCTCGGGCTCCAACGCGTCAGCATAGGCGATAAACTCGCGCGCATTCGCGAGTACATCCGGGAAATACCGCCGTACATTGGATTCGCGTAGCGAAAGCATATCACGCAGAGCATCACTCATAGGTTACGCCCCCCAATGCTGCGAGCTCGTCTTTGTCCAAATGGACATTTTCGGCGACACCGTTCAGCGTGAGGCTCTCTACGTCCACGACGCCCGCGATGTCAAGCAAAAGGCTCTCGATTTTTGCTCGCCGAATAATCAGCCCCGTATTGGTAAAAGCGCCGACCGTTACGACCTGCGTGTCCTTCCATCCCTCGTTCAGCTCTGCGAAATAGGCGCTCAATGCCTTTTCGACAACAGGTTTCACCGTGTCAATCGCAACGCCGCCGTTAAGAGTCAGCCGGACGCGCACGGTCACTGCTTTTGCTACAGCGCCTTCTACCGTCACGCGGTGTCCAATCGGCGCGATGCCAACACCCTGTTGCGCATATGGGACGGGATCGAGAATCTCCTGCACCTTCGCAATAAACTCTGATGTCGGTGCGGTGTTCTCCGATGTGCAGAATACGACCTTGACCGTTCCGCCACCGTTCCATACGGGATAGACCTTGACGCCGCCGACGCCTGCGATGGCTCTGACTTTCTCCTTGTAATCGGCGATATTCCCGCCATACGCCTGAGCATCAAAGCTCTTGAGGTAGCGCGCACGGAACGCCTCCGTCTCCTCCTCGTCGCGCCCGGGAATCGTCAGCTCGTTAATTTGTGCCGTCTGTAATCCTGTGACGTATCCGATAGGGACAAGCCTTCCGCTGCTTTTATTCCCCGCTCGCCCTACTTGTTCACAGGTGAGCAGATATGTTCCCGCGCCGAGCTTTTCCGAGACGGCATAGGTCAACTCGTCACACGAGAATCGGCTGCCGATTGATACCTCTACGGCGGCAGGTTCAAATGTGCCCTTGATAACAGCGTTCGTCGCCGCATAAGGTTTCAAGCCGCGTTCGAGAGCGCGCTCAATGAGGAAAGGCCGCTCTGCCGTGTCCCCGAAGGTGTTCTTCAAAAACCAGTCAAGCGCGGCATAGAGCAGTTCAATCTCTATAGCTGCCGATGCCGTCGCATCATAGATGATACTGCCCTCGCGTTTATCGAGCGCGATGCTGACGGCATTGAGCATGCGCCGCCGTACTGCTTCATGCGTTTCCTTCTCATACATTGGCGATTGTCACCTCCTTTTCCATATCAAACGCACCGAAGATCGAGTGCACGACGAATCTGCAAGTCACCGTCCCGCGCCTGTCGTAGTCGAGATCGAAGCTGTCGACCTTATCGATGCGGTCATCAACCAAAAGAGCCTCCTCGATGCGTCGAGGAATCTCCGGCAGAACGTATGGCAGGGGCTTTCCGAACAGGTCGGCCAGTTCCACGCCGTAGTTCCACGAGTAGATGATATGCTTATACCGTTCCGTGTTCAGCACTTTGTAGACAGCCTGTTTGACCGCCTCGACATCGTCTGTAATCCGCCCCTCGATATGTTCGTCATCGATACGCATGCGGTAGGTCGCGGACGGTAGCGGCCGCCCTGTCGTACTCTCTATCGATATGTTATTCGCCTCATCGGGCAACAGCCCCATATCATCACCCCCATTGCCCGTGTACGTCAGAATGCTCAAACACGCGGTTTGCAACGTAGAACAGCTGACCGCCCGCCTGTTGGAACATCACGACCTTCTCACCGGTTTTCAGCCCATTGTATACGATGATCTTCTTTCGTCCGCGGTAGTCGTGATTGTGGCTTTCAAATGCGGGATCGCCGCTCCCTCCTGCGCGATTCTCCGTCACATGATTGACCTCGATATCGACGGCGTAATCGCGGACGTTGTCGGAAAGAATCAGAAAATCGCTGTCGAGAGTATTGCCGCCGACCTCGATTTGGAGCGGAGATTCGGACACAACGACGCCGAGAACGAAGTTCGACAGGCTCATGCCGTCGACCGTCTGCGCAATCATCTTGCGCAGCACGTTCGGCAGCCCGTCATTGATCATTGATGACGCCCCCTTTCAAGGTCAAATCCATGAAGTGCGTTTGATTTGCAAATGTGTGTGTAACCTTCGTGACGAGCATCTTTTGAGCGAGTTCGACGTCGCCAAGCCGCAGTTTGACGTATATCATCGAGCCGGCACGCACGCGCACATCCCCCGCCGCCTGCCGGATAGACAGCTTGCGGCGAACAACGTTATAGAACGCAAGCATCTGGTTTGCCCGCTCCTGCGGATTCTGCACGTCCTTTTGCAGCTTCTCGTAGTATTGCAGGACTCCCCACTGATCTTTTTCCTTGGACTTCGCAAAATCATCGGGCGACATCGGCGCGTAGTATTCTTTGCGTTTCCCTTCGCCCTGCGCATCCTGATCCTCCACAACCAGCTTGATGAGATTGTAGGTGTCTCTGTCGATACTGCTTTCATAGGCGAAGTTTTCCGCCGTTTCGTTGTCAATGAGGATCGGCACAACCATCTTGTCGGGCTTCCCGAGCGTCAACTTGCCGAAATCGTCATAGAGGACATACAGCTCTTTGGTATTGACGAGCGTCACATCAAGCGCATACTGGATGATGTCAAAGAGCGTCGCATTGTCCTCCACCTTCTTGGCGATAACGAATTTCGTATCCTCAAGTTCGCCTATTTTGAGCTGGAAGTACTCGGCTAGGCGCTGAATGACCTGCGTCGCGGTGAGGCCTTTATAGAGCCACGATTCCTTATTCTTGAGATAGCGCAGCTGGTCATACGCAGTAACGCGTATACTGCTGTCTTTATCGCGGCTTTTCACGAAGATAAAGCCGTAAAAAATAGGCGTGTCGCCTACTTTGACCTGAACGACGTCGCCCTCGGAGAATGTAAGCTTTTCATCTTTGTGAATTGCGAAGGTGAACTTCCCCGGCGCACCGCTGATCACCCATTCGATTTTGGCGTCATCGAGCACGGCAGGTGCATAGTATTTGTCCTCCTGCTTGTTGTGGATGATCACCTCAAACAAATTTGACCACCTTGCCCTTCAAGTTCATCTCAAGCGGATTCGTGATGCCGCTCATATTGGCCGCCGCCCGCCAGTCGAGTTTTCCTCCTGCAAGTCCCTCGCAGACCTCCAGCACGGACAGCTCATTCGTAACCGTCATAGCGGCAGGCAGGTCGGCATCAGGCGCATAGCGGTTCTCCTTCACATGCAGCGTCTCTGTGCCGTCCTCGTTCTTTGTGACTTCAACCTCCTTCGTCCCGAAATGCTTGTACTGCTTGAGTACGATGTCTATTTCAACGTCGGTGCCGTTTCCCGCGTCCTCGCCGATCTCATAGTCCTCAATCGTGCATAGCATGTTTGTGTTCCATAGAGGGCGATAATCAGAGCCCATGCGCGTAACGATAAAGCGTGTCGGGCTTCGCTTTTCCTTCGCTGTTTTGAGCGCATCGAGAAACGTCGACGCTTTCTTGAACGAAAACGAATTGCCGAGCAGCCCACCGAGGCGCGGTGCGAATTTACCGACCGCATAATTGACAAGCCCCGATTGGAGGGACGTGTCATAGTTCGCAAACGGATACTTGCTGTTCGGCAGTAGGAAGGAGAAAGAAATCTCGGTTAGTCCCGGGTCTTTGATCAGATTGACCTCGCCCTCGTTGATGAGATTGATCGTCTTGTTCTTCCCCTTTATCTTCGTCGAGAGCTTCGCGGGCGGCACGGGGAGCATCGTACTCCCCAGAAAGAAATAGTAACTCATCTCTGTACCGCCTCCGCTCCATTCTCGACAGATTCGATCAGCACGTCATTCAGACGGCGCATTACACCGTCGAAATCGTTGCCGCCCGTATCGCCCGCCGTCACGCCGCCAACGTCAATATGTACCGTCGCCGTCGTGTACTTGTTGATTGCTTCGCGCTCCGCCGCCTCGCGCAGGAATTTCAAGTCCTCCGCCGTACTGTCGAGGGCATCCGCCGCGCGTTTGGCATGGTCGGCACCTTTCTTTGTATTGTCTGCGGTATCGGCGGTGTTGCTCTCAATATTGTCAAAATCCGGTACGGCTGTTTCTGCCCCCTCCGGCATCTTCAGAATATCCCCGAGATTCGCGCCGATGTTATATCCGAACTGGTATTCATTGGCCACGTCGAGCATCTGAATCGGGTCGACGTGGAACGCGGCGCCTCCTCGAATCTCTTTGCGTTCGACTGTAAAACCGACGTGATCAAATCGCTCATCCATTCCCGGAATCATGTTGATCATATCAATGATCCCGTTGATCGCTTCCTCGATGTACTCCCCGATACCGTTCCAAATATCTATAAAGAGGTTCGCTGTCGCGTTCAGTGGGTCTTGAAAGACGCTCCCGAGGAAGTTCGCAAAGGCGATAAATACATTGATTACGCGCGCAACCATATTGCGGATCTGGGCGAACAGTGCGGCGAACGCACCGAAGATCATCCCTGTTGCGGAGATGCTCGTACCTGCAAAGTGATTGACCGCGGCAACGACCGCGTAGAACACACCGATGAGTAGAACAACTGCGCCGATGATCCACGTGACAGGACAGGCATAAAGCGCCGCATTTAAGCCTTCCTGCGCATACGTGGCGGCAATGCTCGCCGCTACCTCTGCCCACGTCGCGATAGTTTTCAGCCCCATTGCGACAGCTGCCGCGCCGTACTGCACCGCAGAACGCAGCGCCATTAATGCGGAGAATCCGAGCGCCATTCCGACGGCAATCAAGGCGCCCTGCATTACTAGGCTGCGGCTCTCTATGAGGCTTGACACGGTACGAATCCCCGATACAAGTACGCCGATAAACCACTGCACGGCACCAACGACACCCGCGAATATTGGCACAAGCCCGCTGATCCCCGTCTTGATGTCGGCAATCAGCTCTTTCACCTCCGCACTATTCGCGAGGTTCCCGATCGCGTCTGAAATGGGATTCAGCTTTTTCAAGGCATAGTTTTTCAAATCTGTGAAATGGTCGCCCCACTTCTTGGGCATCTGCTCGAATCGCCCGTTGATCTCGTCCATGTTGTCAAGGATGGATCTCTTGATGATGTCCGACGTGATCTTGCCCTCTGTCGAGAGTTTCTTGAGTTCGCCGCGCGTGATGCCCATCGTTTTGGCGATCATGTCCTGCAAAATCGGCGCGTTCTCTGTGATGGAGCGGAACTCATCGCCCTGCAAACGTCCGCTCGCGAGCGCCTGTTGGAGCTGCAGCATTGCCGCTTGCTGGTTTGCCTTTGGCGCACCGCCGATGACAAATAGCTTCTGCATCCCTTCGACAAATTCGACCGTCTTACGCGGATCGGGAAACGCGTCTTTCGCGTTTGTCGACAGGTCGGCAACGGCTTTCGCCATATCCATATACCCGCCGCGCGCCCGCTGCGCCGATTCGTAGATCATCTCATTGAGTGCCGCAACGTTATTTTGTGAGCCCGCAATGAGCGCGAGACGCGCCTTGATGCCCGCGTACTCGTCGGCAAGGGCGACCGTCCCGCGAATCATATCCTGCGCCGACGAGAGTCCGCGCATAAATAAGTCGCTGACGATATTCGCTGCAAACATGCTGCCGAAGAATTTCATCTTTCCCGCGGCACTTTCCGACGCATCGCCGACGCCGCGGATGCCGCCGGACAGCTTCGTCAGTTTGTCCGATACCACGGACGTCGCGCGACTCATCTTTTCGAGCACGGGGCTCACACCGTCGCGCAGCGAGATATAGTTTTGCAGTGTCGCCATAGATAACCTCCTTTCCTATCGTCGTTTGATTTTCGCCGCCTCGCGCTTTTCATGCTGGATGTATTCGTCCATGAGCGCGTAGACAATCGCAAGTTCATTCTCCGGCAGGGAAAAGACCTCATGCGGCAGTTTATGTAGCTTAATCAGCGCGAAATATGCCACATGAGTATCCCAGTCCCCCGCCTTTAGGAGTTTTTTACCCGCTTGATCTTATCGTCCATCCCCGCCTCGAAGTCGCAGACCTGCGCGACAGCGCTGTAGAGGTCGGTGAGCTCACCCGGCGTGAGCATTGCCTTGAGCGTATCCTCTGCACCGATTGTGCCCCAGCTGTCCTGTAGTTCTGCATCGTCGAGGTTCGGATAGACGATGCTCTGGAGCGCCATGTCCATCGCAAACGCTTCGTTGTCGAACTCGGTTTTGAAATCGCGCGTTCCCTTCATTGGCACGCGCTTCGTATGGCGCTTGTGAAGCTTGTCCATCTCGTCATTCGTCAAGACGCGCAGCTTCCATTCGACGGGCTCGCCGTCTACCACGAAACGCGGCGATGCGACATAACCGACCGGCTCCTTCTTGACGACATTCTCCGCGAGAAATGCTTTGAGTGAATCTGCCATTGTGTTATTCCTCCAATCAAAAAGGCGGGATACCCCGCCTCGTTACGCCCTCATGCCGTCGAGTTCCTTAAATTTCTCCGGCACCTTGATTCCTTCAAATGTAAACGCAATCTCATCTTCAAGCCATTTGCCTTCGGCGTCGAACGCCGCGACCGTGATTTTGTCGATGTTGCAGTCGGTGAGAATCACCGTCCGCTTGCCCGCCTCGCTCGTCGGGTCTTCGTTCACGACCTGCAGGTCGAAATACGTGTCTACGCCCTCGTTGAGATACTTCAATATCATATCGTCGAACAGGGACGTGTTTTTGTAAATCGTCAGCGTGCCGCTGCCCTTTCCTCCGACGGACTTGTTCCCTTTGAGCAGCCGCCCGAGGATTGGGACTTCCTCCTTCTCCTTCTCAATCGTTGCTTCAAGGCTCTTTGCCTGGAAGAGCAGCTTGCGCTCGCTCCCGACCGTGATATACGCGCTCGCGAGTTTCGCCGAAATGACGTCCTTCGCGAGCATCGTCCGAATTGCGCTGATTCCTGCCATATGTCAGTCCTCCTTTTTCAGCTGATCAAAATCGTACAATAGAGTTTCTCCATACATGCCGTCGGCTGAATCTCAAACGTCCACAGCACCGACGTCTTTTCCTCGCCCTGCGTCGGAATCGGAAGGTCGGCATCGCGGAAATTCTGAATCGCACGCACCCGCTGATACTCCTCAAGCAGCGCGACGCCGTCTTTCCAGAGCGACAGCCGCCCGTCTGCGTCGTTCTGCGTCTTGCCGAGGTAAATACGGTTGAACAGCCGACTAAGGTCAAGTGCTGCGTTATCGAGTACGCGGATGACTTGATTCAGCGCAAAATCGCGGTTCATCGCCTTGGTAAACTCCGTGAACGTGTTGATGTCCGTCAAGAGACGCGTATCGCCGACGACGTTGCCGCCGACCGCATCCGTGACGTTGTGGAACATCAGCATACCGTCGCGAACTGCCTGTTCAAGCTCGTACTGCTTATAGTTCGTGTTGACCGTATACTCGCCGTCATAGATGGCGTTTGTGCAGCTTGCGTTGATCGCGCAGGACGCTTCCTTGCCGACAAGCCAGTAGACGAGGGAGCCCTTCTCGGCGCCCTTATCCTTGACGTCGTTCTTGACGGAGATAACGCCGTGATAGTTGACCTTCTCCTTGCCGTGGATGACAAGCTGGAACTTCGCACTCGTCGATTCGCGGCAGCGTTTCGTAAAGCTGATGAGAAGCGATTTAATCGTCTCGTCCGCCCCTGCATAACCGATGATGTTGAAGTAGTACGGCTCGATGTGTTCGAGGTAGCTCTGATAGTTCGCCACCGTCACCGCAGAGCCGTTCGTGCCGTCCTTGAGCGGCAGCCCCGCCGTAACGGCGAGCGTCGCGTCCTTTTTGAATACGACATAATAGTTATCCTCAAGGTCTGCGGCAGTCGCTACGGTGCCCTGCTTGTCGACGGTCTTCATAACGCCGTCCGTCGTGAGGTAGGTGTAGACGATGAATTTGCCGGTGTTATCCGGGTCGCTCTGTACGCTGATTGTGATGTCGTTACCGCGCACGCCCGCATACTTCGCCGTGGCAAGCGTGTTCGAGGCTTTCGCCCCGTCTCCGTTGAGACGATAGAAATAGCCCGTCTTGAGGTTCAAAAAGAGCTCCCGCAGCGGACGCATCTTCTCGTGACCGTAGTCGTAGCCAAAAATCGCCTGACAGTTCTTTTGAAACTCCTCCGCCTCGACACGGAACACCGCGCCGCCGACGCCCCAGTCAAGGACGAGGGGCATTGTCCCATATCCGCGGTCGGCGATGTCGGTCATCGCCCGGTCTTTGGAAATAAAATTGATGTACGTTCCCGGCAGTTTCTTGTTCTGAAACAGCCACGTACCGCCGCCTAATGCCATAGTTGCCTCCTTACTCGTTAATGTCCTGCGCTACTGGCTGACTGAGCGCTTTCTTGAGCATCTCGTCAATCTGCGCATGCGTATAGAGCTGACCCTCGTTCAAAAGACAGGTCAAAATGTCCGCGTAGCGCTTATACTTTGCCGACTTGACGATGGTCTGACCGTCAAACGCGGCTTCCTGCTGCGGCTCTGCCGCCGTCTTCTCATCCGCCATGTTTTACGCCTCCTTTTGCGTTTAACGTCTGCATCTTCTCTACGTGCGGACGCTCCTTCAAAACGAACACATTGTACGCGACGAAGAAGTGAAGAATCCCGTCCGTAACGCGATAACTCATCTCCTCCCCGCGCACCTGTGTTCCGTCCTCAAGTGTGATGTATTCGAGCGCCATAAAGAGCACTTCCGCCATTTCGTGAATCTCTTTTCGGCTGTCCGTCACCTCGTCCGCATCGTTGAGGATGTACCAAATATCAAAGCGGTGCTCCTGCATGTACCGGTCGCCCAGCACATGCGCGGAGCTCTGCTCAAGCAGCTTGAGACGGAAACACGGGAACTGCACATTGTTCTTCTTGAAATCCACATAGACGGGATAGCCCGTCAGTGCGTGAAGTTTCGCCCCTAGCCCCTCGATGATGCGGTTAATGTGTGTCATTGCTCCACTGCTCCAAATGTTTGTTGACTACCTTCTCCATAACCGTTTTCGCGCTTTTCTCCGTCGCATCAGCCGCCTTTTCTGCCATGTTCAGCCCATCGACAAAGCCCTTAACGAGGCGTTTTCCGAGAATAGGAACATAGCGCCCCGGTGTCTGCCGGTGTCCGTCGTTGACGTAGGACGCATACGACGCGGAGTTGATCACACCGACCTTGCCGACAGCACCTTCGAACTGCACGCGACCTGCCGACCATGACCGCCGCATGTGCTCGGATTCTGTACGGTAAATTTTTCCGTTGCGCTCCACTTCCTGAAACACGCCGACCGGCGTATTGCGTTTTGCTTCCCGCAAATACACCTGTCCCAAGCGCTTTAGCGTCCGTTTCTTCACGGCGCGCATCGACTGTACGTCCCGCAGCTTCGCGAGCCGTTCGTTAAGCTCCTCAAAGCCGCTGAAATCAATCTCTACGCCTTTACCCACCATGAACACCTCGAATCTCAAGCGGTACCTCTTGATGCGACGCATAAATCGCAGACGCACCCGCGCTCTTAAAACGCAGGACACGCCCGCCGTGCTCGACGTCGATGTCCGCCCCGAGAGGCACGGATATTTCCGGCGCGAGATACAGCGTCACCGACTGCGCAATCACGGGGATGCCGTCTCCCGTTGCCGCCGCCAATCGCTTATACGACAGCCGACAGGGCGCGGGAGACGCGGTAACCTTATGCGTCTCCACAATGCCCGTTTTAGGGTCTACGGTATCTTCTTCCGTGATAATCGTTGCACGGTCGGCGTACATCCATTCAACGGCGCCCCTCGCCTTTACCAGCGCAGTCTGCGGAAGCATAAGAGATCACGCTCCTTTGTCCATACGGCGATGATGGCGTCAAGGCGCTGCTCGGCGCTTTTGCCTCCGAACTCGACCGTTGTGTCGCCCTCTCGGATCGATTTGACGACATCGAGCGCGGCGTCGCCCAAAACAGCCGCCTTACGCAGCTGCAGGAATCGCCCTGCAACCGTCTCATCGAGTATGAGCTCCAACTCTGCGGGCAAATCCGCACAGTTGCAGACATTCAAGATGTGCTGCCGTTCGCTCTGATAGAGGTATTGCAGCAACGCGTCATCTTCCGCTGTGACCGTGTAGCCCGTGCAGCTTTTAATCAGCAGCGCCGCGTTTTCCTGCCCCATCATGCACCGCCTTTACTTATCTTTCTTTGCGTTGCCTTTATCGTCTGCGGCGTTCTTGTCCGCCGATTCCTCGGACAGCGGCGCAGGGACAAAGCCAGAGGCAATCAGCATATCACGCTGCGCCTCGGTCTCCGCATACTGAACCTCGTTCAGTCTTACGAATCGTTCCATAGGTCATATCCTCCTTATGCGCCGGTATTAACCCAAACGGACGCAAGCTTGTTGTTCGGAATCCACAGGTCGTGGAACTTGCGATAATCGAGCTTCCACGCGTCCGCCTTCTGGTTGACATCCGGCGTAAAGATGCGCATCTTGTCCGTTTTGGAGATCGCAATCGGGACACGGCGCGGCAGAATGATCCAGTTGATGGACTTTGCCGCTGCATCGGCCTTGAAACCGCCCTTCTCCTGTCCCGCGGTCTTGCCGTCGTTGAATACGTACGCCGTCTTCATGCGTGCCGAGGGAACGGGGATAATCGGAATCTCGTTGTAGGTGCGCACCTTCGTATCGATTTCCCCTGCCTTAAACTGCGTCACATCGAGATAACGCTGGATGTTCTTCGCGCCGTTCAGCACCGTGCGAACAGGCGTCGACATGATGATGACAAGCCCCTCGTTATCGCCGACGATGTCCTGAATCTTCGTGATCTCGGCATCCAGCGCGTCAAGGATATTGTCCTTGTCTGGCGTAAAGCTCGCCGTCTCATGCGATGCGCCCTTTGCGAGTGCCGCGATCCGCGAATAACGGTAGGCGTCCACCTCGGGGATTACCTGCAGGCGCTGGAACTCGCCCATGACGTTGCCGGCCGAGGCGATGAAATTACTCTCATCCACATCCATGGAGTCGAGATGGAACGTACGACCGCGATCCTGCGTGAGCTTGTAGTCACGGTAGGACAGCGTCACAGCGCCCTGATTGAAGCCGTTGTCACGGTCATACTGTGCCATGCCCGTGGTCGAAATCTCGGGCATGCGTACGGTATCGCCGCCCGTATACTTCACGTTGCCTGCATTCGCTTCCATCCAGCCGGACGTCGCCCCGACAAGCATCTGCTTATCGAGCTCCTTCTGGAAGATTTTCGCCATTTCAAGCGTATTGATTGCCATATGATTTTACCTCCTCTTAAATACCAAGCGCCTGCCCAAACTGCTGCGCAATCGTTAAAGTTTCTCCCTGTGCCCCCGCGCTGCTCCCCGGCTTCAAGCCGTCGATCTGCGGCGTCGGATTCGCCTCCTCGAAAAGATATGCGTCCGATTCCTTGATTTTCTTGAGCTGGTCGTCGAGCCCCTTAATCGTCTCGCCGTCACGCTTGAGAGTAGACGTATCGAGCAGGGCTTTCACTGCGGCGGTGTTTTTCGCCTTGCTTCCGACGAGCGTCTTCTCGAGCAGCGCGTCAAACTGCATCTGTTCAAGTTTTGCGGCATGCTCCTTTTCACGCGCCTCACCCGCAGCTTTCATTTCCTCCAGCTGCTTGACAAGCTCGGCATTGTCTTTGTGATCCTTCTTGAGCTTCTCCAGCTCGCTCTTGACCGTTTTGCTTTCCTCCCTTGCGGTCTTGAGTTCTTCGTCCCTCTCGGCAAGCTTGCTCTTGTCTACGTAGTTTTTCTCGTAGTCCTCGGCAATCTTCGCCGCCTGCTCATCGGTCAGCCCGAGAGCTTTGAGTTCCTCCTTCGTCATTGTATGACCTCCTTTGAATATAAATGCCCTGCCGTCAAGCACGGAGGGCATGAAAAAACCGCTTACGGATGCAAGCGGTTTAACTCGTATTAGATTTTCTTGTCCGGGTCTAGCCCTTTGTATTTCTCTTCGATTTCAGCAACTTCGCGCTCGTATTCCTCTTGTTTAACGAAGCCTCTACGAAGCCTGAATGCCGCAACTTCCAGCTCATCATTTTTTGATACACCAACGTATTCCCCCGGTATCACCGCAGGAGGGTCTGTCCAGCGCCTATCCGCGAAAGGTTGTTTCTCACTCATCGGATATCTCCTCTAAATAGATATGATACTGTCTCCCAACTGATTTCACGCTTTTAACCCTAAATCGGCTATCCCGCAGGTACAAAACTTCCTGCTCACCGGTGTTGATATCCCGTATATCACGCCCATGCTTCGCATTGAGAACAAACAGCTGCACCTGTCCAGCAGGGTTATACTGTTCATCCTTTGCGGTCATGGACGTATAAGCCGGATATTTAACCGTTTGCCCTACCGGATGCTGTGCAAGAAATTCCTGCACGGCATCATCTCCGTAAAAAGTGAGGCTCCGTGACAGGTCTCCTCGATAGGCCTTCACCTTATTAAGGGCTCTATCGAGGGTCGCTGTCCACTCTGTTTCATCAGTCGTAAGAGGCATTCGGTTTCGTATCTTCTCATTTAGCCTGTACGCATCGCTCCCGATGTATCTGAGTACAGCCCCTTCCTCTGCACGCGTCAAAGGCTCTCTCACATATTGATTATACCACTTCTCGTAGGTCAAGTCACCCTCCACGAATACTGTTTTCCCTGTATCGGGGTCACGCGCGGCGCGTGTTGTCTCGATATCCGCTCCCTCGAGTTCTTCAAGGTACGGCACCGTCGTCGTGCGGCAGTGACAATGAAACGGCGGCATGGTTACGCCGGGCTTTGCGTCCTTGACCGCAAACACTTTGCCGTCCAGCTTTCGGCAGATGCGGCTTGTCTTGCGATCGAGCACCGCGAGAATCTGATATTGTTCGACGTCGAGCTCCTTATAGCAGTCAAACGCTGCCTTTTCCTGCACATACGCGGTTTCGGTCTCTATGAGGCGCCGCGCGTTGAAGAACGATGTGTTCATACGCTTGGCGATACCTTCGGCAATTGCCGTTGTACCGCCGCCCGTCATAAGTGCATGCGTGAGGTCGAGATGAAGATTTTGAATCAGCTGATCCTTATTTTCCCATATGCGGCTTGAAAAATCCTTGCCATCGGGCGCCCACGGCTTTGAAATCGCCGTGTCGATCTGCTCCTGCCCAATCTGCCGAAAGGGCGAAAAACCTTTCATCTGCTGCGTCTCGTACGCCGTCCTATAGTAACTGTCCCCGTAGACGTTCGCAAGCAGATCGGTTAGGTCAATATTTTGCTGATTCGCCAGCATCTCAATGTGATGCGCCGTCTGAATGTAAATCTGCTGACTGCGGTCAAGCCGCGCGCGTATCGACGCTTGTTCGAGCATCTTTTGATATCGCTCCGGCAGCCCCTTCTTTTTGGCGAGCGTGACGTAATGCTCGAGTTTCGGCTTGAAGGCTTTCATTTCACGCGCGTCGAGCTGCTTTTGTGCATCGGCAAGGGACAGCCCGTTTTCGTCAGCATATCTCACATACCAATCGACAACGTCTTTGCGAAGCTTTTCCAGCACCTCTTGATACATACGGGCAGTGCCCGCGGTAAGCGTGTCAGCCTTCGCCATCTCACGGCGTTTCAGCCGTTCGAATCGGTCGCTCCAGTACTGTTCATTCTTCATCATGCGATTCACCGCCCGGATTTGCATAGTCGCCTATGCCCGCTTCCTGCTCCTCCTGTTTCAGGCGTTTCAACTCCTCCGCAGTGTCCTTCGTCCACGGATGATTGGCGACGATGGTCTCCTTGCTGATGATACCCACCGACGCACGGCAGTCGTTAATGACCTCGGATTCGTTGACAGGTGTGTCGCGATTGAAGATAAATTCGACATCGCCGCTGTCCTGTCCACGCATGCCGAGATACACGCGCACAAACCACATCAACTGTTGCAGCGCGGCTTGAAACTCGAGTTCCATGCCGTCAGCGTCAAGGTCGATGTCGCTGTAGATCGAGCGGATGTTCATCTGATTCGGCTGATTGGACATGCGCTCGTCTTTAGCGTCAAAGCCACGCCCGTTCTCAATGATCGCGCGCCGCAGCATCTTGACGATTGCCTCGTAATTGGCGGCATTGACTTCAACCGTCAGTGTCTTCACGCCGCCGCGCCCGCTGTCGCTGTCCGTGCGTACTTTGACCGCGCCGTAAGCGATGAGGTTGCGGCGAAAATCTGCAAGATTCTCACCGTCGTAGTTCTCGATGACAAGAATCGTATGCCGTACGTCCTCCTGCATGTTGTCGGCAAAGTTGCTGACGAGCGTATTGAGCGCATCCTGCAAGCACTTGACACGGCAGATGAGAGGAATCTCTTTCGCATTGTACTTAAACGCGACCAGAGGGACGCGCTCCCAGTTCATGGGCTGCCCGTCATACGTGATGTAGCTCTCCGGCTCCTGTGTATCCGCTACGAGCTGCTGTGCATCCGTCCATATGTAGCGCCGTACTCCGTCCGTCGTGTAGTGCTCGGCACGCCATATTATTTTAGGCTGCTCGCCCTCGTAGACGTACGTCGGATAGATTCGCAGGAACGAATCGAGTTCCTCATGGTCTTCGTCCCGCCAAAACGGTAATATCTCCTCGGGATTGAACCGCTTGAACTTCAAAATGCCATCCGACACATACGGATGCAGATAACCAATGCCCGCTGTCATGCTGTCCGAGCCTGTATTGCGCAAACGGCGGTGAAACGTCGTGTCGAACACGGGGCGAAGCGCCTCTTTGAATGCCTCGTCCTCCGTCTTGACCTCAATCAGCTTCGAGAGCAGATAGTTGACCTTCTGGTCGACCAGCTCCGCAAAGCGGTTGTCACACAGCCGACTGTTCGGCAGATTCGTCACGGTACGCTCTCTGCCGCCCTCGCCGATGGCCGTGCGCTGCTTATCGCAGATGTCCTGCATGCCGTCATAGTAGCGCCTGCCCGTCAGCATGTTCTCGCGCTTCTTCGATGCGAGCCATGCGCGAATCTCAAGCTCGAGAAACTCGGTCTCTGTAATTCCGCTGCTGCGCGTCCAACGGATCAACCCGCGGAAAAAGTCTCGTATGCTTGGTAGACTAAACATGAAATCACCTCCTTTACTGGAAACTGTATGTATCGCCGCGGCCGATCTTCTCGGCGATGCCTGTCAGTGCATCGGGCGCGTCGTCGTGCTTGTTCTTGCCCTCGCGCTGGTACTTCATGAGCGCGTCGTAAAACTCCGGCCAACGGTCACGCCAGTTCGCAGGGAAATAGATGTGCTCCATACACCACGTTGCATTGGACAGGATACGCGCCGCCTTGTTCCTTGACTGATGGAACGGTCGGATGACCGTCTGATTGCCTGCGTGTGTCTCCCGCAAATGACGCTCCACCGACCGAGCAAATCCGCGCCCGCCCGAATTGGATTCGATGTCGGCGACGTTCACGCGATCGTCTGCAAGCATACGCGCTGCGGCAGGCTCTGTGACCTCCATCGGCTCTTTCGTATAGAGGACACTCAGCACATAGGCCTCGTGATTGTAGACGCCGTAGTTGATGCTGCAAAGATAATCCTCGCCCGTATCGGCCGTATCGGTGTAGTTCTTGACCGCCGTAAAGAGCGGATGCCCCGCGTCGTCGCGCGGTACGTCTGCATAGGTCTTGAAGTCGCTGTAGAGACGCCCCTTGATGTCAATCGGCTCTTGCTGATAGTTCGCAGAGGCAATATCGGCGCCCATGGCACGGACTTTGTCATCGTACGACTTACGCGAGAGGACTTCATCGCACAGCATTGTTCCGTCGTCTTGCAAAGCCTTCATAGAGATGTGCCGAATACGACGGTCTTTGAATTCCTCAAGCACTCTGCCCGCGAGATCATCCGATGCCCAGCGCGTCATGATGACGATGATCTTGCCGCCCTCCTCAAGACGCGACAGCATGGTATTCGTGAACCAGTCCCAATGCTTTTCTTTGACCGTCTCGTTATATGCCTCTTCCGCGTTCTTGATGAGGTCGTCGATGATCATCAGCGAGCAGCCGAAGCCCGTCGCTGTGCCCGTTGGGGATGTCGCAAGATAGCTGTTATACCCTCCCGCAAGGCTCCATAGATTCATCGCCGCATCGCCCGCCTTGATCGTGACACCCGGAAAGATGTCACTATAGACAATACGTGCTGCATCCGCCTTGATCTCCTGGATGCTATTACGGACGTTCTTCGAGAACACCGTTGACAGCGTCTCGTTATACGATCCTGTCATGATCTTCTCTTTCGGACTCCTACCGAGAATCCACTCAACGAAAAGCCCCGCTGTGCGGCTCTTGCCGTGGCGTGGTGGCTCGTTGATGACAAGCACCTCGTCCTCACCCTCGTAGAACGCTTGAAGCGCATCGCACATGTCTTTGAGATATTGACGCTCCGGCTTGTAGAAGTCGGGGGCTTTGAGGCGGCAATAAAAAAAGAACTCGCGTCGCGCAAGCTCCAACATCGCTTGATACCGTATGCTATCCATCGCGAATCAACTGCCGCAGCTCGTCCGTCGAGAGCCCTGCAAAGGGATTCTCCGTGACCGTGGCTTTGATGTCAAGTTTATCGTTGAACATTCCAATGTGCCTCCCCAGCAGTTCAAGCGCCTTGATTTTGTCATGCAGTTTGATTTCAACCCCGTTGGCCCCTTGTTTGATGCTTGCAATCGCCGCGCGCTGATCAGTAGAAAGCTCAGCGGTCTCCTTGTGCACAGCCAACTCGATCGGAACCTTTACTTCGCCCCTGTTGATTATCCGGGTCTCAACGCCCACATAGTCCGTTGCATCCGCAAAGGCAACGCGTGCAAGCTCCATGACAACACGCTCCTGCGTCACCTCTGTACGCCGTTGGAGGTCTTTTTGACGACGTGCGATCTCAGCTTGGATATTAACATTTCTTAACAGCCTTGCTGCAGCTGCCGCCGCTGTCTTAGGACTATATCCCGCACGAATTGCCGCCTGCGTCGCGTTGAAATCAACCAGGTATTCATCTACAAATCGTACCTGCTTTGGTGTCAGTTTCACATCGTCACCTCCTTACTTATAAAGAATCCGGATATTTTACATCTCCCACAAACGAAGTGTAAAAAATCGGAGAAATTTATATCTCACTCATTTCGGTTCCAGATTCTCCACACGACGTTGAAACGCAACAAGTGTTTTTGCCATTCGTTCAATCAATCGCTCCCAGAGATCATGTCGCAGAGGGTCATCCTCTGGCTCAAACGGAGCAAAAGATAAATGCAGGAGCTCATGAACAAGGACTTTTTCTACGTCATACTGAAACGTGAAATCATATGGGACTTTGGGGTCGAGCAAGCGAATAAGCGCCTCGCCTTTCGCGAGTTCGACAAAACATTCACCTTCTCGATCTGGTTCACTCAGCTCATCTGGTCGCCCAAGGTTTACGCGCACATCCCAGTCGTTGAGCTTTAGAATTTCCTGCCATCTCTTACATAACTCGTTAATCTGACTATCGTTTCTCATAAAGGGCCTCTCTTTTCTCAATAGAAAAGCCGCCTCGATTGAGACGGCTATCCGTAAGGTATAGGAGGAGAGATCAATAGTTTTTGGTCATCCCCAAAATATCCACGCTATCATTTTAGCACCGAAAAACAGCTTTATGGGAGGGGTCTATTTAATTTTTTCTGCTCCAATTTTAGATACGCTTCGACCACGCGGTCAACGATATACCGCCACGTTTCCTTGAGCACGTTCTCACTCACGAAAAACTCAGAGTTTAGAAATCTTTCCCGCATCGTCTCGCAGTACATCATCTGCGTGCGTACCAGCCATGCCCTGCGTCCTCTCCCTGCCTTGTCGCGCGATGCCTTACGACGCGCATCGAGAAATATCCGCTTGCGCTCCGAGAGCCCTCGCTCGACAAACTCCACCGCACGCAGCCATGTGTAGGTGGGATACGTCTCATCAAACTTCACGCCGCGCAGAGCCTCCGTCTCCGTTGGATGTCCCGGCAGATTCCCGCCCCCTTGCGCAGGTGTGCCCCGTACATACTCCTCGCGTTGTAGGCGATATGTTTTCAGTTCCTCCGCATAGTTCAGCAGTATCGATTCTGCGCGCTTGCGGTCTTGTCTGATCTCGTCCGCGATCTGCAGAGCCGTATCATTCTCCAACAAGGCTATACCCCCTATCCCTCACTCGCCCTTTGCACTCCGCTTGGCAAGCGCGTCGATCAGCTCCTGCCGAAATTGCGTCTGCACATCAAGGTCAATCGAATTGATTTCCCGCTCATTTCTCCAACACTCCTCAATCTCGCTGACCATTCTCTGCAAATAAAAATCATCAAATTTATCCACGCGCTTTGTTACGAGCCCGGCAACTTTCGAGAGCGCGCAGGTCTGACGTGGAAGCCCATAGCGGAACGCAAATAAATATAACAGTTGCTCGTCAGGTGTGAGTTTTGCCATTGTTCTCCTCCTATACCTGCCGCCCTGTTTCGAGGTCATACTCTTTGCAGTCCGTGCCATAAGCGATGGATTTCTCATATCCGTGCTTATCCGCCCACTCTTGAAAAGCTTTTGTAAGCATATCTTCCAGCTCATCGAGGGCGGATTGTTCAGGACACTCAAGATAGTCCTCGTCAAGACCTTCTTCGCCCATTTGGCGTCGCATATCTTCAATGACTTCTTCGCCCCTCACGCAAAACTCAAGCAGCTCCTCTTTCCAGATGTAGACAGTTTCTTCTTCGTCTGCGTTTCTCCTCGCGTCCTCTAACGCCTCCTCAATGCTGGAAAAATAAGACTGCGCCCGCTCTCCCTCTTCGTTGAAGCTATACAAATACAGTTCCTCAGGCATTCTATTCACCTCCTCAAAACGGAATGTCATCATCGGGTACGGGTGTCCCCGCGAACTCTTTAACATTGCTTAACTGTTGCCCGCCTTTGCTATCGCAGAACTCCATGCTCTGGACGACAACCTCCGTCACATAGCGTTTCGTTCCATCGTTGGCATCGTAGCTTCGAGTCTGGATGCGCCCCTCCACTGCGATCTTCTTGCCTTTTGTGCAATGATTTCCAATGATCTCCGCCGTCTTTTCCCACGCTACACACTGAATGAAGTCCGCCTGTTGATTTCCATCCCCGCTCCTGCGACGGTCAATCGCCAGCGTGAAGTTTGTGCAGGCCTTCCCGCTCTGTGTGTATCGCACCTCTGGATCGCGTGTCAGTCGACCGATGCCTACCCAGTGATTCATTTCTGTTCCTCCTTAAAAAGCAGCTCTGGATTATCCCAGCGATTTCCGACAACTTCCCCTCCCATCCCCCAAATAGAGGTACAAAAGGGAACAACGCCAGCACCTTCCTCAAAACCACCCCATTGGCCGCCACCAAAAGCACAGATCACGTTTCCGTAACCGTACACATGGACAATATCACCCTCAAAAATCCGCTTTCCATTACTATCCATAAGCCCTGTATATTCACAGATGGTATCCGGGTTGATCTGCCACGTGTTATGATTCTCGTCTTGAATTACATCAACGGACGCTTCAGCCATCTCTATATCCACAAACATATACGCGAGCCGCCCATAGTGCCACTCGCCTTCTTTGTCCTTGCCGCGAAACAGAATAGTCCTCATTCGATCCTCTCCTCCTCTGGAAATTTCATAAAGCACATCCATATCGCTTTGCCTCGCCGATTCCCGAACAGTGGCCGCACAGGAAGAAGTTTCAGAACGTCCGCCGTGCTGATCTTCGCTCCACTTGAAGATCAGCACACCGTACGGATGCAAGACACGCATGCACTCCTCGAATCCTCTGCGCAAATCATCCTGCCATGTGCTTTCGAGCACACCGTACTTGATGCCGAGCCATGAACTCTTTCCGGCTCTGCACAGGTGCGGCGGGTCGAATACGACAAGTCGGAAGCTCTCGTCTGGAAATGGTATCTCTCGGAAGTCTGCAATCAGATCAGGTTTAACCTCGAATCTGCGTCCATCGCACAGGGGTTTGGCGAAGCTGCGGTTATCCATGAACACGGCCGCCGGATGCTCCTTGTCGAACCAGAACATCCGAGAGCCGCAGCATGCGTCAAGTATCTGTTTCACGGCTTGTACACTTCCTTCTCAAGGTCGTCATCTTCATAACCTTGCTCTACCATCACCCACGCCATCATGCAACGCATCGACGCATTCACAAGATGCTCCTCACTTGTGTCGCCTTTGAGATAGAGCGACAGATGCCGCAGTGCTCTTGCTGCGTGTTCTACCGCGGGAATCTCCTGCCACGTCTCGCCCGGATGCTTTCTTGCTCCTGCCGTGAGACCTGTTGCAACCTTATCGAGCCATCCGCAATCAATGTAGCGGTACTCGTTTTTCTCCTCGTCCTGTGGATATTTCTGTTCTGCCATTTCTCTCATGCCTCCTTCGTCTCTTCAACAATCCTACGTATCACATAATCCGCGCACGGCTGCGCCATGCCGTTGCCGAGTGCTTTATAACGGGCTGTGTCGCTCCCGCCTTCGGTATAGCCGTCGGGGAGTCCCTGCAACCGTTCGCATTCGGTTGGTGTGAGGCGGCGCACGATGGAGTATGATAGCGCGAGGTTTTCGCTACCCCCGCCATATGCGCCCCCCGATGCACGCAGAGTTGCGACTTTTCCCGCTTCGTATTCGCTATAGGACTTCGCTCCGTAGATGGTGGCGACCGCATGACGGTCAACCGTGTTCAGCGTATAGGATGTTTCCTCGAGCACGCCCTTCCCGTTACCGCCGTTCTCAATCTTTCGGCCAATGGTGTTCCCGGCGATGCAGAAAGTGTGTACCACGGGGACTTGATTCCCGCCTGTTCCCATGCGTGCGTTGAGTGTCGGGACAACGCCATCTTTTACGGGGCGCATGACCTCATCCGCGTGCGTCATGTCGTAGATTGCGACGTACATCGGATACTCTGCGATGAGTGTCGGTACACCTTCTTTTGTGTAGCTGATGCCGCCAGTGGACGGTCCCGCTTTCCCGTTGAATCCCGCCGCCATCACGCCAAGCCGATTACTTGTTGTAATTGGTGGTACACCGTCCGCAATCACTGGCGCACTGCTCGCTATACTTGCCCGTGTGTCAAATCCATATACACCGCTTGTCGCTCGAGCGCAATTCTCAGCTCCTCGGGTAACTTCTTCCCCCGTTCCTGTGCCCGCCGCAGAATCCCCCTGCACGCCCTCGGGCTCAAATAGTATTTCTCCGGCACATCTTCCATCGGCTGCAAAATCCGCGACAAGGAAGATTCGCTTTCTTCGTTGGGGTACTCCCCAATATTGTGCGTCCAATACCCTCCATGCGATTTCAGCCCCCGGGCATTGCACCAGTCCAGCGGTAGCCCATCGATTACCTTGAGGCATTGGAATTTTACTTTCTCCGATTTCTTCGAGCACGGCTTGAAAATCCATCCCCCTGTTGGATGAAAAAGCACCTGGGACGTTCTCCCAGACAAAGAACCGAGGATACCGCCCCCCCGTGCGTATTCGCATTCCTCGAACAAGCTCAACTGCTGTTCGGAATAAGCCACTGCGTTCACCGTCCAGCCCCTTTCTTTTTCCCGCGATTGATAGGTCTTGACACGGACTGCCAGCGCAGATGATGTCCACAGGCTCTATCTCGTCGGGGTTGATCTGCGTAATGTCCCCGAGCTGCTTCACGTCGGGGAAGTGCCGCGCCGTCACAGAGCACGGAAACGGCTCAATCTCGCTTGCCCACACAGGTGTTACCCCTGCATGACGCGCCGCAAGGAGCCACCCGCCGATTCCATCAAACAGACTGCCGAGCGTCATACACAAATTCCTCAATACATTCAAGTATGCGATCCTCCGAAGGACGGATTCCGCACTTGGAGTAGACGACCGCCCCGCTTTCGAGATTTCGGATATCGCACATATAGCCGTATGTATTGTTGTTCTGCATACAGGCTTCATATGCGTTCCCGTTGTGCTCGAAACAGCACTCGAATATGTTGTCTGCCCCGCCCGTCTCGTATTCTTCGAACGATATGACCCGATATCCCATTACCGCACCTCCCGAAACATCAGCCCCGTCCCCAATATCTTGTGCAGGAACAGCTTCTTCCGCAGTATGTAGTCACGCGTCTTCATGCCCTTTACCTCGACGACCTCAGTATGCCCGTCCGCGTACCGCACGAGGAAATCGGGCGTGTAAGTAATCGGGAGCTGCTTGTACCCTGCGTTGTCCACGAACCCCTCAAGGAGCTCAAAGGACGGTTGCAGCGTGATTGATACCACCTCGCCCCGACGCTTGAGGTCGATCAGTTCGAGGTAATATTCTGCCTCACGTTTGCTGTCAAATGTGCGCCCGTATACCGTTGTTTTCTTCGCTCCGTACTTGTTCGACTTGCGCCGTGTGTGCGATATCATACCGTGTGCCTTTCTGTGTTGCGGTCAACGATGGCGTTGACGATCTTTTCTATCCGCTCATAAGCAGCCCCGACACTTTCCCCGATCCGCTCAAGTTCGCGAATTTCGATGGCGTTTACCTGTCCGCTGTAATCGAGGGAGACACACCGCGTAAACTCCTTGATTTTTAATCCCGCACGCAAGACGTAGTTGACTCGCATCAGAAGCTCCGCGTTTTGTCGGCGCAATTTCTCCCGGCGTTTTTGTATCATACGCCGTTTTTCTTCCTCCTTGCGCGCGTTCCATAGCTGCGTCTGCTTTCTATGCCGCGCAAGTTCTTTTTCGCTCATCATTCGAACGGTGCGAAATCCGTCCCTGTCAGCGTTTCCGATCGCCATCCGCGCGGTCGGATCGCTCTTTTTGCAAGGTGTGTATTCGTCCATCAGCTTACCTCCTTCATCCGCCAGTCAACTGCATCCATGCGGATCGGCTCACACATGCCATAGATGCGGCTCACGATGCGCTCCCCCGCAACGCTGTCTCCCGTCTGCGGGTCTTTCAAGTGCTCGACAAGCTCCTTGCCGCCATAGTTCGACGTGATCAAGGTCGGGAGACATTCGTTATATCGGTGATTCACGATCCCGAATAGTTCCTCTCCGACCCACGAGGACATTTTTTCCGCACCGAGGTCATCAAGTATCAGCATCCGCGCCGTTCGTATCGCTCGCGTAATCTCCTCCGTACCACCTTTGCCGAATGTCGCCTTGATGTCGGCGAGCAAATCCGGCACAGAAGAAAACAGGACACTCTTGCCGGCCTTTGCCCGTTCGTTGGCGATGATTGCCGCGAGCATTGTTTTCCCCGCACCGCGAACACCGTGCAGAAACAGACCGCCGCTCTCTGCCGTCACCATCCACCGCGCAGCATTCACGGCAGAACGGTTCGCCGCCGTCACGTGATAGTCCGCAAACGTCGTATCTTTGTAGCGATACGGCACCTTTGCCGCTTGGAATAGGCGCTCTATCCGCACCTGTTCACGACGTCTCTTTTCATGCTCGCAGACGCCATAACAGACGCCGAATTGACCGCCCTCATCCGTGATTGAGGGAATCATCCCTTGAGACGATCCCGTCTTATGACACTCCCCCGAACACGCCGCGCACTCATCCCGTTCGGCTTCGATCCGCACAATCTCCTCCCGGTGACGCTCGATCTCCTCCGCCGTCAGGTTGTACGTCCCACGGACGGGGCGCAGACTCTTTATAACGCTCAAAGGCTTCGAGCTGTTCGAGCCACGCATCGTGTTCAGCCGCTCGATCAGCCGCTCCATGTTGGGCGCTGCATGTTCCAGCATCGCTTGCCGCTCCTTTCCTGTTGTCATAGTTTCCTTCTTGGATTTTCGCGAAATTCGCGGGCTTTAGAATCCAGTCAAAGGTTGCCCGCCAGTCTTTTTTGCGTCCCGTGAGAAAGTCACTCGCTTCGACACGGCTGAGAAAGGCGTCCCATGCCGTCATATCCTCTCCGAGTTCCTTCCACACCCTTCTGAGCGCCGCTTCCCTCCCTGCCGTAAGTTTCTGTGGAGCAGGGAGGGACGGACATCGCTCACGCGCGCGCTCCATGAGCACTCCGTAAGGAGTGCGAATAGTATTCTTTGTTTTCGTTACTCCTGTTTTAGATACGTTTTTATATGCTATCAATTTTTGCATGTTATCTTGGGGTTTATCATGCAAATTTTGCACGTTATCCGTACTTTTATCATGCAAATTTTGATGGTTATTTTCTAAGCTATCAGTTTTTGCATGCAATTTTTGCATGTTATCTTGGGGTTTATCATGCAAATTTTGTACGTTATCCGTCGGCATAGAGAGCGGGATGATATGATATTCGGACGGTGTTTTATGACCGCCGACACGAACATCGATAAATCCCTTCTCCTGCAACTCCTTCTTTGCCTGCCGAACAGTGTTGATTGATAGGTTCGTGAGTGTTGCAAGCTGCGTATCCGTCGCTCTGAACCACTCTGCCCAATGCAGCGTATTGTTGAGCCCGAATAGATGCAGATAGAGCGCATAGGCAGACGCGCACAAGGACTTTTCCGTTGTGCGTGCGACGAATGCGTTCATCTGCCGTATGTAGTCCATGCGCGTCCCCTCTCCTTATGCTTCCTCTGCCGCCTCATCCGGACGCAAGTCGTCCTCAGGATCACAATATCGCCCTTTGATGTCCTGCTCAGCCCACCATTCACGACTTCGGTCTTCATACTCCACGAGATACCCGATATATGCCTCGAAATCGTTAGTTTCGCATTCCTCAACCGCAACAACAGTGCCGCAGACACCTTCAAGGTCGTTGTATTGTACCTCGTCACCGACTTTATATTTTGGATTAAGCTCAAAATCCATCTTTGCTACTCCTTCCTCAGCTTGTAGACTGTCGCGATCCGCTCGTCTACCTTGACAGGCTCGATGACGTACCGCCGCAAAAAGTCCTCCTGCCCGATGCTGTGAATCTCCGTATGATGCTCCCTACACAGGGGAAGCGCTCGCATCCCAATGTGACATATCTCTTTGCGGTTGCGCCCCATGCCGACCACGCTGCCGTTGCAGTGGTGCAGTTCCGCTTTTCTTCCACACACAGCACACCGCTTGTTCATGAGGCACGCCCACACATAGCGCGGAATGTCCTCTGAGAGCTGATACAACGGCTCTCCTACATCAACCCCATGCAAGAGGCAGAAGTCGATGAGGTACGTGATAAACAGCCGTGCGGTCGTCATGTCGCAGTCAGACAGTGAGAATGTCCGTCGTAGTGTCTCCGCCTCGCCAACAAACATCAGCTTTAGCATTTCCTTCATCGCCTCAATCGGAGTGTAGCCCCACCATGCGGCGATGTAGGAGATGAGGACGTACGCCTTGCGCCGTTGTTTTGCACTGATACGACGCTTGTCAACGAACTCCACGCCAACACTCTCATGACAGCCATCAGGCTTCCTTTGTCCCGCAGGATAGGGGACGTAAACCATTGCACCCTCATCCGCTTCCTTGACAACGTGGCCGACGAGTATCATGCGATATAAACCTCTGCGCCTGTTTCCTGCTGCACCAGCTTCTTGAACCGCTCCGCATCGCTGTTATTATCCGAGAGATGCAGGAGATAAATCTGCCGCACCTTCGTCATGTCATTTGCCCGCAGGAGGTCAATCAGCGTGTCAATGCTCATGTGCGTTCCTGCGACGCGTTCGGCAAGTGAGAAGGGGATCTTCTCATCTCTCACGTTGCCGAGCATGATGTCCTCGTCGTAGTTCGCCTCGATCATGATGTGGGTCAATCCGGAAAATGTGTATTTGACATACGCACTGTCGGTGATGTAGACGAGCTTTTCGCCCGTCGCTGCCGATGTGACCTGATACCCGTAGCACGGAACGTCATGCTCCGCCTCGAATGGAAGGATGCGGAAGGTCCCGATGGTATGTTCCTTGAGGGCGGTGAGTTCCTGCACGCCTTCATACATCCCCGCAACGTCAGCGTTGCTGTAGACCGCAATCCCCCGTGCAATGAGTTTCGGGATTGCCGCCGCGTGGTCGCCGTGTCGGTGTGTCACAAGACAGCCGTCAATGCTGCTCGTTTTGAACCCGCAGCCGATCTGAATGCGTTTGAATGGGATTCCTGCGTCAAGGAGGAGAAGCGTGTGCCCATCCCCGATAAGGTAGGCATTACCGCTGCTCCCGGACGCGATGATCTTGATGTCCATGATCAGAAGCTAATCCCTTCGAGCGGATCAGCCTCCGGCGGCGCAGAAGTTTCCTCCGGGAATTCTTCTGCTTCTATCGTCTGCCCTTCTGCAGCCTCCTCGAGCGGCGTCACGTTCTGTTCGGCGGGGCGCTCGTACTCCTTGTCTGCACTGAGCGCCGTTGCAAGCCCCGCCCCCTGCATCTCAATGCTCATGATGCCGTACTTGCTGATGAGGCGGCGGATGACCGTCTTGAGCCCCATCGCGTCGAAGTTTGTTTTCCAGACGCTGGAGGATCGGGAGAAGCTCTTTGAGAATGTCTGCGCGTGCCGCAGCATCTCCTCTTTGGTCATGTAGACCATCTTGGAGAATCCGTTGATGAGCTCGAAGTAGGCGACATAGCCAACCACCTTGTCACTCTTCTTCGTCCCACGGATAATCTCGCCCGTGATAAAGTCTACGCCCTCAACCTGCCCCTCATAGACCACAGAGGCATTTATTGTCTTGTACTGCCCCGTGCGCATCGCCAGCTGGATATACCCCTTATACCCCATCTGGAACTGCGCCTCTTTGCCATAGGGGATGATATAGGCAAACCCGAGGTTCGGGTCAATCGGCAGCTTGAGCGTTGCAGCGGTCATTGCCGCGCTGATGACGGTCTTGGGGTCTGCCGCCGCAAGCTGCGGGGTGGACTTAACAAGACTGAGGATGCTCGTCACGAACGCCCCTGCGCCCTTGTCCAGCACCTCACGGAACTTCTGCTTGATGTTCTCGCTCTCGACCCAGTTCTCAATGGTGAAAGCGTTTTCTGTACGGGTTGCTACCGCATTGCTGTTTGCCATGATGTTTCTCCTCCTAATCCTTAACCTCTACTCTGATTTTCTGGTCCTCTGCCGAGACGATCAGCCGGATCATCTGCTCATCGACGGTGAGCGGCGTGCTGACGCTCTCTCCCTGGTCCATGAGGATGGGCAGATGCACACCGTAGTGCCGTCCGAGCGTTGTCACAATGTCAAGCTTCGCATTCACCTGCGCGGCGTAGTTCGCGCTGCGATACTCAACCCACTCGCCCACCTTGTTCTCGATCATCGGCTCGCATACCTCGCGTAGCCCGCCGTTGATCTGGTTGCGGAACAGGCGAAAGCGGATGAACCGGAAATGCTCGTTGATGCTGTCCGTCACCATCCGCGCCTTTGTGCGGGTGAACTCTTCGCACAGATGAATCCCATGCTCGATGTATTCCAGCTCTTCAGCAGTGTGTTTGAGTTCCTGCTTGAGCTCTCCGACACGCTTCCTGCCGTCCTCAGAGGACTGTGCCTTTGCGATGCGCAGGTTGACCGCTGCGATCTCGTCTTTGACTGTCTGGATGTCGCGGTCATAGGCGTTCAGCGTGCCGTCTTCTGCGCTCTGTCCGAGGCGCAGACGATCACGCTTCTCCTCCATGCGGGCGGTGATCTCTTTGTATTCCGCCGTCTCCTCGAAGGGGGGCGGCGTCGCGAGCTTTGCCCGCCACTCGCCGATGAGTTCCTCCTTCTCCCTGATTTGGTGTTCCATCGCAGCAATGTCTGCCGCCTGTGTCTCGATCTCTGCGGCACACGCGTCGATCTTGTCCTTGCTGCATGCTTGCCCCCGGCGGTTGATGTCCTCTTTCGCCGAAGATTTCTCTTCGTTGAATGATGCGCGCAGCTCCTCAATCTTTTCGGCCGGAAGCGTCTGATGGCAGGTCGGGCACATCTCCGCGTCCGCATCCCACTGTCGCGCCTGTACTGCTGCGTATTCCTCCATGAGCGCCTTACGCTGCTCCTGCATGCGGGAAAGCTCTCGGAGGTTGTCTTGATGTTTGCGCTTGAGAGCGTCGAGCTTGTCTTGCACGCTGCGTTTGTCTGCGGTCATGCAGTCAATCATCGCGTTGGTCTCTCGGTTCTCTGCCGCGCCCTGCTCGATGTATTCGGCGCGCTTGGTCGCAAGGTCAACTTCAAGGCCCGCAAGGGCGGCGCGTGCCGCCTCCTGCTTTCCGTCCGGAGTGGAGAGGCTGCGCTTCTTCTCCTCAATGAAGGCTTTCTTTTCCTCCAATGCGCGGAGTGTTGCATTCAGCGCTTCCGCGTCCTCGACGTTTTCGGCAACATTCTTGCTCGCCTCGTCAATGCGCGCTGGAAGAAGCTCAAGATCCTTGTTGAGTTTGCTCCGCTGTTCAGCGGCGATCTTACGCCACTGCTCGATCGCATAGCTTTTATCGCTGTTTCCGGGGATCGTGAGGAATCTTTCGAGATCGCGTAAATCCTCGCTCTGCGCGATAACATCAGCATCCGTGAACTCACCCGCCATCTCAAAGAGAATGCGGCGTTTATCGTCGGTCTTCATGGTGTCAGCGAAGTAGCCGAGTACCATCAGCATCTTGACGCGCTCAAGGTCGATGCCGCAGGAGTTCTCAAGGGCTTCTGTGTACTCCTTCTTTTTAGATTTGACGCCGTCGACATAGTAGTCTGTGATGTTGCCGGTGAACTCCTCGGCCGCTGATCCGCGTTTGCGCGTCCACTTCTCGTAGAATTCTTTTGCAAATGTGATCCGCTGCCCGTCGGGAAGCTCCACCTCCATGCTTGCCTTGTGGTTGACGCCGTGTGTCCCTGCGGTCTTCGGTGTAAAATCCGCCTCCTCGGTCGCCGGACGATCAATCAGGAGCCAGCAGATCGCATTCGCGATCGTGGTCTTGCCCGTCCCGTTTGCGCCGTACACATCCGCGTCCTTGCCGTCAAAGTTGACGGTGAGGTCTTTGATGCCGCGGAAGTTTTCGAGCGTAAGGCTCAGTATCTTCATTGTCTTTCCTCCTACTTCGTGATATAATCACGTTAGATTGTTATCCTTCTGCGCTCAGAGCGGTTGCCGCCGCTGTGGGCGCTTTTCTTTTGCGTTGAGCTCTCTCACATGTGTGAGAGCCTCATCAAACGTCGCATAATGCGTACCGCTTCGTTCCTCTACACCGTCAACGATGCGGAAAACAATGTGCATCGTCAGCGGCGGGCTTACAATCTCGCGGCGGGTTGCCCACTGTGTCATTTATCCTCCTTCATCCTCTTGTCTCCTCGACGGTAATGCTTTTGATCGTGTCTCAGGTCGAACCCCATCAGGAACGCCATGTACACAAAGTCTGTATGTTCCTTGTCAGCGGCTTCCTGTGTTTGTGAGAGCCTCGTGATGCCGAGACTGTTGTCTCCCGCAACGACAGAGAAGTGAGTCACCCATGCTTCGGCTGTCGTACCGAGCTGCATTCCGAGTGACAACATGGCCATGTCGGTCATAATTCGAACCGATCTCCGGTCCCGCTCCATGAAGGTTGTACGCTGTGAATATGGATCCATGTTATTGCTCCCCCTTAACCCAGTATGTCATCTGCAACTCGTCGCCCGGACGAATCAGCCCTTTGCGATCTACGAGCCACGGATTGTTCTCATACATCCCCTCCTTGTACTCAAGGATGTACCGGCGCGTGCCGGTATTTTTCTCAAGGTACTCCTCTGCAATGTCCCAGAGCGTATCGCCCGGGCGCACCGTGTAGGTCTCCTCAACGAGGACGGCCCCTCCGTCGTCCCACGGATTGACAGCCCCTGAAAAGAGGATTGTGGCGCCGGCGATACAGCATCCGGCGATGATTGTCTTTGCGTCTGTCATGCGACTGCCTCCTTTCTGTCGACCGCCTCTGCCGGACGCACCTCGACGACGACGTCCTTATGTCCAGATACGTCGAGGAGCACCGCCCAGATGTGCCGTGCCTGTGCCTCGGTCATGGTAATCACCTCCTTTCGGTGTCGTCATGTTCCTTTGTTCGGCTCCCGAAAAATCTCAGTCAGGCATTTTGCCTCAGCAGCTGCAATGTCTGTAACACCGTCATACAGCCCTGTGAGATATTTCGCTTCAGCGACCATCGCATCATCAAGCTTGCCGATCAACTTGGCGTATTTCTCGCGGAGCTGGTCATCTTGGACCCATGCGATGAGCGTCTTTTTTGCTAAGTCCGAACGCATTTGAACGAGCAAACCAAGACGCCGCTGTGAAACCTCGCTTGACCTTAGAATTTCTGTCATCCTGCCCTTTGCGTCGTGTGGGCCCCGTACCTCACGGACGAAGTCGTCCGCCTCTTCACGGCTCTCGAACCAGTCCGTATAGATGTCCTCGTAGTCTGTCGAGGAGCAGCGCCCCTCTGGCAGCTCCTTCACGTCAACAGCACCCGTTTCGATCACGGACGCATGACCGCAATTATCGATGCGGGTCTTGACGTAGTAACACGTTTTCATGATGTTTCTCCTCCCCCTTTCGTCTATTATACTAGACATCAAGGACAAAAATATCGCCCACATTGCACCCTAAAGCGTCCGCGAGCTTCGTCAATGTTGCCGTTGTTGTATTGACAACCTCTCCGCTCTCAAGGTCGGAAATCGTCTGCCTCGATACGCCAGACACTTTGCTGAGTTCGTCTTGCGAGATTTTCTTTGCAAGACGAACTTCCTTCACTCTGTAGCCCATACTACACCTCCTTTCATTCTCTCCATCGTCTAGTATAATAGACGAATTTTTTCTTGTCAAGTATAATTGACATTTTTATTTCGCGGATGTAAAATATAGTTGACATTGAATTGAGGTGAACTCTATGAAAATCGGTGAGTGGCTGAAAACATATAGAGATCAGCATGGGCTCTCTATGCAAGCACTAGCAGATCTATGTGGCTTTAGCAAGGCATATATCAATGTACTGGAAAAGGGAGTGAACCCCAAGACAGGAAAATCAATCTCCCCAACGATGCAGACGTTTGAGAAAATTGCTCGCGCGACCAAAACAGATGTTGATACATTATTGAAGATATTAGATGGGGATCAGCCAATAACTCTAAACTCGCCTGATGATCTCCCCGCCCTAAATGCGAAGGACGAACGCGAAATTACGCGTATGATGGATAAGATGAAGGAAACCCTTATGCAGGAGGAAGGGTTGATGTTTGACGGACAACCCGCGAGCCCCGAGAGCATACAGTCCATCCTCGACGCCATGCAGATCGGGATGGAGATGGCAAAGAAACGCAACAAGGCAAAGTATACGCCGA